>Ga0210379_10000637_pt1 | contig 11675 bp, 11 predicted proteins | sample PLMedo_2_FD_155468 | JGI IMG/M metagenome (GOLD analysis project Ga0210379, IMG submission 155468) | Groundwater sediment microbial communities from an aquifer in East River, Colorado, USA - PLM4_32_coex redo | ecosystem: Environmental > Terrestrial > Soil > Riparian zone | place: USA: East... | reverse complement strand
GCCGGTGGTGCCGCCGCTGAAGATTTTTTATGTGACGAGCCGGCCCGGCCGCCCGAAGAAGAGCGCCGCCAAGCCCGCCCCGCCCCTGGAGCGGGACCAGCCCGGCTTCCGGGAAGAACTGCCCTCCGACGTGGCGTTCGATGGTATGGGCAAAGGGGAAGAACGGTAGCCCGCTGCGCGGGTACGTAAAAAAAGCCGGGCGTGAGCCCGGCTTTCTTGTTACGCGGTGCTAAAGGCTCAGACGGCCTGGATGTTGCTGGCCTGGGTCTTGCCCTTGTTGCCTTGCGTGATCTCGAAGGACACCTTCTGGCCCTCCGTCAGCGACTTGAATCCCTGCATGTTGATTGCCGAGAAATGGGCGAAGAGATCTTCGCCGCCGCCGTCAGGAGTAATGAAGCCAAAACCCTTCGCGTCGTTGAACCACTTTACAGTACCGGTTGCCATTGTTACGTTCCTCTACATAGTAAAAAAGGGCTGAGCCCTGACATCGTGTTTGATCTCAAAGCCCCAGAAGAACGGACATACAGCAAGTCACTACCCCAGTACTCGAAATAAACATCGAGCGCGCACCTTATAGGGATGCCGCTGCCGCGTCAAGCTAAATCATTGAGGCGGTGGGATTTTCGAACACCGATTGGAAAAAGACGGCGATTCCCGACCGAAAAGCGAAGAAAAGCGCCGCTTCGGAACAGTCATTGCGCCAGCGGCCGGGCGCGGCACCGTGCCAGGCGTATAGTCATTTCTGCCTCAACGAAAGCGAAACATGACCGACGAAGCCTACGTCTCCGCCTACCAGCAGCTCGCCAGTCAGTACCACAACAACCAGACCAGCATGAGCGATTACCTCGCCGCCATGCAGAAGCTGAAGGAGCAGTACCTCAAGGGCCGGAACAGCAGCAGCGCCCTGCCCGTCGTGCCCTGAAGCAAGGAGGAAGTTGGAAGGCGAAAGGCGGAAGGATTGAACCGGGGTTTCAAGTCCCTTTCGCCTTTGGCCTTGAAATATTCCCGTGCCCCGCTCAAGATTCCCTGCAAGGGCCGGTCACGGGAAGTGGGCTCAGTACCGATTGTTCATCGCGCGACAGGAGGATGTCATGGCTGGTAGACGTGCGGGAAGTCTTTCCTGGAAAGTCACGGTGGGCGCCTGCCTGGCCTCGGTTGCGCTCAGCGGGCTGGCACAGCAATCCTACCCCAACCGTCCCCTGCGCCTGATCGCGCCGCTCGCGCCGGGCGGCACCACCGACATCCTGGCGCGGACCATGTCCCAGCAGCTGTCGGGATCGCTGGGCCAGCCAGTGGTGGTGGAAAACCGCGCCGGCGCCGGCGGCACCGTCGGCACCGACTTCGTGGCGAAGTCGCCGCCCGACGGCTACACGCTGCTGATCATCTCCGCAGACACCTACACGACCAACGCGGTGCTGTACACCAGCCTGCCGTTCGATTCGCGCAAGGACCTCAGGCCCCTGTCCATCCTGGCGGCGTCGCCCAGCCTGCTGACCGTGCACCCGTCCCTGCCGGTGAAATCGGTGAAGGAGCTGGTCGCGCTGTCGAAGGCGCGGCCCAAGGACCTCAACTACGGCTCGGGCGGCACCTCGGGCGTGCTGCGGATGGAGCTGCTCAAGTTCAACACCGGCATGTTCATCACCAACATTCCGTACAAGGGTTCGGGCCCGGCGCTGATTGACCAGATTGCGGGCCACGTGCACGTCGGCTTCTTCAACATGGTCGCCACGCTGCCACAGGTTCAGGCCGGCAAGCTGCGGGGGCTGGTGGTAACTGGCAGCAAGCGCGCGGAGCAGCTACCCGGCGTGCCGAGTACGGTGGAATCCGGCATCAAGGGCTTCGACGAGAACGTCGGTTACCTGATGCTGGTGCCGAGCGCCACGCCCGCCGCCATCGTCGCGCGGCTGAACGGCGACATCGTGAAAGTGCTGCATTTGCCGGAAGTGAAAGGCCGCCTCGCCAGCGAAGGCTCCGAAGTCGTCGGCAGCACCTCCGAGCAGGCCGTCGCCGTCGTCAGCCAGTTGATCGATCAATGGCAGGACGTGGTCAGGAAGACCGGCATCAAACTGCAGTGATGGGTGATGGGTGATGAGTCTCCCGCGCAGCGGGATACCCGTCACCGTTACCTCGTCACCTCTACCTCGTCACCCGCATTCGTCACGGATTTACTCATCCCGTCCGTAGTGAATGCGGCGATACGGCACGGTGATCACGCTGCGCGAAATGCGCACGTCCAGCATCATCGGGCCGGGCTTGGCGAGAAACTCCTGGGTGGCTGCGCGCAAGTCCTCGACGCTGCGCACCATCCTGCCTCTCCCGCCGAACGCGCGGCCGACCGCCCCCAGGTCGGGCGTCTCCACCACCGAAAGTTCCGCCTTCATCTTGTGCGCATCGAGCTTGTAGTACTCCGAGCCGAGCGCCTGGTTGTTCAGGCACACCACCATCAACGGCATCTTGTAGCGCACCGCCGTCTCGAACTCCGCGACGTGCATCATGACGCTGGCGTCGCCGTCGCACAGCACGTGCGGCTTGTTGCCGCTCGCCACCACCACGCCCATCGCCGCCGGCAGCATCTGCCCGATGCAGCCGAAGAAATGGCCCGGCAGCACCAGCGAGCGCGGCTTGTTGAACAGCATGTTGGAGAAGCCCGCGGTGACGCCGCTGCCGGTCACCACGCCGATCTCCGGCGGCAGCATCTCGTCCAGGGTGAGGCAGATCTCGCGCGGATCCACGTGGTCCGGCTCAATCGGGAATTCCGTGCGGTCCACGTTGCGGGCCAGGAGTTGTTTCTTCACCTCGGAGGTGCGGTAGCCGGTCATCTTTACCTGCCGCTTCGCCAGTTCGGCTTCCAGCGCTTCCACGCCCGCCTTTGCGTCGGTCTGGACGTAGCAGTCGGCGGCGCGGCCGCCGCTCATCACCAGGTGCGGCTTGCTGTCGAGGTGCACGAACTTCACATCCGGGTAGAGGTAGCCGTGCTCGGTGGTGTAGCGGTTCATGCTGGCGCCGACGGCGATGACGCAATCGGCCCCCTCGAACAGCTTCAGCGAGTTGCGGGCGCCGTAGGTGCCGGAAATGCCGGCATACCACTCGTTACCGGAGAGCCAGCCCTTGGCCATCAGCGTGGTGCCGATCAGCGCGCCAACGCGGTCCGCGAGCCTGGTGATGGCCGGGCCCGCGCCTGCCCACATCGCGCCACGCCCGGCGATGATCACGGGATGCCTGGCCTTGCCGACGATGTCCGCGGCCTTGGAAATCTCGTCCGGGTCGGGATGGATGGTGCGCTTCGGCAGGATGGTCGAAGACGGCTTGTACGTCTCGTCGTCGTCCTCGAAGGCCATCTGCTGCACGTCCATCGGAGCGCTCAGCATGACAGGGCGTGACTCCAGTTTCGCGGTATAGAACGCCTTGCGCACGCAATCGTCCGCGACCTCGGGCGAGGTGACGCGAATGAACCCGGTCTCGCAGCCGGCCGCGAATGCCGCCTGGTCCAGGCGCTGGTTGTATTCGTCGTCGTTGCTGGGGTATTCGCCGCAGAAAGCGACGATCGGCGACGCAGCGCGGCTGGCCGTAAGTAGCGCGGTGGCAAGCTGCGACACGCCGGGGCCGCACGTCGTCGTCGCGATGCCGGGCGTGCGCGTCACGCGCGCCCAGCCGTCGGCCATGCCGAGACCGGCGCCCTCGTGGCGCACTTCGTGCATCTTGAGGCCGCCGAGCTTGTCGAGCTCGTGCATCCAGTACATATTGCCGTCGCCCATGATGCCGAACATGTGCGTCGCGCCTTCCGCGATGAAATTGGCGGCGAGCCTTTGGTACACCTTCATGATTTCCTCTCCCTTTGAAAACGGCGACGAGGCAAGGGTGACGAATAATGGTGACGAGACGAGGGTGACAGGTTTCCCCGCTTCGCGGGAGTTTCGTCAGGGTTCGGGCAAGACACCCGTCACCTGTACCTCGTCACCCGTACCTCGTCACCCCTATCTCGTCACCCGTAATCGTCACCGGCATTCAGGCGGCTCCGCCGCCGAGCTTCGCGGCGAGGCGTTCCGTGAACTCCCCCGTCATGCGCTTGGCCACCAGCGTGGCGCCGCTTTCCACCAGCGAGGCCAGGCGGCCGGAAATTTCCACCTGGGCGTCGATGGGAATCACCGATGTGCCGGGCACCGCCCCTGCCATGACCTTAAACGCCATGGCGGACTTTATTCGCGTCCCGCCCTGGTTGTCCTTGCCCCGCGATGACATGCGCCCGCTCATCGCCGCGCTGTCGTACTCGAGCGCGACTTTTGCCTGGAAGGTCACCTTGGCCGGTCCGAACTTGACCACCAGGGTCGCGCTGTAGGAACCGTCCTCCTGTTGCTCGCCCAGAGCCGCCCCCGGCACACACTCGACCACCGCGCGCGGGTCCGACAGCAGCGCCCATACCACCTCGGGCGATGACGCCACTTCGATGCGTTCGTTAACTTCGATCATGCCGGATTATAGTCACGCCGCGAGCGGCCACGAAGGAAACGGGTGGTGCCCCGCGAGAGTTCACTACGTGGTCTATCCCGCTCCTGACCGGCCTGTGGTCCGTGCCGTAGAACAAATTGATAATTGGCCGCCAAGGCGCCAGGAAAAGCCTCGACACGAAGGACACAAAGGACACGAAGGGATAAATTATCAGGACCACGTACCAACGATGCGAATACAGGCGCGACTGGCAATAGCTCCATTGGTGCCACCCATACGCCACCCTTGGCAGTGTAGCTTTTCGGTAAACTCATCACTCATCACTCATCACTCTTCACTCATCACTCATTACTCGCATGGAGTCACGCCAACTGGGAGGGACGACTCTCGCGGTCTCGGCCATCGGACTGGGCTGCAACAATTTCGGCCTCCGCGCCGATCTCGCGCAAACGAAAGCCGTGGTGGGCAAAGCGCTCGAGCTCGGCGTCACGCTGTTCGACACCGCTGACCGCTACGGCGACCCGGCGGGCACGTCCGAGCGCTACCTCGGGCAAGCGCTCGGCGCGCGGCGCAAGAACGTCGTGCTCGCCAGCAAGTTCGGGAATCCGATGGACGACAGTGGTTCGATGCAGGGTGCGTCGGCCCGTTACATCAGGATCGCGGTGGAAGCGAGCCTGAAGCGGCTCAACACCGACTGGATGGACCTCTACCAGTTGCATCACCCCGATGTGGCGACGCCGATCGAGGAAACCCTGCGCGCGCTGGAAGACCTCGTGCGCGCGGGCAAGATCCGCTACGCCGGCTGCTCGCAGTTCTCCGCGGCACAGATCCGCGCGGCGCACGGTGCCGCCAGGAAGGCGGGCATCACCGGCCTGGTGTCGGCGCAGAACCACTACAATCTGCTCAAGCGCGACTTGGAGAGGGACTTCATCCCCGCGCTGCGCGAGGGCGGAATCGGCTTCATCCCCTTCTATCCCCTTGCCGGCGGACTGTTGACCGGCAAGTACAAGCCGGACACGGCGCCGGAAGGATCCCGCTTCGCCAAGCCGCGCGAGCAGGAGAAGCGGGCGCTGGGCGAGAATCCGTGGCCGGTGCTGGTGCGGCTCGAGAAATTCTGTGCCGCGCGCGGCCGCACGATGCTCGAGCTGGCGGTGAATTGGCTGCTCGCGAAACCGGAACTCGCCAGCGTCATTGCAGGGGCGACGAGGCCGGAGCAGATCGAGCAGAACGTCAATGCCGTCGGCTGGAAACTCACCTCGGCGGATCTCGCCGAAATAGACCGGATCACTGCACCGATCGGACAGTCGTGACAAAATCCGGATTCACGCCCCCGCTCTCGTCAACGTACTGCCGGGGCTAAACCACTCGTTACTCGTTACTCATCACGCAACCACGAAAGGAAGACCATGGCAAAGGGATACTGGATCAATATGTTTCGTTCCATCAAGGATCAGGCGAAGGTCGATGCTTACCGCAAGCTCGCGGGGCCGGTGATGGAGGCGTCCGGCGCAAAATTCCTGGTACGCGGTGACCCGGCAAAGGTCTACGAGCACGGCGCCCTGGAGCGCGTGGTGGTCATCGAGTTCGAGAGCGTGCAAAAGGCGATCGCCGTCCACGACAGCCCGGGCTACCAGGCCGCGCTGAAAGCGCTGGGAGATGGAGCGGTGCGGGATTTGCGGATCGTCGAAGGGGTCTGACGACCCCGGTGATGAGTGATGAGTCCCCCGCAATGCGGGAAAGTCGTCACTTCGTCACTGCGTCACCCGTCAGTCGTCACGCTTGTACATAAGGACATGACAACATGCCAGCTGCACCGATCCGATTGAAAACGCTGCTCGGCGACCACGCCACCACGCTCGCGCTGAAGCGAGGCGAGATCAAGTCGCCCAGCGTCGCGCTCGATATCGCCGACATCCCGCAGGCGCACGTCGCGTTCAAGCGCGTGGTGCGGGACCTCGAGTTCGACGTCGCGGAGCTGGCGATCGTGACGTACCTGATGGCCAGGGCGCACGGCAAGCCGTACACCCTGCTGCCGGTAGTGGTGTTGAGCCGCTTCCAGCACCCGTTCCTGGTCTACAACGCCACGCGCGGCGAACTGCGCCCCGGCGACCTGAAAGGGCGGCGCGTCGGCATCCGCTCCTACTCGGTGACGACGACGATGTGGCTCCGCGGCGTGCTCATGAACGACTACGGGCTCGACATCGACACCGTGAAATGGGTGACGTCCGAGGAAGCGCACGTGGCCGAGTTCAAGGACCCGCCCACGGTCGTGCGCGCGCCCGCGGGCCGCGACCTGCTCTCGATGCTGTATGACGGGGAGCTCGACGCTATCGTGCTCGGCGACAAGACGCTGAAGGACCCGCGCCTGAAGCGCCTCATCCCGGACCCGGACCAGGCGGCCAAGGCGTGGCACGCCCGCCACCGCGCCATCCAGATCAACCACATGGTGGTGGTCAAGGACCCGCTGTCGAAGTCCAACCCCGACGCCGTGCGCGAGGTCTACCGGATGTTCAAGGAAAGCAAGCGTCTCGCGCCCCCGCCCGCCCCCGGCGAGCTCGACATGACCCCCATCGGCCTGGAAAAAATGCGCCGCGACCTCGACATCGCGATCGAGTACGTCCACCAGCAACGCCTCATCCCCAAGCGCTACACGGTGGACGAGTTGTTCGATGATGTCACGCGCAGCCTGGATCGCTGACGCGCGTGAGGGGTACTGGCGACGAGATACGGGTGACGATTACAGGTGACGAGGTGCGGGTGACGAAAGGCAAGCAGCGAACAGGCAAAGCCGCCGTCAGATTCCCGCGCAGCAGGATTGTCCCGTCACCATTATCTCGTCACCTGTAATCGTCACCCTTATTCGTCACCTGGGGAGTTTCGAATTGACTTCAGTAAGCCGTGACAAGACGACGGCATACCTGTCCGAGTGGGCGGCGAATTTCAGGCTGGAGGACGCGCCGGCGGCGGTGGTGGACAGAATGAAGGCGCTGGTGCTCGACCTGCTGCGGGTCGTCGCCGTGGGCGCGAAGCTGCCGTGGAGCCAGGACGCGCGGCGCTACGCGCTCAAGCTCGGCGGCAACGCGACCAGCACCGTGCTGCTGTACGGCGATCGCATGGACGCCGTCCGCGCCGCCTTCGTCAACGGCTCCTTCGCCCACGCCTGCGACCTCGACGACACCCACGTCGGATCCATGCACCACTCGGGCGCGTCGGTGCTGCCGGCGGCCCTCGCGATTGCGGAACGTGAAAATTCCAGCGGCCGCGCGCTGCTGGAGGCCGCGATCTGCGGCTACGAGGCGTCGCTGCGGATCGGGCTCGCGGTACAGCCGTCGTTGTTTCACCGCGGGTTCCTGGCGACGGCAACGTGCGGCCCGCTCGGCGCGGCGCTCGCCGCGGGAAAACTCCTGCGCTTCAAGGCAGACGACATGGCGGGCGCGCTCGGCGCCGCCTGCACCTATGCCGGCGGCCTCGCGCAGTTCTACAAGTCGGGCTCCGTCATCAAGCGCATCAATGCCGGCAAGGCGGCGGAATGCGGGGTGATCTCGGCGCTGCTCACCCAGGAAGGAATCTGGGGGCCGCGCGACATCCTCGAAGGCAAGGAGGCCGGCTTCTTCAGGGCTTTCTCCGACAAACCCGACCCCTCCCGGGTCACCGACGATCTCGGGCGCGGCTACCGGCTGATGGAGGTGAGCACCAAGGTGCACGCCGGCGCGGGGCGGCTGCAGGCGTCGAACGATGCCGGCCTGGCGCTGGCAGCCGAGCACCAGCTCTTGCCCGAGCAGATCGTCGACGTGGAAGTCGGTATACCGCAAGTGATCCAGGGCATGCTGACCAAGAACGATCCGCACGACGTGCAGAGCGCGCAGCTCTCCGTGCCCTTCAGCCTGGCAATGACGTTGTCCCTCGGCCGCACGCGCGGCGCGCAGGCCGGAATCCGCCCCGAGGATTATGACGCCGCGCTCGCCGATGCCGCGGTGCGCGCGCTCTCCATGCGGGTGCGCTGCGTGGTGGACGCGGAGATCGAAGCGAAGACCAACACGGAGGAAGTGCCGTCCCGCGTGACGATCAGGCTCGCCGACGGCCGCCGGCTCGTGTCGAAGGTGGACCACCCGCGCGGCAGTCCGCACCGCCCGATGGCGTGGGGCGAGATCAGCGAACTCTTCCGCGCCACGGTCGCCGGCACTTTGCCGGAAGCGTCCATCAGGAAAGTTATCGACGTCGTCGCCGGCCTGGACCGCAAGTCCACCGCGCGCGAGATAACCGCCGCCTTCGTGACGGCGAAGTGATGAGTGATGCAAGGCCTGATGTCATGAGCGGGACCGGGGACGCCGTCGAGTTCTTTTTCGACAAGCAGTGGTCCGACGGCCTGCCGGTCGTGCCGCCCACGGAGGAGCGGCTTGCCGCCATGCTCGCCGCCACCGGCCGCGATCCCGACGAATCGATCGGGCTTGTGCCGCCGCTCATGGCCCCGGCCACGGTGCGCGCGATCGCGGTGCACGCGGTCATGGCGGGCTGCAAGCCGGACTACCTGCCAGTCGTCATCGGCGCCATGGAGAGCCTGCTCGAGGAACGCTTCAACCTGCTATTGCTGCAGGCGACGACGAGCGCGGGCGCGCCGTTCATCCTGGTCAATGGCCCGTACGCGAACGAAATCGGGCTGCACGGCGGCATCGGCTGCTTCGGGCCCGGCTTCCGGGCGAACGCGACCATCGGCCGCGCGCTGCGCCTCATGAAGATGAACCTGGGCGGCGGCATACCGGGTATCACGGCGTTGAGCGGCTTCGGCGGACCCTGGCGCTATACCTATTGCGTCGCCGAGAACGAGGCCGAGAGCCCGTGGCCATCCTATGCGAGCGAGCGCGGGTTCGGGCCCGCGGACAACGTGGTGACCGCCATTCCCCTCGAGGGTCCGGTCCTGGTGTGGGATGACGCGAGCGAGCAGCCGGAGCGCCTCGTGGTCGCGATCGCCGACATGATGTCCGCCATCGGCGGAGGCAACATCTACCGGCAGGCGGACATGGCGGTGGTACTGAGCCCCCAGCATGCGGACATCTTCGCCAGGGCCGGGCTGTCGCGGGACGCGGTCCACCGCCTGCTGGTCGAGCGCGCGGGCCGGCGCCTGGGCGAGATCCGGCGCGGCGGTATCTGGCGCGGCGCGTCGGGCGCGGCGCGCTGGCCGTTCAAAATCGCGCTCGACAACGACGAGGCGTTCGTTCCCGCGATCGGCGATCCCGGCGACCTGCACCTCATCGTCGCCGGCGGGTCCGGGTCGCCGAGCAGCCTGGTGATGCACGGCATCACCATCGCCAGCCGCTCCGTAAGCCGCGCCTATGTAGTGTGATGGCGGCGCGTCCGTTTCAATCCGGCTGGCGCCGGAACGGATCGGGACGCCACTGCAGCACCTGGAGTACACTCGAAACGCAGCAGAGCAGCCTCCGGAATGTCCCCGGGTTGTCCCAGGTTCTCTTTTGCGGAGGACTGACGGTGCCTATGTATACTTCGATTGAATCCTGTGACGGCCGCATGCGCGCGACGGCGGGCATTACTGTTGGTACCGTCCTTGCGTTGCTCGCACTTGCTGCCCACGCGCAGGATCCCGCGGCCTGGCCGGCACGCACGGTCCGGCTGGTGGTGCCCTCCTCTCCCGGCGGCGGCACGGACTTGTACGCGCGCCTGTTGGCGCAGGGCCTCAGCGAAGGGCTGAAGCAGCAATTCATGGTCGACAACCGGCCCGGCGCGGCCGGCAATATCGGCGCGGAGATAGCCGCCCGGGCGGCGCCGGACGGCTACACGTTCCTGGTCTCGGCGAACCCGGCGATCGCGATCAACCCGAGCCTCTACAAGAACCTGCCGTACAACGCCGAGCGCGACCTCGCTGCGGTCGCTCGCGGCGTGATCGCCCCCTCGGTCTTCACCAGCCATCCTTCCGTGCCCGCGAAAACGCTGCCTGCACTGCTGGCGCTGGGCAAGCGCGAGCCGGGAAAGCTGGCCTACGGTTCCGCCGGAACCGGCAGCCCGCCCCATCTCGGCGTGCGCATGATCGAAGAGGCGTCGGGCGCGCGCTTCATCCACGTGCCGTACAAGGGATTGGGCCAGGCGGTGCAGGGGTTGATTCGCGGCGAGGTCGGATTCATGCTGGCCGATGTCGCCACCGTGCTGCCCTATGTCCGGGCGGGGCGAGTGCTGGCGCTGGCCGTGACCCAGGCGACCCCCCAGCTTCCCGGGGTACCCACTCAAGCTCAAGCCGGTTATCCGGGAATCGAGGTCTATACCTCGTTCAGCGTCGTCGCGCCGGCGGCCACATCGCCCGCGATCATCCAGCGCCTGAGCGCCGAGGTCATCAAGGCGATGAAGTCTCCCGCCATCAAGGCGAGAATCGAGGAAATGGCCTTCATTCCGGTCTTCGACACCCCGGACGCCTTCGCCATCAGCCTGAAACAGGAACGGCAGATGTGGGCCGACGTCATCCGTCGCAACAATATTGTTGCTGAGTGACGAGTGACGACTACGCGTGACGAGATACTTTCGTCGATGTCGAGCCTGACGCTGCATTTCCTCAAGCGAAATCTGCTGCAGGTTCTGGTGATCGCGCTCGGGATGCTGGCGGCGGGCGGCGTGCGCGCTGCGGACGGAGTTGACCTGACGCGCGAATATCTGGATGCGTATGGCAGCGACTGCGCCTTCGGCGCCGCGCACGTGGAAGTGCTGCGCAGGCACAAGGTGCTGCTCGTCCCCGGCTACTTCGGCAGCCTCAATCCGGCCTATTTCGCCGAACAGTTGCGCTGGCTTGCCTCGATCGGGGTCGACCGCGAGAAGATCGCGGTCACGCCCGGGAAGAGCGTCGCGATCAACGCGCCGATTGTCGCCGCGGCGATCCGGGATTCGGCGCGGCCCGTAATTCTTGTCACGCACAGCAAGGGCTCGGTCGATGCGCTCGAGGCGTTGCGCGCCGAGCCGTCGCTGCGGGCGAAAGTGAAGGGTTGGGTGTCGCTGCAGGGCGCATTCTTCGGCTCGCCGGTGGCCGACCTCCTGCTCGACGGCTCGCTGCTCGATCCTGTGGTCGCAACCACGATCCTCTTGATTTTCGGCGGCACGAAGGAAGCGGCGGAGGGCCTGACCACGGGCGCTTCACGCGCCTATTACCGCGAACACGCAGCCGCGATCGGCGCGGTCGTGCGCGAAGTGCCGGCGATCGCGTTCGCGAGCGCGCTCGACGGCACCTCGGGCGC
>Ga0210379_10000635_pt1 | contig 11687 bp, 10 predicted proteins | sample PLMedo_2_FD_155468 | JGI IMG/M metagenome (GOLD analysis project Ga0210379, IMG submission 155468) | Groundwater sediment microbial communities from an aquifer in East River, Colorado, USA - PLM4_32_coex redo | ecosystem: Environmental > Terrestrial > Soil > Riparian zone | place: USA: East... | reverse complement strand
CACCCCCGAGAGAGAGCGACGAAATGTTGAAGGCCACGTCTTCATTCTGGAACACAATGCTGCGCTGGTCGGGGCGCCAGTAACCGACCAGACTCTTCCCGTCGAAGGTGAGCCGGGTGAGAGTCTCGCGCCCGATATCGAAACGCCAGAGGTCCCCCACGCCATACGAGGGACCGATCGTGACGCAAATCTGCTTGCCGTCCGGAGAGATGCGGGGCGCGTTGTACTCGCGCGGTGGAGCGGCAAGCGGCGTGGCTGCTCCGTCTTGCGTCACCCACACGAGCTCGGCCTGATCGGAGCCCTCGACACGGGGCGCAAAAACCAGGGTTCCATTGCGTGCGAGCGCGAAATGCACCGCACCGCTGCTGGGCTCGCGGTCGACGTGGTCGAGGACGGGCACCGGCGGGCCCGTGAGCTTCGGGTTCGAGGCATCCATCGGCGCCGCGAGCAGTGTGCCGTGACGTGAGAACACGAGGTAACCGGGCGCACAGTAGCGCGCCATGGAGGCCCCCTCCAGCAACACTCGGCGCTCCCCCGTGCGCAGTGATACCGCGGCGATAGTGGCGTCTTCGTAGTTTCCGGGGCTCTTGACCGACCCGACGGTAAAAATCAGCCATTCGTCGCCGGGCAGTACATCCGGCCAACGGTGTGTGCGCTCGCCGCGCGTCGAATCGAGGGCTGTAATCGCCTGCGGGACCCCGCCCGAAGACGACACACGCTCGAGCGGTCGCATGGCGTGCGTTGCCACCACGATGGACCCGTCGTCGAGCCACACCCCGGACCGATCAGCGGAGACGTCGCAGATGTCGAACACCGGCCCGCCGCGGGCGGAGATCTTCCTGAGCCGGGCGCTCGACACGAATGCGATCCACTCCCCGTCGGGTGAGAAAAACGGCGAGTGCGCGCCCTCGGTTCCCTCCAGCGTCACGGCCTCGCCGTCGCCGAGTCTGCGCACGCACAAGCGCACGTTTCCCTCCCGGCGCGCCCCGTAGACGATCGTGCGCCCGTCGCGCGAGATGTTCAGCATCAGATTCTCGGATCCCCCCTCCAACACGTCGGTGGGAGGAAGGGCGACACTCAGGCGCGTGGGCTCTGTCGGTTCACGATTTCCGCCCTTCGACAGGGCGACGATCGCCACCGCTGCTGCTGCTGCTGCTGCCGCCGCCACCACCACCACCACCGCGAGCCATGGAAACGACCGGCGCCAGGCCGGGACGCGCGCGCCCAGCGCAGCCGCGTCCTCCGCCACGGCCGCGGCTCCCGGATGCGCGATCAGGTCGTCGAGCACGATGCGCGCCTCGCCCGCGTCGCGCAGCCGGCGCTGCGGGTCCTTCTCGAGGCAGCGGTGCAGCAGATCGACCAGCCGGCGCGGCGTCGCCGGAGGAATCGCCGACCAGTCCGGGTCGCGCGTGACCACGGCCGCAAGCACGTCGGTCACCGTCTCACCGTCGAACGCCTTCTTCCGGGCGAGCAGCTCGTAGAGCACACACCCGAAGGCCCAGATGTCGGCACGACGATCGACGGACTTCCCGCGCGCCTGCTCGGGCGCCATGTAGGCCGCGGTGCCGAGGATCATTCCCGCCGCGGTGCGGCCGGACACCACGGTGGGCGACTTCGAAAGGTCCGAGAGCGGTCCCGACCCCACCTGGTCGAGCGCCTTGGCGAGACCGAAATCGAGCACCTCGACCTTGCCCGCGTCGGTCACGGTAATGTTGGCGGGCTTGAGATCGCGGTGGACCACCCCGCTCTCGTGCGCAGACTCGAGCGCCTCGGCGAGCTGGCGCGCGATCATCAGGACCTCGTCGATCGCCAACGGACCGCGCTCGAGCCGCGCGGAAAGGTCCTCTCCGTGCGCGAGCTCCATCACGAGGAAGCGCACGCCGTCGACCTGATGGACCGAGTGAACCGTCGTGATGTTGGGATGATTGAGCGACGCGAGGACCTTCGCCTCGCGCTCGAAGCGCGCCGCGCGGTCGGGGTCGTTCGCGAACACGTCGGGCAGAATCTTGACCGCAACGTCGCGGTCCAGCGTCGTGTCGACCGCGCGCCACACCACTCCCATCCCACCCTCGCCGAGCTTATCGACGAGGCGGTAGTGGAGCAGAAGCTTGCCGGATTCGAACTGCAATGGAGCCGTTCGAGCTAACGCCAGCCCTTGCGTTCCCGGAGCCTCGTGATGTGGGCGACGTGGTGGCGACCGTGCCACTCGTACATGAAGATCACATTGTGCAGCGTCATGACTCCGTTTTCCGGGTGGTCGATGGTGCGCGCGAAGGCTGGATCGGGCAGCGAGCGGAGAAACCGCACCCAGCGGTCGTGGAGAGAATCCACGATCTGCAGCGAAAGCTCGATGGGCGCGGTGCGGCCGTCTTCGAGCTTCGCCCAGTCGGCCTGTTCGTACGCCTTGACGCGAGGATGGTCCTCGGTGACGGCCAGCTTGCAGCGGATGTACGCATTCATGTGGCTGTCGGCAAGGTGGTGCGTTACCTGCCGTACCGTCCAGCCGCCATCGCGGTACGGGGTGTCGAGCTGGGCATCGGTCAGACCGGCGACCGCCGCCCGCAGTGCCTTCGGGCACGCCGCGATGGTATCGATCGCGCGCCGGATTTCCTGCGGTGACGGAGCCGCGGGAGGATTGAACTCTCCCACCGGATAGCGAGGACCTTCCATGGGCGGGAGGATAACACGCGATTCCGGCGACCGGAAAGCGGATCGCGCGGGTGGCCGAGACGGAGCCCCCGCCGCGCGCATGTCGACCCGACGAAATCGCGCCCGCAAGCGGTGCGTCCATGGTAATTTCTCGTCATGAATCCGCGCGACCAACATACCGAGCCCGTTCGCATGGTCTACGCGCGCGCCGACGGCTCCATCATCGATCATCCGGAGCTGCGTCTGGCGGGCGTAGGCGGGGGCGCTCCCCGGGAGATACGGGAGGACGAACTCATCCCGCTGCCGCGGGGCAGCGACCTGTTCCTGCTCCCCGGCCGGCGTCCTATCGGCCTGGACCCGGGCAGCGGTTCGGCGGTGGAATGGGACGGGGACGGAGAAGAGGTCACGGCGGTTGCCGCGTTCCTGGCCCCCGCATGGACGATGTTCCTCCACCCTGCCTACCGCACCCTCGCGGACGCGCCGGCGCTGCCTCTGTTCGCATACTCCGCGGTCGGGTTCGCAGGCGGACAGCTGTGGGCGACCGGGGTGCGCGTGGATGAAGACATCCGGCAGGACCCGTGGCGCTTCGACTCGAAACGTTTACACAAGCAGGTCGCGCGCCGTCTCGCCGAGACGAAGGGCAACCTCGTCGTGCAGCAGCTCGAGAAGTGCGCGCTCGCGTATGGTTGCCGCGCCGCTCAGAACTATTTCATCGGGCGGCACGAAGCGCCGATCCCGACCAGCGTCGCGTGCAATTCCAAGTGCATCGGGTGCATCTCGATGCAAGCCGACGGCGAGTTCCGTGCGAGTCACGATCGCATCCGTCGCGCCCCGACCCCGGAGGAAATCGCCGACATGGCGGTGGGGCATATCGAGCGGGTGCCGGAGGGAGTGGTGAGCTTCGGGCAGGGGTGCGAAGGCGAGCCACTGCTCGGCCGCGAGCTCCTGCCGGCGGCGACGCGACGCATTCGCGAGCGCACGTCGCTTGGAACCGTCAACGTCAATACCAACGGGAGCCTGCCCGAAGTCGTCGACGCGATGTGCCACGCGGGCCTTGACGCGATTCGCGTCTCGATGAACAGCGCGCGCGCCGATGTCTACACGGCGTACTACCGTCCGAAGCGATATACGTTCGACGACCTCCGGGAGACGCTGCGGGTCATGCGGGCGCACGACCGCTACCGGTCGATCAACTACCTGGTGTTCCCGGGGGTGACGGATACCGAAGACGAGCTCGACGCGATTTCTGCGTTCGTCGAGGACACCGACCTCGATCTTATCCAGATGCGCAACCTGAACATCGACCCCGAACTCTACCGCGAGCGCCTGCCCGCTGGTGCCGCGCGCGAGGGCTTCGGGCTGGGCGAGTTCATGCGCCGCCTGCGCGAACGCTTTCCGCGTCTGCACTACGGGTACTTCAACCCGTCGAAGGAAACCTACGCGCGCCGGCGCGCGGAGACGCCATCCGCGCGCCAGGGGGCACCGGACTCCCGCGCTACTTGACGAGTCCCTGCTGGCGCAGCTTCGTCGCGGTGGCCTGCGCGACCGAATCCACCAACGACTGCAGGCTGCCCGGATCCTCGGTGTGGCTCATCCCGGCCCAGAGCATCTTTTCGTCGGGCATCGAGTAGATCGTGGTCTCGATCTTCACCACGTTGTACGTCGTCATGTAGCCCGGGTCGTACATGACCGGCGACGCGTAACCGTAGTAGCCCCAGAACGGCTGGTAGTAGGACGACGCGTACGCGCCGCCGGACACGTATTCCGTTTCCTTGTCCGTGCCCTGGTAGGCCAGGATGACGGCGCCGTCGATCCCCAGCTCCGCCACCTTCGCCTTCGCGTAATCCGTGTCTTTCATCTGCTCGGCGGAAAGAAACGTGTACGAGGCCACCGCGGGGGTGTTCTTAATCAAGCCGACGATCTGGTCCTCGGCCGAGCGGCGCATCTGCTCGTTGGGAACCAGCGCGATCACGAGCACCTTCTTGAACGCGAACGGTTTCGCGTCCGGGGCCGTCCATGTATTCACGAAGGTCGTGGCCGGACTGCAGCCGGCGAGCATCGCCAGCCCAATTACGCACACCATTACGGGTTTCAGACGCATCTTCGTCCTCGCTATCTAGCGGCGCCTTGCACGCCGCGATTTGGGTCGGTTGCGATCGTACACCATCGACCAGGCCCGCGCCTCAAGTCTCTTTGGGGACGCCGAAATCACGGTTTTTTCTCCGATCGCCCGCGTCCCCGTCGAGAATGGCGCCAGTCTTGCCTCTCGATACGGTTTCCGGCGGGGCCGGTCCTCCATGAGCACGCGCGATAGAAACACGCTGGCGACGCTGTTCTTCTCCGTTTTTGCCACGGTGATCGGGGTCGGCATCGTCGTGCCCTTGCTGCCCGTGTACGCGCACGGTCTGGGCGCGAACGGACTCACCATCGGTCTCCTGTTCGCCGTCTTCGCGCTCTCGCGAACGCTGTTTCTCCCGGGCTTCGGCCGGCTCTCCGACCGCAAGGGCCGCAAGGCGCTGATCGTGCCGGGACTGTTCGCCTATGCCGCCATTTCGGTCGCGCTGGCGTGGGTCGACGACGTCGCCGGGCTGATCGCCGTGCGTTTCCTGCACGGAATTGCGTCGGCCATGCTGATGCCGGTCATCCAGGCGTACGTGGGCGACCTCGCCCCGCGCGGCCGCGAGGGGCGCCTGCTCGGGATCCACGGCGCGTTCGTGCTCGCGGGGATGAGCATCGGTCCGATGGTCGGCGGGCTGATTCACGACCATTTCGGCCTGCGCTTCGCGTTTCTGTCCATGGGCGCTCTGTCCTTTGCCGGAGCCGTCCTGTGCGCGTGCCTGCTCCCGGGCGCGCGCGACGAGCGGATCACCCGCCGGCGGGAACCCGCCGCGTGGAAGGAGCTCATCCGCGGCGGCAACCTGGCCGCCCTGTTCGGGTTTCGCTTCACCTACGTGGTCTGCATCGGGATCATCTGGGGGTTCCTTCCATTATATGGCGCGCTGGAGCTTTCGCTCTCCGGCGCGTCGATCGGACTCCTGATTACGCTCGGCATCCTCGCCAGCGCCGTGATGAACGCCCCGATGGGATTTCTGGCCGATCGAGTCGACCGGAGGTTCATGGTGATCGGCGGCGGGCTCCTTGCCGCGTATGCAATGCTTTCGTTCGTATGGGCGCAGGAGTATCGCGACGCGGCGCTCGCGTCGATCCTCTTCGGCGTGGGAGGAGGAATATCCATGCCGGCGGTCATGGCGATGGCGGCGCGCAACGGCAGCGGGCGGGAGTCGATGGGGAGCGTCATGGCCTTGATGACGGTGGCGCACAGCCTCGGCATGCTCGCCGGCGCGCTCGCGGGCGGAATCGTGATGACTCGCTTCCAGCTGCACGCCGTGTTTCCCGCCGGGGCCGCCGCCATGGCGATGGGAATCGGTTGGTTCGTCGTGGTGACTCTGCTGCGCGGGGCCCGCACCGCCGGCGAACGCACGGCCGCGGACAGGGTGCTCAGCGTTGACCCCGTCGCGGCCCGCCGGTAGACTCCGCGCCATGAGGAACGCGCGCCCACGAGCCGGTTTGACACGCGTCTCGATCGCCGGCCTCGCGTTTCTGAATCTGTCGGCGCCCGCGGACTCGCGCGGCGAGAGCACCCCGCGTCCCGTGGTATTCCGCACCCAGACCATGGGCACCTGGGGATCGCTCACCGTGGTGACCGCCGACTCCGCGTCGGTGGCCGACCTCGCCTACCGAAGCCTCCTTGCGTTCCACAGGGTGGATTCTTTAATGAGCAACTGGACCGAGACGAGCGAGGTCGCGCGGATCAATCGGGAGGCAGGCACGAAGGAAATCAGCGTCCACCCCGAAGTCGCCACCGTGCTCGACCTCGCCCAGCGCGTTTCGAAACAGAGCGACGGCGCCTTCGATATCACGGTCGAGCCGCTCGTGCGCTTGTGGGGTTTCCTCGGCGGGCACCCGCGCGTGCCGAGCGCCGACGAAATCGCCGCGACGCTCAAGCGCGTCGGCTGGAAGAAAATGCGCTTCGACCCCGCGCGCGGCACGGTGCACTTCGAACAGGACGGCGTTCGTATCGACCTGGGCGGCATCGCGAAAGGTTACGGCGTCGATGCGGCGGCGCAGGTCCTGCAGCGGGCCGGCATCGCGAACGCACTGGTGGATCTTTCCGGCAACATGGTTGCCCTCGGCGATGCGGCGGGCCACCGCGGGTGGACCGTGGGCCTGCGCGACCCATCCGGGGTGCACCCGTACCTCGCGCGCATCCATCTCTACAACCAGGCCATTGCGACCGCCGGGAACTACGAGCAGTTCGTCGCGGCGGACGGCAAGCGCTATGGCCACATCCTCGATCCCCACACCGGCTGGTCGGCCCAGGGGCTCGCGTCGGTTACGATCGTCACCTCCGGGGCGATGATGGCCGACGCGTGGGACGACGCCCTGTTCGTCCTCGGGTCGGAGGCGGCGCGCGCGCTCGCGCGCGCGCGTGACGACCTGGCCGTCGTGCTGATCGAACCGCGCTCGGACGGCCCCGGCATCATCTGGGTGGAAGAGCAGCTTCGATCCCGCGTCGAGATCGAACCCGGCCTGACCGACACGTATACCGTGCGCTACTTCTAGCAGCGGCTCGCCCGAGCCGCTCGCCCGACTCGGTTTCTCCAGAAACTCCACGCCTGAACGCGTCCGGTGACTCCGCTACGCGTCCCGTGCGGGGCGCGTGCGCCGCCCCGCCGGGCCCCGTCGCACGGTCCATTCGATGTGGCGTGGAGCTTGCACAACTTGCGGTCTCGATATCCATGTGCGCGCTGCGGCGCCCGCATGCGGAGAATACGGGCATGGCGTGAAACGCAACGACGCTTCCATCTCGAAGCGAACGCGCAAAACGCACGGCCCGTCGCAGCGGGCAACCCGCACCCGTATTAGGAACGACGATATGCAAGCGGAAATCACGAACGATCATGCGAACGCATCCGCCCGTCGCAGGGACAGGCGGGAAGCCGCGGCATCGACGCTGGTCGCCGGTGCCTGCGCGGCTGTGCTGGCCGTGGCCGGGGCGTGCGAGAAGGCGTCGCCCAACGACCCCAACCCGCCGTCCGGGGGGAACAAGTACGTCCTCGACTACGGCGTGTTCGCCGCCCAGATCGACCCGATCATGACGACGCTCGGCTGCGACGACGTGAACTGTCACGGCGGCGGGATCCGCGGGACGTTCGCGCTCTCGCCGGACAACGACAAGGACGTCGCGTTCGATTTCGCGCAGGCGAGCATGCAGGTGTACCCGCAGAACCCGCCCGCCAGCGCGCTGGTGTTGAAACCGCTGGACGAGGCGTGCGGCGGGGTCGGTCACGGAGGCGGATCGTTCTTCCATTCGCTGGACGACCCGGACTACCTGGCCATGCTGGCGTGGATCGAGGCGGGTGAGTACCAGTGACCGCGAGACGCGCTGGAATGTATGTGACGCTCGCCGCGGTGGCGCTGTGCTTCGCGCCGGCGCTCGCGTGCGCGCTCGAGCCGGACTCGACGGCCGCGCCGGTTGCCGCGCCGGCGCCCGTGGACACCGCCGCGACGGGCAAGAACGGTCTCATCTATCTGGTCCCGGCGCTCGAGGATGCCCACTACCACGTGAGCAACGATCGGCAGCGGTTCCAGCACCGGATTTCGTTCAGCCCGGCCATCGGCCAGCTGGGTAACAACGACGAGTTCGTATTCCGCGTGGCCTACAGCCCCAACACGTGGCTCGGGTACGAGATCGCGCTGGGTCACAACCCGGCGTCGTCGCTCCACGCGCTCTTGCACACATTCAACGCCGTCCTGCGCTACCCGCTGCCGGGGCGCTTTCAGCCTTACATGACGCTCGGATACGGAATGATGACGGTATACCCGGGACAGGCGATCAACGCCGACCCGGTCACCAAGAACACCCTGACGGTCGGCGGCGGCCTGGAGATCTATCTCCGGGACGACGTCGCCCTGCGCGGAGAACTCCGCAGCGCCACCGTGCTCGGGCAGGAGCTCGGGAGCGGCGGCACCGTGGCATACGACTACCGCGAATACACGATCGGCTTCTCGTTCTTTCGAAGTCTGAGAGGTTAGCCCGAAGTCACGACGGCGCTCCGCACACGCGGCGCGCGGGTCGAAGACGTCAAGGAGTGCAACATGCGACAGGCAACCAACAGGAAGACATCCTCCTTGGGCGACATCGCCCTGAAACTCGGCAGCGTGCTGATGCTGCTGGCCCTTTCCTTCGGCGGCTGCCGTGACAGCGCGCCCGACGACATCATCGTCGAAGAGGAAACCACGGAGGCGCTGGTCTTCGTGAAGACCAAGGGCGAAGAGTCGCTCAACCGCAGCTGGGCCGAGGGTAACCTCTACAAGTTGTCCCCCATTTCCCCGCTGGGCGTGGTGACGCCGATCACGAACTTCACGGGAGCGGCCGTGAGCGACCCGTGTGTTTCGTTCGACGCGAAGAAGATCCTCTTCTCGATGCGGCCGCCGGGCGGAACCTGGCGGAACATCTACGAGATCAACGTGGACGGCACCGGGCTGCGCCAGGTGACGAGCGGCGGGGGTCACGACTTCGACCCTGCGTACCTGCCCGACGGGCGGATCATGTTCACCAGCTCGCGCGCGGGGACCATGGACGAGTACAACCACGCGCCGGCCGAGAACCTGTACAACTGTGATAGCGACGGTTCGAACCTCGTGCGCGTCAGCTTCAACATGAGCGACGACTTCGACCCCACGCTCTTGCCGGACGGGCGCGTCGTGTACACGCGCTGGGAGCACCTCGGGCAGCAGAACCGCTTCCCGCTGTTCTTCTCGAACCCGGACGGGTCGCGGTTCTTCCACGAATTCGGTCCGCACAATCGCAACTTCTTCCACGCGCAGCCCACGCCCGACGGCCGGCTGATCGCGATCGAGTCCACCATGATCGAGGAAGACGCCGGCCCGATCGCCGTGCTCAAGCTCGAGCAGGGGCCGGCCGATCCGAGCTCGAACAACGATCTCCACTGGGACGTGCTCACGACCCAGGTCAACAACGACGGTGCGCCGTGGGCCTACGGCGCCTTCAAATACCCGTTCCCGCTCGGCGGCAACAAGTTCGTGGCGTCGTATACGCTGCCGGCCGCCGAGGAGGTCGACGTCGACTACGGCCTGTACACCTTCAGCCTGCAGCAGTCGGGCTCGGGCACGCCGGCCGACCCGGCCACGATCAGCATCGAGGACCTGACGTTCCTCTATAACGACCCGGACTGGAACGAGTACGACGCGCAGTTGATCGCGCCGCACGCGAAGCCGCCGGTCATCGCGCCGATCGCGAACCCGGCGCTGGACTACGGCATCATCACGGCCGACGACGTGTTCTTCCGTGGAACCAACGACGGCCAGGAGAGGCCGACCGTCGGCAGCGTTGACTCCATCGCGGTGATGGTGGGCATCCCGACCGTGCAGGGCGAGATGAACGACTTCTCCGCCAACGAATTCGAGAAGCGCGCGCTGCTCGGGTTCGCTCCGGTCAACAGCGACGGTTCGTTCCGCATCCAGGTGCCGGCCAGGACGCCCCTGACCTTCGCCACGCTGGACAACCTCGGCCGCGCGTTCGTGAACAAGCGGACCTGGCTGTACGTCCAGCCCGGCGAAGAGATCACCAACTGCATCGGGTGCCACGAGGACAGAACCCTCAACACGGTTCCCCAGAACCCGAACCCGATCGCCAAGACGCAGGCGCCCGTGGACCTGAACATAGGCCCGAGCGGGTACACCTACATCAACTATCGGGATGACATCGGTCCGATCGTGCGCGCGAAGTGCCAGTCGTGCCACATCGAGACTTACGCGGGCGTCGACACCATCCCGCCGGCGGGTGGCCTGGACCTGTCGGAAGTGCCCGACACGACCATGGAGAACCAGATCTTCCCCCGCGCGTACGTCAACCTTTCCGGCGAGGCCGACATGGGCATGACGAACGTGACGGACCCGGGATTCCCGCGCCGCTCGACGCTAATCGACTACGCGCTCGGCGTCGGCAGCGCGACCGCCCAGGGCCCGCACCCGAACGCGAACCCGCTCTCGCCCGGCGAGCAGCGCCTGTTCAAGTTCTGGGTCATGCTCGGCGCGCAGTACCGGTAGCAACGCGGAGGATCGAACATGAAGCCACGGGACAGAATGCGCACGGCGATGATGACCGCCGCCCTCGCGGCGACGGTCACGTCGGCGCGCGCTGCGACCGACGCGGGCGAGATGCTCGCGAGCCACCGGCTCACCTCATTCGAAGGCACAGCCACGACCCTGTCCGCGTACCGCGGCCAGGTGCTGGTCGTGAACTTCTGGGCGAGCTGGTGCGCGCCCTGTCGCGACGAACTGGTGACGATGAACCGATGGAACGACGCCTGGGCCCAACGCGGGGCCCGCGTCGTCGCGATCTCGATCGACAAGGACGCGGCGAAGGCGCGGCGCTTCGCGGAGCAACTGAAGCTCTCGCTCACCGTCCTGCACGACGGGCCCGCGGGCCTGGCGCGCACGCTCGACATCCCGTCGCTGCCCTGCACCTATCTGCTCGACCCGCAGGGGCGGGTCGTGAGCGTGGTGCGCGGGAGCTCGGCGGGCGAGCTGGCGGCGTTGCGCGCGAAGGTGGACGCGATGCTCGCCTCCGCCCGTCCCACGGCTCCGCAGGAGGCGGGCATGGGATCCGCACCGGTTCCGCCGGCGAACGGCGATGGAGGCAACCGATGAAACGCTTGCGTATGTGGCTCGTCCTGCTCCCGCTCGGGCTCCAGGTCGGTTGCGCGACGGTGCGCCCGTATGAGAAGGAGCACCTCGCGGATCCGATCATGCTCACAGTCGAGGGCGAGGCGATGCGGGAACTCAAGTGGCTCGACGCCCGCGAGGGCTCGACGGGCGGCGCGGGAGGCGCCGGCGGCGGATGCGCTTGCAAGTAGGCAGAATTCACCTGGTCGCGGGCGTGCTCGCCGGCGTGCAGGTGTCCGTCACCGCACCCCCGGCCGCGCGCGCGACCGAGCCGACGGTTTCGTACA
>Ga0210379_10000634_pt1 | contig 11690 bp, 13 predicted proteins | sample PLMedo_2_FD_155468 | JGI IMG/M metagenome (GOLD analysis project Ga0210379, IMG submission 155468) | Groundwater sediment microbial communities from an aquifer in East River, Colorado, USA - PLM4_32_coex redo | ecosystem: Environmental > Terrestrial > Soil > Riparian zone | place: USA: East... | reverse complement strand
ACCGCCCTCACGCCGCACCCATCCCACGCCTGAAACTACTATCAAAGTCTGCCCGAGTGGATGCGTGTGCCACGCAGTTCTCGCGCCGGGCTCGAATGTCACTGTAGCCGCAGCAGCCCGGGCATGTTCGTTGGGCTGGAATAACGGATCAATGCGGACTATACCTGTAAACCATTCTACTGGTCCTTTTCCGGATGGTTGTGATCCTAATCTCTTGATTTCCATAATCAGTATTTAGGTTAAACGTTCTTGTTTATAAATTAAGCAGAGTGCAAGGAGCTTCATAAACGGTGGTTGTAAAAGTGTGAGTAAAAGCCCGATTGCAATTTAATGTTTGAATATAGATCTTAATTTCGTCTGGTAAGACACCGCTATCACGGACGTTGTGCCGAATAAAGAATATATTCGCTGATCCCACTGTTTGAACATATTCGTCGGGAAAGCTTTATTTATAACATGAGGTATCGGGTTTACGTGATTGAGCTTTCAAAAAAGGTTTTTACGGAAAACACAAAATTCCGTGCCGCCAATCCACAATTCAATGGTGTACTTCAGTGTCTTTATGTAGGCATGACGAGTAAGACTCCGGCAGAACGATTTATGCAACATAGAACCGGATATGTCAACAAAAAAGGTCGCAAGCTATCTGCCAATATTGTGCAGAAATACGGAACATATTTACGTCCGAGTTTATACGAACATATCAACCTGAAGCCGATGACAAGGGAACAGGCTTTGATAATGGAAGAAAAACTTGCATGGGACCTGAGGAGGCAGGGCTATGCAGTTTGGTTTAATTGATTCTGATACAACCTTTCATTTTTGACTAACGCATGAGCCATGCTTCACCACACCCAACATCCAGAATACGCAGTGGCCCCACCAAAAGACAGTTGTTGTTGCATTTATTTCTCATGACTATCTTGAGCATAAATGGAGAAGACACCCACCATAGAGATCACGGACGTCAGCAAAACCTTTAAAGACATCACCGCCGTCAATAACCTCAGCCTGACAATCTATGAAGGTGAGTTCGTTGCCCTGCTGGGACCGAATGGAGCTGGCAAAACTACGTTGATCGAGATGATCGAAGGAATCCAGAAGCCAGATCGCGGGAGTATTTCCATACTCGGCATGAACTGGAAAGAACACGAGCACAGACTTCACCACCTGATCGGGTTATCTTTGCAAGAGACAAAGTTCATTGACAAGATCACCACGGAAGAAACGCTGAATCTTTTTGGCAGCTTTTATAAACTGGATCAGAAAAGAACCGAGGAAATACTGGAACTCATAAATCTGCAGGAAAAAAGGAAAGCCTATACCGTTAATTTATCAGGAGGGCAGAGGCAACGTCTTGCTATCGGTATTGCGCTGCTGAACAATCCCAGGATACTCTTGCTTGACGAGCCTACTACGGGTCTGGATCCGGCAGCAAGGCGTGAGATCTGGAAGATCCTTGAAAAACTTCGCAGCGATTTCAACACCACCATGATACTCACGACACATTACATGGAAGAGGCAGAGTATCTATGTGAACGAATACTGATCATGGACAGGGGAAAATTTATTGCTACGGGCACCCTTGCTGAACTGAACGCCCGGCACGGAGAAGGAGACCTGATCGAGATTGCGTTTGAAAATAATTTTGATATTTCAGCCCTGAACCTTCCCGGCATTAAGAAACTGAAATGGCTCACCGGCCGGTCGAGAGCTGAGATCTTTGTGGACAATATTGCAGAAGTGCTCCCTGCTGTTATCAGTGCTGCTAAAGCGAAGAATATAAAAGTATCTGAACTCTCTTCCCGGAAGATGACACTCGATGATCTGTTTATTTCAATGACCGGACGACATCTCAATGAATAAGAGCCTCATTCAACTTATCCTGGTCCATTTCAAATCCTTTTTCAGGGAACCTGCCATATTGTTCTGGGCCGTGCTCTTTCCTATCATCATGGCATGGGTGCTGGGTATCGCTTTTTCGAATAAGGGCGAGTCGTTAAGAACGGTTTATGTAATAGGGGAATCCGTCACCCCTGAAAAAATTTCGGGTGAAAAAGTATTGGGCAAGGAAACGGGTAATGTTTATAGAATAAGATTTCAGAAAGCGTCAGAATCGGAAGCTATCCGGGCTGTCAAACGAGGATTGATCACTCTCTTTATCGAGGTCAAAGATGACTCTATAATATATCATTTTGATCCGCTTAATTCAGATGCGCAGCTCACACACCTTATACTCGAAAGAAGTATTGCTGATGTAAGTACAAAGAACACGTCCATAGACCCGTTGCAAGCGACTGGGACTCGCTACATCGATTTCTTGATTCCGGGAATGATAGCGTTGGGTATTATGAACGCATGCATCTGGGGCATCGGCTGGTCCCTGATAGAAAGCCGGATGAAAAAACTGTTGAGAAGAATGGTGGCAACTCCACTTAAAAAAACTGTATTTCTTACTTCGCACATGATCACGAGGATCATTCTTGGAGCCTTTGAAACGATCCTGTTGATCTTATTCAGTTACCTTTATTTTGGAACCCGTATCACCGGCAGTATCCCGGCATTTATAGCGGTGTTTCTAGCTGGCATTTTTGCTTTCGCCGGTATTGCTATTCTGATGGCGTCGCGAACTTCAAAGACGGAGGTGGCCAACGGTCTCGTCAATGCCATTACGCTTCCGATGATGATCCTTTCCGGAATATTTTTTAATTACCATAATTTTCCCGACTGGGCTATACCAATTATACAGGCATTACCACTAACGCTTGTGGCTGATTCCATCCGGTCAATATTTATAGAAGGCGCCGGGTTTATGGAAGTGCTGCGACCTGTTATCATTTTATGTGCTACAGGACTAGTTGCATTCACTACTGGATTATGGGTGTTCAAGTGGTATTGATTCAAAGGAACGTCTATTGTGTTGGGATTTTGTTCGGGATGTTTAGGTATATTATTTCCCGATACAGAAAGTAGAAAGGACGTTTTTGACCCTGTTTTACCAATTTTGCGATCAATGAGGTACAAATGAGGAGCAAATTTGCTTACCTAATCAAACTTTACCTTCTAATGGTCAACGCTGAAAACTATCAACTGGAGCATTCCCGAAAGGTTGGAGGTAAGCCCCAGTCTGCGAACCGAGGGAGCCGTTGCCACTAGGCCTAAAGTTAAAATATGCAGGCACGAATCGAAGCTTTATAGTCGGTGTATTGAAGTATATTGTAGCCATTTGGTATCGCTGTTGAAGTGAAATCAGAGAAATCAACTATTGGCGATCTAATACATCAAATTCATTTCTACAGTAAGTACATGAAGGGCAGGTAACTGCTTTCTTTTTAATTCTTCAACCCGCAATGACACAATGGGACTACTAAACACTACTGTTAACCTGAGAACATGCGTCGTCTGCCAAAGGCACGGACTAAAACCACCATTGGTCGATCTTCAAAGCCTGACATACGATTATGTCTGCCCTACCTGCAATCCGAACACCACCATTTCTGTGACTGATGTAACCTTCGGCACAAACGTGCTGGAGGCGTTAAAGGATAATCCTGAGGCGCGATCTAATCTGAGAGAAGAGATATCGGCATTCCAAGGAGAGGTCTACAGAGTCGACACTAACGTCGTCCAGTATTTCCTTGACCAAACCAAACATAAGCAAGTCACCTATCATGAATGGATATCAGGGAATCTAACGGGCGACGTTAGGAATTGGACCGTATCGAGTGAAGACCTAAACATGATCAAGATGGAACAAAAAAAGATATTCGAGAAAATGGTGGCAAAAAAATTAGACCATTATAAGGAGTCATTTGATAAACGCAGGGCGAACTCCATTAATCCAAGGCAGATGCTCGTTAAGGAAATCGAAGATGTGACGGACATCATCACCAAAGGCAGGTATAAGTTCCAGGGCAAGCCCGCCAACGAGGGATTCAAAATCGGTGCGTATCCGTTCCGTGGTTACCCAAATTTAACTTGCGTGCAGGACATGTATGAGGCCGCGATTGACGGATCGATCGACTTCGGGATCGTGCCAAGCGAGAACCAGAGGGCAGCCGTTGCTGGGATGAAGGCAAAGGTCGATTGCATGGTTCAGGCCTTCGCCTTTGGAAAGCTATTGGAATACTTGAACTCCGTATTGAGGCCGGAACTTTCACCAGAACAAAGCAAGTTTGACAACATATTGAACAACGCAAACTTCAGGGACGGTACGGTCATCAACATCGGAGGTACGATACGTGATGTGAAAATCACCATTAAGAAAGGCGACTTCGAATCCGTGCGGAAAGAACTTGCAAAGACCGGCTTGGACGATGAAAGCATTAACGAACTGCAAACCATAATTGACGATGATAACGTGGACGTCGAAAAAAAACAGTTTGGATCAAAAGTCAAGGCATGGATGGGCAAGGCGTTTATGAAGGCGGTTGAGGGTAGTTGGAAGATTGGACAGTCGGCGGCTGGAAAAGTACTGGCCGACGTTGTAATGGACTACTACGGTTGGAGCTAAGGGTAGGGTTGCAGGTTTTTTCGGCACAAATGATTTCTGTTACAACCCGCAATGGAGTTCGGCAACATATTCTAGGCGACTCTGCAGTTGGAGTTTCGGTGGAGATGGAATTCGTATAATTGATGTAAATTTCTGCTGGACACAAGTACAAGTCTGATAGGTGGCACGATCGTCATTCCCGCAAAGACACCCTAACTTCAAGTTCCTTGTTTTCTCTTTTTACTAAAATGTCCAACAATTGATTATGATTAATTTGTTCTTTTAATAAAAAAATCATCATATCACTATCTTCCTGCATCATTGTTATTGTTCTATAGTACGGTGATGGTATTGAAAAGTAACGTTCTTTAAGTTCCTTATCACTGATCACCGGATACCGATAGTTTTTGTGTTTCCTTAACGCAAGAATTAGTGCGATATCCGTGGGTACCTTAATATTTTCTGAGTCACAGTACGTCTCTATTTTTTCTTCCAGCTGGTGAAATAAAAACAGTACAAACGAGAGCTCTTTCGTTGATAATTTTTGAATGTCTAGATTTGAGTATAATTTATAGAACGATACTTCATCTGGTAGAATGTTGTGGTTAAGCCATTGCTTGATAATACCCTTTAGCTGCGTCCGTTGTCCATTTAAGAAATATTTTTCGAAAATCGTGGAGGATATTTTTTGCTTTAAACTCTTACCTTCAAGTACATGTATTTTGAATTCAACCTGTCTCTTTATCTTATCAATCCATGTGCGAGTGCCGGGAGCTAAATAGGAGCTCGCCATTAAAAGAAAATGATCTGGTCGTTCAGCCTTTGCCCAGTCAATCTTCCCAGAGATATCTTCAATCTGAAGGCTCTTTATGTGATGTTTACATTCAATGAACCACGTTTCATCCCCAGCTTCAACAAGGGAGTTGGTAACCGATTTTTTAGCTTCAATATCTCTTCCATGGTCTCCACCGCCCTGCTTCCAGACCATGGAATGGTAGCCATATTCTTGCAACAAATCAAAACATAATTCTTCAAACTGACGCCAGTCAATGTCTTCAAATCTTATGTCGTCTTCATCAATAGTCATACGTTAGATCTATTACTCCACGGTTGTGTTTTTTTATTGATTTAATTTAAGTGAAGATAGGAACATTTCTAATCTAAGTCCCCTTTTTTGTTGCTTTGCAAAATCAGACCTAAATTCTCGCCAACGTACTTCTGGGTGCAATGCTGAGTATCCTTCCAGCAGCTTTACTCATTCTCTAGGTCCACTTGGACTCTTGGAATTTCAAACTTTACATTTGGATAATAGTGAATATAGTCGATGCCAAGAATATGTTCACCTGGAAGATTCTTAATGAGATTGTATTTGGTAATCAGTCGATTGTCAGCTAATCTTTTTTTATCTATAAAGTTAAACTTTGACCTATTGTATTTTGGATTTAACTCCCAAGGCATTCCTAATGTTGTCAATGAGTTGACGAAGAGTAAAGCTTGTTCGTGAGTTGAAAGTTGGGCCCTTAATGTTTTTACATAAAAATATTTTTGCTCTTTGTCTAGCTTTCTCTGAGTGTTTACAAACTTGACCGTTTGAAAGTAAGCCTCCGATAAACTACATCTTGTGAGGTAACAATTGTTGTAGGTTGTTTACAGGATGATCTGGGATTCTGGTGAGGACTTCTCTAAGCCATTCAAAAGGATTGACGCCATTGATTTTGCAGGTTCCAAGTAAGGAATATAACATGGCAGCTCTCCGGGCTCCATTGTGCGATCCTGCAAAGAGGTAGTTTTTTCTTCCAATAGCTACGGGTCTGATAGCGTTTTCCACCAGGTTGTTATCAATTTGCAATCGGCCATCTGTAGTATAAAGGCAAAGTTTGTCCCATCGTTGCAAACTGTAATAGATCGCTTGCCCGATGGCACTCTGAGGTAATACGGATCCATAATTTTCCAGCATCCATTGCTTAAGATCATCTAATACCGGAATAATCTTTCGTCGTATCTGGTAAAGTTCATCAACGGATAATTCATTTTCTTTTGCCTGACGTTCCAGGGCATAAAGTTTTTGCATTTCGGTTAACACATACGATGCCCTTACCAGGTCATTATCTTTTGCTTCATCAAATTTTCTTCGCGCATGGGCCATACAATGCAATAAGGTTATGCCTGGCTTTTTATCAAAGTCTTCATACACCGCATAGCCATCGGTCTGTAGATATCCTTTAAAATCTTTCAGGCATTCGGTTGGTCCTTCGCGCCCCCGGCCTTCTCGGTAATCAAACAACACCAATCGCTCTTGTGGAGCATGGTATACCCAGTGGAAGCCACGATGAGTTGTTCCCTTTTTAGCTTTATCCAAAACTTTGATGGGTGTCTCATCGGCTTGAAGATATGTGCTGCTTAAAACTTCTTTACGAAGCACTTCATACAAAGGATCCAACAATGCACAGGTAGCGCTGATCCAGTCGGTCAATGTCGAGGAGGGCAGTTTCATGCCCTCACGTTCGAAACGTTGTACCTGACGATGGATAGGCAAATGATCGGTGTACTTATCGATGATGATCTGGGCTAATAAACCAGGGCCTGCTATGCCTTTATCGATCGGACGCGATGGAAGTTCTCCAATAACAACACCGTTTCCATCAGGCTTTGCGTACTTAGGCCGAACATATTGCCGAACGAATAATTTTCCGGGAATCCGTTCCAACTCTTCGGTGATTTCTTCTCCGATCTTGATCCATCCACTTACGTCCTGAGCGGGTTCGATGATCACTTGTTCACGCGGAAGGCTGGCCGGAAGCTTCATGCGCCCAGTCTGAAGTTTTTCTGAGGAGGCTTCTTTTCTCTTACGGGTATACTCAATCGTTTGTACAGAAGGGACTGGAGGCTGTACTTGTTGAACATCTAACCCTAATGCCAGTTGTTCTTGAGGAGTGGTGGGAACGAACCGTTCATGACGTGAGCCGAACACTAAACGTTTGAGGTGATCCAACTCATGCTTGAGTTGGATGTGTTGAATGGTCAACTCTTCGTACTTTTCTTTATAGTGTATGGCTTCCGTGCTCACGGTGCAAAAATAAAAACATCATCCATTTATAATGCATGTATTAACATTAGATTGAAAAATATTTTTACCTTGATCAAATCGCTTTCGTCTGCGTACACTCTTTAGTGATATACCTTGCATAATCAACATCAATTCATCGCTCCGTAATTCAACCGATGTGGATGAGCCGCTCAACGAAGGCAATTCATAGGTGCCACGCTCCAATCTTTTATAATAGACAGAAAATCCGTCTTGTTCCCAGAGCAACAACTTCACCTGGTTACGTCTTTTGTTAAGGAAAATAAATATATCCCCGCTAAGTGGGTCTTTCTGTAATCCATCCCGAACTATACCACTCAATCCATCAAAGCCTTTACGCATATCGGTTTGATGGCGATACAAAAAGTAGCGACATGATGAAGATAAGGAAAGCATAATCAGGACAATAACGTCCGCAGGAAGGAAGCTTCTACGCTCTGATAGAAATTTAAACGCCTGCCGTCGGGCAAGATCAGTTCGGCAATCGGCGAATTTGAGGGGGTATTTTGAACATGAACAGCAACAAATGGCGAGGATGGCTGTGTATTCTGCTCACGCCGGTATTTTTTATACCAATAATGAAAACCACTATAAGCAAGGCCTTTTGCTTTGCAAAACTGCTGTTGACTTTGTCCGCTATCTTTCCAGCATTCAATTACCGAAAACATTTCTTGTCGTCTTTCTCCTTTTGTTGCCATAGGTGCATGTTTTATATTTGGCAGCAAAATTACCTCACCAGAGGAACCTGGTAAAGATGTACTTCACCGATGGGATACATCGCATGGGAACAATTTACCGTTCGGTCCTTCATTGATTTGTGAGACCTCCGAATCTTTTTCGGCTCGTTGCTATCAACTACTATGACCTCTGCTGACTTCTCCTCAATGTTCAAGACATCAGGAGACCTCCCCAGGTAAGACGTTTATCCTTTGATCTTTCGCTGCTGCATCTACAGGTTCAGACTATTGCACCTGAAGGGCTTCGTTAAGTTGTGCTAACTCACCCGCCTGAACTTGCCTCATATGCAGTTCCTGTTCGTCAGTACAGATCGTTGTAGTCCTGCTTCCCTGACTGCCGTCAGGCAGGCTTCACCTCTCGGATCACTCCGAACAACCATGCAGCTTGCTCGTGCGCATGGATGCTGTGCACACACGGGACTTGCACCCGCTGGATAATAAAAGTATATTCCCTTCTGGAATATCTTGGCGCCATGCTGGGCACAAAAAAAAGTTTATGCAATGGCTGGGGGATGTGTAAGTTATGAGTTTTTATCTTCGTTCAACGTTTGGTCACAGTGAACAGATACGTTTTCAAAAGCCAGCCATTGCATAAACTCAAACGTTATGCCGCATTGCCTTTTAGACATTTGCACATCTAAAACAAAATACTTACCTTTGACGTAAGTAACGCCTGACGACAGTATGATTGTTTCCTTCGGGTCAAAAGTGACCAAAAAGATTTGGGACGGCGAGCGAGTAAAGGATTTCCCAACCGAGCTTCAAGAAATTTCAAGGCGAAAGTTGAGAATGCTAAACAACTCACAAAACCTAATGGATTTACAAGTTCCACCGTCCAACCGACTTGAAAAAATGAAGGGAAATTTGAAGACATACCACTCCATTAGAATTAACGACCAATGGAGAATAATTTTTAAATGGGACAGCGGCAATGCGTTGGATGTTGAGATTATAGACTATCATTAAAGAATATGAAAAAACTAAAAAACATTCATCCTGGAGAAGTCCTACAAGAGGAATTCTTAGTTCCCTTGGGACTTAGTGCTTACAAATTATCCAAGGACATTGGAATACCACAGACAAGAATTTCAGAAATACTAAAGGGAAACAGAAGAGTAACGGCGGACACAGCACTTCGACTATCAAGATACTTTGGAAACTCCGCAAAATTCTGGCTTGGAATTCAAGATGACTTTGACATTGAGGAAGAGGAACAACTCAAATCAAAGGAACTAGAATCTATTGAGCATTACCAAAGCAACGCGGCATAACAATGGTAGCTATTGCACTACTTCAAAATAAAATGAGCTACAGCCCAATGTGCATAACTCCGTGGACAACTAGCCGTTAACTTGGTAATTTTACTTTTCGTTTTACCTTTTTAGAAAATGGCGGCATACTTAGTGAACCATTATCACTTTATAGGAAAACAAAAAAGATCGAAGCACAGAAGATGCTTCGTCTCGCAATGTCATTGCCATACTTGCTGTTCTTCTTTTTGAAAACCTAAGCAACTACTTGAGAATAACAATTTTTGATCTCGAATGAGGTGGTCCATTGCGCCGGTTTCTCCACGCATACAATCAAAACAAGCTCACGCCGGGCCGATAAATAATTCGCCACTATTAATGAAACATGCCAGTAATTTTTGCTGTTATTATGGTAAGAATTACAAAATATTTTGCAACTTTAATGGCCGTTGTTAATGAAGAGAAAGCTCAATATTTTGCTAAAAAAAGATATCCAGTTATTTAAATTATAAAGCTATGAGCAAGAATTCTGAAAAAATCGAGGTGTATGGCACCGAAGATGGAAAGTTATATATCAAGGCTGCTGAACTTTTTAGCCAACCAAAAATTCAAAATCTTATCGCCAGGATAACAGAATCCGAGACTGTTAAATCCATCCAAAAAAGTCAGGTGATCGTTAAAAAGTAGGATGGGTAGCGCCCTCTTTAATTTGTTTAATATTTCCTTTGATTGGTGGATATCATATCGTTACCCGGAGCGAAAGATTTAAATACCTTAATCAGAGATTAGATAGCCAGGCTGTCCTGTTTAATTCAGTCATAGTTGGTATCCCCCTGCGTCTATTTACTTTAATGATCACCGTTGGATTGACCTATCTTTTGCCATATCCTGTAGAATGGGTTAAGCAGAATATTTTCCCCATTAAAAATGAATTTTTTGGAACGTGTGCTTTATCCTTTTTCATTGCAGTTGCAGGAACGCGCGTGTGGAATCTATTCATCAAGGCAAGCGCTGCAATTGAAAAGGCCATAGGGAAAATTGGTAATGAATTGGAGTTGCTCTTTTCTAAATCCTGTACTGAAAGTGAACTTCTTCAGATTACGTTAAAGAATGAAAAGGTATACATCGGATGGGTAGAAACACTGCCTAAGCCGTCGCAATGTCCTTACGTGAAAATAATTCCGCTATTCAGTGGCTATAGAGATACTAATAAGGAACTTAAGATTACAACGGACTATTCTCAGGTGTACAGTGACTACATTAAAAAAGGCAAAATCTTAGCCATAGCTGACTTAGAAATGAATCTTGTAATATTTGTTAACGAGATAATTTCAGCTGCCCGGTTTGATTTTGAGATATTTGAACAATTTGAGTCGATAGCTAAAAACAAAAAAGTGATGCCTTAGTGACCTGTTGAAATTGTCATGAAGAACCGTTCCTGCTTAAAATGGATCTTTCTCCACCGGTACTTTATAAATGAAAAAGGATAGGGCCGTTAACCTATCCTCTTAATTTGACCCTAATTGTGCAGACACAACCAAATCGAACACCCTAATTTAAACAAAGGAAAACAAAATCAAACAGATGGTTTTCATAGCTGCACTACTCAGGTACCTCATTGGTTTCGACGGAAAACACAGAATACGCGGAAACCATAATAGATCAATCCCGTGATTTCCCTGCCTTCGCACGCTGGCGCTGAAGCTTTAGCGTAGGCGCCCGAAGCGGCTACGTGCAGGCAGGCGTGTATTCCGTGAGAAATAAAACATTAACGCAAGTCCAGTTCAAATTCCAGATTTCACTTGACTCCCGTTTTGATTCCCCCTACCTTGATACCCAGCAGCTATTTTTAATACTCATTTCTGAATTGACATCAATTGTCAATTCCATTCTCTTTATTCGTTGACTTAATATTTTGAGACCCTATGGAACTCCAGCTAAAATTTGGACTTAGAAGGGGAAATTCCCTGCCTGTCAATTATCAATACGAGCTTTCATCATGGATTTACAAAGTCATCCAGCGTGCGGACCACGAGTACAGTACATTCCTCCATGAAAAGGGATTTTCTGTTGATGGCCGGAATTTCAAGATGTTTACATTCTCTCAGTTGGACCTGCGCCCCTAT
>Ga0210379_10000633_pt1 | contig 11700 bp, 8 predicted proteins | sample PLMedo_2_FD_155468 | JGI IMG/M metagenome (GOLD analysis project Ga0210379, IMG submission 155468) | Groundwater sediment microbial communities from an aquifer in East River, Colorado, USA - PLM4_32_coex redo | ecosystem: Environmental > Terrestrial > Soil > Riparian zone | place: USA: East... | reverse complement strand
CTCGCGGCACGCCGCAATGACCTTGCGCGCGAGCTCGACATGGGCCGCCTGGAAGCTCCGGCCGCCGCGGCCGTCGTGCAGGACGCCAACCAGGCTTATCACCGCGTCCGCTCCGCGCACGAACGCTGCGAGCTGCGCAGGATCGTGGATGTTGGCGGACGTGACGTCCACCGTCGGCAGCAGGATCAACTGCTCTTTGGCGCGCTCGCGGTCGCGCGTCGCCACACGTATACGGTAGCCTGCCGCGGCCAGCGCGTGGCAGACGTGCCGGCCGATAAAACCGCTCCCTCCAAGAACGCAAACCTCGACTATGTCCATGACGATTGTGCGAACGTCGTGTCGGCCGTCGCTTAAGCGGTTTCGGCGGAGGCTAACATGAGCGCAACGAATGTTAAGCGCGCGGCGTCGTTCGCCTGCTCATGCAGGCATCCGGACGCGCGCGGCCGGAGCCAAAGCCGCTCCCGCCGAGAACACAGACGGTCGTGATCTCCATTCCCGCTGTTACCGTTCACCGTTCACTGACAACCGCTCACTCATCACCACATCAATCGCGTCGGCATCCGGCGTTACCTTGTCCTCCTGCCGGGGCCCGACCATGCCCAGGCGCTGCTTGAGCGACTGCACCGTCTGGCTGAAGTTGTGAGCGTAGTAGGTCGCATTCGCCATTACGTTCTTCACGTAAAGGCGCGTCTCGGTGAACGGAATGGTCTCGGCGAAGACCGCGCCCTCCATCGCGGCCTCAGGGCGCCAGGCGCGCGCCCGGTTCGGGCCGGCGTTGTAGGCGGCTGAAGCGACCACCGGCTGGCCGTCGAACGCGTCGAGCATGTGGCGAAGATAGTAGGTACCGAGGCCCACGTTGGTGCCCACCTCCGTGACCTGCGACCAACGCCAGTTCTTGAGCCCGATCCGCTTTGCCACCCAGCTCGCGGTACCCGGCATGAGCTGCATCAGGCCGCTCGCACCGGCCACCGATCTCGCATCCGGGATGAAGCGGCTTTCCTGCCGGATCAATCCGTAGACCCAGGCCTCGTCCAGCGCAAGCTGCGCGGTGTGGGGCTTGAGCACATCGCGGTAGGGCGCGGGATAGCGCAACCCGAAGTCGTGCAGCCCGACTGTGCGGTCCGCGGTATTGATGGCGCGGTCGTAGACCTCGTGGCGGCGCGCGACTTCCGCTGCCGCGAGTAGCTGCCGGTCGCCGAAGCCGCGTATGGCCCACAGCCACTCCCCGTTCGCCTCCACGCGCAGATTAAGGCGGTAGAGCTCGAGCGCGCGCCGCAAGCCGGCATTCTGGCCCATGGCGCGCACGTCCGCCGCGCTCGGCTGGAAAGTGGTGGAAGGTGCCGCGATCCTGGCACCCATTTCCTCCTGCGCAAGCTGGCCGTAGAAACCGAATTCGGTTGCCAGCGGCCGGAGCAATTCGTTTGCCTCTTCCCCGCGGCCCATCTCTTTCAAGGCCCGCGCCTTCCAGTAACGCCAGGCGGATATCGAACGTTCCCCTTCGGTCATGGCGTCAACCGCGGCGAGCACCTCCGGCCAGTTGCCGGCGCGCAGCGCGGCACGCACCTTCCAGGCAAGCTGCAGCTCGGAGAGATCGCTGGCGCGCGCATACCAGGCGAGGGCGTCGGGATCGTGGCGCATCGCGCCGAGGTACCCGATCATGCCCCAGACGTAGGCGCGTTCGTCCCGGGAAAAACGCTCCTCGATCCCGGTCCAGTGGCGCGCCGCCTGCGGAGGCGCGACGCGCGCAAGGCGATGGACGGCGAACAGGGTGGTCTCGCGACTGGCGCGGGTCTTGAGGTTAAAGTCCTGCCGCTCGAGATAACCCGCGGGGTTAGAGGCTGCCTGCTCGAGCGAACGCGGCTCCGGCGCCTGGCCTGCCGGCAGCCACTCCGCGATCCGGCGCGCCTGACTCACCCGCCCGGCTTCCAGTGCCAGCCGGATCCGCGACCACAGGTCATCGCTTGAAATCATGCCAGCCGCGACGAGCGCATCGAGCAGCGGTGTGCAATTGTCGGGAAGATCCCGGTTGACGAACCAGAGTGACCGCGCCTGGGGCAGGCTTTCCTCCGGCTTCGTCTGCATCCGGGACCGCAGCGCGTAACATGTAATCTCGACGTCGCGGGTGGCAAGCAGCGGCAACTCGGCGTTGAACAGCTCCCACTCCCCGCGCTCGCCAAGCACCTTGAGCCACTCGCTGCGCAACCGCTCCGCGAGCGGCCCGTCTCGGTTGGCGGCAAGAAAACCGCGCACTTCCTCGGGGGACGCCTCCTCGAGCTTGAGGCTCAGCTGCCAGTAGGCGACATACTGCTCCAGCAGGTGGCCCTGCAGGCGCCGGGCGTGCGTTTCGAACCGGGCCGCGTTGTTGGACTGGTACGCATCGCGCGCGGCGAGGAAATCCTCATCCAGAGCCGCGCTGTGTGCCGACAGCGCGGCTAATGGCATACAAACGACCCACAGCCATCTTATATACAACACGAAATCCCCCGCCTATTCACCTAATTTTAGCTGGTTTCTTCATCCGCCCGCACCAGAACACAACGCGCCACCAGGATCGCAGTTGACGCGACCGACTCAGATGGCGCCGGGCGGATCAGCCGAGAAAGAGCTTGTAGGCGGGATTGCGGGTTTCTTCGTGGAAGGGGTAGCCGACCCGGGCGAGGAAGGCGCGGAATTTACGCTTGTCCTGCGGCGGCACCTGCATGCCGACCAGCACGCGTCCGTAGTCGGCGCCGTGGTTGCGGTAGTGGAACAGGCTGATATTCCAATCGCCCCTCATGGCCGTAAGGAATTTCATCAGCGCGCCCGGCCGCTCGGGGAACTCGAAGCGATAGAGGATTTCATCAGCCACGCCCGGCGCGTGACCGCCCACCGTGTGCCGGATATGGAGCTTGGCGAGCTCGTTGTCGCTGAAGTCGAGTGTCTTCAACCCGCGCCGGCGGAGCCTGCGCACCAGACTACGGGTCTCCTCGCGGTCGCGCACCTGCACGCCGACGAAAACGTGGGCCTCCCGGGGGTCGGCATAGCGGTAGTTGAACTCTGTGATGTTGCGCGTCCCGATCAACGAGCAAAACTTGCGGAAGCTGCCCGGCCGCTCGGGGATCGTCACGGCAAGAATCGCCTCGCGCTTCTCGCCGAGCTCGGCCTCCTCTGCGATGAAGCGCAGCCGGTCGAAGTTGACATTGGCGCCGCTGGCGACCGCCACGAGCGTCTTGCCACGCGCGCCGGTGCGCTCGACCCAGGTCTTGGCGCCTGCGATCGCGAGCGCTCCGGCCGGCTCGAGAACCACTCGCGTGTCCTCGAACACGTCCTTGATTGCGGCGCACATGGCGTCGGTGTCGACCCGGATCACGTCGTCTACCAGTTCGCGGCACAGTCGGAACGTCTCGCGCCCGACTTGCTTCACCGCCACGCCCTCCGCGAACAGCCCGACCTGCGCGAGCTTCACGCGCCGGCCGGCCTTGAGCGAGCGATACATCGCGTCGGCGTCCTCCGGCTCCACCCCGATCACCTTGACCCCGGGACGCAGCCGCTTCACGTACGCGGCGATGCCGGAGATCAGCCCGCCGCCACCGATCGCGACGAAAATCGCGTGGATGGCCCCGGGATGCTGGCGCAGCATCTCCATTGCGATGGTGCCCTGCCCGGCGATCACGTCCGGGTCGTCGTAGGGATGCACGAACGCGAGCCCGCGCCGCCGTCCGAGCGCGCGCGCGTAGACGTAGGCCTCGTCATAGGAATCGCCGTGAAGCACAACGTGTGCGCCGCGTGCCTTGACGGCCGCAATCTTGATCTGCGGCGTCGTGACCGGCATTGCGATGACGGCGCGGCAGCGCAGCCGCTGTGCCGCGAGCGCGACGCCCTGCGCGTGGTTGCCGGCGGAGGCGGCGATCACGCCGCGTCTTAACACCGCCGGCGGCAGCCGCACCATCTTGTTGTAGGCCCCCCGCAGCTTGAATGAGAACACCGGCTGCAAGTCCTCGCGCTTGAGCAACACGCGATTGCCGGTGCGCGCCGAGAGCCCGGGCGCGAGATCGAGCGGCGTCTCGACTGCCACGTCGTAGACGCGGGCGCTCAAGATCCGCTCAAGGTAGTCGTTTTTCTTCATGGTTCCGGTCGCCAATGGACGTTTGGTCAGGATGGAAGGTTATCAGCCATTTGCGCCCGGAGGAAATGGGGGATCGGAAATGGGAAATGGGAAATGGGGATTGGGGAATGGTATAGTCGTCGATAGTCCTGGTGTCCCTTTTCCTATTCACTATTTCCTGTTCCCGCCTCCCGATGACGCAGGATGAAATGAAGCAAGCCGTCGCGAAGGCCGCGATCGCGCTCGTTCCCGATGACTGCATACTGGGCGTGGGCAGCGGCTCGACCGCCAACTTCTTCATCGCGGAGCTCGCCCGGATCAAGCACCGCATCGAGGGCGCGGTGGCGAGCTCGGAGGCGACGGCGAAGCGGTTGAAGGATCTCGGCATCCGCGTGATGGAACTCAACGGTGTGAACGAGCTGCCGGTCTACGTGGACGGCGCGGACGAGGTAACGCGCCATCTCGCCATGATCAAGGGCGGCGGCGGGGCGTTGACGCGCGAGAAAATCGTCGCGGCAGTCGCAGGCAAGTTCATTTGCATTGCCGACGCATCGAAGCGGGTGGACACTCTGGGAAAATTTCCCCTGCCGGTGGAGGTCATCCCGATGGCGCGCTCCTACGTCGCGCGCGAGCTGGTGAAGCTCGGGGGCCACCCCGAGTGGCGGCAAAACTTCGTCACCGACAACGGCAACGTCATCCTCGACGTGCACGGGCTGTCGATCCTGAACCCCGCCGAGCTCGAGGGGGCCCTCAACCAGATCGTGGGCGTGGTCGCGAATGGTCTGTTCGCGCGGCGCGGCGCGGACGTGCTGCTGCTCGGAAGCGCGGAGGGCGTGCAGACCTTCAAGCGCTAGGAATTTGACGGCGCCCGGGCCGCCAAACTCCTTAATATAGGACCACCCTTGAGAAATGGGGCCGGATTCACATTTCAATCCAGCTGCGCTCCCGCCGCGCCGGGCCTGCGCGCCGGGAGCAAGTGCGGAAGTGACCGCAGACTGCGCATAATGGGCCTTATGTTCACGCCGGCGTCCTCCTCCCTGTGACATGACCGCGATCCGGAGGAGTCGCGAGCGGAATCAGCGGACAAACGACCAAGGGATTATGAGGCTGGCGTCGCAAAAAAGAAGCAGCAAACCACAACACACGACAGCAAACTTTCATAGGGGGAATCAGTAGACGCCTTGCTGCCCATTGTTGCCGGTTGCTGCCGAAAGCGCGCCCGGAGTGTGCCAAAAGTGTGCCGCGAAATCTCGTGCTCCATCACGCGCACACGCCTGCGAGAGGCAATGGAAGCCCATGACACGCGCACACGCGCTAGGCTCAGGGGTGCAGGCTTGAGGCCACTAATACAGCACTACTTAATCCGCACTCCATGACGCACACGCGCAGGCGCGAGTGTCAACTGGATTACACGCGGGAAACAGAGCCTGCCTCCAACGTGGATTCTGAGAGCAAGCCTCCTGTCCTGCAGTAGTCTTGGTGGCAGTGTCCGCAGCCGAAAGCAGACATAGAGCCAGCCCTACGTCTCTTCGCGCTTCTTGTCGAAATACGCGTCAATCGCCTCGGCACAATAGGCGTTGAAGAACATCGCACCTTCCCACACGGAATGGGCCTCAACCAACGCTGCCGCAATCACCAACACGCTCGGCCCGAGCAGGTAGATTTCCGATTCTCTAATCTCGCCCTCGCGTTGCTGTATCGCTTCCACTAGCCGCGAGAGCATCCTTGCCTCCCCGCTATCGGGTGACGCGGATATAAAGCTCTTTGCTGCGCCCATCGGGTCACGGTAGGTCGCGTCGGACGGCGTAACCCCCGCGACCTAAGTGCGCCCGGCGAGTCCCATCAGGTTCCCAGACTCGAAAAGTCTCTGGAGATACCTGAACATGACGGTATGGCCCTCGGCAGAAAAATGCATGGGATCGAACGGGAGGAACAGCGACTGGCTCCCGCCGACGCCTTGCGAACGGAAGAATTCCGCGGCGTCGGAGACCGTAACACCGTGATCGGCCATGAAGGTTTTGATCTTCTTCTGTGGAAGCATCACGTTGGCGCCTGGTTGCCCTGAGGTCTGATTCTGTGGCGCGCGAAGCTGGTACTCGTAGGGCGAAACGACGATCAGGATCGGGATGCCGGCGCGACGCACCTCGTCCACGATGGCGAGCAGCACGCGCAGCTTTGGGTCGACCGTTTCGTCGTAATTGGGGTAGTCGGCCAGAAAATAGCGCGCCGAGGGATCAGTAACGATTCCTCTGAGAAACAAATAGAGTTTCGAGTGCTCTCGCAGCCAATCGTTGGCTGCAGACGCCAAGGGGATGCTGCGAATCTTCTCGACGATGGACACCGGTTGCGCAACCGCCGGATTTTTTGGGGGTTGCGAGGCATTCGCCGCTCCCTGCGGAATTGACGGATTACGCGGCATCGGTGAGCCGTTCGCCGATGGCTGCGCAGCGGCCGGGTCATTCAGGATGATGCCGCTGACGCCGGACACGTCGTTGAGGCAAACGATCAGCACGACGAGATCGTATCGCTCCTTCGGCAGCAAGGTCCTGACGACGGACAGATAATCGTCAAGGCCATAGCCCATGACCGACGAATTGAAAACGGCCCACTGCGGTTTCCAGGCTCTCAACTCCCCGACGAAAGTCTTCTCCTCCGGCACTCCTGGTCCGAACGCAACCGAATCACCCAATATCAGAATCCTGCCGCTCTCCGGGCTCGGGTAACGGTATCCCGGGCCGGGGATCCGGAAACCGTTGGCATCGGTGTATGCGGGCTCATGGAAGGCCAAGCCCCGGACATTGGGAGTGTTGCCTCGCGACGTCGCAAACCTGTCCTGCGTGAACAAATTCGCGCTATTGCCCAGGAACACAATGTCCGTGCCCAAACGCACTGCCAGCTCGCCGAGCGCTAGAATCCCAAGAGCTCCGCACGTGCCGATCAGGACAGCCATTACAGCGAACAAACGCGCTCTTTGATTGCCGGGCATGCTCGGTTCCCCTAACTAGCCGAGATCAAACTGGCTCTCGTAGCTTTGCCTGAGCGCCGGATTTTGGTCTTTCTTGCGCAAGTAGCAGACAGATAGGAAATTTCAATCCGAGCCTGTCGGCTCCGCGCTACCCAGGATCGACTTCCCATGCCTTCACACCGACCATTCATGGGACCAAGTCCGACAGGCTGCTAGATCAAATCCGGCGCGACCACCGCGCGCACCACGGCCTCATCGCGCCCCCGGCTCTCGAGCCACCAGATCGCGCCTTTCTGGACGTTCCAGTCCTGCACCCTCCCGGTGAGGGCAAGCGCCGCTGCCTGACCCAGCGTCGGCTGGTGGCCGACCACCAGCACCGCTCGCTCCCCGTCCGGCCAACCGGCGGCTTTCAGCACGGATTGAGGGCTCGCGGCCGTGCCGACTTCGGGGCTGGTATTGAATTGCCTGGTCAGTGCCCGCGCCGTTTGCTGCGCCCGTCGCGCCGGGCTCGCCAGGACCACGACGCCCCTGGGCAGCTGCTTCTTAAGCCAAGCCGCCATGCGCCGCGCCTGCTTCCCGCCGCTGGCGGTGAGCTCGCGCGATGCGTCGGGCACGCCGGGCGCAGCGTCCTTGGCATCGGCGTGACGCCACAGTATCAGTTCCATGAACGAGCGGATCCGGCCGGCGGCGACGGCGGGCGTGAGAATTACTTCTTGTCGGGCGGAACGTAGCCGGAGGCAACATCCGCACCGCCGCCACCGAAGAAATGCTTTTCCATCTGCTGCGTGAGGTAGTCGCGCGCCTTCTTGTCCGCGAGATTGAGCCGGTTTTCGTTGACCAGCATCTTCTGCTGTTCCAGCCACTGCTTCCACGCATCCTTCGATACTCGCTCGAAGATCCGCTTGCCAAGCTCTCCCGGATAGGGCGGGAAATCGAGGCCTTCCGCTTCGCGCCCCAGCTTGACGCAATGGACCATTCTAGGCATGGCTGACGGTCTTAAGCTCGCGCTGCGGTATGAGAGATTGCTTGCAGAAATGTTACGACCGGCCTGGGCTCAAGTAAACCGTATCTCCAGATTGGCATCGCGCCGCCTCGTGGCAGAGAGCATCAGGGGGTGGTCGGCGCGCGGCTTCTCCAGGTAGTAGCCCTGCACGCAATCCACGCCGAAACCGCGGAGCATGATGATCGTCTCCTCGTCCTCCACGCATTCGGCGATGGTAGTGCGGTGCAACCCCCGCGCGACCGTCACCATTGCCTTCACGAACAACTGGTTGTCGTACTCCTTGGGGAGGTTGCGGATGAAGAGACCGTCGATCTTCACCGAGTCCACCTGCAGGTGCTTCAAGTAGGCGAAAGAGGAGAAGCCCGTGCCAAAGTCGTCGAGGGAGACGCCGCAACCGGCCTGATGCAGCGCCTCGATAAAGCGCTGGGCGTCGTGGAGGTCTGAGACCGCGGAGGTCTCGGTGAGCTCCACGATGAGCCGCCGCGGCGCAACGCCGCAGCGCTTGAGCTCGCCGGCGATGTACTGCGGCAGCAACGGCTCGTCGAACGAGCGCCCGGAGATGTTGACCGCGAGCGCAGGAATGGCGTCCACCTCCGCGAGCAGCTGGATCGACTCGCGCAGCACCCAGCGGTCGATGTCGAGGATCTTGCCCGATTTCTCCGCCACCGGGATGAACTGGCCGGGCATGAGCAGCGCCGTCGAATCGTCCTTATCGCGCATGCGCACCAGCACTTCGAAATGCGAGAGCGAGCGGTTGGCCGCGGTGTACACCCCCTGGAACTGCAGTTCCATCAGGTTGTTCTCGAGCGCGTGCAGAATGCGGTCGTTCCACGACATGCGCTTCACCATCTGGAACGAGGTATCGAGGTCGCTGCGGTAAATGCGCCAGGCGTTCTTGCCGGCTTCCTTCGCCTGGTACATCGCGGTGTCTGCGCGCGCAATCAGGTCCTCCGCGTTATCGGCGTGCGACGGATAGACGGCGATGCCGAGCGAGCTCGTGAGCCGCAGGTTCTGGCCCTCGTACTGGAAGCGGACCAGCGCGATCGAGCGCGTGATGCGTTCGGCAAGCACGCGCAGCATCTCCTCCGAGATATCCGGCACCAGGATCGCGAACTCGTCGCCTCCCAGCCGCGAGAACATCTCGTTGCGCCGCACCTGCCCCGCCACCTCCCCGGCCACACGGATCAGCATGGCGTCCCCGGCGCGGTGTCCGAAGGTGTCGTTGATGTACTTGAAGTCGTCGAGGTCGAAGAACAGCAGCGCCACCCGCGAGCTGTGGCGCTCGGCGTCCGCGATCATGCGTGCGAGCTCCTCGTTGAAGCGGTGACGGTTGAAGAGGCCGGTCAGCGCGTCGCGCTCGGCGAGGTAGATAAGCTGGTCCGCGGTCTGGCGCTCGCGGGTAACGTCCTGGAACAACCACAGGTGGCCGACCGGCCGGCCGTAGACGTCATCCACGGAATGCAGCTGCTGGGTGATGAGCCGGCCGTCCGCCATCGGGATCTCCAGCGTACCCAGGATGTCGCCCTCGCGCGGCAGGAGCAGGATGCGCTTGCCCTGCTCCTCGGGCCGCGCCAGCGCGCACGCCGAGGTGGCGAGCACATCCTGCGAGCTCCTGCCGATCAGGCGGGTGCCCGGCGCGATCATCCAGATGCGGGTGAAGGCGGGGTTGGTGTAGACGACCTTGTTGTCGGGGGACACGAACAGGATGCCGGTGTCCATCACGCCCAGCAGCGCGGAGAGCCGCGCGTGCTCGTCCTGCGCGCGCGTGAGGTACTCCTGCTGCACGACATGCGCGTCGCGCAGCTCGACCACCGTCGCCTCCAGGCGCTGCTCGGCTTCCTTGCGCTGGGTGATGTCGCGGATGCTGATGCGGATGCCGAGGTAGCCGCCATGGCTGTCGTAGATGGGGCGCCAGTCGGCGGCGGCCCAGAATTCGGAGCCGTCCTTGCGCTTGCCGCGGAATTCGTAGTCCTGCCCGGTGTTGCCGCGCAGCGCGCGCCGGATTTGCCTGACCGTGCGCGTGGCGTCCTGCTCGTCGATGAACGGCGCCGGGAAGTTCTCGGTGGCAAGGCACTCTTCCGGCGTGTAACCGAACATGTCGAGCACGCGAGGGTTGATCCAGATCAGCTTCCCCTCGGGGCTGATCCACAGCTCGCAGTCGTAGCTGTAGTCGGCGATGGCGCTGAATTTGGCCTCGTTCTCGGCAAGCGCCTTGATACGACCCTGGAGGGTGGACGCCATGGCGTTGAAGGCGTGGGTGAGTTTGCCCACCTCGTCGCCGCCCTCCACCGGCAGCCGCACGGTGAGGTCGCCCGCCGCCAGGTTCTCGCTTGCCTTGGTGAGCTGCGCGAGGCTGCGGGTGAGCCAGAACGACAGCGCGACCATCAACAGGATCGACAGGATCAGCGCGAAGCCGCCGATCGCGAGGTTCTCCCGGATCAGCTCAGCGCGCGCAGTGCGCATGAACGCCGTGGACAAGCCGAAATGCAGGCGCCCGATGACGATCCCGGCTGACTCGATTTCCGTGGAAGTGTGAAAGCGCTCGTCCGTCACGGACAACAACGCCTTCGATGAGGTGGCTACCGGCGGCAGACGGCGGCCGCTCTCCCAGCCGACGCTTGCCACCAGCTTCTCGTTGTGATCGAACAGCACCAGGTAGGTAATGCCGCTGTCGGTGCGCACCCGTTCGAGTATCTGGGCGAGCGTCCGATACTGCCGCCCGGCGAGGGGAACAGAGAGCGCGGCGTTGAGCAGCAGTTTCTGCTCCTCGAGGTGGACACGCGCCCGCTCGTCGAGCTTCTTGTCCATGACGCTGATGCCGTCAACGATCAACAACGCCAGCATCACGATGTTCACCAGCACGCCTGCCAGCAGGAGGCGCGCGCGCAGCGACAGCGTGACGGGCAGGATGGTCATGTTACCTAGATCCGCTTCACCAGCACGACTGAGCGCCGCTGGTAGTTGTAGAGCGAGCGCTTCTGGCGTGGCAGCTCGCCCACGCCCACTTCGTTGAAGCCGCGCTCCACGAACCAGTGCTCGGCGCGCGTGGTGAGAACAAACAGGCGCTTCAACTTCGCGCGGCGCGCGCGCGCTTCGATCTCGGTCAGCAGCCGCTCGCCGGCCCCCGCGTTGCGGAACTCGGGATGGACGACGAGGCAGGCGAGCTCACCCGCGCGCTCGCCGGGGAACGGGTAGAGCGCAGCGCAGCCGACCGCCAGCTTGTCGTGCTCCAGCACCACGAAATGCCCGATCTCGCGCTCCAGCCGGTCGCGCCCGCGCTTGACGAGAATGCCCTCGGCCTCGAGCGGCTCGATCAATCTCAGGATGCCGCCGATGTCCTCGATGCCGGCGGGCCGCAGCGTCTCGATCGGGTCGGGCGTCAGCATGGTGCCAACGCCCTTGTGGGTGAAGAGCTCGAGCAGCAGGCCATCGTCGACGTGCCCCGAGATGAGATGCGCGCGCTTAACGCCGTTTTCGCAGGCCCGCACCGCGTGCGGGAGATAGAGGCGCGCGTCGGTGTCAGCCGTTTCCGCCTTCGCGAGCAGCGCCTGAGCCCGGCGCACGGTCAGGTCCCGCAGGAGCTCGCCACGGTGGCCCGTGACCCCGATCGCGTCCATGAGGAAGATCAGTTTTTCCGCCTTCAGCGCG
>Ga0210379_10000632_pt1 | contig 11714 bp, 11 predicted proteins | sample PLMedo_2_FD_155468 | JGI IMG/M metagenome (GOLD analysis project Ga0210379, IMG submission 155468) | Groundwater sediment microbial communities from an aquifer in East River, Colorado, USA - PLM4_32_coex redo | ecosystem: Environmental > Terrestrial > Soil > Riparian zone | place: USA: East... | reverse complement strand
CATGATCGTGCGCCAGGCGCTCGAGGCGACCAAGAACGCGGCGAGCTTTGACATCATGGTCAACGTCTACGGCGGCGGCGAGAACGGCCAGGCGGGTGCGGTGCGCCACGGCATCGCGCGCGCGCTCGTCGAGTTCGACGCCGGCCTCAAGCCGACGCTCAGGGCGGCGGGGCTGGTGACGCGCGATGCGCGCGAGGTCGAGCGCAAGAAGGTCGGCCTGCACAAGGCGCGGCGCCGCAAGCAGTTCTCCAAGCGCTGAACATCCGGGCCGCAGCCGGACGCGCGCAAGGCCGCCCGTGGGCGGCCTTTTTGTTTTTTGCCGGCAGCGGATGCATCATCGCGCCGTGCACCTGACCGCCAAGCTCCTCAAGCTGCGCCAGCGTTTCGGCATCGCCGCGCCGCGCGTGGCCGTGCGCTCCGAAGTGGCCTGGTACCTGCGCTGGGCCGGCCTGATCCTGGTGCTGGCCTGTTCGGCGGCTCTGGCGGCCTGGATGTACGACGCCGGGCGCCGCTTCGCCGGATTCGACCGCAGCGAGGTCGAGCAGGAACTGGGGGAGGCGCGGCGCGACCTGGAAGCCACGCGGGCGGAGCTGGCGAGCGTGCGCGCCGTCGCCAACGCGGCGGACGCCAGGTTGTCCATCGAGCGCACCGCGCAGCAGAAGTTCGCGCAGCAGATCCGCGGCCTGGAGCAGGAAACGGCGCGGCTGCGCGAGGAACTGGCGATCTTCGAGAGCATGCTGTCGGCGGAGTCGCGGGCCGCCAACCCGCTGTCGATCAACCGCTTCAAGGTGGTGCCGGACGTGCTCCCGGGCGAGTACCGTTACCGGCTGCTGCTGCTGCTCGCGCCGGGCAACCGCCGTGACCGCGACTTCCAGGGGCGCCTGGAGCTGGTGGTCAGCCTGACGGAGGGGGGCAAAAATGCTATGATGATGTTCCCAGAAACCGGAGACCCCAGCGCTTCTGCTTTCCGTTTGACTTTCAGGCACTTCCATCGCGTGGAAGGCATCTTCCGCGTGGACCCGAAAGCCAAGGTCGAGAGCGTGCAGGTGCGGGTCTACGAAGCGGGATCGGACCAGGTAAGGGCCGCGCAAAGCGCGGCCCCGGGTTGAAGGAGACATCGGCCATGTTCAGCAAGTCCGCGAAGCCGCAGAGCCGCATCGACAGTCTGATCGGCGCCACCACGCGCATCGAAGGCAACGTGTTTTTCAGCGGCGGCCTGCGCGTGGACGGCTCGGTGCGCGGCAACATCGGTGCGCTGCCCGACCAGCCGGGCACGCTGGTGGTGTCCGAGCACGCGCGCATCGACGGCGAGGTTGCCGCTTCGCACATCGTGGTCAATGGCACCATCGTCGGTCCGGTGCACGCCGCCGAAACGCTCGAACTTCAGGCGGGTTCGCGGGTCAAAGGCGATGTGCACTACAAGAGCCTGGAGATCCAGCAGGGCGCGGTAGTCGAAGGGCGGCTGGTGCATCACGGCGGGGCCGAATTGAAGAACGTCGAGCTCAAGCTCGCGTCCATCACCGACAAGCCGCGCTGACTTTGAACGCGGAGATAAGGGAGCATCGCATGAACGCAGTCACCGAAATGCCGGCGCCGCTGGTCTTCTCCGACAACGCGGCATCCAAGGTCAAGCAGTTGATCGAGGAAGAGGGCAACGCGGAGCTCAAGCTGCGCGTGTTCGTCTCCGGCGGCGGCTGCTCCGGCTTCCAGTATGGTTTCACCTTCGACGAAGTGCAGAACGAAGACGATACCGCGATGCAGAAGAACGGCGTGACGCTGCTGATCGACCCGATGAGCTACCAGTACCTGGTGGGCGCCGAGATCGATTACCAGGAGGGACTCGAAGGCGCGCAGTTCGTGATCAAGAATCCGAACGCCACCTCGACCTGCGGCTGCGGATCGTCCTTCTCGGCCTGATCCGGCAAGCCTCGCCACACCATCCAGGGGGACTTCGGTCCCCCTTGTCGTTTCTAGGGCGGGTAGACGGCCCCCAACACCCGCGCGCCGCGCGCCCCGGTGACCGAGGGCAGGTTCGACGGCTTTTCCCCGAGCGCCTGACGCGCGAGCCACGCGAAGGCGGCGGCTTCCACCAGCAACGGATCCAACCCGTGCTGAGCGCTCGAATCGACGGGCATGGGCGCGAGCAGCGCTCGCAGCCGCGCCATCAGGGCGCGGTTGTGCACGCCGCCGCCGCACACGATCAGTCGCAGCGCGCCGGAGCAGTGACGCGCCAGGGCTTCGGCCGCGGCGCGCGCCGTGAGCTCGAGCAGCGTGGCCTGCACCGCCTGCGGATCGGCGCCGTGCGGCAGGCGCGCGCGCAGCCAAGGCTCGTTGAACAGGTCGCGTCCCGTGCTCTTGGGCGGCGGCAGCGCGAAGTACGGTTCCTGCATCAGCCGTTCAAGCAGCGAGGGGTCGGCGCGCGCTCCGGACGCCCATGCGCCGTCGAGGTCCACGCGCGTCCCCAGATGCAGCTCGGCCCAGCGGTCCATCAGGCAGTTGCCGGGTCCGCAGTCGAACCCGATGACGTCCCCGCTGGATGGCAGCCAGGTGAGGTTGGCGATGCCCCCCAGGTTCAGCACAACCCGGTTCTCGCTGCCCGCGCGGAACACCGCTGCATGGAACGCGGGAGCCAGCGGCGCGCCCTGTCCGCCGGCCGCGACATCGCGGCTGCGGAAGTCCGCGACGACGCGTGCGCCGCAGAGCTCGGCGAGCAGCGCGGCATTACCCAACTGGATTGTATAACCCGCGCCGGGCCGGTGGCGCACGGTCTGTCCATGGCAGCCGACGGCGCGCAAGCGCGAGGGTTGCAGCGACGCCTGCGCCAGCACGTCGGCGACTGCGGCGGCGTAGATGCGGGAGAGCGCATTGGCGCAAAGCGCCGCGCGCTCGAGTTCGCTGCTCCCGGCAGCGTTCAGCGCGAGCAGTTCGGCACGCAGCGCCGCGTCGAACGGGCGATGCGCGGACGCCAGAATGCGCGGCGCCGTCCCGGCAAAGTCGACCAGGGCCGCGTCGACCCCGTCGAGGCTGGTCCCCGACATGAGGCCGACATAGAGCTCACCGCTCACTCCAGCTGCGCGAGCGGGTTGGCGGCGAGCAACTCGAGCCTGGCGAGCAGCGGCTCCGCGTGGCGCCGGTAGGCGGCCAGTTCCGCCGCCGGCACCGGCTCGCCCGCCGGCATCGCGATGGCGTACGGATTGCGCGACTGGCCGGCGACGCGGAACTCGTAGTGCAGATGCGGGCCGGTCGCCCAGCCGGTCTGTCCGACGAACCCCACCACGTCGCCCTGCGCGACGCGCGTCCCCCGCAGCATGCCGGGGGCAAAGCGCGACAGGTGCGCGTAGGCCGTCGAGGTCTGGCCGCGATGGCGCACGATGACCAAGTTGCCGTAGCCCGCCTTGGGGCCGGCGAACTCGATCACGCCGTCGCCCGCCGCGCGCACGCGCGTGCCCTCCGGCGCGGCGAAATCGATCCCGGTGTGCGCGCGCCAGTTGCGCAGGAAAGGATGGCGGCGCAAGCCGAAGCCGGAACTGATGCGCGAATACTCCAGCGGCGAGCGCAGGAACGCCTTGCGCAGGTTGCCGCCATCGGGCGCATAGTAGCCGCTGCCGCCCTGCGCGAGCGAATAGTGCAGGGCGCGGTAGGTCCTGCCCCGGCTCGCGAACTCGGCCGCCAGCACGCGTCCCGCGTGCACCGGGCGCCCGTCGAGGTAGTACTGCTCGAACACCACGGCGAAGCGGTCGCCTTGCCGCAGTTCGCGGTGGAAGTCGATGTCGCCGGCAAAGATGTCCGCCATCTGCACCGCCACCGCATCCGGCACGCCAGCCGCGTCCGCGGCGGCAAACAGGGAACTGCCGACCACCCCGGCGCGCATCAGCTGCTCGACGCGCAGCGGCGCCGCGCCTTCCATGGCGCGAAAACCGTCGCCGGCGCGCGCGACGGCGGTCAGCGTGCCGCGCCCGGACAGGAAACTCAGCCGCTGCAACCCGCCTTCGGCATCGACCTGGCCGACGACCGTGTTGCCGGGGCGCAGCCGCCTCAGCACGGGCGTGCGCGCCAGCTTGCGCACCTCGGAGTCGGAGACGCCGAGCCGCCCGAGCATCCCCGCCAGCGTGTCGCCGCGCTGGAAACGCTCCTCGCGCAGGAACGCGGCGGGCGCCGGCAGCAGGGTATCCCCGGTGCGCAAGGCGATCGGCTCGACCACCGCGGCCTTCGGCGTCGGCGCCGGAATTTCCGGGGCCATGGTGGCGAACGCCGCCACCACGCTGGACAGTGCCAGGGCGGCGAGCGCAGCAACGCGCACAAGCGGTGTGTGATCCCCCATGGATCGGCTAGAATCCGTTGATATTCAGATGCCTGCGGCAGTCTAGCAAAGATCGCCGCCGAGGCAAAACGCGATGCCCTCGGTCCCCGAAGCCCTGGAATTGATCAAGCGCGGCAGCGAAGAGCTGATCGTCGAGGAGGAGCTCGCGCGCAAGCTGGCGCGCGGCACGCCCCTGCGCGTCAAGCTCGGGCTCGATCCGACGGCGCCCGACCTGCACCTCGGGCACACGGTGGTGATCAACAAGCTGCGCCATTTCCAGGAACTGGGGCACCAGGTGCAGTTCCTGATCGGCGATTTCACCGGGATGATAGGCGATCCCGCGGGCAAGAACCAGACGCGGCCGCCGCTGTCGCGCGAGCAGATCCAGGAGAACGCCAAGAGCTATCGCGTGCAGATGTCCAAAATCCTCGACCCGGAGAAGACCCGGGTGATGTTCAACTCGGAGTGGTCGGACAAGCTGGGCGCGGAAGGCATCATCCGGCTCGCGTCGCGCTACACGCTGGCGCGGCTGCTGGAGCGCGATGATTTCGCCAAGCGCTACAGGGCCGGGCAGCCGATCTCGGTGCACGAGCTGCTCTACCCGCTGATGCAAGGCTACGACTCGGTGGCGATGAAGGCGGACGTGGAGCTGGGAGGCACTGACCAGAAATTCAACCTGCTCGTCGGGCGCGAACTGCAGCGCGACTACGGCCAGGAGCCCCAGTGCATCCTGACGATGCCGCTGCTGGTGGGGCTGGACGGCGTGGAGAAAATGTCCAAGTCCCTGGGCAACACCATCGGCATCACCGAGCCGCCGCAGGAGATTTTCGGCAAGCTGATGCGCATCTCCGACGAGCTGATGTGGCGCTACATGGAACTGCTGTCATTCCAGGACATGAAGGCGATTCATGCGAAGAAGGCGACGGTGGCCGGCGGCGCGAATCCGCGCGAAGTGAAATTCGAATTCGCCAAGGAGATCGTCGAGCGTTTTCATGGGAAGGCCGCAGCGGAGGCCGCTGCCCAGGAATTCAACGCACGTTTTAGGGACCGCGCGCTTCCGACAGATATTCCAGAACAGAGCCTGAAGGCGCCCCTTGGTGGCTTGGTTTCTACGCAGGTCTTGAAGCAAGCGGGACTGGTGAACAGCTCGTCGGAAGCGGACCGGCTCATCGCGCAAGGCGGTGTGAAGGTCAACGGCGAGCGCCTATCAGATCGAAAGATGGTGTTTGCGAAGGGGGAGACGTACCTCGTGCAGGTTGGAAAGCTGAAGATTTCCCGCATCAAGATCACGTGAGCATCCCGCAGTACGAGGTCTACGCGATCAAGTACGCGCACCACGCGCGCACCGCGAAGGAGAATTTCCTCGGCGGCGACCCGCACGACGGGCCGATGCCGATGGACTACTTCGTCTGGCTGGTCCGCGGGCAGGGGCGCGAGATCGTCGTCGACACCGGCTTCAACGTCGCGGTGGCGGCGAAGCGCGGCCGCCGCGTGACGCTCCCGGTGGAGCAGGGCCTCGCGCTGCTGGGCGTGGAGGTCGCCGGCGTCAAGGACGTGGCGATCACGCACCTGCACTACGACCACGTGGGCAACTTCGACCTGTTCCCGGCGGCCACCTTCCACCTGCAGGATCTCGAGATGCAGTACGCCACCGGGCGCTGCATGGTGGTGGACGCGATGCGCCACGCATACGAGCTCGAGGACGTGGTGGGCATGGTGCGGCGCGTGTACGCCGGGCGGGTCAGGTTTCACGACGGCGACGGGGAGATCGCCCCAGGGGTGACGCTGCACCACGTCGGCGGCCACACCCTGGGCCTGCAGATCGTGCGCGTCGCGACGCGGCGCGGCTGGGTGGTGCTGGCATCGGACGCCAGCCACTACTACGCCAACATGGAGCAAAGCCGGCCGTTCCCGATCGTGTACAACGTTGGCGACATGGTCGAGGGTTGGCGCCGCGCGCGTGCCCTGGCCGAATCGGCGGCGCACGTCATTCCGGGGCACGACCCGCTGGTGCTGGCGCGGTATCCCGCGCCGGCGAAGGCCCTGGAGGGGATCGTCGCGCGACTGGACTGACGCCCCTTCTCGAGGCGCGCTGCGGTTCGTTGACACTGCCTACGCAGGCTCCTACCATCATCCTTCCCACCCCAAAAATCCGTCACCAGGGAGAGATCTCATGCGTAAACCCGTGTTATTGGCAGCGGCGCTCGCCACGGCGATTGCGTTCGCCGCCCCCGCAGGCGCGCAGGCGCCCGCCGTAAAGAACTTCAAGTTTCAGTCCACCTGGCCCGCCAGCCTGACGCTGCAGGACAACTTCAAGATGTTCGCGGAGCGTGTCGACAAGCTCACCAGCGGGCAGATCAAGATCGAAGCGCTCGCCGCGGGGCAGATCGTTCCGCCCTTCGAGATTCTTGACGCCACCCACAAGAAGGTAATCGACGGCGGGCACGGCGTCGCCTATTACTGGGTCGGCAAGCACAAGGCCGCGACGCTGTTCTCCGCGACGCCGGCCGGTCCCTTCGGCATGGATCACTTCGACTTCCTCGGCTGGATGAACGAAGGCGGTGGCATGGACTTGTACTGGGAGTTCTACCGCGACATCCTGAAGCTGAACGTTGTCGGTTGGCCGATCGGCGGTTCGAGCCCGCAGGCGTTCGGTTGGTTCAAGCGACCGATCAAGAGCCTGGCCGACTTCAAAGGCATGAAATGCCGCCAGACCGGGATCGTGGCCGAGATCTACCAGAGGATGGGCATGCAGACGGTCAACATGCCGGGCGGCGAGATCGTGCCCTCGGCGCAGCGCGGCGTGATCGACTGCGCGGAGTGGGTCGGCGGCGTCGAGGACCTGCGCCTCGGTCTGCCGCAGGTCTGGAAGTACCACTACACGCCCGGCATGCATGAAAGCAATTCGATGCTCGAGCTGATCATGAACGGAGACGTCTGGAGGGGCTTAAACGCCCAGCAGCAGGAGGCCGTTCGTGCGGCAACCTTTGACACCTTCGTGCGCTGGGGCATCCGGTGGCAGAAGCAGAACGCCGACGCGATTGACGAGATGCGCACCAAGCACGGCACGCAGATCCTGCGCACCCCGCCCGAGATCTTGATCGAATTCATGAAGACCTGGGACAAGATGGCGGCCGAGGAGTCGGCCAAGGACCCGTTCTTCAAGAAAGTTCTCGAGTCGCAACGCGTTTACGCCGCCAGGGTGGTGCCGGCCAAGCGTTTCATGTTCCCGCCGTATTCGTTCGCGGCGAACTACTACTTCCCCGAGGCCAAGCCGGCCGCGAAGGGCAAGAAGTAGTCGCGCGCACCGGACAGGAGCACAACGGGGAAGGGGCCGCTGCGGCGGCCCCTTTTGTTATCCGGTTGACCGGGCAATTTCCAGCGTGTAGGCTGCGTTTCGCCTTGCGAAGTCAACTTGGAGGAGGGGGAGTCATGAGGCACTTCGTCCGTTCGGCCGTCGCGCTCGCGGCCGCAGCAGCATTCTGCGCAGGAGCGCAGGCCCAACAAAGCAATCTCAAGATGCAGGCGACCTGGCCGGCGAGCTTGACGCTGTACGAGAACTTCACCTTCTTCGCCGACCGCGTCAACAAGATGTCGGGCGGCTCGTTCAAGATCGAAACCATGCCGGCGGGACAGGTGGTGCCCGCGTTCGAGGTGCTCGACGCCACGCACAAGAAAGTGCTGGACGGCGCGCACTCCTGGTCGGGCTACTGGGTCGGCAAGAACAAGGCCGCGATCCTGTGCACGGGAGGCCCGGGCGGCACTTTCGGCATGGACATGATCGACGCCATCGGCTGGATGCACCACGGCGGCGGAATGGACCTGTGCAACGAGTTCTTCCAGAAAGAGCTCAAGCTCAACGTGCAGTGGCTCCCGATCCTGCCCTCCGGGCCGCAGGCGTTCGGCTGGTTCAAGCGGCCGATCAAGAACCTGGCGGACTTCAAGGGCATGAAGTGCCGGCAGACCGGCATGGCGGCCGAGGTCTACCAGAGGATGGGCATGCAGACGGTCAACATGCCCGGCGGCGAGATCATCCCGTCGGCGCAGCGCGGCGTCATTGACTGCGCGGAATGGATCGGCGGCGAGGAGGATCTGCGGCTCGGGTTTCAGAACGTGTGGAAGTACCACTACACGCCCGGCATGCATGAGAACGTCACCATCGGCGAAGTGATCTTCAACATGGACGTGTGGAAGTCGCTGAAGCCGGAGCATCAGGAAATGATCAAGTCCGCTGCCAACGAGACCTTCCTGGTTTGGTGGGCGAAGTGGCAGCGGCAGAACGCTGACGCGATCAAGATTCTGCAGGAGAAGCATGGCGTGCGCATTCTGCGCACACCGCCGGACATCCTGTACGCGTTCCTCAAGACCTGGGACGTGATCGCGGCGGAAGAGGGCGCGAAGAATCCGTTCTTCAAGAAGACGCACGACTCGCAGCGCGCCTATGCGGCGCTGGTGGTGCCGGCGAAGCGCTTCATGTTCCCGCCGTATTCGTTCGCGGCCAACTACTACTGGCCGGAAGGTGGAGCAAAGGCGGCAGCGAAGAAGAAATAGCTCCGCTAAGCTCGACGCGGGGGCGGACATCCGCCCCCGTTTTTCGTTTCAGCGCGCGCCGACCTGACGGCGCGCTGACAAGGAAGAGGCAGGGATGGCTGAAGCGGCTCCGTTCCACATCCGGCTGGTCCGGATCATCGACAAGTTCACCGACACTACCGGCACCTGGGTGGCGTGGCTGAACGTGCCGCTGGTGCTCGCCGTGAGCTACGAGGTGCTGGCGCGGTATTTGTTCGACGCGCCCACCATCTGGTCGTTCGACGTCACCTACATGCTCTACGGCACGATCTTCATGCTCGGCTCGGCCTACGCCTTGCACAAGGGCGCCCACATCCGCACCGACTTTTTCTTCGAGAAGTGGTCGATCCGCACCCAGGGCATGATCGATTCACTCGCGTACATCGTGTTCTTCTTCCCGTCGATCTTCGTGTTCTTCCTGGTCAGCGGGCAGGAGGGCTGGTACTCGATGCTGATCGGCGAGACCTCGGAGCAGACGCCGTGGCGGCCGATCCTGTGGCCGTTCAAGATGGTGGTGCCGTTGACCTGCCTGCTGCTGCTGATCCAGGGCGTGTCGGAGACCATCAAGTGCGTCTATGCGGCGCGCTGGGGCATCGAACTCGAGCACAAGGAAAAGGTCGAGATCTAGCCCATGAGCGGACTCGCGCTTCTCGGCCTGGTCATGCTGGTGGTGATGATCGGCGTCATCTTCATCGGCTTCCCGATCAGCTTCACGCTGCTGTTCCTCGCGCTCACCTTCGGCTACTTCGGCCTGGGCGAGATGGTCTTCAGCCTGGCCTACTTCCAGACCATCGGCATGATGAAGGAAGAGCTGCTGGCGGCGGTGCCGCTGTTCATCCTGATGGGCTTCCTCACCGAGCAGGCAGGACTGATGGAGCGCCTGTTCGTCGCGCTGCGCCTGATGCTCGCGCCGATCCGGGGCTCGCTGTTCGTCGTGGTGATCCTGACCGCGACGATTTTCGCCATGGCGACCGGCATCGTGGGCGCGGCGGTCACGGTGCTCGGCATCATGGCGAGCCCGATCATGGTGAAGACCGGTTACGACGGGGCGCTTTCCGCGGGCGCGATCACCGCGGGCGGCACGCTCGGGATCCTGATCCCGCCCTCGGTGATGCTGATCGTCATGGGGCCGGTGCTCGGCGTCTCGGTGGCCGACCTCTATGCCGCCGCATTCGGCCCTGGATTCATGCTCGCGGGCCTCTACCTGGCTTACCTGCTCGGCCGCTCGTTCCTCAATCCCAAACTCGGTCCGCCGGTGCCGAAGGAAGAACGCATCCACAGCGTGCCGGTCATCATCAAGGAGGTCTTGATCGGGGTGGTGCCGCTGGTCATGTTGATCGGTGCGGCGCTCGGCTCGATCCTGACGGGCCTGGCGACGCCGACCGAGGCCTCGGGGATCGGCGCGCTCGGCGCCATGTTGCTCGCCGCGGCCTATCGCAAGCTTACCTACGCCGGGATCAAGCGGGCCGTGCTCTCGACCACTGCGACCTCGGCGATGGTGCTGCTGCTCGCGGTGACCTCCAGCATTTTTGGCGCGGTGTTCGCACGGCTCGGCACCGCCAACTGGATCACCGACGTGATGCTCGCGCTGCCGCTGTCGCCGGTGATGATGCTGGTGGTGGTCCTGTTTCTTATCTTCCTGCTCGGCTGGCCTTTCGAGTGGCCGGCGATCATCCTGGTGTTCCTGCCGATCTTCTACCCGGTGATGGACGCGCTGAAGCCCGCGCTCGGCGATGCGATGAACATCCCCGCGGATATGGTGATGGTCTGGTTCGGGGCGTTGGTCGCGGTGACCTTGCAGACCGCGTTCCTCTCGCCGCCGGTGGCGATGTCGGCCTACTACCTCCGGCAGGTGGTCAAGGATTGGTCGCTCTCTACGATCTACAAGGGCATGTTCGAATTCATGATCCTGCAGTGCATCGGGATCGCGCTGATCGTCATCTTCCCGCGGATCGCGACCGAGTTCCCGATGCAACTGCAGGCCGAGTCGCGCGCGGTCAAGACCGAGGAAGTGGACGACAGCATGAACCGGCTGGAAGCCGACCCGATGAAAGGCCTGCGGCAAGACGGCACGCAAAAGGACGAGGAGGAGGGCGGGGAGGCAGAAGACGACTTGGAAAAAGACCCGCTGTCGAACAAGAGCAAGAAATAGAAGGCGACAGTCCCCTGAATTGGACGCCGGGCCCTGCCCGGCGTTTTTTTGTCTTACCCTTCGCGCATGGAGTTCGACTTCGACGAGCCGGTGGACCGCGCCGGCACCTGGTCTTCGCGCTGGGTGCGCTACGCCGGGCGCGACGTCATCCCGCTGTGGGTGGCGGACACCGACTTCCGCGCGCCGCCCTGCGTGCTGGAAGCACTCGCCGAGCGCCTGCGCCACGGCGTGCTCGGTTACACGGCGCCGCCGCCGGAGCTGCGCGAGGCGATCGTGGCGCGCATGCAGCGCCTTTACCGCTGGCGCATCGAACCGGACTGGATCGTTTTCCTGCCGGGCGTGGTGCCGGGGCTGCACCTGGCTGCGCGGCACCTGCTGCCCGCGGACGGCCACGCCCTGGTGCCGACCCCGATCTACCACCACTTCAAGCGCGCGCTCGAGCTTGCGCCGCGTGTGCATACCGACGCACCGCTCGCACTGGACGAGGGCCGCTGGGTGTTCGACGAGGAGAGCCTCGCCGCCGCTGTGCGGCCGAACACGCGCCTGCTTTTCCTGTGCAACCCGCAGAACCCGGGGGGCACCATCTTCACGCACCACGAGCTCGCGCGGCTTGCCGGCCTCGCCGGCCGGCACGGACTCGTGATCTGCTCGGACGAGATCCACGCCGACCTGCTCCTCGACGAGGGCAAGCCG
>Ga0210379_10000630_pt1 | contig 11724 bp, 11 predicted proteins | sample PLMedo_2_FD_155468 | JGI IMG/M metagenome (GOLD analysis project Ga0210379, IMG submission 155468) | Groundwater sediment microbial communities from an aquifer in East River, Colorado, USA - PLM4_32_coex redo | ecosystem: Environmental > Terrestrial > Soil > Riparian zone | place: USA: East... | reverse complement strand
AATGCAGTACACGCTGTCCAACGGAATGCGCGTGGACTGCGCGTTGAGGCTGCCCCCGCCGACGGGACTGGTCTGCGTGGACTCGAAATTTCCCCTCGAGAACTACAAGCTGATGCTCGACCCCAAGGCCAACGCGGCCGACCGGGCCATTGCGCAGAAGGCGTTTCGCCTCGACGTAAGGAAGCACGTCGACGCGATCGCCTCGAAATACATCATCGACAACGAGACCTCGGACGGCGCGGTGATGTTCGTCCCGGCGGAGGCAGTGTTTGCCGAGATCCATGCTTACCATTCCGAGGTGGTGGACTACGCCATCGGCAAGCGGGTGTGGATCGTGTCGCCGACCACGCTGATGGCGGTGCTCAACACCGCGCGCGCGGTGCTGAAGGACGTCGAGACGCGCAAGCAGATTCACGTCATCAAGGAAGCGCTCGCACGCCTGGCCGTGGAGTTCGGCAGATTCGACGACCGCCTGAAGAAGCTCGCCGATCACATCCGCCAGGCGCACGAGGACGCGGAGCGGATACAGATCACCGGGGGCAAGATCGCGCAGCAGTTCCAGCGCATCGAGGCGGCGGAGCTGGAACCGCCGCCGGAAGGCGCGCGGCTCAAGGTCGTCGAACGGCGGGACGACGGCAACGCGAAGTGACCCCGCCCGTCATTATGTTAGGCGCTCTAAGAAACTGGCATCGGAAGAGAATCCTCAAACGGTCCGCCGTCGACCCCGCGCAGTGGCGCGCGGTCCTCGAGCGCTATCCTTTCACCCGCGCATTGTCCGCGGACGAGCGCGCCCGGCTGCGCGACGAGGTCGTGCTTTTCTTGCACGAGAAGTCGATATCCGGCGCGGGCGGGCTGGTGGTGCGCGACGAGATGCGCCTGTGCATCGCGGCCCAGGCCTGCATGCTGGTCCTTAACCTCGACTTCGAGTGCTACCGCGGCTGGGTGGAGGTGATCATCTATCCGGACGAATTCGTTGCGAAGTACGAATACCTGGACGAGGACGGCATCGCGCACCAGGTCGAGGAACCGATGACGGGGGAATCGTGGCTTGCCGGGCCGGTGATCCTGTCGTGGGCCGATGCCGAGCTGCGCGAGGGTGAGCCCGCCTACAACGTGGTGATCCACGAGTTCGCGCACAAGCTCGACATGCTCAACGGGGACGCCAACGGCTGCCCGCCGCTGCACGCCGGGATGGACCGCCGGGAGTGGTCCGGCGCTTTCGGCGCCGCTTACGAAGATTTCCGCGGCCGCGTCGAGCGCCAGGATGCCAGCCGGATCGACCCCTATGCGGCGGAGAACCCGGCCGAATTCTTCGCCGTGCTGAGCGAGGCGTTTTTCGAGACGCCCGGCGTGGTGCTCGCGGAATACCCCGGTGTCTATCGCCAACTCGCCGCCTTCTATCGCCAGGACCCGGCGGGGCGGATGGGGTGCGGCACAATGCGGGCCGCCGCGCAATGATGTTGTCGCTCGCCAACACCAAGTCGAAGACCCTGCTGTTCGCCGGCTTCGGACTGCTGCTCGCGGCGCTCACCGCGCTGATGGCACTCGGCCTCGGGCGCATTGAATCGTTCAACGGCCAGATCAACGCGCTTACCGAGGCCCAGGGGCGCAAGATCGGCACGGTGACGGAACTGTTCCTCGGCAACGGCCAGAGGGCGGCGCTGATCGACAAGCTGTTCGACGCCGAAGCGGCGGCGGCGCGCCAGGCCTTGCATGTCGAGTACCGGGCGGCGGTCGAGCGCTACACTCGCGCGGTGGACAGGCTGCGCTCGCTGCCGGTCGAGCCGGCCGAGCGCGACGAAGCGGTTGCCGCGGCAGGGGCCGCCCTGGCGCTCGGCGAGAAAACCGTCGCCCTCCTGATGCAGGGCGAGATCGCGCCGGCATCGGAGATCAACCTCACGCAGGCGGTGCTCATGGACAGCCGCTTGCAGGAAACGCTGTATCAGCTGCTGAAAGCCAGCCATGCACAGAGCGCGCAATCCATCGCCGCCGCGAACCAGGGCATGCGCAACGGTTTCCTGCTGATCGGCGCGGGCGGCGTGCTGGCGCTGCTGGCGGGCATCGTGATTGCGCTGCTGGTGATCCGCATCGTTGCCAGCACCGAAACCAAGCTCGAGCGCGAGAAGGAGCTGGCCGAGGTCACCCTGCACTCGATCGTGGACGGGGTGATCACTACCGACGCCGGGGGCCGCATTGAGTACCTGAACCCGGTGGCCGAGCAGTACCTCGGTTGGAGCAATGCGCAGGCGGCGGGCAAGCCGCTCGCCCAGGTCTACCGCGTGCTCGACGAACGCAGCGGCAAGCCGATCGAGCCGCTGCCGTTCAGCCACGCTTCGGCGGCGGGAGAGCAGGAGCAGATCGCGGTGCGGCTGGTGGACCGCAACGGGCGCGAGTGCCCGGTGCGCTATTCGCACGCGCCGATTCGCGGCCGCGACGGCACCGTGCACGGCAAGATCGTGGTGTTCCACGACGTGAGCCAGGTGCGCGCCATGGCCCAGCAGCTCCTCTGGCAGGCGAGCCACGACGCGCTTACCGGGCTGGTCAACCGCCGCGAGTTCGAGCGACGCCTGGTCGACCTGATCGAGACCGCCAAGTCGCAGCGCCGCGATCACGCGCTGCTGTTCATGGATCTCGACAACTTCAAAGCGGTGAACGACACCTGCGGCCATGGCGCGGGCGACGAGCTGCTGCGCCAGCTCACCACCATCATGCTGACGCGCATGCGCGGCAGCGACACGCTGGCGCGCCTCGGTGGCGACGAGTTCGGCGCGCTGCTGGAGTCCTGCCCGCTCGACCAGGCGCTGCGCATCGCCAACGGCCTGCGCGAGACGGTGCGCGAATTCCGCTTCGTGTGGGAGGGCAAGACCTTCAACGTCGGGGTCAGCATCGGCCTGATGCCGCTCGACGCCTCGAGCGGAGACATCAACCAGGTGCTGGCTGCGGCCGACGCGTGCTGCTACGAAGCCAAGAACCGGGGGCGCGACCGGGTGCAGGTCTACCGCCCGGCCGATCCGGCCCCCGGCGGCAAGCACGAGGAGCTGCAGATCGTGTCGGAGATCAACCGCGCGTTCGAGCTCGGCCAGTTCCGCCTTTACCGCCAGCGCATCGCGCCGCTCGACGGCGTGTTACACCACCAGCCGCATTACGAGGTGCTGATACGCATGCTGGACCGTGCCGGCAACCTGATACCGGCCACCGGCTTCATGCCGGCCGCCGAGCGCTACAACCTGCTGACATCGATCGAGCGCTGGGTGGTGAGCTCGCTGGTGGAGTTCCTGCACCAGCAGTGGAAGGCGGGCGTGATCCCGCGCGAGCCGCAGGGCAGGGGCGAGCGCGGCTTCTACTCGGTCAACATTTCGGGGGCGAGCATCAACGACAAGAGCTTCCCTGAATTCATACGCAACCTGCTGACCCGCTACCAGCTGCCGAGCGGCCTGCTGTGCTTCGAGATCACCGAGACCACCGCCATTTCGAACCTGTCGAAGGCGGCGGAGCTGATGCACGAGCTGAAGGGGATGGGCTGCCGCTTCGCGCTCGACGATTTTGGCACCGGCATGTCCTCGTTCGCCTATCTCAAGTACCTGCCGGTGGATTTCCTCAAGATCGCGGGCGTGTTCATCAAGGACATGGTCAACGATCCGATGGATAACGCCATCGTGGAATCCATCAACCGCATCGCCCACATCCTGGGGATGCGAACGGTGGCGGAGTCCGTTGAGGACGCGGCGGTACTCAGCCGCATCACCGAGCTGGGCATCGACTATGCCCAGGGCTATTTCGTCGCGGAACCCGAGGCGCTGGACAGCCAGCCGGCGCACCAGCAGGCCGCCCTTTTCGCATGAGCAGGCGCATGCTATGAGCAGGCAATACCTGCTCGCGGCGGACGTCGGCGGCACCAAGGTGGCCGTGGCGCTTGCGGTTGCGGGCGCGGCCGCCCGGCCGGATATCGTCGCCCAGCAGGTCTATGCCTGCCAGGAATTCGCAGGGCTGCAGCCGATACTGGAGAATTTCCTGAAACTGCCGGCGGTGGCGGAGCATCGCGGGGTGATCGCTGCCGCCTGCTTTGCGGTGGCCGGGCCGGTTGCTTCCAACAGCACGACGCTGACCAACCTGGGGTGGGCGATCGACGGCAACGCGCTGGCTGTCAAATTGCGGCTGCCGGAAGTGCGGTTGATGAACGATTTTTCGGCGGCCGGTCGCGGCATTGGCCGGCTCGCGTCCGGCGAGATCGAAACGCTGCAAGCTGGTAACCCGGTGGCGCGGGCGGCCCGGCTCATCATCGGCGCCGGCTCCGGACTCGGCGTGGGGTTTCTGACCTGGCATGACGAGGGCTACACGGTGCACCCATCGGAAGCGGGTCACGCCGATTTCGCGCCGGTTGACGAGCTGCAGGACCGGCTGCTCGCGCACCTGCGCCGCAGCTTCGGGCGGGTGTCCTACGAGCGGGTGGTGTCGGGTCCGGGCTTGATGCGCATCTTCAGCTTCCTCCAGGAGACCGGCGCGGGCATACCCTCAAAGCAGTTGCAGGAAGCATTGAAGCAGCGTGTGGACACAGCGGAAGTCATCTCGGAATTTGCCTTGGCCAGGCTCGACCCCCTGGCGGTGCGCGCGCTCGATCTCTTTGTCTCGATTTACGGCGCGTTTGCCGGCAACCTGGCGCTCACCACTCTGGCGCGCGGCGGTGTTTACGTGTCCGGCGGTATTGCGCCGAGGATCGCGCCCAAGCTGAAGGACGGCTCGTTCCTGCGCGCTTTCGTGCAGCGGGACCGTTTCAGCGATCTGCTGGCGGCGATGCCGGTGCGGGTGGTGATGAATCCACACGTCGGGCTTTACGGCGCGCTCTTCGAAGCGGCGCGCATGCGCGCGTAGCCAGCGTACCGGCAGCAATCGCTGCCTGGGCTGGCCCCTCTCAAAGTCGGAAGTATCTGATTCCTTTTCTCGACCCGTCGGATGGGGTGATTGCGGCGAGGAGCCCGCGGCGGTAGAATGTGCTTACATCCGTAAGCACATAGAGGCAGGCCATGTCTGACAGCGGCGAGCGTTATTCGGGAAAGGTTACGCCGGTCGGGAACTCCAAGGGTATCCGACTCGATGCGGCGTTTTTCAAAGCCCACCCGGAGTTCGTGGGCGAGGTGCGCGCGACTGTCCTCGCGAACGGAGAGGTGTTGCTCTCCGCGAGGCGTTCGCGGAGGAGAGCGAGGGCCGGCGGGGGGGAAGACCCGGTCGTGCTCGGATTCCTGCGTTTCCTGGAAGCGCGGATGGCGGCGCAGCCTGATCAGATCGTGCCAGCCGACGCGCAGCAGCTCGCGCGCATCCGCAAACTCGTCAAGGGCGTCAAGACCGCGTAACGGCGAACAGTCGTGCAGATCAACGGCTGGCGGCTGTATTACTTCCGATCCTTCGCGGCTGCGCTTGACGAGCTGGAAGCGGAAGTGGCCGGTCTGGCGAAACGGAATCCGTCCGGCTACCAGTCCCACCCGAAAACGCGGCTGCTCGCCTCGGTACACAAGGCGATAACCGGGAGCGTTCCCGCCAATCCCGACCATCCTGATTTCCGGCTCGGCAAGGCGCTCGGACCCGATTACGCCAACTGGCGGCGGGAGAAGGACGGCATGCCGGGACGCTACCGCCTGTTCTTCCGGTTCGCGTCGAGGCCCGCCAAAACCATCGTCTACGTCTGGTTCAACGACGACGACACGCTGCGCAAGGCGGGCTCGAAGACCGATGTGTACGAAGCGTTCCGGCGCATGCTGGCCCGTGGCGAAGTCCCGGATGGCATCGAGGCGCTGCTGAAGGAGAGCCGGGATCCGGGCTGAACGTCGTGCTGAATCCACGGGAGGGGCTCTATGGGGTGCTGCTGGAAGCCGCACGCCTCAGCGGAGTGACGAAGTGACGGAGTCACGATAGAACTCCCCTCCGCTTCCCCTCCTTACGGAGGAGGGGTGGCGCGCAGCGCCGGGGTGGTGTGAAGGGGTGGGGCAGGGCAATTTCTCGAACGTGGAGGGCGTCGGCGGGGGTGTATTCGAGTACCGCATCGACTTCGGCCCCGGCTATCGGATCTACTTCGGGAAAGACGGCGAGAAGCTGGTCGTACTGCTGGGCGGGAGCGCAAAAAAGCGTCAGTAGCAGGCCAGGGTCCGCATTTCAGCGCCCTTGCGTATGAACATCGACACCATCCGCGTGTTTGCGATCGCCAAGCTGGAATGGGTCAAGAAACAACAGCAAAAGATGCGTGAGCAGGCACGCGAGACGCCGCGTGAGTATCTGGATCGCGAAAGTCACTATCTCTGGGGTAAGCGCTACTTGCTGAAGGTAAGCGAGAAGGACGTCACTCCAAGTGTGGAGATAGAGCACGATAGAATGTTTCTGCGAGTTCGCCCGGGGACAAATAATGAAAAGAAGCAAGCCATCCTTGAAGAGTGGTATCGCGAAAGGCTCAAGGAAGCCATCCCGCGACTGATCGAAAAATGGGAGCCGCTCATGGGAGTCAAGGTGGCGAGATTCTTCGTGCAACGAATGAAAACAAAATGGGGTAGCTGCAACACGCGCTCAGGCAATATTCGCTTGAACAGCGAACTCGCGAAGAAGCCTCGGGAATGTCTCGAATACGTCCTGGTGCACGAGTTGGTACACCTACTCGAACCTACCCACAATCAGCGTTTCGTTTCGCTGATGGGGAAGTTCATGCCTAAGTGGCAGTTTTATCGCGACGAGCTGAACCGGTTGCCGGTGCGACACGAGTTGTGGGGATACTGAGAAAACTCGGAGGGCAGACTCGCAAGGATTTGGATGTTGGGGCCCCTGTTCGCCGCCGAGCAGCGCAGACCGGCCCGGGGTTTCGGTCGAGCACTGGGCGAGCCTAGATATCGACCGCCATTTCGCTGTCATCTCCCGCCCGAAAAGTAACTAGCACGATGACCTGGCGCGAGTTGCGCAGGCCGCCGGGCCGGTCGAGCAGCACAGGGAACCGCACGAGCTTGCGAGGTCGCGGCGGCGAACCGGGGCGCCCTTTTTCTTTGGTGACTTCTCTTTTTGGGCGAGCAAAAAGAAAGTCACCGGCACCGGGGCCGCCCCCCGGCAATGCGCGGCGCAGCCGCGCCACATATGGCACTTCGGCAAGGAGGACGAGGTACGCTTTGTCACTCGTCAAGTTGATGAAGCTGATGGCAGCGCGCCGCGCTCCAAGGCGCGTAATTCTTCCTCGGTGTTGATGTTGCTAAAGGCGTCTGGCTGATCGTCGAAGGGGACTTCGACGACCTTGAGGCTTGCGTACCAGGCGTCGATCTTGCGTCCACCGCCGGCGAGAAACTTCGTGAGACCCGGTAACACGCTCTTGCGGCAGAGGCAAAACACCGGATGGGGTTGATCTCCCGTTTTTGCCACCGCAACGTCGGACCCCGTGTTGTCCAGGGCGCCACGGAGCCGCGGGATCAAATCACTGGGCAAAAACGGGGAATCGCAGGGCACGGTGGCGACCAGCTCGTGCCGCGCCTCGTTCAACCCCCGGTGCAGTCCGGCGAGGGGGCCGGCGAAGCTGCCGATCTCATCCGGGATGACACGGCGGCCGAAGCGCCGGTAAGCCTCCAGGTTCTGGTTGGCGTTGATCAGGACCTCGTCGACCTGCGGCGCGAAGCGCTCGAGCACCCACGCCACCATCGGTTTGCCGTGCAGCACCTTCAATCCCTTGTCCACGCCGCCCATGCGGCGGCCCTGCCCACCAGCCAGGATCACGCCGGTAACGAGGGAAGCGGCACCAGAACTCATATCGAGCTCCAGAACCGGAAATCAGCCACGGAAAATAGCCGCACGGTACACGTAAAACTCAAGAACAGATTTAGCCACGGAATCACACGGAAGCACACGGAATTGGGAACAACGCGGCCACGGAAAGAATCGGAAATTCCGGAATACTGGAGGCAATGCACGGGGACTATTGGTTCAGATTTTTCGTTTTTGTCCGTGTGTTTCCGTGTGATTCCGTGGCCAAGTCTTGCTCCGTCAGGCGAGCATGGTGGGCATGGCGGTCTTGACGAAGCGATGTTTTCCGGTGAACAGCAGGTAATGCTTGTTCACCGCGCGGCCGAGCATGGTGATGCCGACCCGGGAGGCGATTTGGTGGCCCATCTGCGTCAGGCCCGAGCGCGACACGAGGAACGGAATCTGCATCTGTGCCGCCTTGATCACCATTTCGGACGTGAGGCGGCCGGTGGTGTAGAAGATCTTGTCGGAGCCGTCCACGCGGTCGAGCCACATCTTCCCGGCGATCGCGTCCACCGCGTTGTGCCGGCCCACGTCCTCGACGAAATACATGATCTCGGCACCGGCGCTCGCCAGCGCGCAGCCGTGCACCGCGCCCGCGCTCTTGTAGATGGTCTCGTGACGGCGTACCGCGTCAAGCAGCGCGTAGAGCGTTTCTTCGGAGAGCCGCACGTCGTCGCGCAGCTTGAGTGAGTCTATTTCCGCCATGAGGTCGCCGAACACGGTGCCCTGGCCGCAGCCGGTGGTGACCGTGCGCTTCTTCATTTTCTCCTTCATCTTCTTCGCGGCGGCGGCGGTGGGCTTGCGCGTGGTGATCGCGACCGAGTCGGTTTCCCAATCCACTTGCACTGCGGCGATCTCGTCGATCGAGCGCGCCAGGCGCTGGTTGCGGAGATAGCCGATGGCGAGCGCCTCGGGCGCCTGGCCGAGCGTCATCAACGTCACCACCTCGCGCTTGTCTACGTAGAGCGTGAGCGGATTCTCGCCCGCGATCGGCGTGGGCAGCGCCTCGCCGCGCTCGTTCAGCGCCTCGACCTCGAAGGTGAGGGGGCGGGTGGCGGTGGTGAGCTGGGGACGGTAGGGTTTTTCCAAGTGAGGCGTTAGGCGTAAGGCGGGGCGGATCGAGGGGCGTTCGCGCCTCACTCCTCACCCCTCACGCCTCACCCTCCGATGTAGGACATTTCGATCTTCTCGAGCTTCGCGGTATGGGAGGTGCGGATCTCGGAGTAACGGTCGGACCGCTTCGACCAGATGGCCGCCACCGCGTCACGAATCTCGCCGTCGGCGGCGCCGCCGCGCAGCAGCGCCCGCAGATCGTGGCCGCCGGTCGCGAACAGGCAGGTGTAGAGCTTGCCCTCGGTCGAGATCCGGGCGCGCGTGCAGTCGCGGCAGAACGCCTGGGTGACCGACGCGATCACGCCGATCTCGCCGCTGCCGTCGCGGTAGCGCCAGCGTTCCGCGACTTCCCCCGTGTAGTTGGGGTCAACCTGCTCTAGCGGGAACTCGCGGTCGATCATGGATACGATCTCGCGCGCGCTGACGACGTCGTCCATGCGCCAGCCGTTGGTATGGCCGACGTCCATGTACTCGATGAAGCGCAGGACGTGCCCGCTGCCGCGGAAAAACCGCGCCATCGGCAGGATGTCGTTCTCGTTCTCGCCGCGCTTGACCACCATGTTGATCTTGACCGGCGCGAGTCCCGCCGCCGCGGCTGCATCGATTCCCTCCAGTATTTTTGCGACCGGGAAATCCACGTCGTTCATGCGCTTGAACACGGCGTCGTCGAGTGCGTCCAGGCTGACCGTCACGCGGTTCAGGCCCGCAGCCTTGAGCGCGCCTGCCTTCTGCCTGAGCAGCGAGCCGTTGGTAGTCAGGGTGAGGTCGAGCCCGGGAATTCGCGACAGCATCCCGATCAACTGTTCGATATTGCGCCGCACCAGCGGCTCGCCTCCGGTGAGGCGGATTTTTTCTACGCCGAGGCTGCTGAACACGGCGGCGAGCCGGGTGATCTCCTCGAACGCGAGTATTTCCTTGCGCTCGAGAAACGCGTAGTCCTTGCCGAACACTTCCTTCGGCATGCAGTAGACGCAGCGGAAGTTGCAGCGGTCGGTGACCGAGATACGGAGGTCGCGCAGCGCCCGTCCCCGCCGGTCGCGCGGCGCGGGTGTCACGGAAGTGTTTTGAGCTTTCAACATCAGGCCGGCTCTGAGCTACTTAGATTGGTATGCCGGCGATTATCGCTCACGAGCCGGCCTCCCGGCAAGGAAAACACTGTTTGCAAATCAAGTATTTGGATACGTTTACTGTTGCGCGGAGGTGGCGCCGGGCGCACAATGCCCGCATGGTTGAAAACGCCGGCCCAAGCCGCATTGCGCCGTACCCCATCGCCGTGATCATGGAGCGGGTGAAGCTCGCCAATCGCTGGGCGACCGAGCGCTGGGACGCGAAGGGGGTGGTGCGCGACGTGATGCCGGCGGGCAGCGGCGAGCGCGTCATCGTCAGCGATGAAAACCTCACGCAAATCCTGTTTCCCGGGCTGACGCTCAGGCTGCATCCCGACGAGGCGGAAGGCTATATCTACAACATCACCTCGCCGCAGCCCAAGCTATTCATAATGTGGCGCATGCGCGACGACATCGCGCGGCCGGAATCGCTCTCCGTCAGCTACCACGAGGGCGCGCGCTGGATGGATGCGGAAGAATGCGTGGGCGGGGTGGCGCTCCCGTCCGACCTGTTGCCGTGGATCGCCGAGTTTGCCGCCGAGCACTACCGGCCGGAACCGAAGAAAAAGGTGCGCTATGCCAGCAGCAAGGACAAGGGTGTGGCATCGCGCCGCGGAGGGGAGACATGACCCCCGGGCCTGACGAGATCAGGAATAAGGAGCAGGGGGGTACTGAGACGGAGCCGTTTCTCTCGCGCTGGTCGAGGCGGAAGGAAGAAGCGCTGCGGTCGCCTCCGGAGCCGGCGCCGAAAAAAACAGCCGACCCCGAGGCGCCAGCGCCGGAGCTGCCGCCTCTCGATACTCTGACGCCGGAGTCCGACTATCGCGCCTTTTTCCATCCCAAGGTGGACGAGAATGTGCGTCGCGCGGCATTGAAGAAGCTTTTCAGCGACCCCCATTTCAACGTGATGGACGGGCTCGACGTCTATATCGACGACTACAGCAAGACCGAGCCCATACCCGCTGCCATGCTCGCGGGCCTCCGGCAGGCGCAGAATATCCTGCAATGGGCCAAAGAAGATGATGAAAAGCGCGCGCAGGACAAGCTGCAGCAGGATAAGCTGCATCCGCACGCCTCCGCGCCAGCGCTCGAGCCGTCCGCGGCACTATCTGTACCGGCACTGGGGACTGAGGTCGCCGTGAACGTGCCGGAAAGCGTGCCCGCGCCCACTGATGGCACTGATGGACGGGCAAAGTCGTAGCATCGCGTAGCGCTTTTCGCTACGCTTCGCCATCCTCAAGTATCCTCTCGCGGATCAAGGGCTGCGCGAGCCGGGAAAATGGCCAAGGACAAACTCATCTGTAACTGCAACGGCACCATGCCGCTTGACGGCAAGGCGCTGGCGCGCGCGCTCAAGCTCGGCGCGGTCCCCAATGTGAATACCGAGCTTTGCCGCCGGCACCTTGCTTCGTTCGAGGCCGCGGTGAAGAATGGCAACGATCTCGTCGTTGCCTGCACCCAGGAGGCGCCGCTGTTTGCCGAACTGTACGGCGAGATGAAAGGCAGCGGCGGCATCCAGTTCGTGAATATCCGCGAGGCCGCGGGATGGTCGGCCGAAGCGGCGCGCGCGACGCCGAAGATCGCGGCGCTGCTCGCGCTCGCCGATCTGCCCGAGCCGGAGCCGGTGCCGGTGGTTTCCTACCAGTCCGGCGGCAGCCTGCTGATCATCGGGCCGGGTGCGGCGGCGCTGCAGTGGGCCGACCGGCTGTCGGAGCAGCTCGCGGTTAGCGTGCTGGTGACCGAG
>Ga0210379_10000626_pt1 | contig 11741 bp, 9 predicted proteins | sample PLMedo_2_FD_155468 | JGI IMG/M metagenome (GOLD analysis project Ga0210379, IMG submission 155468) | Groundwater sediment microbial communities from an aquifer in East River, Colorado, USA - PLM4_32_coex redo | ecosystem: Environmental > Terrestrial > Soil > Riparian zone | place: USA: East... | reverse complement strand
TGCAGGCCGTCGGCCGCGAGGCGCCGGCAGATCGCCGCACCGATGCCGCCGCTGCCGCCGGTGACGAGCGCTCTCTTCATTTCAAAGCCCTCTCAAAACAAATGGAACCACAGATGAACACAGATACACACAGATAAGATCAAGAAGAATTGGACAGGATTAATTCTGCTTCTCGGGTTTTTGCGACACGTTCCTGGCGCCTGCGGCGGAGTCGAGCACGACCAGCGCCTGCCCGCTCAACACGTCCACCTGCCCTACCCGCAGGCTGAACCGGTAGATCACGTGCGCGCCGTCGCCCGCAACCTGCTCGGCCTCGACGATCAGGTCGCCTTCGAGATCGTCGAGGCGATCCCTGCGGCACACCACGTCCCTCAGGCTCGCCAGGTAACCTGCGCGCGGCCTGCCGCCAACCTTCCCGGCAAGGCTGCCGTGAACGGCCATCGCCTGCGCCGCATACTCGACTCCGCACACCGCCGGCAGTCCACCGTCCGTGCGCAGCGGATTGTCTGCGGCGTGGTGACTGCGGCTCATACAGAGTATGCGGCCGGTGTCCCACTGTACGACGCCGTCCAGGAGGCACATGGCGCCGCTGTGCGGGATCAGGCCGGCGATCTGCACGCGGGTCACGAGCATGGCGTCACCGCCACGCGCAGATGAGTCCCCGCGACGTATTCGAGGATGACCGTTTCGCGCGAGCCTCGCGCGAACGCCGCCAGCAGTGGCAGGCAGCGCGCCGCCGGCACGCCGGCCCTCAGCGCTTCGAGCCCGGGATCCGCCGTGCGGCTCGCTTCCATTTCCTGTGGCATGAACATGATGTCCAGCGCGGCAACAGCGCGATCCGTCGCCTGCGGCGCCAGCACGAGCGCCATGCCAAATTCTCCGTGGATCGGCCGCACGGTGTTCAGCGGCTCGGGATAAGGGTGATCGTATGCAATCAGCGCAACCGGCGCGCCTGCAACCGCCACCTGGGACACGGCCTCCAGCAAGCCTGCCGCGAAGCTCGCGTCGTGGCAGCACAGGCTGGTCGAGGGCGCGCGGCATTGCGTCGCGATGCTCCAGTACCCCGCCGCGGCGTTGTGCACGGAGTTATGAAAGCGCGTTGGCGAGATCTGCCGTTCTGTAGTTGCGAGTGCTTCAAGAATATAGTGCACGTTATCGCAATCGCCATCCGAAGAGGCAAACACGGTCGCCGTGGCCGCCGCATCGCGGGCAGCGCTGACAAGAGCCTCCTGCCCAACCGCGAGAGCAAGCTTGACCGGCACGCCGGCGCGGCGCCGCTCGGCGGCGGGCAGCAGCTCGCTTACCGCAACGGCGGTAGGTGCGCGAGCGTAGGCCTGTTTGCCGGCGAGCATCGCACGGCTCGCCTGCCAGCCACGCAGGCCGGGCCCGGCGAGACCCACGCCTTCGACAAACACAAGCATCAGCCGGCCGCTCCCAGCACGACGCTGCAATTACTCCCGCCGAAGCCAAACGAGTTGCTCAGCACCCGTCTCACGCGGGCTGTTCGCGGTTCGATCAGGTAACTGCACTTCATGGCGGGATCGACGCGGCGGGTGTGCGCGCTGCCGGGCATGAAGCCCTGCTCGATCGCCAGGATGGAAATGATGATTTCCGTGATCCCGGCCGCGCCGAGCAGGTGTCCGGTCGCACCCTTGGTCGAGCTGCACGGAGTGCCGTCTCCGAACAGTTCCCAGACCGACCGGTCCTCGGCAGCGTCGTTGGCGCGGGTAGCGGTGCCGTGGAAGTTCACGTAATCGATGTCGGCGGCAGCCAGGCCTGCGGATTCCAGCGCGCGCTGCATGGCAAGTCTGGCGCCGAGGCCTTCGGGATGCGGCGTGGACATGTGATAGGCGTCGCAGCTCTCCCCGACGCCGAGCAGCAGCATCGCACGGGCTTCAGGCCGGGCCCCGGCCCGTTCCAGCAGCGCAAAGCCCGCGCCCTCGCCGATGGAGAGGCCATCGCGCTCCGCATCGAAGGGGCGGCAAGGCCCACGCGAAGTCAGCTCCAGGGAATGAAAACCATAAAGCGTGGTGAGGCACAGCGAATCGACGCCGCCCACAACCGCGGCATCGCAGGCGCCCGCGGCAATCATGCGCGCTGCATTACCGAATACCTTGGCGGACGAGGAACACGCCGAGGACACGACGAAAGCCGGACCCTGCAATCCCAGATAACGCCGCACGAAGTCCGCCAGCGAATACGTGTTATGCGTCTGGGCATAACGGAAATCCGGCGGAAGAGCGCCTGTTTTCGGGTCACGGTGGCGATAGGCCAGCTCCGTTGCCAGGATGCCGGAGGTGCTCGTGCCTACGAAAACGCCGATGCGCGCGGCGCCGTAGCGGTCGCGGGCCTCGGCAACGGCCCCCGTAAACCCGTCAAGCTCGATTCCAAGCTGCGCCAGCCGGTTGTTGCGGCAATCGTAGTCGACGAGGTCAGGACGGACGCGAGCTTCCTCCAGGCCCGGCACCCGTCCGATATGGGTGTCGAGCGCGACGGTCTCGAAATCACAGGGCGCCAGTCCCGAGCGCATGCCGCGCATGGCGTCGGCGATTGCCCGCGACCCCGCGCCCAGGCAATTCACGATGGAATAACGGCTGATGGCGAGCGGCTGCACAGTTAGATTTTAACCGCAGATAAACACAGATAAACACAGATGAAATCCAAGACTAATAGACACAAGAACAGACAGGAACTACCCGTCTTGCGCTACCAATACCGAGCAAAAGAAATGAAATAAGGCGAGGTACGGGCTCTCAAAACCTTTGAGTCCAATAAATTCCGCCCGTTCTTTCTTTGATTCTATCTGCGTTTATCTGCGTTTATCTGCGGTTCCATTCTGGTTTTCTTGGCGCTCTTGGCGCCCTTGGCGGTTCAATTATTGTTTCTGGTTCTCTCGGCGTCTTGGCAGTTCGTACTTGTCTGATCGGCGTCTATCGGCGTCCATCGGCGGCTCAAAAGCCGTGGGTCGTGATTCGTGATTCGACTTCCTGTTCTTATCCGCGTTCATCTGCGGTTTGATTCGGGTTGTCTTGATTCTTCCGCGCCACGAACAGGACATTGGCGAACGGCGTCCCCTCGCTCATCGGCTCCGCGGTGACGGCGAAACCGCGTCCCGCCAGCTCCGCAATCCATTGAGCGGCACTGCGGTAATGCAGTGTCAGCCCGAACTGGCCGCGCAGCGCGCAGGCAATCGGTTCACTCCATCTTGTCACCTGGAACGCGAAGCCCGCGCCGGCATCGGCTTCGCGCAGCACCAACGATCCACCGGGATCGAGAGCCGCCGCGGCCCGGTCGAGCAGGCGTAGCTGCTCCTCGTCGCCGATATAGTGCAGCACATCCAGCATGACAATCGCCGAGCACGGCTGGAGGTCGATTTCGCGCACATCGCCCCGATTCACCTGCACGCTGCCGGCGAGCGCGCGGCGCGCGGCCTGAACCTGGTCCTCGCGCAACTCGACGCCCTGCAAGCTGAGGTTCAGCGGCGGCGGCGGCCAATCCCGCGGCCATGAGCCGGCCTGGTATTGCTCTTTCGCCGCCTTGAGCAGCGACAACAGAATGCCCTGGCCACAACCGAGGTCGAGCAAGCTCCCGCGGTCCGGAAACAAGCCGCGGCGCAGCAGGGAAAAGTAGACCGGGTCGTGGCGCAATTTGCCTCTGGCAAAATGCCACGCGTATTTTCCCGCCGCGATATGGGGCCGGGTCGCGGCCTCCAGCAGCGCCTTAACCTGCGAATCCATCGTTCAACGCGGCGGACAGCGTGACCGATTTCAGGCCCTGAGCCTTGATCCGGTCCAGCAGTTCGGGCAGGACGATGAGCACGAGGGGCGTGCCGTCTCGGGTCCTCGAGTAAGCGCAGTCATGCAAGAGCAGGATGTCGCCTGCTGCAAGTCCGCCGGCAAGGCGTTGCAGCACCCTTTCAGGGTCGCGAAGTATCGCGTCGAAGCCCCGCCTCGTCCAGGAGACGTAGTGCAGCCCGCTCCATGCCAGCACGGGATCGAGCAGCGGGCTACGCAAGCCTACCGGTGCACGGAAATACCGGGGAGCCCGGCCGGTGATTCCGGCAATAACGCTCTGGGCGGTTTCCACGTCGCGCTTGAAACGGAAGATGCCGCAAAACGCATATACGCGTGAATGGCAATGACTATGATTCTCGACGCTGTGGCCGCGGCGTACGATCTCTTTCACGATGTCCGGGTACGCCGCGGCTTTCTCTCCGATGCAGAAGAAGCTCGCCTTCGCCTGATGGCGATCGAGCAGATCGAGCACACGCGGCGTGACCTCGGGGTCAGGGCCGTCATCGAATGTGAGACTGATCTCCTTGCGCACGGCTGCAGCCGCGGGCAGCCGGACCAGATTGGCGCCTAGCACCTGGCCGCGTGGCCAGAGCACCGCTGCGGTCAAAAGCAGATGGTTGCCAGCCACCGCCCCCAGCGCCCACGGCCACAACGCGGGTTGCACCACGACAGTGACCGCAGCCGCGGCGTGCAACAGCAGGGAAACCCGAACGGCGGGCGTCGGCCTCCACGGAAAGCCTTTGTTCGCGCTCCCCATGGCAGTATCGGCGGCCCGGTTCACTAGAAGCTGTCTCGAAAACCCAATTCAACCACAGATGAACACAGATGCACACAGATAAGATCAAAATCAAATGGACAGGATTAACAGGATTAACAATATCAAGGCCCATTTCACTTCATGATTCTGTTATTGGTTCTGATCCAATCCTGTAAATCATGTAAATCCTGTCTATTTTGTTTTCTGCTCTTTGGATTTTATCCGGGTTCATCCCGTTCCAATGACCTCCATCGGTGCCCGTGATGATCGATTGCCGTGATACGGCTGGACAGCACACATTGGAACGGGATTCATCTGTGTCTATCTGCGGCCAGTCCTGCATTTTTGATTCCCGAGATACGTCTTGGTATCACGCCCCTGCCAGATCCCGCCTGCTCAGAATTGCGGAAAACGCAAGCGCCAGGATCGCCCCCATCCCGACCGTCAGGCCGATGTCGTGCAGGACCGGCACTTTCGAGAATGCGAGCAGGCCGAAACCGATCATGGTGGTCACGTTGGCGAACAGCAGCGATAGAATGGTGCGCTCGCGGTCCGCGCCGGACGGCGCCTGCCGGTCGAAAAACAACGAGTAATTGGACCCCACCGCGACCACTAGCAGCAGCCCCACCAGGTGAAAGATGGAAAGCTGGATACCGCTCAGGACCAGCACGCCAGCCGTCACCAGGACCGCCGCGGCGAGCGGCGCGAGCACGTCGAACACCCGACGTGGCGAGCGCAGACTTGCGAACAGGAGCAAGACGATCGCCGCGGCACCGAGCAGGGAGTACACCAACGCTTCCCCGCGATAGCCCCGATAGAGCTGATCGGACTCGCGCTTGAGATCCAGCAACACAGCCCGCGTTCCAGCCGGAGCGGCGAGTTTCCGGGCGATGCCTGCGGCATCCGTCACGCCCCGCAAGGGCAGCATCGCCACCCAGCCGTTCTCCCGCTTCGTCAACAAACTATCCAGCCTGAGCGCAAGCCGGGTGCCCTCCAGGCTGCCGCGGTCAAGGAGCGACATGTCCTTCACGGCTGCCGCGTCCTTAAGGAACGGCTCGAACACCTGGCGGCGGTACGGCAGGCCCTGCAATGCGCGCTCCAGATTTGCGCGCAGCACCGCGGGCGGCGGCAGCGCGGCCTGGCGGTCACGCTGTGCCTGCCGGCTGGGCAGGTGGTCGGCCGGCGACTCGTATCCCTCCAGCAGGCCCGTCTGTGATGCCTCGCGCAGGATTGCCCCGATTGCCTCGCTCGCCTGCAACGCGGACTCCTCGTCCTGCGCGCGGATGACCACGAGATAACCCACGTCAGGCGCGCCAATGTCCCGGCGCAATTGCTGATCCAGCATCTGATCGGGGCGCGATACCGGGCTGAGGCTCGCCAGGTCGTCGCTCCACAACGGCTCGCGCTGGGCGGCCAGCACCACCGCGGCGAGGACAACCGCGAGCAGAAGCGGGTAGCGCAGCGCAGGCGCGTATCGCACGGCTACCATCGCCCGGGGACCGAAGGCCGCCACCGCCGGCGCGGCGAACCCGGGCGGTAACAATTCCGGCAGGACCCAGCGCGTCACGGCGACGGCAACGACGAGCCCGGTGATCGAGAACAACCCGAGCTGGGCGAGCCCGGTGAAGCCCGAGAACAGCATCGCGCTGAACCCGCAGATGGAGGTCAGCACGCCGAGCCGCAATGTCGGCCAGATCCGGTCGAGCGCCCGGTGCGGTGCGATACCCGGCACGGTCTGAGTGAACAGATAGATGGCGTAGTCCACGCCCTCGCCCATCAGCGTGACGCCAAAGCCCAGCGTAACGCCATGCACCGAGCCGAATCCGAGACTCACTGCCGCGACCCCCGCAGCCGCGCCACTCGCGAGCGGCAGAAGGCCGAGCCCCAGCACCCGCGGCGAGCGATAAATCGCCAGCAGGACTGCCGCTATGAGCACAGTGGCGATCAACGAGAACCGCAATGCATCGCCCCGGATGGCGGCGCGCGTGCTGACCGAAAAGACGCCGGGGCCGGCAAGCAGTAGTCTTGCGCCGCTCGCGCCCGCCGCCTGCCCAAAGGCGCTGTGGACCAGCGCCAGTGCCAGCTCCTGCGCGTCGAAGTCGTATCCCGCCGCGCGAGTCTGCGCAACGAGCAGCGCCCGCCCGCCGTCGCGCGAAAACCACACACCGCCGCGCATCGCGGGTCTCGCCTGCCCCTCGAGCCGCTCCAGGATGTACAGCAGTTCACCGCTGGGATCACCGGGCAGGATGCGCCGGACCAGCATGCCTGCGGGCGAGCCGAGCAGCCTCAAATGCTCCTCGAGACGTTCGCGCAGCGCGCCCGACGAAAAACGCTCCGGCGTGACGGCAGGGCTCAGGAGATAGCGGTTGTGCCACAGGAAATCGCGGTCCTTCCCGGAGCCGGTGTCGTCGCCGTTGTCCACGAACACGAAGCTTTCATGTCTGCGCAACTCCGCCGCCAGCCGCTTGCTCGCAAGTGCCAGCGCATCCGGCGGGACGCCCTCGATGCCGATCAGCATGAGCCGCGACACCACGCCCTCGCGCAATTGCTCCACCAGAACCTGTTGCTCGGGAGTCGGCGAGCGCGGCAGGAAGGCGGAGATGTCGGTCGTGAATGTCGTGCGGGTGATGACGGCGACGCAGGCCAGCACGAACACGATCCAGACGCCGACCGCCCAGCGCTGCGCGACGCGGTTCATGTCAGAAGGTCAAGGAATAGACAGGATTTACAAGATTCACAGGATTGGAGCAAAACAAATATCGAGAATATTCAGTTTATTGTTTGAATCTTGTTAATCCTGTTAATCCTGTCCATTGTCGTTTTACGGTCCGTCCCTCGTAATCGTCATCACCGAGCGGTCCCCGCCGGACTCGATGATCTCGATGGCGTTGATCCAGCTACCGTCGCCGCTGATGCGGATCTCGCTTACCACGTCCTGCATCCCCGGCTCGCTCGGCTTGAGCGTGAGGCGCCACCGGCGCTCGCCGCCATCGAGACTCACCTGGTAGAAGCGGCTCAACGTCGGCAGATCACCGGCAAGCGTGGAGCGGATGCTCTCGACAAATGCCCAGATCACGGGATAGTCCTGCAGGACGAGCGTGCGGCGCTGGTTCCGTCCCTTGCTCTCGATTGTCAGTTCCCCGCGCTCCAGAACCAGGCTCTCCTGCCGGGGCGCGAGCGTGTGCTTTTCGAGCCGGCTGGGAGCGACGTAGACCAGCGTACCGGAAAGTTCCAGCGGCGCGTTGAGTATCGCCAGGTGCTTGCGCTCGACGAATCTGCCTTGGGCGGTCTTGACCTGAGCGAGCTCCTGCATGAGCCGCTTGATGTCCCAGCCGGCGGCATCACGCGCCTCGGCGGCGACGGCAGAGTATGAGCAAACGCCGGCAGCGAACAGCCATAGCACCGTCCACACGCGGCGTGCGAACGGGCTACCGCCAAAAATCATAGAAGTTGAACCAGTTGTAAGGGGCAAGACGACAGTAATATTCGAGACGTTCGGCGTAGCGCCGCACGATATGTTCAATTACTGGATCGCGATCCCGGCTATTGCTTTGTTTCGGCTCCGCCAACCGCTCGATATGAATCTCGTACCGGTTGCCGCCCCGGTAAAGGCCGAATATCAGTGCAATCGGCCGATTCAGCATGGTGGCAATGCGCATCGGCCCGGTCGGGAAACGAGCCTGCTGGCCGAGAAATTGGCAGGACACCGCGCTTCCGCCCCTGAGGGTCCTGTCCGCCAGCATCCCGACGATGTCGCCGCGCGCCAGGGCGGCCTCGACTTTCAGTATGGAATCCACCTTGCCCAGGGCGATGATCTCCATCCGCAGGTCCGGATTGATGGCTTCGAGCACCGCCCCCACTTTTCTCGCGTTCTCCTCATACATCACCATGGTGACTTTCTGTCCGCGAGCGCGGCCCGTGGAACGGCCGATCTCGAAACTACCGAGGTGCGCACCGAGCAGAAAGCAGCCCTGCCCTCCGGCAACCATCTCGTCGATGACCTCCACTCCATGAATGCTCACATCAAACCTGGAGAACTGGTCGTTGAGCAGGAAGACCCGGTCGAGGAGGATCGATGCAAAGGTGTGGTAATGACGGAATGAATCCGACAGGCGCGCTTTCCTGCCCAGGACCCTGCTCAGATACTGGCTCGATGCGGATCGTGCCCGGATCGAGAACGCCAGGAAGTAGAGGCAAATGGGATAGAGCAGCAGCCGCGCGACCGGCCGTCCGAGGGTCAACCCCACCCAGGCAATGAATCGAATGATGGGCGTGTTGCTGCGCTCCGGCCGGTCGACCCACTCCGGCGCTTGCGGGCGATCTACGTGGCTGTCGACGGGGCGTGGCATGCTGCTATGGACTCCTCAACTGACCGGTCAACACCGGCTTCCCCTCAACAGCGCAAGTGAATCTGACCTCGCCTCGAGCGGTGCGGGAAAACTCGATCAGTACGCGGTCACCGGGGCGCGTCGGATGCAGGAACTTGGCTGACGTGATCTGAAAGGGCACTAGACTGGCGCCGAGTGCAGCCTCGATAGCCTGGAGGGTTTCGCTCAACAGCACAGCACCGGGAATGATGGGATCGCCGGGAAAATGCCCCCGCGACGCAGGGTGATCAAGCTGCAGAACCCGTTCGATCACGGCCGGCCTGGCTCCGGTCTTGATCCGAGTGCGGCCGCCATCTGGTTGAGCGACTGGCGCGGCAGCTTGCCGGACGCGCTGCGCGGCAGGGCGTCGACGATGCACAGCGGGCGCGGGAGGAAAGCGGCCTCGATGCGCTGTCGCAAGGCGTTCATCAGCGTCTCGCTGGTGTGCCCCGGCGCGACCACGAATGCCATCAGGCGCGCGACTGCCTCGCCTTCCTCTTCGGGGGCGACAAATACCCCATCGAGCACGCCCTCGATGGAGTTCAGATGATAGTTGAGGTGCGCGAGCGACGTCCGCTTGCCCGCGATATTCACAAGGTCCGCGGTGCGGCCGTGCAACAGGAATTTGGCGCGTCCGCGCAGCTCGATCACATCTGCCAACAGCACTTCCGTCTCAACATGCCCGCCCCTGACCCAGGTGCCCTTGCTGTCCGTGCGCAGCGTGACGTCCTTCATCGCGCGCCACTCTTCGGTCTCGACGGTGCGCCGGGTGGCAACCTGCCCGGCTTCGGTGCAGCCGTAGATTTCGTGGAGGGGTGCGGCGAAGCGCGCTTCCGCCCGCGCCGCGAGCTGCGGCGACAACGGTGCGGTCGCGCACACCAGGAAATCGGCCGGGGGACACTCGTCCAGGTCCGCGAGCAGCACTCGCAAATGCCCCGGCGTAGTCACCAGGCAGCGCGGCCGCGGCAACGCCGCCAACTCGGCCCGGATATCAGCCGGGAAGAATGGCCGCCGGGCGTGCAGCGCAAGGCCACCCTGCATGACCATCAAGACGGTGGATTCCAGCCCATACGAGTGCTGCGGCGGCACCGTGCCGAGCACCGCCATGCCGGGCAGCGCGCGCACGCCCAGGCAATCGATCTCGGCCAGAGCGCTGCGGACCAGGCTTCCCCAGGTCTTGTGGTAAGGCACGGGCTCGCCGGTGGATCCTGAAGTAAAGACGATGGCGGCCACGTGCGCCTCCGGCACGGCCGGGACCCGCGGCGGCGCCAGCCCGCCACCCGCCGGTTCGGGGAAGGACACCGTCTCGAGCGCAGCGGGTGCCCCCGCCCCGTCGCTCAGGCAATAGAGATCGGGATACCGGGCGACGAGCTGAGCGATCAGGTCCGGCGTCTCGTTCGGCGGCAATACGCTGACCTGCCGCCGCAGCAGCGCCGCCGAGAAGCCGACAGCAAAGCGATAGCGATCGGCGCATCGGTTGAATACATGCCGCCGCTCCGGAAGCCCCGACGCGACCTGCCATGCGTCCCGGAGAAATTCCTCTATGAGGACGGCCCGCCCCCCACGATATGCAAACACGGAGCGGGGACCGAAGCCCTGGACCAGGGGGAAGGTGATCATGGTGATAGAGCCTATCTCAATAATAGGCGCGTGATGCGTTGTGGCCAGGACGGGATGGATGCGAGGCGCACGGCGCAGGCCATATGTCGATATGGCCAAGCCGGGCAACAAAGCAGACGCCCGTCCTGGCCGCAACCCGGAGGGACGGGGCGCTGAGCAACGGCCATCGGCCGTTGCGCGCCCATTGGGGCAGGGAATGCCCGCGGTCGCAAAGCGACCGCTCAGGGGTGCATTTTGCTGTCGGTAGCCCTTGCAATATCGACATATTGCTGCGGGCTATCCTCCTAAAACTGCATCCCACATCGCCTCCGTCGCACACGTGCCTATTATTGAGATAGGCTCCACTACCCCGCCCTTCTGGCGAGCTCGGTCTCGAACTCGTCGAGCGCCTGACGCGGCAGCTTCCCGGTTTCATTGCGCGGCAACGCGTCCACGAAATGAAGCGGGCGGGGAAGGAATGCAGCGTCGATACGCTGGCGCAGCTCGCCCAACAAGGTCTCGCTGGTAAGCCCCGGCGCCACCACGTAAGCCGCCAGGCGGGTCACCGCCTCGCTCTGCTGTTCGGGAACGACGAACGCGCCGTCGCGCACCCCCTCGATCGAGTTGAGGTGATAGTTGAGATGCGCAAGCGAAGTCCGCTTGCCCGCGATGTTCACCAGATCCGCGGTGCGCCCGTGCAGCAGGAATCGTCCCCGGCCCCGCAATTCGATGACATCAGCCAGCAGAATTTCGGACTCGACATGTCCGCCCTTGACCCAGGTCCCCCTGCCGTCCGTGCGCAGTGTGACGTCCGTCATCGCGCGCCATTCGCCAGATTCGGTTGTGCGGCGGCTGGCGATCCCACCCGATTCAGTGCAACCGTAGATCTCGTATACAGGCGCCCCGAAGCGTGCTTCCGCCTGGGCCGCCAGTTGGGGCGACAGAGGCGCCGTGGCGCACAGCAGGAAATCTGCCGGTGGCAAATCGTCGGGTTCCGCGAGCAGCACGCGCAAGTGCACGGGCGCGGTCACCAGGCCGCGCGGGCGCGGCAACGACGCCAGCTCGGCCCGGATATCGGCCGGGTAGAATGGGCGGCGGGCGCTGAGTGCAAGACCGCCCTGCATGACCATCAGCACGGTGGTTTCAAGGCCGAACACATGCTGGGGTGGCACCGTGCCGACCAGCGCCATGCGCGACCGCCCGCGCAGGTGAAGAATCTCGATC
>Ga0210379_10000624_pt1 | contig 11761 bp, 10 predicted proteins | sample PLMedo_2_FD_155468 | JGI IMG/M metagenome (GOLD analysis project Ga0210379, IMG submission 155468) | Groundwater sediment microbial communities from an aquifer in East River, Colorado, USA - PLM4_32_coex redo | ecosystem: Environmental > Terrestrial > Soil > Riparian zone | place: USA: East... | reverse complement strand
GGGTTTTTTCCGTGGACGGCACCGGCAACCGCGTCGCGGCTCCAGTCGCCGCCCACCTGCGCCGCGGGGTGAAATCTCCTCGCTGGGTGTGGCAGAATCCGTGGTCGAACAGCGACTGCCGGAGACGACCGATGACAGAACACCCTACCAGCACGGACGCCCGCACTCTCGAGAACGCCTTCTTCGCGCGCGAGAACGCGAAGTTGCTCGAGCGCTTGCGCCAGAAGGCCGCGGTCGAGGAGCGCCGCCAGGCGCTGCGGGCCGTGATGCCAAACGCCGACGACGCTCTGCTCGACCACCTGTCCGAGCTAGGCATCGGCCCCGAGACCGCGCTCGCCGTGATGCTCGTCCCCCTCGCCGCCGTGGCCTGGGCCGACGGGTCGATCGACGCCAGGGAACGCCAGGCGATCTTGATGGCCGCCGCGGAGCGCGGCGTCGCGGAGGGAACGCCTGCCCACGCGCTGCTCGTCTCCTGGCTCGAGACGAGGCCGGGCGCGGAGCTCGTCGAGATGTGGCGGCGCTACGTCCGCACGGTCTCCTCCGCACTCACCCCCGGGGAGAGAGACCAGGTGCGCGAGCGCCTGCTCGGCCTCGCGCGTGGCGTCGCCGAGTCCGCAGGCGGCTTCCTCGGTATCGGCAAGAAGGTCTCTGCCGCCGAACAGCTCGTACTCGACGACGTCGCCTCGGTGCTCGGCTAGTTCGAACGGGCAGTCGGCTCTGTCCGCTCCCCTCGAGGAACGCCCGATGCAGCCCACGACGCTTCCGCCGGCCTCGAGCAGGGTCCGCAGGCCGCCGGGTAGCTCAGGAGCACCGCCCCCGCCGGTCCGGACTCCCCAGGCCAAGCGGACAGATCGAGTCTGACCGGCCCTGGACGCGGGCCGAAACGTGGCTTGTAGTTCCGGTTCTTCCGGACAGCCGGGGCCGACCCGTTGCTCCTGGAGTCGGCGTTCAACGACCCGAGCCTGCGCAAGACGAGCTTCGTCATCGTCCACGGCGGCGGTATCTACGCGCCGCGGGCGACCCGCATGGTTCGGGACGGGGAGGTCAGCCGGGCCCGCGCCGAGGAGATCGCGACGAGGGTGATGCGCACCGATGCCGCGACGCTCTACAATCTGGGACTGAAGTGAGCTGACCGCCAGTGAACAGTCGCCACGCAAGCCGGCGCCGCTGAAGGTCACCGCGGGCACCTCGGAAGGTAGGCCGCTCGGCGGAGGAGACGCGCGTGTTCCTGGAACACTACCCGCCGCTGGTTGTCGCCTACCTACTGGGGCTCGGTGGATGGCTGGTGACCCGCGGATTCGTGCCGCGATTGTGGCCAGATGAGGCGGCGGCGGGCTTTCTCCGTCCCTGGAAGGAGTTTGGGATTGCGCTGGTCGGAGCGATCGGTATTCTGGCAGTCGGTCAGCTGTGGTCCGGAGGGATCCGCTTGCCCGAGGAGGGGGCCTTCGGGCCGGCCCTTGGTGCGATCAACCAAGGTCTGATCTTTGCGCCGATTCTGCTCGTGCTGGTGATTCGTCGGCAGTCATGGGCGACGGCATGGTTGCCGCGCGGCCGTCTCGCGATGCGACTCCTGGCGGGCCTCCTGCTGTCGAGCCTCGCCGTCACGACGTACTCACTCCTGCGGGCGGGAGCCGACGCGCCGTGGGTCCTGTTGGGCCGCATCTGGCGCTACGAGCACCTCGACGAGATGGCGCAGGTGTTTCTCGAGGATGTGACGGTAGCAATCCTGTTCGTGCGCTTGGCAGGAGCTATCGGCGGCCGCTGGACAACCGGCATCGTGGCCTGTCTCTTCGCCGCCGGCCACATCCCGGCGATGGTGTCCCAGGGTGCGACGTGGGTCGAAGTGGGCGGGCTGCTGCGGGACGCGGGGCTCGGTGGCGCAGTGATTCTCGTCCTGCAACGATCACGTGACGTGATCTGGTTCTGGTGCATCCACTTTTGCCTCGACATGACCCAGTTCGCCGGCGTCAGCGGGGTCGGCTAGGCCGGGTCGAACGAACAAGATGAAACTGGTCATCCCACTGGCGGTGCCCCTGGCCCTCATGGCCTGTGCAGGTTCGCCCGCCAAGCCGCATGCCCCTGATGCGGTGGCAATCGATGCCGAGGCGCTACAGCTGATGGGACGCGAGGACGTGCAAGGCATGGCTGTGGCGATCATAGACGACGGCAAGATCGCGCATGTCGCCGCCTACGGGCGGCGGAATGCGGAACGGAATCTACCGCTGACCAGGGACACCATCATGTACGGCGCCTCGTTAACGAAAACAGCGTTTACCTACATGCTGCTTCAGCTCCTGGATGAAGGTCGGATAGCTCTGGACACTCCGGTGACAGAGCTGCTGCCCCGGCCCCTGCCCGACTACGATGACTACAAGGATCTCGCGGGTGATGAACGCTGGCGGGCATTGACCCCGCGTATTCTCCTGACCCACACCTCTGGTTTCGCCAACTTTCGGTGGCTCGAAGCGGACCAGCGGCTGCGCCTCCACTTCGACCCGGGCAGCCGGTACGGCTATTCCGGCGAGGGCTTCTACATCCTGCAGTTCGTTCTCGAGGAGGGTCTCGAGCTGGACGTAGGCAAGGAGATGCAGACGCGAGTGTTCGATCGCTTCGGCATGACCCACACCAGCATGGTCTGGCGGCCCGATTTCGCGGGCAACCTCGCCGATGGCTATGGACTCGACGGCTCGGTGGAGCCACATGATGAGCGCAGCGGAGTGAGCGCTGCAGGCTCCATGGACACCACGATCGCGGATCAGGCGCGGCTATGGGCGGGCATCGTGCGCGGTGACGGTCTCAGTGCGGCTGCGCGCGCCGAACTGGTGCGGCCGCAAGTTCCGATCACGTCTGCACAGCAGTTTCCCACCCTGACCACGGAGGTTGAGCCAGGCAACGCCGAGCTTGGCCTTGCGGCCGGATTGGGATTGGTCACGTTTCGGGATCGCAGCGGGCCGGCCTGGTTCAAGGGTGGTCACAACGAGTGGACCGGAAACATGGTCATCTGCCTCGAGGCGCAGAAGCGCTGCGTGGTGATGCTGGCAAATGACGTCCGAGCCGAGCGCATCTACCCGGAGTTGGCTCGGGTGATTCTCGGCGACACCAGGATGCCATGGACCTGGGAGTACGGGCGGCCGGACACTAACCCCTAGAGCCCCCGCTGTCAGGGGGGCCTACCCCGGGGATCAGCCGCGGCAGACAGTACCTCCATGCGCGTGAATGGCGATCGCCGACAGCTCAGCGCTCCACGCCAGAGCGGGAAACCGGGAAGCGCCTGTCGCACACATAGCAGATCGCGATCCCCACCGCGAATGCCGCGATATCCGCGGGGTCGTACCTCCCGGGGAAGACACCCTTCGGCCAGTAGCGTTGACTGCACTCCGTCCCGGCGCTGGCGAGAAACAACACGACCGCCGCGCGCTCCGGCGTGCCGCCAAACCAACGCCGAGGGAGCGTGGGCTGGCGATCGCGCTCGGCAAGCCCTCTGGTCATCACATAGAGCAGGGGGGGCACGGCGAGATCTGCCGCGTAGTTTGTCAGGAAGCCGGCGCGCACCTGGAGCATGTTCAGCGCGGCCGTCAGGACGACCACAGCCCAGAGGCTCCAATAGAGGATGACCCAACCGCGTCGGGCTCTCATGCGCGAGTCGCCTCGTGAGGTCCGCGTCGCCTTGCCGCCGCCGGGTCGGCTTGGCCTCCCCGCCTGGGTCCGGTACATGCGCCGCAGGCGCGGCCGGAGTTCGTGTGTCTCGCAGGGCTCCTTCAGGTCCGGCCGGCTTCGCGGTCCTTCCCATGGGCAGTGGGCGGCGGGACGGAGATGAGCAGATTCGACCGCGTGGTGCGGAAATCCCGACTCCAGAAATCGCGCGGATAGTCGATGATCGTGCAGCCGAGCCCGCGGCGCCCGAGCAGGGAACTCACCTCCTGCAAGTCGTACTCCAGATAGTGTAGCGGCGCGCGCGGAAGCCACGGTAGGAGGCGGCGCGCCAGACGCTTCACCGTGGGTGGGAGCGCCGCCGCGGTGACAATCTGGGCCTTTTCGCGGAGACCACCTTGCCAGAAGGCCTCGCGGCGCGCCTGCCAGCGTTTCCGCACGTCCGGCACGGCAGCGACGAGTACCTGTCCTCCGGGCTTCGAGACGCGAATCAGCTCGAGGATCAGCGCGAGGCCGTCCTCGTGGCTCGGCATGGTGTGAACCACGCCTGAGCAGTAGGCCTTCGCGAACGTTGCAGACGAAAAGGGCAGGGCGCGACCGTCCGCAGCGGCGAAGCGGAGGCCCTCTGGGACCTCGGCCTCATTGCTCCAGCGCCGCCGGGCATCGACGAGCATGCCGGGGATGTAGTCGACGCCCACCAGACCGGCACAGTGCGGTGCGACCCGTCGGGTCACCATGGCGCTGTCACAGCCAAGGTCCAGAACGAGGTCCGAGGAAGGATCGAGACGCAGCGTGGAGCTGATGTGCTCCGCCATGGCCTCGAAGGCGCCCTCCGGCAGCTCGTGGAAGCCGATGGAGCGCTTGGCAAGCGGCTCCTGCAGCCAGCCCTCGAACCAGCGTCGCCAATCCGCGGCCCGATCCACGGCATCATCACCGCCTCTCGTTCCGGGCTGGCGGAGCAGCGGGACCAATGGCTCCAGGTCTCCGCCCACGAGAAAGGGCCGCGAGCGGAGGAGGCGAGCGTAACGGATTGTAGCCACCCGCTGCTGACTACGTCCGGTCGCCCTGAGGCCCTTCGGATTGTCGTCGCGCACGTAGGAATAGACGCGGCTGCGGCCGAGGTCCCGCACGGCCTCGAAGATGACGGTGCGAACGTCAGCGTCGATGCCGCGACGCCGCGCATCCGGACGCGTGTATCCGTCGTAGAAGTAGGCAACATCCTGCGTCGGAACGAAGTCCATCTGAAGTTCCGGGATGAGCGTGCCTGTGAGCGTCAGCCAGCGGGTGTGAACCGCCCGGCCCTGCTCGTCGAGCGCGCCGAAGCAGAGGTCGCCCTTCTGGAATCGCGACAAGATCGTCTCCCAACTCGATTCCGAGCCATGGAGCAAGGCTTCCTTGTCGGAGATTCGCAGCTGGCGCACGTTGCAGCGTGGCAGGGGTCGAGCGTGCGCCGCTCCCCCCGTGTGAAGTACGAAGAACGTCACGCTTCCCACCTCGATCAGGGAACGGGTGACCCCACGCAGCACGCGCCTGGCCAGAGCGATTGGCCCCAGGTCGCGAAGCGGGCGACCCGAGACTGGGGATTCCCGGTCTTCCTTCAGGCGGTGAGTCTCCCGTCATGCCGGCGTGACGACAAGGTGATCGCGCGGAGGGTCCGGGATGGCGGCTCACTTCGCCGCCCGGGCGCGGGCTCGCTCGGTCACTATAGCCCGACGAAAGCGTGCATCTCAAGGGCTCTTCAATCCGGAAGCGTGACCGCCCCCGCCGACCCGGCGCGAGGCCGGATACGGAGGCAGCGTGGTGAGGCGCGGATCGTCGATCGCGGTGCCGACGGTGAAGTGGTACAGCGACTGGAAGGCTGCCTCGCGGAGGCCGAACACTTGGTGCACGGCGTCGTCAAAATAGCACCCGATCCCCGTCGCTCGCACGCCGGCAGCTTCCGCCTCCAGATAGAGCACCTGCCCCACCACGCCCGCCTCCCAGTACAGGCGGCGGTAGAACCAGGAGCCGCGCGCGCGCAAGGCCGGCTCGAACTCCGCGATCATCCCGAGGGAGAACGCGCCGTCGCCGGCGATCTCCTGGTGGCAGCTCACTCTCGTGGCCAGGCGTTGAACGTCCCCTTCCGCGAGGAGGTAGAGCGGCAGGCCGGCCGGGCATCCCGAGAGTGTCGTCCAGGAGAACTCGCGCCGCAGGGTGTTCCGCAGGAGCGCCTCCGCTGCCGGGCGCCGCGGCAGCAGGTATAGCCCGGGCGGAACTCCGACGACGCGGTGTACGAACAGAGCCAGGTGGATCGCCGGCTCCCAGGGCAGCCCATCCCAGGGGACCAGGCTCACCTCCCCGTCGGCGCGCGGCATCACGCGCGAGAGCATGCGATAGAAGGTCTCCGACGAGATAGGGGTTTCTCCGTCGCACGCCTGGAGGCTTCGGCGCTGGCGAATGATCTGTCCGGCGAGTGGTCCGCCGGGGGCCTCGGGCTGCGCTTTCGCCGGCGCCGCGACGACGAGGCTCCCGCGCCCGCCGCTCAATCGCCGTGAGGCGGCCGCAACCCGATCGATGATCTCCCACGGCACCGGGTCGCTCGCGCTCAACCGGTTCGCCTTACCGAACCAGCGTTCCTTCGTCAGGTTCTCGACGTGCTCCGGATCCAGGTTGAGCGGCACGGACCGCCCGGCCTCCGCCGCTCCGCCGCTCGCGCCCTCCTCCGGCCAGACGACCATCACCAGCTCCGGCTGCTCCCGCTCAGCGCCCTCGAAGTCCCCGGCCCGATCGAGGCCAAGCAGAGCCTCGATTGTCTGATCCGCGATCTCGTCCAGGATCACGGCCCGCCACCCCAGCGCGGCGGCCGCGATCCGGATCGCCCCGATCGCATGCCCCGCGTCATGCTGGCAATACCGGAAGGCGCGCTCGCCGTACTTCCACGCCTCCCGCCAGTAGACGGACGAGAGGCCGACCAGGAAGGCGCCGCGTGGGAAGTCCTGCATCAGCGCCGCGAACAGCCCCACCTGGATCTCCGCCCGCTGTTCGAGCCCGTGCTCCTTCGGCGCGTAATGGTAGAGGCCCGGGGCCAGGGTCGGCTTGGCAGCGCTCCCGATCCAGAGGTACCCCTCCGTGGGATGGAGGTTGCCGCTCGAAGGGTTGCTGCGCAGCGCCCAGCGCGCGCCCCCCGCCTCCTTCCACGCCGAGAGCGCGAGGGCGTATTCGAAGAGCCGGGACAGCGAGCGGACCGAGAGCGGTGCGCACGGCACGGCGGAGGGGCAGTACACCTCCTCGTACCGCGGCGAGCGTGGTTCCTCCTCCGCGTCGAGGATCGGCAGCGGCACCAGCCTCGAGCCGTGGAAGCGGCGGAACGGGTCCGGCTGGCTCGCCCAGTCAAGGTAGCCGAGCGAGCGGGCGTAGCCGCTCAGGTGATGCTTCGTTTCCCGGTGATACTCCAGCACCACCTCGAGAGGCTCCATGGTGGGGATTATTCACCAGTCGAGCCTGGCGAGGCGGATCCGGCTGCGGCCCTGACCCCCGGCGGCCAGTGCCAGGAGGAGGATCCGGATCAGGTGCGATATCATGGGGCTGCTGATCTGCAAGCGGGCACAGGATTGGGCGGGAATCCCGCGCGAAAGGGGAGGCCTCATGGGAATCGCCACTACCGAATATGAAGCGGTCGTCGAGCGTTCGGAGCACCTGGCCTGGAAGCTGAATGATGTCGTCCCGCCCGACGCCTCCCTCGATTTCACCAAGCCCTTCATGCCAGCCGCCATGTTCCAGGCCGGATCGCTCGGGTTCCTGGACGCCGACGCCAAGCGCAAGCTCAACCAGATCTACGGCAACAGCTACCGCCACCTCTTCCACTTCGTCGAGACCTACATCGTCGAGCTGGCGATGCGCCTGGCTACGGCGTCGCGCGGTGGAGATGCCGATTCGGTCCGCGCCCACCTCCGCTTCGCCGAGGAGGAGGTGAAGCATCAGCAGATGTTTCTAAGGTTCGGCGAGTTGTTCGATCGGGGTTTCGGGACCCCCTGCGACCTCGTTGACGGTGCCGGAGTCGTCGCTCAGTTCATCCTCTCCAGGTCGTCCATGGGCGTGCTGCTCGTCACGCTGCACCTCGAGCTCGTCACGCAGGCCCATTTCATCGACTCGATGCGCGACAGCGCCGAGATCGACCCGCTCTTCCGGAGCATGTTCAAGCATCACTGGCTCGAGGAGGCGCAGCACACCAAGCTGGACGCCATCGAGCTGATCCGGATGCGGCGGGCGGCCTCCCCGGCCGAGGTGCAGGAGGCGGTCGACGACTACTTCGCCATCGCCGGGGCGTTCGCCGGACTGCTGGCGGCGCAGGCGAAGCACGACGTGACGAGCTTCGAACGGGCGACGAAGCCGCTCGGCGCCACGGAGCGCGCGGAGGTCGAGGAAGCGCAGAGGCGCAGCTACCACCGGAGCTTCCTGTGGTACGGGGTCACGAACAAGCAGTTCCTTGGCGTCCTCTCCGAGCACTTCCCCGCGGCGATGGCCGGAGCGAGCGAGGCGGCGGCGGCGTTCGCGTGATGACGGGCGCGATCCTGGTCGGCGCGGTCGCCTACGATCCCAAGGCGGTGACCATCTGGGAGGGGATCCGCGAGCACTTTCTCGACCAGCAGGTGGCGATGGACTTCGTGCTTTTCTCGAACTACGAGCGGCAGGTCGAGGCGCTCCTCGAGGGACACATCGACGTGGCCTGGAACACGCCCCTCGCCCATGTCCGGATCCGGCGGCTCACCGAGAACAGATCGATCTCCCTGGGAATGCGGGACAGCGACCGCGATTTCCGGTCGCGCCTGATCGCCCGGAAGGGGGCACTGACGTCGATCCAGCAACTCGAGGGGCGGACGCTCGCCGTGGGGAGCCGCGACTCGACGCAGGCGCGCATCCTGCCGCTCCACTTCCTGGCGGAAGCGGGAGTGGATCTGAAGAAGGTCAAGCTGCTGGTGTTCGACACCGACGTGGGGAAGCACGGCGACACGGGGACGAGTGAGATCGAGGTGCTGAAGGCGGTGCATGCGGGCCGTGCCGACGCCGGCGCCGTCGGCGATCTCATCTGGGTTCTGGAGCAGGCGGCCGGCCACGTGGACAACGCGAAGGTCGAGTCGCTCTGGACCACGCCACCATTCGATCATTGCATGTTCGACGCGTCACCCACCACGTCGAAGGAGAAATGCGAGGCGTTCCGAACGGCGCTCATGGCGATGCGCTGGGAGAATCCGAAACATCGGAGGGTCCTCGAGCTCGAAGGGCTCAAGCAGTGGATGGAGCCGCGCGAGGAGGGGTACGCCAGCCTCCGCGCGGCGCTAGACGCGCTGGCGTGAGGCCGGCCGCCGCGGCCGTGGCGATCGACGCCGGCGACCTGCCGCTCGGCGGGGGAGCGCTGGCGCTCGTCCGTCCCGCGCTCCTCCTCCTGGAACCGGGGGGCGCGCTCGCCATCGTATCGTCGAACCCCGCGCTCGAGGACGATCTACGGACGTGGTGCAAGGTCGAGCACCACGAGTACCTCGGAGTCGAGCAGGGGCGCCATGTGCTCAGGCGCGGGTCGTTGTCCGTCCCGACCTCCACCTCGGCCGAATTCCCCGCCGTCGCCGACCCGTCGACGGGCTTTGCCCCCCGCGGCGTCCTCGTGGAGCCCGGCGGGCCGGTCTATCCCTATTCGCTGAACGACCGCGATCATGTGGCGCCCGACGAGATCGCAGAGCTGTACCGGCAGGCCGTACAAAGCCAATGGGACGCGACACGAGACATCCCGTGGCACACGATCAAGCCGCTCCCCGAGCCGCTGGAGGGGGCGCTCTGTCAGGTCATGACCTTCCTCGCCGAGAACGAGCTCTCGGCGCTCTACGTCCCGTCGAAGTTCGTCAGCCGCATCCATCCCGCCTATGCCGAGGTCGGCATGTTCCTCGCCACGCAGATGAACGACGAGGCGCGGCACATCGACGTGTTCCTCCGGCGGGCCCGGCTCGGCAGGGCGCAGTCCGTATCGTCCGTCACGACGTCGCAGTCGCTGCTCTCGCTGCTCCAGCTGGAGGATTTCGCCGAGGCCTCCTTCCTGCTGTCGGTGCTCGGCGAGGGGACCTTCCTCGACCTGCTCAAGTACGTCGAGAAGTACTCCCCCGACGAGGCCACGACGGAGCTGCTCCGGCGGGCGCGGGTGGACGAGACACGCCACGTGCATTTCGGCCTGGTGCACGTGCGCCATGCGCTGAGGCACGACGCCTCCCTGTACGGGCGCCTCGAGGCGTCCGTCCGCAAGCGAGCGGCAACCTTGAGCGGGGCGGGAGGGGTCCCCGCCCCGATCGCGGACGCGCTGACGATCCTGGCAGCGGGCGGAGGAGACCCGCAGGCCGTGCGCCAGGGTCACGACGCGTTCCGGGAGCTGATGGAAGCGATGGCCGAGAACCGGGTCAGGCGCCTGGAGCATGCCGGCTTCACGCCTTCGCAGGCGAAGACGCTGTCCGACCTTCACACTCCGAATTTCATGTGATGGCGGAGTTCGGCCGGTTCGCCCCTCGCCAGTCCGGACGCCCCCGGCGAGGTCTGCAGATCGGCGCCTCGGGCGCCGGGTGCCCCTGACGCCGCCGCTCCGGTCCTAGGCACCGAGATTCTGCTTTACTTCGAGAGCGTCCGGCAGTATATGGAAAGCGAGCCCCCGCGCGTTCAGGAGGCCGCTCTCTGTCTCCAGGAGGACGCGATGAAGCATCGACCACGACTGACGCGGATCCTACTCGGTTCCGTCATGCTGCTCTGTAGCAACCTCCCGGCCCTGAGCGGCGTGCATCCGTGGCGGCTGACGGAGCTCTTCAGCAACGCCGACGGGACGATTCAGTTCATTGAGATGACCACCTTCTTTGACTCGGTCGGCGACGAGATCCTCCTCTCCGGGCAGTCCCTCTCCAGCGACACCCATCGTTTCACCTTCCCGGGCGATCTCGACGTGTCGACGCGCAACAAGCATCTCCTTCTGGCCACGAGCGGCTTCGCCACCCTGCCGGGGGCTCCGGCGCCGGATTACATCATCCCCGACAACTTCTTCTCGACCGGCGGGGACACCCTCACCTTTGCCGCCTACGACACAGTGATTCTACCGGCCGGGTCGCTCCCCACCGACGGCATGGCGTCACTCAACAGGGACGAGGACGACGCCACGGACACGACGTTCGTCGCCACAAACTCACCCACGAATCTCGACGACCAGACGGGTTCGGTCACCGCCGGCAGCGGCCCTCCGGGCGTCCCCGATGGGACGGGGGGAACAACGCCCGTGACCGTCGCGCCCTTGACCTCGGACGGCTCGTCGCTCCAGGTTTCGTACGATGTTACAAGCTGCGCCAATGCTACGGACCACCACATTCTGTTCGGACAGCGCAGCGGGCTGCCTTCCGCGTTTGGTGGAACCTTCAGGCTGCTCGGAAGCGTGTGCAACATCGGGAACGCCACGCCCTACGACTGGATCGGCGTCCCCGAGCCCGCCGACGGTTCGAAGCTGATCTGGTTCCTGATGGTGGCCACCGATGACAATGGCGTCGAAGGATCGTGGGGAGTGGATAGCGCGGAGGGCGAGCGTCTCGGCCCCGGAAACAACGGCGCTTCCGACATCTGTTCGGTCGTGAAGGACGCCACCAACACCTGCGGCCACACCGCAACGCCGATCAACATGCCAACAGTGACGGTGGGAAAGGACCTGGAGGTCGGTGTCAATGCGTCCTTGGGAGCGCCCGCACCGAGCTACCCCTGGCAGGTCACGATCGCAAGCGGCGACCCGTCGAAGCTGATCCTCTCGACCAGCGCGACGTCAGCCGGCGCCTCGAGCATCGACCTGACCGTGAACAGCGGCACCGTCCTTCCGACGTTCTACGCCCAGGCTCTGGAAGGAGACGGGAGCGTGGTCCAGATGGCGGCCAGCGCGTCTGGCTACGCCCCGAGCTCGGGCAATGCCACGCTCCGCCCGTCGGGCTTTGTCATCACGAGTCCTAGCGGTGACCCGCATTCGACGACGACCCTCTCGGCGAACACCGTTCTGGTGGTCGCCTGCGGACCTCTCGCGCAGACGACTCTCGCCTGGGCCGGGCTGGGGGCCCAGGCGGTGCGGGGTGGC
>Ga0210379_10000623_pt1 | contig 11762 bp, 15 predicted proteins | sample PLMedo_2_FD_155468 | JGI IMG/M metagenome (GOLD analysis project Ga0210379, IMG submission 155468) | Groundwater sediment microbial communities from an aquifer in East River, Colorado, USA - PLM4_32_coex redo | ecosystem: Environmental > Terrestrial > Soil > Riparian zone | place: USA: East... | reverse complement strand
TCGCCGATTTCATCGGCATCAACAACCTGATCGAGGGCACCGTGAGCGCGGTGGACGCGGCGGCGCGCCGCATGCGCGTGGCGACCGCGTTCGGCGAGTTCTCGGCGCTGCTCGACGAGCGCCTGCACGAGGGCGAGCGCTGCATCGTGTGCGTGCGGCCGGAGAACGCGGTCGTGGACGGCGCGCCCGCGGCCGAGCGCAACGTGGTGAGCGGCCGCATCACCTTCGCGGCCTACCTCGGCAACACGCTGCGCTACGACGTGGACCTCGGGCAGGGCGTGCTGTTCAAGACCGACGTGGGCGACCCCTGGCACCACGAGCAGCTGCCGATGGACAGCGCCGTGCGCGTCAGCTTCCCGGTCACCAGCACCGTGGCGATCCCGGCGCAGTGATGCGGGCGCCGCGCGTTTCGCTCGCCGCCGGGGGCTTCGCCCTGATCTGGGCGTTCCTCATCGTGTTCGTGCTGTACCCGCTGACGCGCATCTTCTACGACGCCTTCACCAGCGAGACCGGCTACTTCACGCTCGGCAACTTCCGCGAGTTCTTCAGCGACGACTTCTACCTGCGCTCGTTCTGGAATTCGATGGTCCTGGGCGCGTCGGCGGTGATCACGACCTCGGTGATCGGCGTCGGGGTCGCCTTTCTCATCGTGCGCTACGAGTTCCCGTACCGCAACCTGTTCTCCTACCTCACCATGCTGCCGCTCATCCTGCCGCCGCTGGTGGGCGTGCTGGGCTTCGTCTTCATCCTCGGCCGCGCCGGCACGGTGAACATCCTGCTCATGGACTGGTTCGGCCTGGATAAGCCGATCAATTTCATGTACGGCATGCAGGGCGTGCTGCTGGTGGAAACGGTGCACCTGTTTCCCCTGATGACGCTCAGCATCCTCGACTCGCTCTCCAAGGTGGACCCGTCGCTGGAGGAAGCCGCGCAGGGCATGGGCGCGAAGGGCTGGCGCCGGTTCTGGGACGTGACGCTGCCGCTCATGACGCCGGGCTACGTGTCCGGGGCGCTGCTCGTCTTCATCTGGACCTTCGCCGACTTCATCACGCCGCTGGTGGTGGGCGTGCAGGACCTGCTCGCCGTGCAGGCCTATCTCAACATCATGCAGTTCGTCGACCGGCGCCTGTTCCGCATGGGCATCGTCATCTCGGCGCTGCTGGTGCTGCTGGCGGTGTTCTTCGTCCTCGCCGCGCGCCAGTACGTCGCCATCAAGGACTACAGCTCGCTCGCCTACTCCAAGGTCGAGCGCCGGCGCCTCGGGCCGGTGAAGCGCTGGCTCGCGGTCGCCTTCCTGTCGCTGCTCCTGTTCGTGTCCTTCGTGCCGCAGCTCGGCGTGCTGTTCGCCGCCGTAGGCCGCGGCTGGTCGCTGACGCCGTTCCCGGTGCACTACACGCTCGAGTTCTTCCAGGCGGTGAGCATCGAGACGCCGAAATTCATCATCAATTCGTTCCTGTACTGCGGCATCGCGGTGGCGCTGTGCCTCGTCATCGGCGTGCCGATGGCCTGGATCCTCGCGCGCACGCGCGCGCCCGGGCGCGGCGCGATGGATGCGCTCACCACGCTGATCCTCGCCATTCCCGGAACGGCGATCGGCATCGCCTTCATCCGCGCCTTCAACTACCCGCTGCCGTTCATCGACGTGCCGCTCACCAGCATGTGGATCATCCTGCCCCTGGTGCTCGCCGTGCGCCGCCTGCCCTACACGGTGCGCGGCAGCTATTCGTCGCTGCTCCTCGTGCATCCCTCGATGGAGGAGGCCGCGGCGAACGTCGGCGCGGGCAAGCTGCGCACCTTCCGCGACATCACCGTGCCGCTCGTCTGGAAGGGCATCTTCGTAGGCGCGCTATTCTCCTTCATCACCTCGATCCAGGAAGCCTCGGCGACCATCTTCCTCACGCTGGGCGGCTGGGAGATGATGCCTTTCGGCATCTTCACCTTCTACATCGCGGGCTCGCAGAGCCAGGCCGCCGCCCTGGGCGTGATCCTGATCGTGGTGTGCGCGACGAGCCTCTATGCGGTGAACCGCATCGCCGGCATGCGCGTCGGCGGCCTGTTCGGCTGATCCGGGGCGCGGCGCGCACGGCGGCGCGATGCGGCCGATGGTCATCGCCGGGCTGGTCAACGGCGTATTCGGCGACCCGGCGCTGTACCTGGATTTCCGGTTCGAGAAGCGCGCGCTGCTGTTCGACGTGGGCGACGTTGGCGCGCTGCCGCCGCGCAAGATCCTGCGCATCACCGACGTCTTCGTCTCGCACGCGCACATGGACCACTTCGCGGGCTTCGACCGACTGCTGCGCGTGTGCCTCGGCCGCCACGCCGCGCTGCGCCTCTATGGCCCGCCCGGCTTCATCGCGCAGGTGGAGCACAAGCTCGCCGCCTATACCTGGAACGTGGTCGAGCGCTACGCCGAGGAGCTCGTGCTGCTCGCGCACGAGCTCGCGCCCGACGGGCACGCCGAGGTGGCGCGCTTTCGCAGCGCGGCGCGCTTCGAGCGCGAGCCGCAGCCCGCCCGCCACTGCCCGGGCGGCGTGCTGCTCGACGAAGCGGGTTTTCGCGTGCGCGCGGCGTTCCTCGACCACGGCACCCCGTGCCTCGGCTATGCCTTCGAGGAGAAGACGCACGTCAACGTATGGAGAAACCGGCTCGCCGAGATGGGCCTGCGCGTGGGGCCGTGGCTCACGCAGCTCAAGCGCGCGGTGATGGACGAGCTGCCGGACGACACGCCGATCCGCGCCTGGTGGCGCGACCGCGACGGCGCGCACGAGCATCGGGTCGCGCTCGGCGAGCTCAAGGCGCGCGCGCTGGAGCTGGTGCCCGGCGAGCGGCTCGCCTACGTCACCGACATCGCGTACCACGCGCAGAACGAGGCGAGCGTCGCGCGCCTCGCGGCCGACGCCGACCTGCTCTACATCGAGGCAGTGTTCCTGGAGACAGAGGCGGAGCACGCGGCGCGCAAGCTGCACCTCACCGCCGCCCAGGCGGGGCGCATGGCGCGCGCGGCGCGCGCGAAGACGGCGGTGCCGTTCCATTTCTCGCCGCGCTACCTGGGGCGCGAGGACGAGGTGCGCGCGGAGTTCGAGCGCGCACGCGCCGCTTGAGCCCTCAGATCGCGCGGTTGCGCGGCGGCTGGGCGTACTTCTCCGCGGGCACCCCGCTGCGATCCGCGCACACGCGGCAATGCGGCTTGCCTTCGGCGACGTCGTAGCGATTGCGCCAGTGGAACGGCCGCAGGTTCCCGGGCGTGTCCGCGCCGCCGGGGGAGATGTTCTCCGCCCTCCAGCCGAAGTCGCCGCTTTCCAAGCCGTATTGATCGCGCCGTATCCAGGCGCCGCAGGCGTCCTGGCGCCAGAGCGCGGGGTCGGCCTCGGGCATCGTCCTGCCGTGCTCCCACACGGCGTCCATAAGTTCCTTTTTCATCGTCAAGTAAATTAACGCTGCCAGACGGCGCCCGTTTGACTGGAATCAACAAACCGGTTGATCGAGATCAAGTCCCGGAACCGCAGCGGCGCGAGCATTGGGGCGAAACCATCGGGAGATGCGCGTGAAAGAACCCTTGCCGCAGGTCGGCGCGCCGGATCCGGAGCTGAAGAACTCGCCCGTCGTCGACCACTCGGAGTACGACGACCGGGACGGTTTGACCGACGTAGAGCTGGAAGCGGGCGCCTGCTATTTCAACGGCGAAACCTTCGCCATCGGCGACACCGTGCGCAGCGGCAGCGACGTGCTGGAATGCGCCCCGCGCGGGGTGTGGGTGCGCAAGGGCGTGAAGCGCGATGAAACGTAAGCGCAAGCGCGCCGTGCGCGCGGTGACGCCGCGCAGCGAGAGGGCCGGCGCCGAGGACCTCAACGCCGAGAGCCGCGCGCTGCTCCGGGGCGACGACAAGCAGCGCAGCGTACGGCCGAAGCCGGGCGACGACGACGCGTCGGTGGAGGATCCGCTGAAGGACTGGCCGGAGGACTGAAATCATGAATGCCGGAGAGATCTGCAACCGGGAAGTGGTGATCGCCCGCCGCGAAATGGGCCTTACCGAGGCCGCGCGCCTGATGCGCGAGCATCACGTCGGCAGCCTGATCGTGGTCGTCGACCGCGCCAAGGAGCGCGTGCCGGTCGGCATCCTCACCGACCGCGACATCGTGGTGGCGGTGGTGGCCAAGGAACTCGAAGCGCGCACGTTGAAGGTCGGCGAGGTGATGAGCAGCGGCGTGTTCGCGGTGCGCGAGCAGGACGGGCTCGCCGAGGTGCTGCGCGCCATGCGCGAACACGGCGTGCGGCGCGTGCCCGTGGTAACCCCCAGCGGCGCGCTGGCGGGTATCCTCACGATCGACGACCTGCTCGAGCTGGTGGCGGACGAGCTGGGCGATTTCGTGCGCACCATCAGCCGCGAGCGGGTGCGCGAGAGCCGCCTGCGCGAGCCCTAGCCGCCCGCTGGGTGGTGGCGCGCGCTGACGCGCTTCGCCTGCGCGCCCCCGGCCGCCGGCTCCTCGATGAAGTGCACTTCGGTCCCGGCGGCAAGATGCTCGAATGGCGGCGTCACCACGTTGTCGCGCGAAAAGTACAGCTCGCGGCCGTCGGCGGTGGCGATGAAACCGTAGCCTTCTTCGGCCAGGATGCGCGCCACGGTGCCCGATTGCGTGGGCTCGTGGTGCTTGACGTCGCCGCGCTGCTCGCGCGCGAAGTCCTCCAGCTTGCGCCGCGCGGCGTCGAACGCATCGCGCAGCGCCACGTGCACGTCCTCGTGGTGGTCGCGATTCACCGCGATCTCGCCGCCGGGCACTTTGAGGTCGATGTGCACGACGAACTGCTTGCCCTGATGCTGGTGGCGCCCGGGCTGCTCGATCGCCACGTGGCAGCTCATGATGCGGGCATGGAACTGCTCCAGCTTGGCGGCCTTCTCGCGCACCGCGGCATCGATCGCCGCCGAGCTCTCCATGTTGCGATAGCTGATCTGCAGGGGAATTTGCATGGTTTGTCGTCCCTCCTGACCTTAGCGCCGGCGCTCCAGGGCGATGCCGGCGATCTCGATCGCCACGCCAAGCGCGATCATGATGACCCCGGACCGGGTTTCCGGCGCGGCGAACATGAGCACCGCGCCGAACGCGATCAGCACTCCCGCCACCACTCTTCGCTGCAACTTGCGCATGCTTCAAGGCTGGCACAGCGACCTTGCTGCGTCTTGACCTAGCTCAAGTGCCGCTGCCTTCCCGGCGCGCATGGCCGTGACCTTGTTCCTGTGCGGCGACGTGATGCCCGGCCGCGGCATCGACCAAGTGCTGCCGCATCCGGGTCTGCCGCATCTCTACGAGCCCTACGTGCGCTCGGCGCTGGGCTATGTCGAGCTGGCCGAGGCGGCGGCGGGCGCGCTGCCCAGGCCGGTGGATTTCGGCTACGTGTGGGGCGACGCGCTCGAGGAGTTGCAGCGCAGGGCGCCGCAGGCGCGCATCGTGAACCTGGAAACGGCCGTCACCGCTGCCGAGGACGCGTGGCCGGGCAAGGGCATCCACTACCGCATGCACCCGCGCAACGCGCCCTGCCTGGCGGCGGCGGGAATCGAATGCTGCGTCCTCGCCAACAACCACGTGCTGGATTGGGGCTACCGCGGGCTGGAGGAAACCTTGCAGACGCTGCGGGCCGCCGGCATCCGCACTGCGGGCGCGGGGCGCGACGCGGAGGAGGCTGCCGTGCCCGCGGCCATTGAAATTGCCGGCGGCGGCCGCGTGCTGGTGTTCGCCTACGCCATGGAGAGTTCCGGGGTGCCACCGGCGTGGGCGGCCGCGCACGGACGGGCCGGCGTCAGTTGCCTCGCGGACCTGTCGGCGCGCAGCGCCGATGCGGTCTGCGCACGGGTGCGCGAGGCAAGGCGCGCCGGCGACATCGTCGTGATCTCCATCCACTGGGGTGGGAACTGGGGCTACGAGGTATTGCAGGAGGAGCGTGCCTTCGCGCATCGGCTGGTGGATGGCCAGGCGGCCGACGTGCTGCACGGCCATTCGTCGCACCACCCCAGGGGCATCGAGATCTACCGAGAGCGGGTGATCCTTTACGGCTGCGGCGATTTCCTCAACGACTACGAGGGGATCGGCGGCCATGAATCGTTCCGCCCTGAACTGTCGCTGATGTATTTCCCCACGCTCGACGCCGCGAGCGGCCGGCTGCAGGGTTTGGCGCTGGCGCCGATGCGCGTGCGGCGCTTTCGCCTGCAGCACGCCGCGGAGGAGGAGGCGCGCTGGTTGCAGCGCACCCTGGACCGCGAGAGCCGCGTCTTCGGCACGCGGGTCGCCCATGCGTCGGCGGGCGAGCTGCGCGCTACTTCATCCTAGAGGGCAGCCGCAGCGTGCGCCCGGCGACCATGAACACGCCGCGGCCCATGTGGTGGATCGACCCGGCGCGCCCACGCGCGAGGCGGGCAGTGGCGTGAGGCCGAAGTGCGCGAACTTGTCGGTGCTGCGGCCCGAGGTGTTGCCGCAGCCCACCACCTGCGCCGCCATCTCCACCGTGGGGATCGCGATCACGCACTCCTTCGTCGCCCTGAGAAGCGCGAAGGTGCAGTCGCGGTTGCTGATCACGCAGCCCACCAGCGGCGGCTCGAACTCCATCATCGTGTGCCACGACATCGCCATCACGTTCGCGCGCCCCTCGCGCGCGGTCGTCAGCAGCACCACCGGCCCGGGTTCGAGCAGGCGGTAGACGTGCGCCAGCGCAAGCGCCCGGAAGGTCACCTGACTGGTGCGGGCGGGGCCTGCGGCCTGAGCGCCGCCAGCTCGGCTTCCACCAGCGTCTCCTTCTCCAGCAGCAGCTTCGCGCCGCGCTCAAGGGTTTCCCTGTCCCGCTGCAGGACGGCGAGCGCCTTGTCGTGCGCCGCGCTGACGATCTCGCGCACCGCGACGTCGATCTCGCGCGCGGTCTGCTCGCTGTACTCGCGCGGCCCCGGCATCTGCATGCCGCCCAGAAACGGCGCGCGCTCCTCGTCGTAGGCGACGTCGCCGAGCGCCTTCACCATGCCGTAGCGCATCACCATGCTGCGCGCGATGTTGGTCACCTTCACCAGGTCGTCGGCCGCGCCGGTGGAAAGATGGCCGAAGCAGACCTCCTCGGCGACGCGCCCGCCGAGCAGCACCGCCATCTTGTTTTCCAGTTCCTCGCGCGTCATGAGGAAGCGATCCTCGGTCGGGCGCTGGATGGTGTAGCCGAGCGCGCCGACGCCACGCGGGATGATCGACACCTTGTGCACCGGGTCGGTGCCCGGCAGCGCCATGGCGACCAGCGCGTGCCCCATCTCGTGGTGGGCGATGATGCGCCGCTCCTGCTCGTTCAGCACGCGGTTCTTCCTTTCCAGGCCGGCGACGATGCGCTCGACCGCGCGCGTGAAGTCCTCGAGCGTCACGGCGTCGCCGCCGCGGCGCGTCGCGAGCAGCGCCGCCTCGTTCACCAGGTTCGCCAGGTCCGCGCCGGAGAAGCCCGGCGTCAGCGCCGCCACCTGCTCGATCTCGACGCCGGGTGCGAGCGTGATCCTGCGCGCGTGCACCTGCAGGATCTGGATGCGGCCTTTCTTGTCGGGCCGGTCGACCAGCACCTGGCGATCGAAGCGCCCGGCGCGCAGCAGCGCCGGATCGAGGATCTCGGGGCGGTTGGTGGCGGCGAGCAGCACCACGCCGGTGGAAGGGTCGAAGCCGTCCAGCTCGGCGAGCAGCTGGGCCAGCGTCTGCTCCTTCTCGTCGTGGCCGCCGAAACCGAAGCTGCCGCGCGCACGGCCCAGCGCGTCGAGCTCGTCGATGAAGATGATGGCGGGCGCCTTCTGCCGCGCCTGCTCGAACAGGTCCCTCACGCGCGCCGCGCCCACGCCGACGAACATCTCCACGAATTCGGAGCCGGAGATGGAGAAGAACGCCACGCCCGCTTCGCCGGCCACCGCGCGCGCCAGCAGCGTCTTGCCGGTCCCCGGCGGGCCGACCAGCAGGATGCCCTTGGGAATGCGCGCGCCCAGGCGCCCGTAGACCTTCGGGTCCTTGAGGAACTCGACCACCTCCTGCAGTTCCGCCTTCGCCTCGTCGACGCCCGCGACGTCGGCGAAGGTGACGCCGGTGCGCTTTTCCACGTACACCTTGGCGCGGCTCTTGCCGATGCTCATCAGCCCGCCGAGGCCGCCCTGCTGGCCGGCCATGCGCTGCGCGAGCAGGTACCAGATGCCGAGGAACACCAGCGCCGGCACCACCCAGGAGAGGATGTCGCGCAGCAGCGTGCTCTCGTGGACCTGGCTGTAGGGCACGCCGTACTTCGACAGGCGCTCGGCGAGGCCGGGCTCGACGCGGTACGCCACCACCGTGCTCTTGCGGCCTTCGGGGCTCTTCAGCTTGCCGGTGATGTGTCGCTCGCTCACCGCGACTTCGGCGATGCGCCCCTCGGCGAGCAGCTTCTCGAACTCGCTGTAGGGCAGCACTTCGATCGTCTGCGCCGCCTGCCACCACTGCTGCACGAGCAGCAGCGCCACCATGGCGAACAGGAAATAGAGCAGGTTGAAGCGAGTGCGCGTTTCCATCGTGCGCGGGCTAATCGATTGCGTCGCGCAGCGCGCGGGCGAACAGCGGCGCGCTCGACACCACCTCGACCCCCGGCCCGGCATCGGCGCGCACGCTGTCGGTCGTCAGGATGCGGCGCACGCCCGCGGCGCGCATGCGCTCGAGTGCGCCGCTCGCCATCACCGCATGGATGAAAAGCGCGTGCACCTCGGCCGCGCCGGCGGCCAGCAGCGCCTGCGCCGCGCCAGCGATGGTGCGGCCGGTGCTCGCCATGTCGTCGACGAGCAGGCAGGCTTCGCCGCGCACCTCGCCCAGGACCTGCAGCGGCACGGCCACGTCGGCGCCAGTGCGCTGTTTCGCCACCACGGCGAGCGGCGCGCCGAGCGCCATGGCATAGCGCTGCGCGCGTTTCAGTCCGCCCGCGTCGGGTGAAACGATCGCCAGGCGCTGCCCGCGCAGATGCGGCAACAGGAGCTCGTCCGCGCGCAGGTGCGTGACGGGCATGGGGAAGGCGCTCTCCAGCGCGCTCGAGTGCAGCTCCAGCGCGATCACCCGGTCGATGCCCGCCGCAGCGAGGATGCGCGCGGCGAGCTGCGCCGAGCGCGGTTCGCCGGGGTCCTTGCGCGTGTCCTGGCGGGCGTAGCCGAAGTACGGCACCAGCGCCGTGATGCGGGCCGCCCCGGCGGCGCGCGCCGCGTCGGCGATGAGTGCGAGCGTGAGGAGCCGCTCGCCGGTCGGCGAGGAGGTCGGCTGCACGATGACCAGGTCCGTTCCGCGCACCTCGGCCTCGATGCGCACGCGCGTTTCGCCGTCGGCAAAGGCGGAAATCGAAGCCGGGAGGAGCGGTATCTGCGCCTGCCGCGCGATCTCGCGCGCGAGCCCGGGGTGCGCGTCGCCGGCGATGAGGGCGAGGGGATTCATCGGACGGGGAGGCGGGCCCGTGCAGCGCGCGCGGCCCACTGCTTGGAGCGGGCGATGCCGATGCGGATCGCTTGGCCCTCGGGGTGCCCCGACTCGAGCAGCGCATTGGCGATCTCGATCGCCTTGCGGCGCACCGCGAGCGGAAGGTTCTTCATGGAAACCGGGTAATAGCCTTCGTTCCAGGGCATGGCGCAGAGTGCGCCGGCGACCCGGAAGCGTGATTGACGAAAGTCAAACACGATTCGTTGCCGGAGAGCAGAATATTCACCTATGACACAGTTGATCCCGGAAACCTCCCCCGACTACGACCGCACGCGCATCGTCGAGCGCCCGGACGGCTACTACTGGCAGGCGAAGGACGGCGGCCGCGAAGCCGGTCCCTTTGCGACTCTGCTCGAAGCGCTGCAGGACATGCAGGCCGACGAGGAGGGCACGCCCGAGCCGGGCGAGACGCTGCAGGAGGCGGAGAACGAGATCGGCGTCGCCGAGCACGTGGATCCCGAGACCGGCGAGCTGGCCGAGGAACAAAGGCCGCGCATCGAGGACCACTAGCCGGGAGCGGGGCCGCCGTGCCCCTGCACAACGCCGACATCGCCGCGCTATTCGAAGAGATCGCCGACCTCCTCGAGCTGGGGGACGAGAACCCGTTTCGCATCCGCGCCTACCGCAACGCGGCGCGCGTGGTGGGCGGCCTGAGCCTGGACCTCGCCGCAAAGCTCGCCGAGGGCGCCGAGCTGCCCAAGCTCCCCGGCATCGGCGCCGACCTCGGCGGCAAGATCCGCGAAATCGCGACCACCGGCAGCTGCAAGCTGCTCGAGAAACTGCGCGGCAGGTTTCCCGCGGGCATCACCGAGCTGCTCGCGCTGCCCGGCGTGGGGCCGAAGCGCGTGCGCGCGCTGCACGAAGCGCATATCGACTCGCTCGAAGACCTGCGCCGCGCTGCGCGCGCCGGCAAGCTCCCGGCCCTGCCGGGCTTCGGCGAAAAGACGGCGCAGCGCATCACGGACGCGGCGCAAGCGCAGCTCGGCACGACGCGGCGCTTCAAGCTCGCCGTGGCGGCGCAGTACGCCGAGCCGCTGGCGAAATACCTCGACGGCGTGCTGGCGGGCAGCTACCGCAGGATGAAGGACACGGTCGGCGACCTGGACTTTCTCGTCGTCTCGGACGAGCCGGAGAAGGCCATCGCGCGTTTCGTGAAGTACCCGGAGGTGCGCGAAGTCCTCGCGCAGGGCACCACGCGCTCGAGCGTGCGGCTCGCTTCGGGCATCCAGGCCGACCTGCGCGTCGTGCCGCGGCAGAGCTACGGCGCTGCGCTGCACTACTTCACCGGGTCGAAAGCGCACAACATCGAGGTGCGCAAGCTCGGCCAGGCGCGCGGCCTGAAGGTCAACGAGTACGGCGTGTGGCGGGGCGAGCGGCGCATCGCCGGCGAGACCGAGGAGTCGGTGTACGCGGCGGTAGGGCTGCCGTACATCGAGCCGGAGTTGCGCGAAGCGCAGGGCGAGCTCGAGGCGGCGCGCCGCGGGGAGCTGCCGCGCCTGCTCGAGCTCGCCGACCTGCGCGGCGACCTGCACGCGCACACCAGCGCCAGCGACGGGCGCAACAGCGTGCGCGAGATGGCGCTCGCGGCGAAGGCGGCCGGATTGCAGTACCTGGCGATCACCGAGCATTCGCGGCGCCTCGCCATGGCGCGCGGGTTGGACCCGCGGCGGATCGAGAAGCAGATGGCGGAGATCGACGCCCTGAGCGCCGAGCTGCGCGGCATCACAGTGCTGAAGGGCATCGAGGTGGACATCCTGGAGGACGGCAGTCTCGATCTGCCCGATTCCATCCTGCAGAAACTGGATCTGGCAGTCGGAGCGGTGCACGGCAAGTTCAATTTTCCGCGCGCGCGCCAGACCGAGCGCCTGTTGGCGGCGCTCGACAACCCGCATATCTCCATCCTCGCGCATCCGACGGGGCGCCTGATCGGCGAGCGAGAGGCTTATGAACTCGACATGCTGGCCGTGATGCGCAAGGCGAAGCGCCGCGGCGTGGCGCTCGAGCTGAACGCGCATCCCGACCGGCTCGACCTCAACGACGTACACTGCCGCATGGCGAAGGACGAGGGCGTGCTCGTCGCCATCGGCTCCGACGCGCACGGGGTGGACGGCTTCGGCGTGCTGCGCTACGGTGTAGGGCAGGCGCGGCGCGGCTGGCTGGAGAAGAAGGACGTGCTGAACGCGCGGCCGCTCGCCGAACTGAGGCGCTGGCTGGCGCGCCCGGCTCGGCCGTCGATTGACGTTGCGCGCGGCTTAAGTTAATCGATTGTGCTCCTTACAACC
>Ga0210379_10000621_pt1 | contig 11779 bp, 10 predicted proteins | sample PLMedo_2_FD_155468 | JGI IMG/M metagenome (GOLD analysis project Ga0210379, IMG submission 155468) | Groundwater sediment microbial communities from an aquifer in East River, Colorado, USA - PLM4_32_coex redo | ecosystem: Environmental > Terrestrial > Soil > Riparian zone | place: USA: East... | reverse complement strand
ACAAGACCGGCCTCCTCAAGCACCAGAACGTCTGGAACCCGGAGACCGAGGAAGGCAAGAAGGGCGTCGTGGCGCACATCGAGAAGCGCAAGGCCGGGAAGGTGTGACGAGGGATGAGGGATGAGGTGGCGAGTCGCCTCTGACTCGTTCCGGCAAGAAACCCCGCTGCGGCGGGGTTTTTTTCCGGGGCCGACCCGCGCCGCCGGAGCGGGTCCAGGGATGTTACAGTTTTCAAACGGATGTCCTGTGACATTCGCGTTCGCTTGGCTTGATTTCTTCAATGCACATACTGCTGGTCGAGGATAACCGTGACCTCGCCGCCAACGTCGGGGAGTTCCTGGAGTCGCGCGGGCACGTCGTGGATTACGCTGCGGATGGTCTGACCGGCTTGCATCTCGCGGCCACCCATCGCTACGACGCATTGGTGCTCGATCTTGGCTTGCCGGGCATCGATGGCCTCGCGCTGTGCAAGCGGCTGCGGGAGGACGCGCGTAGCAATGTCCCGGTCCTGATGCTGACCGCAAAGGATACCGAGCGTGACAAGCTCACCGGCTTTGAGGTCGGCACCGACGATTACCTCGTCAAGCCATTCTCGCTGGCGGAGCTGCACGCCAGACTGAAGGCACTGGCCCGGCGAGGGGGCAGCCGCGCGGAAGTCCTGCAAGTTGCAGACCTCAGTTTCGATGTCCGAACCTTGATCGTTCGACGCGGCGGGCAGCGCGTGGAACTGACGCCAGCGGGGCTCAAGCTGCTGGAGAAGCTCATGCGCGTTTCCCCGGGGGTGCTGTCGCGGCAAGACGCCGAACGCGCCATTTGGGGCGAGGACCCGCCGGATTCCGATGCCGCGCTGCGCGGGCACATTCATGCCTTGCGGCAGGCCGTGGATCAGGGTTTCGAACCCAAGCTGCTGCACACCGTGCACGGCGTCGGCTATCGGCTGACGCAGGACGATGCGACTTAGACTCGGTTTGCGCGCGCGATTCGTAGCTGCCCTGCTGCTATTTACTGCAGCGCTGGCAGGCGGCTTTGGGCTGGCAGTTGGCCAGTTCATCGAGGTGCTGGAGTCGGAGTTGCAAGAGCGACTGGTGCAACGGGAACTGAACGAGTTTGTCGAGGCTTACCGGCGCGATCCCAATATCGCTCCGCCGGATTCCGCGGGGCTGGACGGCTATATCTTGCGCCCCGGCCAGCCGTCACAGATACCTCCGCAGGTGGAGCAAATCGCTTCGGGCAGCGCGGGCGAGATTCAGATTGGCGACGTGAATTACTTCGCCGCTCGCCGCGACGTGGGCGATACGCGCCTGTATCTCGTGCTCGATATCAGCAATGTCGAAGCGCTGGAAGAGCGCCTGATTGCGCTGGCCCTCGCCTTCGTCCTGGCCAGCTTCATCGCTGCCACGGCCTTGGGGCTGGCGCTGTCGCGGCTGGTGACGAGGCCGGTCTCGAGGCTTGCCGATCTCGTCACCTCACTCGACCCGTCGGACCGGGGCCTGAGTCTGCGCGCGACATTCGACGACCGCGATATCGGCATGATCGCCGCGGCTTTCGACCGTTACCTGCAGCGACTCGACGAATTCGTGGTTCGGGAGCAGACCTTTACCGATGTCGCGAGCCATGAGCTGCGAACCCCGTTGGCCATCGTTCAGAGCGGGGTGCAATTGCTGCTGGAGGAGCCGGGCGTGAGCGAGCGCGGCCGTGAGCGCCTGGAGCGCATCCATCGCGCCGCCCTGCAGATGAACGGCCTGATCGAAGCACTCCTGTTCCTGGCCCGCGAGGACGACCGCACCACGGCTACGACCTGTGCGCTGGATGAGGTCCTGCGCGCGGCGGTGGACACGCACCGCGAAGCGGCCGCGAATGGCGCCCTGGAACTCCATTGCGAGATCGTCGCGCCGCAGGCCGTCGATGCATCCGCAGTGATGGCCAATGTTGTGGTGGGCAACTTGATCGACAACGCAATCCAGCACGCGGAGCACGGCCGCATCGACGTCCGGCTCGAACCCGGCAGGCTTACCGTGCAGGACACCGGGAAGGGAATCGACTCCGAAGAGCTGGCGCGCATCTTCGACTACCGCTACCGCGGCCCGCGAAGCCGCGGCATGGGCCTTGGGCTGTATCTGGTCAAACGCGTCTGCGATCGACTGGGCTGGCAGATCCAGGCCAGCAGCATGCCCGGCGCCGGGACGCGCTTCGACGTGGTAATCCCGGCCCGGTTCTAACGAAAAACCAACGAATTTCCCACGCGGCGCCAACGCGCGATCTCGCAGTATTCACTGCGTGGGGCGAATTGCGTACGTCTTGAGAACCTCGTCGGGGCCGGCGATGCGCGATTTCGCCTCCTACGCTTGCGCCGGAGCCGTCGGCACCGCGCTCCACTACACGGTCTTTCTCCTTATCACGGGAGCCTTTTCCGGCGCGCCATCCACGAGCGTGGTCGTTTGGGCATCCACGGTCGGGGCCACCCTCGGCGCCGCAACGAACTACTTGCTCAATTACCGCTTCAGCTTTCGCAGCCAGCGTCCGCACCGCGAGGCGGTACCCCGCTACGCGCTGGTCGCGGCTGTGAGTCTGGCGATCAACGCAGCTACCATCGGCGCGCTCTGCGCCGGGGGACTGCCGCCGCTCGCCGCGCAGCTTGTGGCTACCGCCGTCGCGCTCGTCGGCGGCTTCGTGTTCAACCGCTATTGGAGTTTCGCATGAATGCACCGATGAAGTCGCTGCCCTCCCGACGCGGCCACCCCGCGCTTGACCGGCTCAGCGTGGTGGTGCCGGTGCACAACGAGTTAGCCGTATTGCCCGCATTCCACGCCCGGCTGCAACAAGTACTCGACAGTCTCTCGTTATCGGCCGAGGTCGTATACGTCGACGACGGCAGCCGCGACGGATCGGCCGCCGCCCTGAGAAGACTTCGCGTGGGCGATCCCCGGGTCGCTGTCATCACGCTGTCCCGAAATTTCGGCAAGGAGGCGGCACTGACCGCCGGTCTTGACCACGCTTCCGGCGATGCCGTGGTGGTCATCGACGCAGATCTGCAGGATCCGCCCGAACTGATCGCCCAAATGGTACAAGCCTGGCGCGAAGGCCATGACGTCGTGACGATGCGGCGTTCGGCGCGCGCCGGCGAATCGGTTCTCAAGCGCGCGAGCGCAAGTGCCTTCTACAGGCTGCTGAACCGGGTCTCCGATGTGCACATACCCCTGGATACCGGCGATTTCCGGCTGCTGAGCCGCCGTGCGGTGAAGGCGGTTCGCCAACTGCCCGAACGTAACCGCTACATGAAGGGGTTGTTCGCCTGGATCGGGTTCCCGCAAAAGGAGCTGCAATACGCACGCGACGCGCGGTCGGCCGGGCGCAGCCAGTGGCCCTATTCCCGGTTGCTGGGACTGGCGCTGGACGGGATCACTTCGTTCACGTGGATGCCGCTGCGATTCGCGACCTATGCCGGGCTGCTGACGGCGGCGGTGGCGCTGAGCTTCGGTGTCTGGATCGTCGCCAAGACGCTGATGTTCGGCGACCCGGTCGCGGGTTATCCCTCGATGATGACCGTTATCCTGTTCCTCGGCGGCGTCCAACTGCTGGCAATCGGCATACAAGGCGAGTATCTCGGCCGTCTGTTCGCCGAATCCAAGCGACGCCCGCTGTATCTCGTGCAGAGCGTGCAGCCGGCCCGCGATCGCCGGGACATCACCGAGGAAATGCTGGCGTGAAGAGTTTCGCGCTGGCCGCTCACGAGCGCCGTTGGGTGTTCTGGCTGTTGCTGCTGGGCATCGGTTCACGGCTGCTCACACTTGGCGCCTACCCGCTCCACGACACGACCGAGGCGCGCTACGCAGAGATCAGCCGCAAGATGGTCGAGCTGGGGGACTGGATCACGCCGTGGTTCGACTGGAATGTGCCGTTCTGGGGCAAGCCGCCGCTGGCCTTCTGGCTGTCGGCTGGTTCGATGAAGCTGCTGGGCGCGGGCGAGTTTGCGGCACGCCTCCCAGGTTTCGTCCTGGGTCTCGCGATACTGGGCCTGGTATTCGGACTCATGCGGCGACAGCGCGGCTTCGACGCCGCGCTGGTGGCCTGCCTGGTGCTGGCCTCCACCGCCCTGTTCTTCGTCTGCAGCGGCGCCGTGCTCACGGACACTGCGCTCGCCTTCGCCACAACCCTGGCCATGGTGGCGTTCTGGCGCGGCACTCATTCGTCGGGGCGCGCTGCGGTGGCATGGCGCTACGCGTTCTTCGCGGCGCTCGGGCTGGGCATGCTGGCCAAGGGGCCCGTGGCGATACTGCTCGTCGTCACGCCGCTGTTCCTGCTGAGTCTGATCACGCGTGGCTGGCGGGCGCAGTGGAACTCGCTTCCATGGATCGGTGGCACGCTGCTGGTGCTCGCCGTCGCGCTGCCGTGGTATGTAATGGCGGAGATGAAGACGCCGGGTTTTCTCGGCTATTTTCTTGGCGGAGAGAACTTCAAGCGCTTCACGGACAGCGCCTGGGAAGGCGATCTCTACGGCAGTGTCCACGCGCATGCGGTGGGCTACATCTGGCTCCTGTTTCTGGTGTCCGCGCTTCCATGGACACCCTGGCTGCTGTGGCGTGCCGCTCGAAGCGGGCGTGCCTGGTTTCAGTGGGGCAAGTTCCGGGACCGGTTGCGGGAAGCGGCATGCGACCAGGAGTGGCGGCTCTATCTGGTCCTGTGGATGTTGACGCCGGGACTGCTTTTCACATTGGCTGGCAGCGTGCTGGCAACCTACCTGCTGCCAGGCCTGCCGGCGATGTCTTTGCTCGTTGCTGATCTGTGGCTGGACCGGCCGGCCGGCGCGCCCGCCGGTACTGCCGATTCGCGCTGGCTGTTTGCGGCGGCGGCCATTCCGGTGCTGTTCGTGGCGGCGCTTCCGTATACGGTATTCGTCATGTCGCCGGACTCGTCGCAGGGGGTGCTTTTGTCCAAGGTCAACCCGGACGCTGGACCCCTTCGCGTGGCCTACTTTCCTGCGCGGCCGTTCTCTGGCGAGTTCTACAGCGCGGGGCGTGCAATGGAGGCGCCAGACATCACGACGCTTCGACGGTTGGTGCGCGACCGGCGAGTCGACTATGTGGTCACCCGGGCCGATGAAGAACTACCCTCCGAATTCAAGGCCGTGCTCACTCGTGTCGCATCGGCGGGCACGCGCACAGCGACCGTGCTGTGGGCGGTGCGCGCCGCGCCGCGATTTGTCGCAGCCGATGCTCTGAAGCTGCCTTAAGAGTCCACGCGCGCCCCGTGCCGTGACTTCGATTCGTTCCGTCCGTGTGTTTCCGTGTGATTCCGTGGCTGATTGGATTTAGCCCGCCCGCAAGAGGCCGAACACCTCCTCACCGAAACGCTTCCGCGCCTCGTCGTGCAGCGGCTTGACGGCGCGGGCGAACGCCGCGCGTTCTGCCGGCGTCAGTTTCAGGATTTCGCCGCCGGCGGCTTCGACCGCCTTGCGCGCGACTTCTTCCTCCTCGACGGCGAGATCGCGCTGCGCGGCGACGGCCTCACGCGCGGCGTTCTGGATTCCCTGCTGAAGTTCCTTGGGCCAGCGCTCGAACTCGGCGCGGTTCATGTAGATGCCGCGCGATAGGTAGCAATGCCCGGTCAGGGTGTGGTAGCGGTGGACCTTGTGCGCGCCGTAGTCCACCGTGTTGGCGAGTGGATTCTCCTGCGCGTCCACGGTCCCGGACACGACCGCCTCCAGTCCCGGTTTGAGATCGAGGGAAAAGGGGATCGCTCCCAGCAGCTCGAAGCTGCGGGCGTGAACCTTGCCGGGCATCAGGCGGATCCGCATGCCCTTCAGGTCCGCGGGCGTCCGTACCGGGCGCAGCCGGTTCGAGACGTGGCGGTAGCCGTTCTCGAAGTAGCCGAGCAGGCGATAGCCGGGGATGCGTTCCTCGATCTTGCGGGAGAGCCAGGCGCCGAGCTTGCCGTCCATCGCGGCTCTTGCGTCCCGCAGCCCGTCGAACAGGTAGGGGAGATCGGCGAACTCCAGCTCCGGGACCCGGTCAGCCAGGTAGCTGGTCGACTGGTAGGAAAGCGTCAGGATCCCGTGCTCGGCCATCCACAGCAGGTCGCCTCCCTTGTAGCCGAGGTCCATGACGTTCCAGATGTACTTTACGTCCACGGCCTTGCCGAAATCAGCCGCGAGCCGGTCGCCCATGATCTTCAACCCACGGCTGCAAGTAGTCGTCGGCGGGCCGTAGCCGCCCATGCGGATCTGGATGGGCTCGCTCATGAAAGATAGTGACGAGAAACGAGCGACGAGTGACGAGTAACGGGGTTCAAAGCATGGGCCCCGGCTGGCCGAGGGCGTGCTCGGAGAGCTGCTGGACGATCCAGTTGTAGGCGTCGTCCACCGAATCGGTGTGATGCATCAGCTCCAGGTCCTGCGCGTTGATCGTGCCGTGGCGCACGAGCGCGCCGAAATCCACCACCTGCCGCCAGTAGTCGGTGCCGAAGAGGACGATCGGCATCGGCTTGAGCATCTTGCGCGTCTGTCGCAGCGTCAGCAGCTCGAACATCTCGTCGAGCGTGCCGAACCCGCCCGGAAACACGATCACCGCCTTCGCGAGATACGCGAACCAGAACTTGCGCATGAAGAAGTAGTGGAAGTGGAACGCGAGCTCGCGCGTGACGTAGGGGTTGCCGAACTCCTCGGCGGGAAGCGAGATGGTGAGGCCGACGTTCATGCCGCGGGCGTCGGCCGCGCCCCGGTTGGCCGCTTCCATGATGCCCGGGCCGCCGCCGGTGCAGACCACGAAGCGCCGCTCGTGTGAGTCGAGCGCCTTGGACCACTGCGTCAGGCGGAAGGCGAGCTCGCGCGCGGCTTCATAGTAGACGGCCATCTTGAGCGCCATGCGCGCACCCTCGAGGTCGCCGTTACCGCCCTCCGCCTTGCGCAGCGCTTCTTCGGCCTGCTCGCGCGGCTTCACCCGCGCCGAACCCATGAACACGATGGTGTCGTCGACGCGAAGGCGCTCGAACCGGCTCTTCGGCTCGAGATACTCCGACAGGATGCGCAGAGCGCGCGCTTCCTTGCTGCTCAAGAACGAAGGATTGGAATAAGCCTTTGCGTGCTGGCGTCGGCGTTCAGTCATGGGCAGTCCCGCTGCAACATGAGGCAAGAGGATGGTTCTATTCTGCCGCCTTCGGGTCCGCTTACTCGGGTATCGCGCCGAGGATGTACATCACTTTGGTTATCGGCCCCGGATCGCCGAACGCGCCGAACCAGCGGCCGAAGATCTCCGTGATTTCGCCGCTGCTATAGAGCTGGGCGAGCCCGGTGTTGACCGCGAGGCGGAAATCGGAATCGCCGCGCGGCAGCACGATGCCGTACGGCTCGAAGGAGAGCTCATCGGGAAGCAGATAGAGCGATTTCTGGTCCTTGGCCTTGCCCGCCGCCCCCACCAGCAGGAGCTTGTCGCTCGCAAACGCATCGGCTTTTCCTTCCTCAAGGGCGGCGAACGCTTCCTCGCGAGTCTTGAACGGAAGAACGGTCGCACTGAGCTGGCGGCGTTTCAGTTGTGCGTGGACGACACGCTCGTTGGTGGTGCCGGCGATCACCGCGATGTTCTTGCCGGACATATCGGAAAGCGAGCGCAGGCCCGAGGCGGCTTTGGTCAGCAGCCCGGTGGATTCGACGAAGATGTAGCTGGAAAAGTCCACCTGCTTCAGGCGCGAGAGCGTCACGGTGCTCGAGCCGCACTCCATGTCGGCCTGGCCCTTGGCGACGGCATCGAAGCGGGTCTGGGTGGTAACAGGGAGCCAGTGCACCTTCAGGTTTGGCACGTTGAGCTGGCGCTCGATCGAATTGACCACCCGCTTGCACAGGTCGATCGAAAATCCGCCCACATGTTTCTTGTCGTCCGTGTAGGAGAAAGGGGTCGCATCGGCGCGATAGGCGATCGTGATGGTTTTGGTGGCGGCGATCTTCTTCAGCCGGCCATCGAGGCTCTGGGAATGAACGGCGCCTGCGGCGAGCAGCAGGGCGGACGCAAGCGTGATCGTGCGAATCATGAGTTCTCCATGGGGGGGTAAGCGGAACGCCCGAAGATACCGGTAATCCACGACAGTGGCAAACCGGTTAATGAGTGCTAAGTTCCGGGTGCTGAGAGGCGAGGACCGGGTCGAATCACGACTCACGACTCACGAATCACGACTCACGCTGTTGGGGCTTTTTGAGCGGCAGCCAGGTCTCCTCGCTCAAATCCGGCTCCCCGCACAGCCTCAGGATCTCCGCCCGCGCCGCGTCGCGGAGCTGGATCGCCGCATTCCAGTCGCTCCCGCCTGGTTCGATCGGAGCGCTGAAAGTCACGCTGACGCGGCCACGGTGGAACAGCCACTGGCCGTCCCGCAGAATCGAGCGCGTGCCGCGGATGGTGACCGGCACGACCGGCACGCCCGCCTGCGCGGCGATCATGAACGCGCCCATGTGGAACGGCAGCAGGCCTGGCATGCGGCGGAACGTGCCTTCGGCAAACACGATGAGCGATTGCCCGCCGCGCGCAGCGTCCGCAAAACGACCGGCGTCCTCCACGCCGCGCTGGGCGTCGAGGCGGTCGACGAACACGGATTCGATGCTCTTGAGATAGATGCGCGGGACCCAGTGATCGAGCAGCTCGCGCTTGGCGACGAAGCTCCTGGGCTCTGTCAGCGCGGAGGCGATCACCGGGCCATCGAGGTAGCTCTGGTGGTTGACGACCATTACGCTGGGACGCCCCGATGGCAGGTGCTCGAGGCCGCGCACCGCAAGTGGCGTGCTGGTGAGCGTGAAGAACAGACGCCCAGAGAGACGGCTCAGCTTCCAGCACCACTGCGGGCGCGGCAGCACCGCGCACGCGAGCCACGTCAGGCTGCCGATTACGCCGAGCAGCAGCAACGCGTACGCGCCGTAGAGCCAGTTGGCGGCGGTGCGCAGGCTGCGCCGCGCCTGGGGCAGGATCGCGGACCAGGTGAGGCGCACGACCTGCCACCACACCGCTCGCGTGCCGGTCGAACCGCCGCTCTCGTAAATCTCCCGGCTTGCGGCGCGCCGGATCTTGCCGCTCGAAGTCTTCAGCACCGTGCCCGGCGGCGCAAGCATGATGTCGTCCGCTGGCGCGCCGACGAGCGACACGGCGAGGTCGTTGATCCGGCCATGCAACGTCTCGCGTCTGGCGCTATCGGTCTCGCGGGTCTCGGCGAGCACCACGATTTTTTCAGTGCCAGCCCGCTCATCGCGGCTGCCGAAGACGGCGACGCAACCCTTGCGGACGCCGTCGAGATTGCCGATCGCCTCCTCCAGCTCGTAGGGGTGGATATTGCGGCCGGCGCGGATGATGGTGTCCTTGATGCGGCCGGTGATGTGGATTTCGCCCTCCGCGACGTAACCGTAGTCGTCGGTGTCCATCCAGTCACCGTGCAGGAGATTCCGCGTGAGCTCCGGGCTGCGGTAATAGCCGCTGGTGACGGAGGGCCCGCTGAACTGGATGTGGCCTTCCGCGCGCTCCGGCAGTTCGCGGCCCGATCCGTCCACCACGCGGATCTGATGGCCCGGGATAGGGTGGCCGCATGCGACGAAGGTGAGCGCGTCCTTGTGCTCCGGCGGTACCGGCACGGCGCGCCCGCCATTCATGAACTGGTCCTTGTCCACGCGATCGAGCTTCGGCCCGCGCATGGGCGGCGAAAAGGCGACGCCGAGCGTCGCTTCCGCCAGCCCGTACACCGGCGCCATCGCCTCGGGCCTGAAGCCGAAGGGCGCGAAGCGTTGGCTGAACCTCGCCATCGTCTCGGGAGAAACCGGCTCTGCGCCGTTGAACGCGATACGCCAGGTGGAGAGGTCGAGGCCTTCGATATCCGCATCCTGGATCCGGCGCAGGCACAGCTCGTAGCAGAAGTTGGGGCCCCCGGAGAGCGTGCCGCCGTGGCGGTGGATGCTCCGCAGCCAGCGTTCCGGCCGCGCGAGGAAGCTGAGCGGTGACATAACCGGGAACTTGAAGCCGAAGGTGAGGCTGCCCATCCACGCTCCGATCAGGCCCATATCATGATAGAGCGGCAGCCAGCTCACGAAGATGTCCGCCGGCGTCACTCGCAGCGCCCGGCCCATCGCGCGAATGTTGATGAGCAGGTTGGCATGCGTGAGAACCACGCCCTTGGGGTTGCCGGTGCTGCCGGAGGTGTACTGAAGCATCGCGATGTCCCGCGGACTGGCGCGGTGGACCGCGGCGGGCGCGCCTGGCCGCATCAGCTCTTCCGGCGTCACCACGTCCTTCAGCGTATCCACCCTCGGCTTGAGCAGCAGCGCAAGCGGCTTCGCCTGCGGCACCGTGATCAGGACCCCCGTCAGCGCGTTCGAAAGGATGCCGGCGTGGCGCTTCAGGTGGTCCTCGATCTGGGAGGCGCGCGCTGGAGGATAGATCGGCACCGGGATGCCGCCGGCGAGCAGGATGCCGAAAAAGCTGAAGAAATACTCGACGCTGGTCGGCAGCATGATCGCCACCGCGCGTCCCGGCTCGAGCCCGCGCTCGATGAGGCCGGCGGCCACGGCGCGCGCGGCCTGGTCGAGCCCGGCGTAGGTGATGGTGCGCTCTCCGCCTTCCTCGTCCTGCAGCACGATATGCGGGCGGTCGGGATGCCGCCGCACGTGCCACGCGAGCACTTCCGGCAGCGTCGCCGCCTCGTCCGGCGTTTCTGATTCCACGGCGAGCGCCGAGACACGCTCGATCGCGCCGGCGTGCGCGGGGTGGACGGGACTGGCGGCGAGCATCGCACGCAGGAGATCGCGTGGTGTCTCGGCCTCCGCCATGATCGCTTCCGGCAGGCTCACGCCGAAGCGGCGCTCGATGCGCAGGAAGAGTTCGACCCGTCCCAGGCTGTCGAAGCCGTAGTCCTGCTCGAGCCGGCCGTCGAGCGATGAAGGGATTGCGGCGCGCGAGGGGTGCAGTTCGGCGGCGAGCTGCCGGATCATCTCGATCAGCGCCCCGGTGTCGATCGCTTTGCTGCCAATCTCGACTTGCCTCGCGACGGAAGTTCCCACTGGGAGGCTCTTAGATTCCCGTGCCGGGAAAAGTGAATTGATGGTATCACACGCACTTCGACCCGCCGACGCAACACGCCCCCAGGGTCCGGGGCCCAAGGGGGCGCGTGCGTTGCGTCGATGCGCGCAAAGCTCAGCTGCCGACGTGGAGCTGGTACTCCGCGCCGTTGGAGAAGGTGCAGGTGCCGGCGCCCATGTACGGCGTGCTCATCTGGTACTCGCAGCGCGCGAACGTGCCGCGGCCACCGTAGGCGCTGGCAATGCCCTTGCGCGCTTCGCCGGAGACGCGCGTCGCTTCGCCGACCAGCATTTCGCCCTGGTAGCTGAACTGGAAGCGCCCCTTGCCGCTCATCAGGTTGGTCACCTGGCCGGTGAGCACGCCGGTCTGATTGGCGAGATCGTTGGCCGGATAAAGCCGCACTTGGAGCACGGCCGCCCCCGGTCCGCCCGGTATCGCGTGGGGCTGCACCGCGCCAGGCGCGTGGACGACCGGCGCACCCACCGGGTAGTAAGCGTAGTACGGGGCGCCTTCCGGGGTGGAGCCGACGGGAACGGCAACGCAGCCCGCCAGCGCGATCGCCGGCAACAGCGCCGCGACCGCCAGCCGCCTCGAAATGGACGACCCGGATGTGTTGCGCGAAGCAGATTGCACGAAGTTGCGGTTACTCATGGTTCTCTCCTTTCATGGTTACGGGTTGGTATTCAATCCTGCGCGGCCGATCGGGTTGGCCGCGCAGTCATTACTCCATTGCGCTCGCCGCC
>Ga0210379_10000620_pt1 | contig 11794 bp, 12 predicted proteins | sample PLMedo_2_FD_155468 | JGI IMG/M metagenome (GOLD analysis project Ga0210379, IMG submission 155468) | Groundwater sediment microbial communities from an aquifer in East River, Colorado, USA - PLM4_32_coex redo | ecosystem: Environmental > Terrestrial > Soil > Riparian zone | place: USA: East... | reverse complement strand
CGATCCAGGCGAGCGTCTGCATCGCTACTTCCCGCCGAGGATGCCTTGCGGGCGCCAGAACATCACCGCGATGAAGAACACGAAAGCGATCACGTAGCCCCATTCGATGTGGAAGAAGAACCCGCCCACCGAGATGAACTGGGCGAAGATGAAGGCCGCGATCAGCCCGCCCAGCATGTTCCCCAGGCCCCCGAGCACGCAGATGAGGAAGGTGATCGGCCCGAACGAGAGTCCGATCGCGGGATGAATGTCGTATTGCAGCACCAGCAGGCAGGCGCCCAGCCCCGCCAGCGCGCCGCCGAGGGCCGAAGTGATGGTGAAGATGCGGTCCGGGTTGACGCCCATCAGCGGCATGATCTGCCGGTCCTGGCTGATGGCGCGGATCGCGGTGCCGACGTAGGTGCGGGTGAGGAACAGCCAGGTCGCGGCGACGCCGCCCACCGCGACCGCGAACGCGATGAGGCGCGGCATCGAGAACGACATCTCTCCGATCGCGACCGGCGGCAACCTCACGCCGAGGTTCCTGAACTCGATGCCGAAGGCGAGCGTCGCCGCCGCCTGAAGGAAGAACAGCACGCCGCCGGTCACCAGCAGCTGGTTGATCGGCTCGGCGCCGAGCACCGGCCGGATGACGAACTGGTGCATCAGCGCGCCGAGGATTGCGACGCTCGCGATGCCCGCCGCCATCGCCGCGAGCAGCGGCCAGTGGTACTGCACGTGCAGCGTGTACACCGCGTACATGCCGATCATGATCATCTCGGCGTAGCAGATCCAGACCACGTCGATGACGCCGAAAATGAGGTTGAGCCCGAGCGACAGCAGCGCGAGCAGGCCGCCGAGCAGGATCCCGTTCAGCACCGCCTCGAGCAGGAAGATGTCGAAGACGTCCATCAGATCCCCAGGTAAGCCTTGCGTATCCCGTCGCTTGCCAGCAGCTCGGCGGAGCTGCCGCTCGACTTGATGCGCCCGGTCTCGAGCAGGTAGGCGCGGTCCACCACCTTGAGCACCTGGCGGATGTTCTGCTCGACGATCAGCACGGTGTAGCCCTCGGCGCAGATCCTTTTCACCATCTGCATGATCGACTGCACGATGACCGGCGCGAGTCCCGCGGAAGGCTCGTCCAGCAGCAGCAGCTTCGGCCCGGACATCAATGCGCGGCCGATCGCGCACATCTGCTGCTCGCCGCCCGAGAGCGTGCCGGCGAGCTGCGCGCGGCGCTCCCCCATGCGCGGAAAGAGCGAATAGACGAATTCGCGCCGTTGCGCGAACTTGTTTCTCGCGGCGGGAAGAAAGGCCCCCATTTTCAGGTTCTCCTCCACCGTGAGGCGAGGAAACAGGCGCCGGTTCTCGGGCACCTGCGAGATGCCGTGGGCAATGACCTCGTGCGGCGCCACGCGCTTGAGCGAGCGCCCCTCCATCGTCACTTCGCCCGCGGTGAGCTCGACCAGTTTCGAGATCGCGCGCAACAGCGTGGTCTTGCCCGCGCCGTTGGGCCCGATCACCGCCACCGATTCGCCCGCCTTGACCTCCAGACTGACGCCGAACAGGGCCTGGAACGATCCGTAGCCGGCGGAGACGTCGGTGAGCAAGAGCATCAGGCGGTCCGGTCCGCGACGGTCTTCTGCACGTCGGTGGCGTCGGTCCCCAGGTACACCTCGATGACCTTCGGGTCGTGCGCCACCTCGCCGGGCTTGCCCTGCGCGATCACCTCGCCATGGTCGAGCACGATGCAGCGGTCCACCACGCGCATCAGCGCGCCCATGATGTGCTCCACCCAGATGATGGTGATGCCGCGTTCCCTACGGATCATCGCCAGCATGTCGGCGGCCTGCTCCATCTCCGTCTCGTCGAGGCCGCCCAGCGATTCGTCGGCGAGCAGCACTTTGGGCTGCGTCGCCAGCGCGCGCGCCAGCTCCAGCTTCTTCAGGCCCGCTGCGCCCAGGCCGTCCACGCGCGCATCGGCCCCGCTCGGCAGCTTGACCAGATCCAGCGCCTCGCGCGCCATCGCCCAGGCGCGCTCGCGCGGCGGGTGCTCATCGCGGCCGTAGAACGCGGCGAGCGCGACGTTTTCCAGCAGCGAGAGCTTGCGGAACGGGCGCGGAATCTGGAAGGTGCGCGCGATGCCGCGATGCGAGACAGCGGCCGGCGCCAGGCCGCCGATCTCCTCGCCGAGAAAGCGCACCGAGCCGCCGCTCGGCGCGTACAGCCCGGCGATGACGTTGAAGGTGGTGCTCTTGCCCGAGCCGTTCGGCCCGATCAGGCCGAGGATCTCGCCCTGTTCGAGCCGGAAGCTGACGTTCGATACCGCCGCGAAGCCGCCGAAACGCTTGGTGAGGCCGCTGACCTCGAGCATCTAGTTCCCGTAGGGGTGTCCCTTCGGGAATGGCAGCAGCGGATCGGTGGTGCGGATCGCCTTCGGCCAGGCGATGTAGGTGCGGCCGTTCACGTACTGCATGACTACGGGCGAGGAGCGCTCGTTCTGCCCCGCCATCGGGTGCCCGGGCGGGAAGAACTTCACGCCGTAGCCCTGGATGGTGCCGCCAACCGGAATGTCGGTCTCGAGGGACGCCTTCCTCAGCGCCTCGGGATCGATGCCGCCGTGCTTCTTGATCGCGCGAGGCAGCACATCGGTGAAGAAAATCCACGACTGGTTGAATCCCATCGAGGTGTGCGGCGGCACGTCGTTCGGGCCCTTTTGCGCCTGATAGCGTTTCACCATCTCCTTCGTGAGCTCGCCCAGCCCCGGCTTGAGGGTCTTCGGGTCGAGCAGCTGCGCCGCCACCGGGTCGACGTTGAAAAAGTAATTCACGTCCTGTCCGAAGGTCTCCATCAGCTTGCCGATCTGGCCGTAGCCGGCGCCGTGGCCGATGATGCCCTTGAACTTCAGGCCCTGCTCGCGCGACTGGCGCAGGAACAGCGTGATGTCCGGGTTGTAGCCGGTGTGCAGCAGGATGTCGGCGCGCGCGCGCTTCAATTTCGTCACCAGGCTCGAAAGGTCGGGCGAGGAGGCGGCGTAGCCCTCCTTCAGCACCACGTTCATGCCCAGCGCCTTGCACTTCGCTTCGTTGCCCATCGCGACGCCGGCGCCGTAGGGGCCGTCTTCGTAGATGACCGCCACCTTGACGTCCTTCACCGCCATGCCCAGTTTTTCCTTCGCGTTCTCGGCGATGTAGGAGCAGGACGCCTCGCCGAACTGGTCCGAGTGCACCTGCGGGCGAAACACGTACGACAGTTTCTTGTCCTTGAACACTGCGGAAGCGACGCAGACATTGGCCCACATGAACTTCTTGGCGGCGTCCACGCGCTGCGCCATCGGCACGCAGTGCGCGCTCGAGTACACGCCCATGATCAGGTTGACCTTCTCCTGCTCGAGCAGCCGCGTCGCCTCGTTGATCGCGACCTCGGTCTTGGATTGCGCATCGGCGTAGATGGCGTTGATGCGGTAGCCTTCGACGCCGCCGCGCTCGTTGAGCATGTCGATCGCAATCTTGGTGCCGATGCCCGCCGCCTCTGAGCCACCGCCCGCGAAGGCGCCGGTGTAGTCGAAAATGACCCCGACCTTGATTTCCTTCTGTTGCGCTTGCGCGCCGAACGCGAGCGAAAGAGCGGCTGCCGCAAAGGCAGGGATGGTGCGACGAATCATGATGGTCTTCCTCCTCGCTCCAAGCTTATCAGGTCGGCGGCCTTTTCCGCGATCGCGATGACCGCTGCGTTGGTGTTGCCCGAAACCACAGCCGGCATGACCGAGGCGTCCACCACGCGCAGGCCCGCCAGACCCTTCAGCCTGAGGTGGGAATCCACCACCGCCTTGTCCCCCGTTCCCATCATTGCGGTGCAGGTCGGGTGATAGATGGTGGATCCCGTCTCGCGCAGGTACGCCAGCCACTCGTCGTCCGACTGCACCTGCGCCCCCGGCATGTATTCCGACGCAATGTAGGGCCGCATCGCCGGCTGGCCGAGGATGCGGCGCAAGAGGCGCATCCCCTCGATCATGCTGCGCCGGTCGTGCTCGGTTGCCAGGTAGTTGTAGCGGATCGCCGGCGGCACGCGCGGATCGGCCGAGCGGATGCGCACCGAGCCGCGTGAACTCGGGCGCAGATGGCAGATCGACGCCGTGAAGCCCGAGAACGGGTGCAGCTTCTCGCCCATGCGGTCCAGGCTGAAAGTGAGGAAATGCGTCTGCACGTCGGGGCGCTTCAGTTCCGGCCGCGTGCGCCAGAAGCCTCCGGCGTAGCCCGCGCTCACCGCGAGCGGCCCCTTGCGCAGGAACGCGTAGCGCAGGCCCATGCGCGCCATGCGCCACAGGCTCTGCATGTCGTCGTTGACCGTGATTGGCCGCGTGCACTTCAGCACGATGCGCGCCTGGAAGTGGTCCTGCAGGTTCTCGCCGACGTGCGGCTGGTCCAGAACGACGGGGATGCCGTACTCGCGCAGCAGCGGCGCCGGCCCGACGCCGGAAAGCTGCAGCAGCTGCGGCGTGTTGATCGCGCCGCCGGAAAGAATGACCTGCCGATCCGCCCTTGCCTCGATCGCCTTCGAATCCCTCAGGTAGCGGACGCCGGCCGCCCTTGTTCCCTCGAACAACACTTTTTCAGCCAGAGCCTCCGTCACCACGGTCAGGTTCGGCCTGCGCATCGCGGGCTTTAGGTATCCGGTGGCCGTGGAACAGCGCCGGGCGTTGCGCGTGGTGAGCTGTTGATAGCCCGCGCCTTCCTGCCGCTCGCCGTTGAAGTCGGGGTTGCGCGGGTGCCCGGCCTGCACCGCCGCCTCGATGAACGCGTCGCACAGCTCGTGCGGCTCGTTCTGGTCGGACACCGCAAGCGGCCCGCCCCTGCCGTGCAGCGCGTCCGCGCCGCGCGCCTGGTCCTCGGACTTCTTGAAGTATGGCAGCAGCTCGCCGAACGACCAGCCCGGCGTTTCCCAGTCGTCGAAATCCTCGGGCTGGCCGCGGGTGTAGACCAGGCCGTTGATCGAGGAGGAGCCGCCCAGCACCTTGCCGCGCGGCGTGAAGATCTTCCTGCCATTGAGCTGCGGCTCGGGCTCGGACCAGTAGCTCCAGTTGACCGAGGGTTTGTTGAACAGCTTGCCGTAGCCGAGCGGGATGTGGATCCAGGGATCGGTGTCGCGCGGCCCGGCCTCCACGAGCAGCACACGGCGGCCCGGGTCGGCGCTCAGCCGGTTGGCGAGCACGCAGCCGGCCGACCCCGCGCCGACGATGACGGTGTCGTACGCCTCAGGCACGCCTGATCGAAAGGAAACAGCAGCCTTTCGCGCCCGGGGTCCAGGTGCGGTTGCGGAAAGCGAAGCCAGCGCCCTCGAAAAGTCCCTTGTCCACTGCGCCGGCGATGCGGCAAAGCGTCGCCACCTTGTCCTCGGGCAGTCCCGCCTCGCGCCAGGCATCCTTCAAAGGGCAGCCGTGCAGCTGGATCTCGAGCGCCTCGGCATCGCTGCGCAGCACTTGCGGCCTGAAGATCTCCTCGCCGCCCGGGACGTTGGCGAGGAAAGAGGCCTGCAGCCCAGCCAGGTCGTCCGGCGCGTGCTTTGCGAGCGATTTTCCCGCGGCGAGGCCGCGGCGGAAGATCGCCCGGGTCAGCAGTTCCTCCGCCTTCGCCGTGCCGACCTCCGCGCACAGCACGTCGTACATCTCCATGTAGATCAGCGCGCGGTTCTTCATCTGCGCGATCAGGTCCTTGCGGAAATCCTGCGTCATCGTGTCCGCCTCATCTCGGGGGAGAAATGTGCAAGCCGCCGTCGACGAAGATGACGTCGCCCGTGACCTGGCGCGCGCCCTCGATCAGCCAGGCGATGACTTCCGCGACATCTTCCGCTCTGGCGAAATCCTTCAGCGGCACCATGGCGGCGTAGTGCCCGGCGGCCTGCTTCGCCTTCTCCATGCCGAAGGCGTTGTGCTGCCAGGGCGTGTCCACGTAGCCGGGACACACGGCGTTCACGCGCACTTCCGGCCCGAGCGAGCGCGCGAGCGAATAGGTCATGGCGTTGAGCGCGGCCTTCGACGCCGCATAAGCGACCGAGGAGCCCGTGCCGAGCTGCGCGGCGACCGAGGACACGTTCACCACCGCGCCGCGGTTCGCCTTCAGCGCGGCTGCGCAGGCGCGCACCATCTGGAACGGCCCGACCACGTTCAGCCGGTAGATGCGCAGGAAGTCGTCGGCGGACAACCCGTCCAGGTCCGCGTGCTTCACGTACTTGGTGGTGCCGGCGTTGTTGACCAGCGCGTCGATGCGGCCCCAATTGTCCAGTGCCGCCTGTGCGAGCTTGCGGCACTCGGCGTCCTCGGCCACGTCCGCCTGCACCGTGATCGCGTCCTTGCACTTCGCCGCCACCTGCTTCGCCTCGGCAGCGCTCTTGGAATAGTTGATGACCACCGACCAGCCACGCTTGGCGAGTTCCACGGCGCTCGCGGCGCCGATGCCGGAAGAAGCGCCCGTGATGATGGCGACCTTGCTCATACGGTGGCCACCGCGACGGCGGGCGAACCCACCGCGCCGGGCAGCCGGAGCGGCGGCGCGGTGAGCAGGAACCGGTTCCTGCCGTGCTCGCGCAGCCAGCGCGCGAGCTCGGTGAGATACCAGATCTCGCCCAGGTGGATGCCGTTCTTGAACAGGCAGTGCTCGTGCAGCGGCATGAGCGCGTGCGGCATCGGCTTGAACGGGCTCGCCGGGATGATCTCCACGGCATAGTTGTCGGCGATCAGCGCCGAGCAGCCGCAGTCCGACACCCACTTGAGGAGCTTGTCGTCGCGGCCGTCCAGCCCCGTGCAGGTGTTGTGCACGAGCTTGGGGTCGAGGTTCTTCTTCAATTCGAGGATCACGTCGACGAAGCCGGTGTAGAAGCACACGAAATCGCCTTTCTCCACCGCGACCCTGTCCTTCTCCAGCACGCGCATCAGCGCGTCGTAACCGACGGCCTTCCTTTCGCGGCCGAAATGCGCGTGCAGGTCCACCATCACGCCGCGCCCCTGCGCGCCGTGCTCGGCGAGGTTCTGGATGCCGAGCGCCTCGGCCCTCGAGCCCTCGAACCTCGCCCAGGGCTCGGCGTCCTTCCTCTCCGGCGCGGTCTTCACGTCCTCGCCGGCGCGAAAGCCGTTGTAGAACACGATCTCGGGCTTGCCGTCGCCGTCGGCGTCGAACTTGCCGCCGACGTGGGCGAAGGAGTCCCATTGCGTCGAGTACTGCAGCGTGAGCAGGACCTGGTCGTCGCACACGACGTCGGTGAGCAGCGGGTTCTCGTCGGCAAACGGAAAGCAGAAGTTCGCCTTGCCCGCGCGGATGGTGGGCGCGAGGCGCGGCGGGTTGCGCCGCGGGTTGAGCACGTTGCCCCCCGGGTAGTCGAGCGGCAGGGAGAGGCAGAACGTGCGCCCCTCCTTCACCTCGGCCACGCCCTGCAGCACCTTCTCGCGCGTCACGTAGTTCATGCGCCCGCGCTGGTCGTCGGGGCCGAACTCGCCCCAGTTGGAGTTGGGGGGCTTGTGCTTCCAGCGTTGCGCCATCTCGATTCCTTCCAGATGTAGGGTGGGCCATTGGCCCACGAACTGGTGGGCCATTGGCCCACCCTACGGTCAGAAATAGTGCCGGCTGATGGATTCCGCGACCATCACGGGCTTGTCGCCGCCCTCGCGCTCGAGCACCACGCTCCACGTGGTCTGCACGCCGCCCTCCAGCTTCTCGTACTTCGCCAGCGTGAAGCGGCCGCGGATCTTCGCGCCCGCGGGCACCGGCGCGGTGAAGCGCACCTTGTTCAGGCCGTAATTGACGCCCATCTTGCGGTCGGAGAACACGAAGGTGGACTCCGTGAGCTTGGGCAGCATCGAGAGCGTGAGGAAGCCGTGCGCGATGGTGCTGCCGAACGGAGATTGCTTCGCCCGCTCCGGGTCGACGTGGATCCACTGGAAATCCTCGGTGGCCTTGGCGAACAGGTCGATCCTCTCCTGCGGCATCTCCACCCAGGGCGAAACTGCGATCTCCTGGCCGACCCGTTTCTCCAGGTCGCGGATCTTCAGGGAGGTCTTCATGGAGCCCTCATTCTAGACTCGGTAAACGCCTCGATCTCGCGGATGACACGCTCGGTCCGCTCGCGGGCGATCCAGTGCGTGGCCTCCGGCACGCGCACGATCTTCACCCCCGGCACCACCTCCTCGAGTCCGTCGAGGCAGCCGGGCAGCAGCGCCGTGTCGCGCTCGCCCCAGATCACCAGCGTCGGCACCCGGACCACGAAATCTTCCGGCTTCAGTTGGAGCTTCTTCGCCCCCGCATCCTGCGGCGAGGGCGGGTACAGGGCGGAGGCGCGGTAGTAGTTGAGTCCGCCGGTGAGGGCTCCCGGCTGCGACCAGGCTTCTACGAGCGCCTGACGCGCGCCGCTGTCCAGGTCGGCAAAAGTCCGCAGCAGCCGCGCGTAACCGTTCTCGGCGAGCACTCTCTCGGCCTTGGCATGGCGAAACAGCAGCATGTACTCGCTCGCCTTCTGCTGCGCGGGGTTGTTGCACAGCTCGCGCCAGAAGAGGTACGGGTGCGGCGAATTGAGCATCACCAGGCGCGAGAGTCGCTCGGGGTGCGCGATGGCCACGCTCCAGGCGACCGCGCCGCCCCAGTCGTGCGCCACGAGCACGAACTTCTCCTTCGTGTAGTGCGCGGCCAGCGCGAGCACGTCGGCCACCAGGTACTTCGCCCGGTAGGCCTCCACCGCCGGCGGCTTGTCGGACAGGTTGTAGCCGCGCATGTCGGGCGCCACAGCGCAGCGGCCGCGCGCGCCGAAATGCTCGAGGATCGGCCGCCACATCGCCCAGTACTCGGGAAAGCCGTGCAGGAACAGCACCAGCGGCCCGTCGCCGCAGCGCGCGGCGTGCAGGCGGATGCCGTTCGCCTCGACCGTCTCGTGGTGGATCATCAGGAGAAGCGCGAGAAGTCGGGCTTGCGCTTCTCCAGGAAGGCGCGCAGCGCTTCCTTCGCTTCCGGCGAGCGCAGCCGCTCGCCGAACAGCTGCAGCTCCTCGGTCATGCGTTCCTGCACGCCTCGAGCCAGGCCGCGCTTCATCAGCTCCTTGGTCATGCGCACCGACTCCGGGGGCAGCGCCGCGAGCGCGAGCGCCGCCTGGCGCCCGCGCTCCATCAACTCCGCCTCCGGCACGATTTCGGTGACGATGCCGGCGGCCAATGCCTTCTCGGCGCCGAATGGTTCGCCCAGCAGCAGCATTTCCGCCGCGCGCCGGTAGCCCGCCATCGCCGGCAACAGGAGGCTCGAGGCCGCCTCCGGCAGCAGGCCGAGCGGCACGAACGGCAGCTGCAGGCGCGCGCTGGGCGCGGCGTAGACCAGGTCGCAGTGCAGCAGCATCGTGGTGCCGACGCCTATCGCCGGGCCGCCGACCGCGGCGACGAGGGGCTTTGCCGCGGTGGAGATGGCGCGCAGGAAGCCGGCCGCGGGCGAGGCGCCGGGTGCGCGCTCCAACTCGAGGAAATCCTTGACGTCGTTGCCGGAGCAGAAGCACGCGGGCTGGCCGTGGATCAGCACGGCGCGCACCCGCGCGTCGGCATCCGCCTCGGCGAGGGCCTTGGCCATCGCGGCGTACATCTCCAGGGTAAGCGCGTTTTTCTTCTCGGGGCGGTTGAGCTCGATGCGGGTGACGCGGTCCTTTGTTTCGACGAGGATGTGCTGGCTCACGGTTCAGTCCTTGATGACCACGCAATTGCGGCCGGCGCGCTTGGCTTCGTACAGGCCACCATCGGCCCGGTTCAGCAGCTGCGCTACCGCCTCGCCGGCCCGGAAGCCCGCCACGCCGATGGATGCGGTGAGCGCGAGCCCGGGGGCTATCGCCGCCCATTCGTGCGCCGCCAGCCCGGTGCGGATGCGCTCCAGGGGTACCTGTGCCGCTGCGGGCACGGTGGCGTTGAGGATCAGCATGAACTCCTCGCCGCCGTAGCGGCCGAACACGTCGCTGTCGCGCATCGAGGCACGCACGACCGCCGCGAAACCCTTCAGCACTGCGTCGCCCGCCGCGTGGCCATGGTTGTCGTTCACCGCCTTGAAATGGTCCAGGTCGAACAACGCGACGCAGAACGGCACCCCGGTGCGTACGGCGCGGCTGCGTTCCTGCTCGAGACGCTCGATCAGCGTGCGGCGGTTGTAGATCCTGGTGAGCTCGTCGTAGTGCACCAGCTCCCGGATCTGCTCGAGCGAGGCGGCCAGCCTGCGCCGGCCTTCGGCGAGCCGCGTGCGCAGGTCGTTGGCGTATACGCTGAGCACCAGGCAGCGGCCCATGATTGCCGAGAAGCAGAGCCAGGTGACCAGCACTTCGAACGGGCTCGACGCCGCCACCGCGGCGCGATCGCCCACGGTCCACAGAATTGCCCCGGTGGCGATGATGCTCAGCGCCCACATGACGACGGAGGTGCGCAGCGACAACCAGATCAGGCCGAAGGCGAACACGGTGAACAGGTTGGCTATCAAGGGAAAGGTCGCCTGGGGCGCGAGCGCGACTACCCCGAGGTGGAGCACCACGGCTGCCCCCGTCTGCGGCCAGATCACGTTCTGGTCGCGGAGCTTCAGGTTCCAGCCCCTGGCGTACACCGCGTAGGTCACCGCGCAGATCGCCGCCGCCCCGGCGGCAAAAAAATAGAAAACCGACGCCGGCACCGTCCCCGCCGCGACGAACAGCCCCAGGATCAAGGCATCGAAGGCGTAGCTCGACGCCGTTGCGGCGGTCCACAGCAGGCGCTGCCTGCGGTCGCGCTCCATGGAGCGCGAAGCCTTGATCGCCTTCTCGAGTCTTGCGTCCGCTTCCAACATGGGCGCGCCTCAGCCCGGCAGCTTGTAGTCCTTGAACGTCTGGCGCAGCGTCAGCTTGGAGAGCTTGCCGGTGGCGGTGTGCGGCAGCTCGGTCACGAACACCACGTCGTCGGGCATCCACCACTTGGCGATCTTGCCCTCGTAGTACTTGAGCAGCGCCTCCTTCGACACCTCCTGCCCGGCTTTCTTCACCGCCACGATGATCGGGCGCTCGTCCCACTTCGGGTGCCGGATGCCGATCACAGCCGCCTCCTGGATCGCCGGATGCGCCACGGCGATGTTCTCCAGGTCGATGGAGCTGATCCATTCGCCGCCCGACTTGATCACGTCCTTGGAGCGGTCCGTGATCTGCATGTAGCCCTCGGGGTCGATGGTGGCGACGTCGCCGGTCGGGAACCAGCCGTCCTTGAGCGGGTCGCCGCCTTCGCCCTTCAGGTAGCCCGAGGCGATCCAGGGGCCCTTGACGAGCAGGTTGCCGAAGCGCTTGCCGTCCCAGGGCAGCTCCTTGCCTTCCTCGTCGACGATCTTCATCTCGACGCCGAAAATGCCGCGGCCCTGCTTCGCCTGCACGGCGAGGCGCTCCTCCTTGGGCAGCGCCGCCTGCTTCGCCTTGAGCGAGCCCACCGTGCCCAGCGGGCTCATCTCGGTCATGCCCCAGGCATGGAACACCGTGACGCCGTAGTCGTCCTGGAAGGCACGGATCATGGCCGGCGGGCAGGCCGAGCCGCCGATCACCGTGCGCTCGAGCGTGGAGAACCTGAGCTTCCCCGCGTTCAGGTGCTGCAGCAGCATCAGCCATACCGTCGGCACGCCGGCCGACAGCGTCACTTTTTCCTGCTCGATCAGCTCGTAGACGCTCTTGCCGTCCAGGTGCGGGCCCGGGAACACCATCTTGGCGCCCACCATGGTGCAGGCGTAGGGCAGGCTCCAGGCGTTGGCGTGGAACATCGGCACCACCGGCAGCACCACGTCGCGCGCCGAGAGGTCGAGCGCGT
>Ga0210379_10000619_pt1 | contig 11804 bp, 7 predicted proteins | sample PLMedo_2_FD_155468 | JGI IMG/M metagenome (GOLD analysis project Ga0210379, IMG submission 155468) | Groundwater sediment microbial communities from an aquifer in East River, Colorado, USA - PLM4_32_coex redo | ecosystem: Environmental > Terrestrial > Soil > Riparian zone | place: USA: East... | reverse complement strand
AGCATCATTCCTGCGATCGTGGCTCTGTTCCTATCGAGTGCCGCGTCCGCCCAGGTCTGGGAGGAGTACGTCAACCGCGAGAGTTTCTTCCAGGTCAATTTTCCGGGCGAGCCGACGATGACGGAAGTGCCCTATCGCACTGTGAAGGGCACGAACTTGACCGCGCGCGTGTTCACCGCGATTGCGCCCGCGGGTTCGGTCACCGAGGGCACCTACAAGGTGACGGTGATCGACTACTCGAGCGCGCAGGGCGAGCTCGGCGACGCGATCGAGCAGGCGAGACAGGCGATACTCGCCAAAGGCGCGGCAAAGTATGACGGCCGCGAGAATCTGGACATGCACCGGAGCTGGCGCATCACCGTCGAGACGCCGAGGTCGCGCATCCTGGGGGAGATCCTGATCGCGGCGAACAATCGCGTCTACATCGTCGAAGGCGAGACACCGATCGCCCTCCCGCCGCCGGCGCAGTTCCAGGCCTCGATCCAGGTTCTCAACGACGAGGGTGTGCGCATACGCACCCGGACGGAAGTCGCAGCGCCGCAAAATGAAGCGGCCAATGTCGGCGCGGCGGCGAATGCTGCTGAAGTCGCGAGAGTCGTTGCCGCGGTATCCGGCGCGTGGCGGACCCCGGGCGGAAATTGTCAGGCCGCCTACTTCAAGTCCGGCACGCGCGGCAAGTCTCCGCGCGACGAAGACGCGCTCGGCGGAACGGTGACGAATTCCGGCACCACGATCACGGGACAACTCATCGTCGTCGGCGCCCGCGAGGGGCAATTCGTCGACGGCAATGACCGGCCGATCTTCCTGTTCGAGAACAAGCCCGGCGACAAGCTGACGTTCACGCCCATCGGCGGACCCGCCGCCAGCTGGCCGGAAGTGACGCTCGAGCTTTGCCCGGGGAGCCGCGGCTAACCAGCCTGAATTGTAACGCCCGCGAGGGCCCGGCACCCCCGTGCCGGGCCTTCTGCCGTTTGGGGCGCCATGTGCTACAAGGCGGCCAACACGCCGGGTGTCCGGCGAAAACGTAACGGGTGGAATCAAGTGAGAGGACAAACCATGCGCTTCGTCAGCCTTGCTCCTGCGATCGTTGCCTTGTTCCTGTCTAGCGCGGCGTCGGCCCAGGTCTGGGAGGAGTATGTCAACCGGGACAATTTCTTCCAGGTCAATCTCCCGGGCGAGCCCACGATGGCCGAAGCGCCGTACCGGACGGTCAAGGGCACCAATCTTTCGGCGCATGTGTTCACCGCGACGGCACCGGCGGGCTCTGTCACCGCGGGCACGTACAAGGTCACTGTGGTCGACTACACGAGCGCGCAGGGCGAACTCGGCGATGCCATCGAACAGGCGAGGCAGGCGGTCCTCGCCAAGGGCGCGGCGAAATACGACGACATCAACAATCTCGATTTCCATCGCAGCCGCCGCATGACGGTCGAGACCGCGAACTCGCGCATCTTGGCCGAGATTTTGATCGCCGCGAACAATCGGCTCTACATCCTCGAGGGCGAGACGCCGCTGAGCGTACCCCCGCCCGCACAGTTCCAGGCCTCGCTGCAGATCCTGAACGACCAGGGCGTCCGCATCCGCGAGCGCACCGAAATCGCAGCCCCCCCCGATGAGGTCAGGCCGATCGGAGAACGGGCCAACGCAGAGGAAGCGACCCGCGTTCAGACGGCGATCTCCGGCACGTGGCGCACGCCAGGCGGAAATTGTCAGGCCGGCTATTTCAAATCCGGTGGACGCACCAAGTCGCCGCGCAACGAAGACGCCGTCGATGGCACCGTGACCAATATGGGCACTACGATTACCGGCAAGCTGATCATTGTGGGCGCGCGCGAAGGGCAATTCGTCGACGGCAATGACCGGCCGATCTTCCTGTTCGAGAACAAGCCCGGGAACAAGCTGACCTTTACGCCGATCGGCGGACCCGCGATCAGCTGGCCCGAAGTGACGCTGGAGCGCTGCGCCGGCTAGCCGGGGCCCCTCTTAGCCGAGCAAGTCCACGCGGAAGTTCGCGCGGCGGAGAAGTCCGTCATGTGCCTCGCTGGCGAGACGCATGACGCGTTGCGGGTCGACTCCGACGAGAGCGCCGCGCCACTTCTTCGGCTTGCCGGCGATGAACACCGACTCGACATGGCTTGGGTTCATCAGATTGACGACGGTGCCGAACGCGTTGCCGACGGGCCAGAGATCGAGGCGATCGGCCTTCAGCACGACGATATCGGCCTCCTTACCCGGCGAGAGCGTCCCGATCCTCGAATCGAGATTGGCGCAGCGCGCACCCTGAAGCGTCGCGAATTCGAGCACCTCGCGGCACGTGAGAAGCGGCGGAATGTTCTGCTCGTTCCGCATCCGCCGTTGCAGGATGTTCAAGCGCTGGAACGAGAACGCCGAACGCATCACGCCGAACATGTCCTGGGCGACCGTCGCGGAGTGGTCCGTGCTAAGGCTCGGGCGCACGCCGTGATCGAGCGCATCCTGGATCGCGGGGTAACCGTGGCCCATGGCCATTTCGAGCGGCGGACATTGCGACACGCGCCCGCCCGTGTCCTTGATCAAGCGCCATGCGGCATCGTTCATGTGCGTCGCGTGGATGAACAAGTCGCCGTCGCGGAAAAGTCCCGCACGACCGAGCTGCAGGAACGGCTCCGACTCGACGCGGATGTGCAGGACGGCGGGCACATTCGCCCCGCGTGCCGCGCGTAACGTTGCCGGATCGGTGCTGACCGCCATCGCGAGCGTCAGGAGCTGATCGCGCGAGTTGAAATAGGCGCGCTGAATCCGGCCGATGTCTTGCGGATAGCGGGCGGCGGGCCCTGCGCCTCGTGAATACGCGTGAAGGGCGCGAATCCCCGACTCCTGAAGTCCGCGGATGCAGGCATCGCTGTGTTCAGGCGAGTGGCTGATCTGCGCGATATCGACGATGGTGGTCGTACCCATGTCGATCATGGCGAGCGCAGTGATCAGCTCGCCGATGTGAACGTCTGAGGGCGAGTACTTGAGCGTCAGATTGTTCTGGATGTCGCGATTGTAATCGGGGTCGACGAGGCCGTTCGGCAGCGTGCTCCTCAGCAAGCCCTGATAGGAGTGGACGTGCGTGTCCACGAAGCCTGGAATGATGATCCGGTTGACGCAGTCGACGACGACCGTGTCTGGCGGCGACGGGATGTTCTGGCCGATGGCGCTGATCTTGCCGTCTTCGATCACGACGTCCGCAGAGACGAAGTCGCCGATTCGGCGGTCGAGCGTAAGTACGATCCCGCGCGCGAGTCGAATGCGGCGCGCACGCTGTAACGCTAGAAGCTCGCCATCGCCGGTTTGAGCGGCAGAGGCGCCGGAGAAGAGCGGCGCGAACGGCGCAGCCGCCGCGAGACCGGCGCCCATCTTGAGGAACGTCCGCCGTCTCCCGCTCGTGCTCATGTCGTTCTCCTAGGTACGGGTTACGATCGCCCGCGGCTGCAGATGTCGAGCGCCATGAGCGCGTAGAGTTGCGCCGCCTTCACCATCACGCCGATGTCGATTTCCTCGTTGCGCGCCGAGATGCGCCGCCCGCGCGGACCGATCTTGATCGCCGGGATGCCGAGCTCGTTGTAGAGATTGGTATCGGTCCAGATGCTGGCGCGATCGGGGGATTCGACTTTGATCTTCGCATCGAAAAGATGCTGGTGGATTTCCTCGGCCGATTTGACCAGCGGCTCGACATTCCTGCCTTCGTAGCCGAGCAGCGATTTGTAGAGCTCGAGCTCGTATTCGACTCCGAGCGCATTCAGCGCCTGTTCCATCTCATGCTTGATCGCGACGGGGCGCACCTGGGGCGGCATGCGGATATCGACATAGATCGAGCAAACGCCGGGGAAATAATTCGGCCGGTAGGGCGCGCCGCCTTCGATGGCGCCGATATTGACCTTCGGCAACAGCGGTCCCGTCGGCGACACGTAGATGTGCTTCTCTTCGAACTCCGCACCCCAACGCTCGATCGCGGCGATAATCCTGGTCATCTTCACGATCGCGTTGACGCGTTCCATCGGATAGGCGGAGCGCTTCGTTCCCCAGGCGGCTTCCGCCTTGCCGAAGGTGGTGATTTTCGCCTGCACGACGCCGGCCTGGGTCCAGACGATGTTCAAATCCGAACCGTCGCAGCAGACCGCGTAGTCAGTGTGCATGCCGTGGGTCAGAAGATGGCGCGTGCCCACACCCTCGCCGCGATAATCCTGGCTCTGCCAGGGACCGATCGGCGTGCGGGAAATCTCTCCGACAACGGCGGCCAGTACGACGTCGCCCTTCAGTTTCACGCCGCTCGCCTTGAGCGCCTTGCCTGCGATCATGAAGGAGGCCAGACCTGCCTTCATGTTGGAGATACCGAGCCCCTGGACCTTGTCGCCGACGATGCGGCCTTTGAGTTCGGACTCCGGCTCGAGCCCCGCGGCCATGCGCGCATCCGCGCTGGTGCCGGTGAAGCTCGTGTCCATGTGACCGTTGAAGCCGAGGCTCAGCCCCGTACCGTCGCCCTTGACGATACCCACCGCATTGGGGCGATCCGGCTCGACCTCTTGGCGCACCGGTTTGACTCCGTTCTTTTCGAACCAAGAGAGGATGAACTCGGCGATCGCCTTCTCTTGGCCCGTCGGGCTCGGGATGCTCGTGAGATCGCAACCAAGCTGGGCGAGCTCGTTGCGATCAATATGAGCGAGAACACGTCGGGCAAGGTCCTTGTCGAGAGACATGCAGCTCTCCTGTGATCCGACGATCTTAGGACCAAGCCGGGCTGGCAGCTAGAACTGGAAGGTCCGCGTCAAGCGGACCGAAAGCTGCGTGGCACGAAACTCCGTGGATACGCCCGCCGGGGGAATGCCGGTGCCGGGAATGTAGATGGCTTGGCCGAGCGCAACCAGCAGCTCCGAGCCCGGGCGGAACTCCCAACGGAAGCGTCCGAGGAATCCGAAATTGCCACTGATATTGTCGTACTGGGTTTGTACGACGAGCTGCATGTCGGGTGTGAAGTTCACGATGCCGCTGATTGCGCCGATATGGATGTCGACGTCTCCGGTCGGCAAACGGATGAAGTTCCCTTCGTAGTTCACCTCCAGCTCAAAGACTTCGCTCGGCCGGTAGTAGAAGTCGAGGCGCGGCCGGACACCCTGCCCGTTGTAGAGCGCGCAGCAGTTCAAATCGAAGTGCACGCGAATGGGGCGGCTCTCCGCCGTGCCCATATGCCACGCGAAATTCGTCCACTCGTAGGCGCCCGCGGGAACGACGACACCCGTGGGCAGCGAAAACGGTTGATCCAATCGCTCGTAGTTCTGCAGGAGATTGAGCTGGAAATCATCATCGGCGGGTGTGAAGATCCGCGGACCGAACCGAAGTTCATAGTCCTCGAGACGATTGCGCAAGTCTGTGACGAACTGGCCGCGCGCCTGAATTTCAATCGTTCTCAAAACGACATCCGCGCCCCGATAGCGCCCGAAATATCCGATCGTGCCGTCATACTGGATCATTCCATTGCGATTCACGAAGCCGAGCGCGGGCGCGAAATTCGCGCCGACGCGCTTGTAGCCCAATTCCCCGAACCACGGCTCGTTGGGAAAGTTGAGCGCGGTGCCATACGAGTCGTCATCCCCTTTGGCGTTCGAGAAGCTCCGCTCGTAATACAAATCGGCCTGGAGCGTCTTGCCGGGAATCGTTTGAGTGTCGCGATAATTGAAGTCCGTGCCCGCAACCGTGTTCCGTGTCAGCCCCGTCGGATCGCCGTTCGTGAAGACGAATCCGAACCGGGATTGCGAAAATATCGGATGGGTCACGCGCGCAACGGACAGCACTTGGCCCGGCGATGCTGATGTCTCGTCGGTGAGCACGCTCAAGGCGCCGATATTGAAACCGCCATACTCGCCGGACAGCTTGCCGCCGGCGATCAGCGTGACCGGCCTGCCGTCGACGAGCCCCAGATTGCGCGAGAAGAATGGCCGCGCGTTGGAATTCTGACGGTCGAAATTCGTACGACGGAAGGATCGTCCGCCAAACTCGAAATTGCCGGCGTCCTGGAGGAAGAAGTCGCGCGTCTCGGGAAAGAAGAGCGAGAACCGCGTCGTGTTCACCTGCCGGTCGTCGAGAGGGGCGTCGGAGAAGTCGGGGTTGAAGGTGAGCGTGCCGGTCAGCGCCGGCGTGACCCGGTAGAAGATGTTACCCCCGCCGGTGCCGCTTAGGCCGGCGCCATCGCCTGGCACGCTCCAATCATGTTGCGAGCGCAGCGCCACGTAAGGCTGAACGTCGAGGCCGAGGCCCGGGGTGACCGCGGTGATCCCGGTGAGCGTTCCGGCCTCCGAGACATCGGCGAGCTCAATCGCGGGGTTGGTCGAAGACCAGCGCACGATCTCGGCTTTGCGCCGGATGTAGCGGGTGAAGTCGAAACCCCACTCCGTCTGTCCCGGCTCGTAGGAGAGATTGCGAAACGGAATCGCAATCTCGGCGACCCAGCCATCAGGGACGCGCATGGCCCGCCCCTCCCACAATGTGTCCCACTGGGGCAGCTCTTCCACATTGTTGAGGCGCAAGGCGTCGTAGCGACCGCCGGATGGGCCCATCATGAAGACGTAAGAGTTCCTGCGCGTCTGCCCCGGATCGAGAATAATCTGTATGTTGTCGCCGGTCAGAATCTGACCGTCACGCGCCCGTGACCTGACGATGACCTGCTCGGGATCGCTGTCGTAGGCGTAGACCGAGAAGTAGATATTGTTCGCGTCGTACATGACGCGGATCACTGTTTTTTCCGTTGCCGGCGCGCCGGGATCGGGCTGACGCTGGCGAATGTCGTCGATCACCACCGCTTTGGCCCAGGCGAGGTCCGAGAGATCGCCGTCGATGACGGGCGCCTCCCCCACTTCGATGCGGGCGGCTCTGGCAACGGGCTTTGATCGCTCCTGCGGTTCGACGTCCGGGACCTGCTCCTCGGGCATGTCCATGTCCGGGTCGCGGACGATCACGGGCTCCAAGTCCGGCTGGGCGAGCACGGGACCGGTCAACGGACCAAAGACAAAGGTAGCGAGCACGGCGGCTCTGAAGCGCACACGATTCCGCTTCTGCCGCACGCCCCCTCCCTCCCGGCCGTTGTGGCTTCGCAACCCGAACTGTGGGCTGAAGACAAGACCGCGTGAATACTGAATAACGAGGGGACGGGCAACCGGTCCGAGCAAACTGGCCGTCTACAGTTGGAACGTGCGGCCCAAGCGGATCGAAACTTGCGTGGTCTTAAGCTCGGACGAAACGAGCGGGCTGTAGCGGCCGGCGACATAGGCGGCCTGGCCGACCGCGATGAACAGCTCGCTGCCCGGGCGGAATTCCCATCGGTACCGCCCAAGGAAGCCGAAACTCCCGCTGATGTTGTCGTACTGGGTCTGCATCGCGAACTGCATGTCGGGCGTGAAATTCACGATCGCGTCAATCGTACCGACGTGAATGTCGACATGGCCGGTCGGAAGATGAATGAAGTTCGGCTGATAGCTCGCCTCCACTTCAAAGACTTCATTGGGCCGGAAGTTGAAATCGATGCGAGGACGAAAGCCCTTCCCGTTGTAGTAATTGCAGCAGGTGACATCCATGTGGATCTGGATCGGGAAAGCCTGCGACGTGTTGATGTGCAGGAAAAAACTCGTCCAGTTGTAGTTGCCGACAGGCACGACGACATTGGCCGGAAGCACAAACGGCTCGTCGAGGCGATCAAACGTCTGCTGGAGTTGGATCGCGACATTCAGGTCGCTGGCGTTGGTCTGAATCTGCGGGCCAACCCTGCCTTCCCAGGTCTGGAGCTTGTTGTGCAGGTTCGTGGTGATCTCGTGGCGGGCTTGCAGCTCGAGCGTGCGAAGCCAATCGGTCGGGCCGCGAAACCGGGCCAGATATCCGACCGTCGTGTCGTAAAGAATGATGCCGGGCCGGTTCACGAAGCCCAACGCGGGCTCGAAATTCTCGCCAACGACTTTGTACGTGAGGTCGCCGTACCACGGCTCGTTTGGGAAGTTGAACGCAACCCCGTAGGATTCATCGTCGCCGAAGGTATTGGAAAAGCTGCGCTCGTAATAGAAGTCCGCTGTAACCGTTTTCCCGGGGATGGTCTCGGTGTCGCGATAGTTGAAATCGACGCCGGCGACGGTGTTGCGTGTCAACCCGGTTGGGTCGCCATTGGTGAAGATGAACCCAAAGCGCGATTGCGAGAAGATCGGATGCGTGATGCGAGCGACCGAGAGGACTTGGCCCGGCTCGCTTCCCGTTTCATCGGTGAGCACGCTCAACGCGCCAATGTTGAAACCGCCATATTCGCCTGACAGCTTCCCACCGCCGATAAGGCTGACGGGCCTGCCCTTGACCAGACCCAGATTGCGCGAGAAGAACGGCCTGGCGTTGCTGCTTTGGCGGTCATTCGCGGTGCGGCGAAAGGGCCGGCCGCCGAACTCGAAATTGCCGGCGTCCTGAAGAAAGAAGTCCCGTGTTTCCGGCACGAACAGCGAAAATCGCGTGGTGTTGACTTCCCGCGCGTCGAGCGGTGCGTCGGAGAAATCCGGATTGAACGTCAACGTCCCGGTCAGTGCGGGTGTAACTCGATAGAAGATGTTCCCGCCTGCCGTCGCACTGATCCCGGCGCCATCATCCGAGCGACTCCAGTCGTGCTGGGCGCGCAAGACGACATAGGGCTGGATATCGAGACCGAGCCCCGGCGTGACGGCGGTGATCCCGGTGAGCGTTCCGGCTTCGGAGATGTCGGTCAGTTCGAGGGACGGGTTGGTGGATGACCAGCGCACGATTTCGGCCTTGCGGCGAATGTAGCGCGTGATGTCGAAACCCCAATCGGTCTGACCCGGCTCATAGGACAGATTGCGGAACGGGATCGCGATCTCCGCCACCCAGCCATCGGGCACGCGCATCGCGCGCCCCTCCCACAGCGTGTCCCACTGGGGAAGCTCCTCGAGGTTGTTGAGGCGCAAGGCATCGAAGCGCCCGCCTGAGGGCCCCATCATGAAGACGTGGGAGTTCCTGCCCGTTTGACCAGGATCAAGAGCGATCTGAATGTTGTCGCCGGTCAGAATCTGTCCGTCGCGCGCGCGAGAGCGGACGATGATCTGCTCGGGATTGCTGTCGTAGGCGTAGACCGAGAAGTAGAGATTGTTCGCGTCGTACATGACGCGGATGACGGTCTTCTCGGTCGCGGGCGCCCCGGGATCGGGCTGGCGTTGACGGATGTCGTCGATGACGGTCGCCTTGGCCCAGGAAAGGTCCGAGAGGTCGCCATCGATGACGGGGGCTTCGCCCGCTTCGATGCGGGCAGCGCGGGCAATCGGCCTTGCGCGCTCCTGCGGCTCGACGTCCGGAACCTCTTCTTCCGGCATGTCCGCGTCCGGGTCGCGGTCGATGGATGGCTCCAGGTCCGGCTGGGCAAGCACAGGGCCGATCCAGGGAGCAAAAGCAAGAGTGGCGAGCAACGCAGCTCCGAAGCGCACGCACTTCAGCTTCTGCCGCACGCCCCCTCCCTCTTGGCCGTTGTGGCTTCGCAACCCGAACTGTGGGCTGAAACGAGACCGCGTGCATACTTGGTCTCAACTGGAACGACAACGGGAAAAAAAACGCGCTGGTGCTCAGCCGGGCTGTTTGCGGGCCCATGCCGGCGAACCGTCCGCGGACGCGGCCTGCTCGTTGAAATAGGCGACGTAGCGCACTGCGAGCGCGGAAATTAGAACCGGCAGCGCCAGTACGCTGTAGTAGGCGACGCGCTCCCAGCCGGCCGCGATCAGAAGCCCCGCAAGAGGCGGACCGACCATCGCGCCGATCCGGCCGATGCCGATAGCAAGGCCTGTGCCGGTGTTGCGCACATTGGGTGGATAGACGTGGGGCACGATGATGTAGAGGCCGGCCATCGCGCTCATGAGAAAGAAACCGACGAGGAAGGCCATGGTCATCATCGGCAGGAAACCGGTCTGAACCATGCCGAAGCCAACGATCGAGAAGAAGAGCAGCACCAGGAAATAAGACGTCAGCGACCGGGCATTGAGCCGCTTCGCGAAATAGCCGCAGGTCAGCCCGCCAAAGATACCGCCGAGATTGACCAGCAGAAGCGCGAAGATCCCCTGCTCCACCGTGAAGCCGAGGTCGACAAGATTCTTCGGCGTCCACGACAGCACGAAGTAGAAGCTGAACATCAGCATGAAATAGGAGAGCACCATCAGAACCGTGCCCTTGAGGTAGCGCGGCTCGAGCACACCCACGACGGCTTTGGTAGCCGCCTCGTCGCGAGAAATGTTCGGAAGCGCGGTCAGCGGCGCCTTGCCCAATCTGCGGAGCACGTCGTTGACCCGCTTCAGTGAGTCTTCGCGCCGGCGCGTCAGCAGGAAGTCGAGCGACTCGGGCAGATAGAGGTAGATGAATGGCAGCATCAGCGTCGAGGCCGCACCGCCGAACAGGAACGCGGACCGCCAGCCATATTCCGACACGAGATAAGCAAAGACCGAACCGCCGATGATCGCGCCGGTCGGATAGCCGATCACCATCGTCGAGATCACGAAATCGCGCCAGCGCGTGGGCGAATATTCGGAGAGCAAGGTGTTGCCGCTTGCGAGCACGCCGCCGATGCCGAGACCGGTCACAAAACGGCAGAGCCACAACTCGGGGACGGTGCTCGTGGCCGCGGACGCAAACATGCCGAGGCTCATGATGAGCGCCGATAGAATGACGACGGCGCGGCGGCCCATTAGGTCAGCGATCGGTGAGATGAAGATCGCCCCGGTGCCCATGCCCACGAGGCCAGCGGAGAGAAGCACGCCGAGCGTTGCAGGATCGATGCCCCACTCGCGCGCGACCAGGGGTGCCGTGAACGACATGGCGAGCACATCGAAACCGTCCACCATGTTGAGCGTGACACAGATGACGACGACCATGATCTGGAACGAAGTCATCCTGCCTTCGCGCAAGGCCTGGCGGGGGTCGCTCTCCATCTCCATCCCTTTAGCGTGTCGTCGGCGACATGCTAGCGGAGCGGCTCAGACGCATCCACCGAACAGCGATCATGCCGATGAGCATGGCCACGACAAAGAGCAGGATCACCCTGCGGCCGGATGCGAGCGAGACAACCGCAGGCCCCGGACAATAGCCCGCGAGACCCCAGCCTATTCCAAAGATCGCGGCGCCCGAAAGCAGGGGCGTATCGATGGTGGCCGAAGGAGCGGCTTGAAACTTCGGCACCCACAGCGGCTGCTTCCACCGCAAAACATAGCGATAGCCAACGAAGGCCACAGCAACACCGCCTCCTATCACGAACAGAAGCGTCGGGTCCCAGGCCCCCGCGATGTCAAGGAAGCCCTGGACCACGGCCGGGTCGGTCATGTGCGAGAGGCAGAGTCCAAGTCCGAAGATGAAACCCGTCAGCAGGCTGGCGATCGTCTGGCGCATGGCGACCTCACAAGACGTGGCGGACGATGAAGACGGTGACCATGGCGGTGGCGACAAACGTCGCGGTCGCGGCCATCGATCGCGGCGACAATCGCGAGATGCCGCAGATGCCGTGACCCGACGTGCAACCGCCGCCGAGCGCCGTGCCGACGCCCACGAGCAGGCCCGCCGCGATCAGCATCACGGGTCCAACGGTCGGAGCGCCAATCCGGTTGTCGCCGGTGAAAATCGCCAGCACCGCGGGCGCGAGCAACAGACCGAGGATGAAGGCGATCCGCCACGTGCGGTCCTCGGCGGGCTTCGGCGGAAGGAGCCCGGCGACAATGCCGCTGATGCCCGCGATACGGCCGGAGAATGCCATCAGCAGCACGGCCGAGAGTCCG
>Ga0210379_10000618_pt1 | contig 11822 bp, 10 predicted proteins | sample PLMedo_2_FD_155468 | JGI IMG/M metagenome (GOLD analysis project Ga0210379, IMG submission 155468) | Groundwater sediment microbial communities from an aquifer in East River, Colorado, USA - PLM4_32_coex redo | ecosystem: Environmental > Terrestrial > Soil > Riparian zone | place: USA: East... | reverse complement strand
TTTCATCATCCTTATGCTTACGATTTGGATGTTTTCGGGGAACATTCGTTGTTCCAAAACCTAAACAGAACAGCCACTTTTATTGGTAAAAAAACTTTGGCCAAACAGTTATTAACACTTTTGTCTAATGAGGAAATACTAAAAAATCATAAAGCAGTAAAAGAATTAAAAGAGAAATTAAATTGGCGTCAGGAGTTTTTGGCTTTCGCCAAAGTTAGCCAGGATACTGAATCGACTTACAAATCATTGATGCAATGGAGTGTTTTTGAAAGTACGCCACTGACAAAAATCAATGTATTTATTTCTTATTTCGGACCGGTACTTTTTGCCAGTACTTTGTTGGGGTATATTTTGACTTCAAATCCAGTTTTTGTATCCTTTTTGTCTTTGGTTTTTGTTTTTAATTTAGCTTTTTTGGGTAAATTTTTCAAGAGAATTTCCATTGAAATCGCTAATGCCGAAAACATAGATGTCATAATAGCGCAATATGGTTTGCTGGTCCAAAAAATAGAAAACGAAACGTTTCAATCGGATAAGTTGATTGCTTTGCAGCAAAAGTTGACCTATCAAAATGAAAAAGCGAGTGTCCATCTTAAGCAATTGGCGGAGTTGTTTTCGAAAATGGACAGCAGCAGTAATTTTGTTACCTCGGTTTTGTTTAATGGAACCTTTCTTTTTAATATACATGTTTTAAAATCCTTGATTGCGTGGAAAAAACAACATGCCGTAATATTGAAAGAATGGCTTGATGTAATAGGTGAATTTGAAATGCTGAATAGCTTGGCCAATTTTTCCTATAACAATCCTGAGTTTGTGTATCCAGTCCTAAATACTAATTTTGAGATTGATTTTTCCAATTTGAGTCATCCTCTGTTGAACCCAGCCACTAGAGTAGGGAATGAGGTACAGTTTCAGCCGCAATCGTTCATGATTTTGACGGGTTCGAATATGTCTGGTAAAAGCACCTTTTTGCGTAGTTTGGGAATCAATATGGTGCTGACCGGGATGGGTTCAGCGGTTTGTGCGAGTCAGGCCAATGTGCATCCGTTACCTGTATTGGTGTCTATGCGGCTTTCGGATTCGTTATCCGATAGTGAGTCCTATTTCTTTGCCGAAATCAAGCGTTTGAAACAAATCATGGATGAGTTGGAAGGTAATCCTGCATTTGTGTTGCTTGACGAAATTCTAAGAGGAACCAACTCTGATGATAAAAGAAACGGTACGATTGAAGTGGTCAAAAAAGTAATTGCCAAAAAAGCCATTGGCGCTATCGCCACACATGATATTGAGGTTTGTTTGACCACCAATGAATATCCATCGATTTTAACTAATAAATGCTTTGAAGTTGAAATCAGCAATAATGAATTGCATTTTGATTATAAACTCCGCGATGGTATTTGTAAAAATAAAAGTGCCACTTTCCTGATGAAAAAAATGGGCGTTATTTAGAGGAAGTGTTCAGTGGTCAGTTTATTAGTGGTCAGTTTACAGTCTCAGTTTTCGATAATCTTTGTCAAAGTTCAAAACTTTGACAAATATTTTTTTTGCTATTTTCAAGGTGTTTTGAAAAACTAAATTTTATGATTTCCCTAAAAGGTGATGCGTACGCGTGAATGATGGAAGCTAGTTACCTTGTAACGCGTACAGCATGACAGCATTTGGGAAAGGGGGCGGCTAAGCGGTACTATAAGTTGTCCACTTTCCCAAATGGTGGCACGCCCAAATGATTCAAGATACTTATAAACAAAAAAAAACCGAAATTCTGGTTAGGAATTTCGGGTTCTTCAATATAATAAAATAGTGGTTTGGTTAGTTTATTTTTAAGGTAATTAACTGTTTAACATTACTGGCATAACGAGCATAGTAACGGTTTCGCCATCTTCCAGTCCATCTACCGGGGTAAGGATTCCAGCTCTGTTTGGTAATGACATTTCGAGCATAATCATGTCGGATTGTAGGTTGTTCAACATTTCGGTTAAGAAACGAGAGTTGAAACCAATTTGCATATCATCGCCTTGATAATCACAAGTCAATCTTTCTTCGGCTTTGTTTGAATAGTCGATATCTTCGGCAGAGATGTTCAATTCGGCTCCTGCAACTTTCAAACGAATTTGGTGCGTTGTTTTGTTGGAGAAAATCGCAACACGACGTACTGAACTCAAAAACTGAGAACGATCCATCATTAATTTATTTGGATTTTCTTTTGGGATAACGGCTTCGTAATTTGGGTATTTACCATCGATTAAACGACACATTAAGATATAATTGTCAAAAGAGAAAGTAGCATTCGAATCGTTGTATTCTATTTTTACTTCAGCATCAGAGGTGCCTAGGATACTTTTTAAAATGTTCAAAGGTTTCTTTGGCATGATAAACTCGGCCACTTGTGATGCTTTTACATCAGTACGGGCGTATTTTACCAGTTTGTGTGCATCTGTTGCGACAAAGATCAAACCTTCTGGCGAAAACTGGAAGAAAACTCCTGACATCACCGGACGTAAATCGTCGTTTCCTGCTGCGAAAATAGTTTTGCTGATAGCTGTTGCCAAAACATCAGCTGGTACAAGCGTTACAGATGGTTCGTCTAAGTTAACTGATTTTGGGAATTCTTCTCCCGGGGCATAGGCCAAAGCATATTTCCCTGAATTGGAACTGATTTCTATAGTGCTGTTTTCTTCAACGGTAAACGTAAGAGGTTGTTCAGGAAAGGTTTTAAGGATTTCCAATAATAATTTTGCAGGTACTGCAACACTTCCTTTATTGGTAGAGTCGATGGACAATGTGGCTGACATAGTAGTCTCCAAATCGGATGCCGAAACAGTTAATTCGTTTTTATTTAATTCAAATAAGAAGTTATCCAAGATTGGCAAAGTATTGTTACTGTTGATAACGCTACCTAAAACTTGTAATTGTTTTAATAAGTACGAACTCGATACTATAAATTTCATCTGTATTGTTTTGTTTTTTATTGGATCCCGATAGCTATCGGGAGGTATTGCCATTCTTCTATTGTTTTTTGAAACATGGCGATTTAACCTGTATTGTTTTGTTTTTAATGGTGTACTTTTCTGTATCTAAAATTCAGAATACACTTTACAAATATATTGTAAACTATTTTAGTAACGAAAATTTTTTATTAACATCTATTTGCTGTATTTTCTTTTTCTAAGGAACGTAAATCCTATACCAAATAGAAACAAAATAAGAATTGGAAGCCCGATAGTTAGGAACTGTGTAAAGGTATAGTTTTCATATACTTTTTCTTTATCGAGGAGAGGTAAATCCAGATCTTTGCTTCTAATGTTAATAAGTCCGGTGTCATCCAAGAGGTAATTGACGCAATTCATCATAAAATCCTTGTTGTCATATAAATTACCAGATCGTTGATCATAACCTAATTCTACGGGTTGTCCGTTTTTGTCCAATTGGTTTTTTATTAAATCCCCATCTGCAATCACGATCATTTTACTTTCTTTTCCTGCGGCTAGGAAAGTTTTATCCTCAAAAGGTAATACTCGGTTTTCGAAAGTGGAATGAAATTGGCCTTCCAATAAAACCGCTAGGGGAATATTTCCTTTGTTAATATAGTCCGTTGGTACTGTTTGCTCGGAAACGATATTCAAATTAATTTCGACAGGAGTTCCAATTCTTTTGGAATATTGCGATGACTTTAATAGAATCGATTTTTTGATTCCGTTTTTCAAAGTGTCCATGGCATTGGCAAAATCAAATTTGATTCCGCCTAAATTTTTCACAATAGGATGTTTGCTATCGGGATATACTTGAGGTGCAAATTTCCAGTTAAAATCGTTATATTGTGTTGCACTTCCGGGATCTCCAGAGGCCAATTTTATAGAACTTCCTTGCTCGTCTTTAATCAAATCAGGATTTATTCGTACGCCATATTTGAAGAATAAATCATTTAAATTTAAATCTCTTGGATAGGCCAGCGTTGCTCCTGAATGATTGTAAAGACTATCCATTTCGGCGTTTACTTGGTCTACGAGCCACAAGGTTTTTCCGCCATGAATGATAAACTGATCCAGCACTAGTTTTTCCTCGTCTGTAAAAGCTTCGGTTGGTTTGGCAATGACGGCCAAATCATAATTTTGCAACGATTTTAAAGTTCCTGTTGGATTTTTGGCAACCGAATCTAAGGTAAAAGGCCCAATGAAATAGCTTTCTCGTACTTGCATCAAGAATTTTGCAATGTATTGTTCTTGAAGTTCTCCATTACCTTTTATGATGGCAATCTTCTTCTGTTTGTCTTTTGAGATTTTATTGATTCCGTCAGAAATGGAGTATTCCAAATGTTGTACTGAACCAATCACTTTTTGGGACGTAGATGCGCCCATTATATTTTTCAGCAAAGGAATATTAACCTCTTTGTTGTTATAAACGGCTATCGCCCAAGGGAAAACCATCGATTGGGACTGTTTTCCTTTGTCGTCAACGGTTATGTTTATTGGCGTTAAGCCTTTTCGATACAATTCTTTTACATTGTCCATACTCTCGTCTTTGTTTTCCAATGGATCTACAAATTCGATTATAATATTGGAATTATAAGCTTGAAATTCTTCTAATAATTGACGGGATTCTTGTTGTAAACGATTGAATTCAGCCGGTAAATCTCCCTGAAGATATACTTTTATGGACAAAGGATTTTTTATCTCTTTGACAATTTTTAAGGTAGTTGGCGAAAGGGTGTAGCGATGATCTTGCGTTAAATCAAAACGATGAAAAAAGTAATTGCTTATTATATTTAAGAGTACAACTGCAGCAACGGTAAACAATAATGATTTTGAGTTTTTTATATTGAATGCTTTCATTACGATTTAATAGATTTTAGATTAAACACAGTGAAGGAAAGAAACAAAACTGTAATACTTAGAAAATAGATAACATCTCTTGTGTCTATAACTCCTCGACTCATACTCTTGTAGTGATCTTGCATTCCAAAATAAGAAATGAAGGATGAAAAACTTGGTAAAATAGAAGCCAATCCTTGAAATCCAAAATAGAAAAAGAAACATAGAAAAACAGCAATGATGAATGAAACAATCTGATTTTCTGAAATCGAAGAAGTAAATATCCCAATTGCAGAATAAGCAGCGATTAAGAACAACAGTCCAAAATAAGAACCTAATGTACTTCCTAAATCAATATTGCCTTCGGGCGAACCCAGATCCCAAATAACGTCTACATAAATAAGGGTAGGGATGATGGCCATAATGATTAATAAAAAGGCGCCCAAGAATTTCCCGTTTACAATTTCCCAAAGACTAATGGGTTTTGTGAGCAATAATTCAAGAGTTCCCTGTTTTTTTTCATCTGAAAAACTGCGCATCGTTACCGCTGGAATTAAGAATATCAATATCCAAGGTGATAATGTGAAAAATGGAGCTAAATCGGCAAAACCGGTGTTTAAAATATTGTATTCTCCTTCAAAAACCCAAAGAAATAGGCCATTTCCAATTAAGAAAAGCGCAATAACTAAATATCCGATTGGCGACCCAAAAAAGGATTTTATTTCTCGTAATACTATTGACTTCATTTATGTTTATTTGTTTAATCGTTTAGAAACTAAAAATTTACCACTAAAAAACTGACCACTGATCACGGAATACTTACCAATTTATCCATGCTCCAAGCTTCTGGTTTTGCATTGAATAATTGTTTGGTAAACGTCCAAACGGTATTAAAAAGTTCAGAATTTTTGTAATTTTCCAGATCATCTTCGGTTTCCCAATAACTATAGGTAAAGAAAATGCTTTTGTTGTTTTTGTCTTGATACAATTCAAGGAAACGATTTCCGCGAGCATTTCGTATTTTATCTTTCATTAACTCGAAGTTTTCTAAAAAAGCAGGAATATTTTCCTCGTGAAAACTCAATTTTACTATTCGTACAAACATAATAAGATTTTAGATTTTGGATTGCAGATTTTAGATTTTTGATGTAATAAATTGAATATTCTCTTGGTTTTTAGTCAAGGAAATATAGTTTTGTTTTAAAATTTCATAACTGATTTCTATGTTTTTTTCATTTGCTGACTTTATTTTCCTATAATCGATATTCTGTAATCTGAATTCTCTCTTCTTGAATCTGAAATCTTAAATCGTTAATCAACAATTTAAAATCTCAATTCTTAAATCGTATAGAAACGACATCCCTATAATTGAGTCCAAGCAACGTGCTAGCAGAACCCACAGTTAAGGGGTTACTTCTGAAAATGGCGATTTCAAGAAAACCAGCTTCGTTGAAAATGGCTAGTCTTTGACCTTCATAAAATTTCACAGGATATTTATCCGAACTGGCAATGGCAGAATAATAGGGCAATATCGTTTTGATGCTTTGGTTTCTGTAAATAATTTCATAATCTCTTCCTTTGGCAGTTTCCAAAAACTGTTTTTTGGAAATATTGGTTACAACATTTCCAAAATGATCGATGTAAATCACATTTCCCTTTAATAAATTCCCTTCTTCGGTCAAAGCTACCTGCAAATCTGTCACTTGTTTCAGGTTCTTAATTTCTTTTCCAATCACATTAAGAACACCTCCCTTGGCAATATGACAAGCTACTTTTACAAAAACATCCATAGCCGTTGCTTCATTATGCAAACGATCATGAATGGTTATTGCGACCACTTTTTGAGGAATAATCTTTTGCGAAAGCATGCTCAGGATGCCATTATCGGCAGCAATAAAGAAATGATCGTTCCATTGCATGGCAATATGTTGATTTTCTTTGTTGGATTCTAAATCGACTCCAACGATATGGACAGTTCCTTTTGGAAAACTAGTATAGGATGCCGAAATTATGTAACTCGCTTCTGCTGTGTTGAATGGATCGATATGATGTGAAATGTCAATTATTGAGGCGTCAGAATACTCAGATAAAATTTTCCCTTTTAGCGCACCTACAAAGTGGTCTTTCAAGCCGTAATCAGTGGTAAGGGTAATTATTGACATAAAATTGTTTATAACTATTGAAGTTTATTGTGACCTAAAGTTAATTTTCACTAAATTTGGGGAAGTGCAAAGCTAAAGTATTTTACCCTTTATTTGAGTAGATTTTTATTTGAATTAAAAACAAAATGTATGTCAAAGTTAATTTTTATTTTATTTCTTTTCTTTTTTAGTCTGCAATCTTTTAGTCAGAAGAGTTTCATAAGTTCTAAAATAAATAACGCAGAATCTTCTAATAAATTAAATGCACAAGAAAAAGAAAAAATTGAAACTATAAAAATTCAAGAGGTACTTGAAAAAGAAAATTCAATAACTTTTAAAGACCCTCTTTGTGATGTTTTAACGATCAAAGTTTCGGATTTACTTAATGAATCCATGTTGAAAAAATTGTTAGCCAACGTATAATTTAAAAGCTAGAAATAAAACTGCCATTTCTAGAGAGATGTTTTTTGGGACTGTTTGCCTATTTTAATAATTGAAACCGCCATGAAGAAATTTTCTTCCTATAAAAATGAAAAAGCGGTTCCTGACAACCAAATTTTAAATATTTTTTCGGAAGAAAGATTGTGATGTAAATTTATTCACAGAGCAGATATTTGAATTAATTTGTATTTGAATTAATTAACTTAAAAACTTCTTATTTTGAACGAACGAATCATCGAGCTCATCGACATTGCTCCAAAAGATTTTTGGGGCGCTCAAGACGCTCATCTTGAGTCTATTAAAAAATATTACCCAAAACTAAAAATTGTTGCTAGAGGAACTACTCTGAAAGCTTTTGGCGACAAGGAAGTTTTAGACGAATTCGAAAAGCGTTTTCAACGGTTGATGTTGCATTTTACGAGATATAATACAATCGATGATAATGTTATTGAACGCGTTATTTTAAGTGATTCGCAGGACGACAGAAAAGCATATGGACACGATAAAATATTGGTTCATGGAGTAGGGGGGAAAATCATCAAACCGATGACTCCCAATCAGCAATTGTTGGTTGATACCATGGAAAAAAACGATATGGTCTTTGCTGTTGGTCCAGCTGGAACAGGTAAAACCTATACAGGTGTTGCCATGGCTATAAAAGCATTGAAAGAAAAACAAGTCAAAAAAATTATTTTAACACGTCCTGCAGTAGAGGCAGGCGAAAACCTTGGATTTCTTCCTGGAGACATGAAGGAAAAACTGGATCCTTATATGCAACCTTTGTATGATGCATTGCGGGACATGTTGCCCAATGAGAAACTGGAAGATTATATTCTGAAAGGGATTATCCAGATTGCCCCGTTGGCATTTATGCGCGGTAGAACCTTAGACCATGCTTTTGTAATTCTTGATGAAGCACAAAATACGACACATTCACAAATGAAAATGTTTTTGACTCGAATGGGTAAAAGTGCCAAGTTCATGATTACCGGTGATCCGGGCCAAGTCGATTTGCCTCGTAGAACTATTTCAGGGCTCAAAGAAGCTTTATTGGTTTTAAAGGATATTGATGGTATTGGTATTATTTATCTGGACGATAGAGATATTGTTCGTCATAGATTGGTCAAAAAAGTGATTGATGCTTACAAGCAAATTGAGAATAACGATTAAAAATTGATTCTAAAGACTAAGATTAAAAAGCGAAAAGATGGAATTATCAAGTGACGATTCCATCTTTTCGCTTTTTAATTAACATAACGTTACAATTAAGTTAAACTACTCCCATATTTTGGAATCTTTTTGTGTATCTCTTTGAAATACAATAAATTTGGAAATGTTATAAATGAAACGCACTTCAAAAATAAATTTTCTTCATACAAAATGAAAAAATGTGTTCCTGACAACCAAAATTTAAATAATTATTCGGAAGAAATTGAAAAGCAAACATGTTAAAAGAAAAAATTAAAGTAGTAATAAGCGATTTAGACGGAACATTACTCAATTCAGATCACACCATATCTACCTATACCAAATCGGTTTTCCAGGAACTCCACAATCAAAACTATTTAATAATTGTAGCCACAGGACGTCATCACCTTGATGCAATGGCTATTGTTGAAGATTTAGGGTTTCCTATTTATTTGGTTACCTCAAATGGTGCCAGAATTCATTCTCCCAAAAAAGAACTTCTTTACTCTTTGAATATAAAAAGTGAAGCCATAAAATCTGTTTTATCATTAGAAATTGATCCGGAGATCACCACTGTTCTATTCAGAGAGAATGTTTGGCAAACGTCCAAAACCAATAAAAAACTCAATGCTTTTCAAAAGGATTTAAAATATCCGCCGGAAGTCGTTGATTTTGATACTTTGGAAGATTATAGTGCCATAAAATTATTTTTTACCCATGATAATCACGAAAAGTTAATTGAATTAAAAGACAAAATTCTCGTGGATCATTCAGAGGAATTTAGTCACGCTTTTAGTTTGCCTATTTGTTTGGAATTTATGGATAAATCAGTCGATAAAAGTGTTGCAATTGGTAAGATTTTGGAAATGAAAGGTTTTACTTTTGAGGAAGCAATTTCTTTTGGAGATGGTTTTAATGATGAAAAAATGCTAAACGCAACAGGAATTGGATTGATAATGGAAAATGCGCCCGATAGTTTAAAAAACAAGCTGCCGCATTTAGAAATAATCTCTTCAAATGATACCGATGGTGTTGCCAAATATTTATCCCAAAAAATGATAAAGAAAGATAGTTCAGTTTCTGAAAAATTAAAAATTTAAAATTTGAAGTATTGTAAATTTAAAAATTTTTTGAATAAAACATTTCATATTATTTTGATAGGATATTTTAGATAATAATAACTGAAGTGACTATTCGTTTCTTTTCAAAATAATCCTAAATTTGCATCCATAAAAATAACAACACAATTATAGTATAATGAGCAATACAATCACAACTACTGATTTTCATTTTCCAAACCAAAAATCAGTTTATCGAGGGAAAGTTAGAGAAGTTTACAATATAAATGATGATCTATTAGTAATGGTTGCTACAGACAGGCTTTCGGCATTTGATGTAGTGTTGCCAAAAGGAATTCCATACAAAGGGCAAATTCTAAATCAAATTGCTACAAAATTCATGGAATTGACACAAGATATTGTACCAAACTGGTTGATTGCCACGCCTGACCCAAGTGTTGCTGTTGGACATTTATGCGATCCTTTCAAAGTAGAGATGGTAATTCGTGGATATCTTTCGGGACATGCCGCACGTGAGTATGCATTAGGGAAAAGACAAATTTGTGGTGTTACGATGGCTGAAGGTTTAAAGGAAAATGATAAATTTCCAGAACCAATTATTACGCCAACTACTAAAGCAGATAACGGAGAACACGATGCCGATATTTCCAGAGAAGACATTTTGGCGAAAGGAATCGTGACAGAAGAAGATTATTTGGTTTTAGAAAAATATACACGCGCTTTATTTCAAAGAGGAACTGAGATCGCCGCAAGTCGTGGTTTGATTTTGGTAGATACCAAATACGAATTCGGTAAGATGAAAGATGGAGTAATTGTTTTGATTGATGAAATACACACTCCAGATTCTTCTCGATATTTCTATTCAGAAGGATACCAAGAAAGACAAGATAAAGGGGAAGAACAAAAACAATTGTCAAAAGAGTTTGTTAGACGTTGGTTAATCGAAAACGGTTTTCAAGGTCAGGAAGGACAGAAAATTCCAAATATGACCGATGAATATATCGAAACGGTTTCAGAAAGATATATTGAGTTGTATGAAAATATACTTGGAGAGAAGTTTGTAAAGGCTGATATTTCTAATATTGATGAACGTATTGAGAAAAATGTACTGAGCTATTTGGAAAACAGGAAGTAGAAACTAGAATAAGTAAAATAGAAAAAACCGTAATTCAAAATTTGAATTACGGTTTTTTTGTTTTCTGAAAGGTTAGGCCTTGCTTTTTTTTTAGGGATAAATATGTAACAAATGTATTGATTTATAGTCTATTAAATATGTTTTAATTCCTTTTTTGATTTGTAAAGAAAAAACAAAATGTTAATAAATTGTTAATTTTAGTACTATGCGATACACAATACCTTCTTTTGGATATATATTTGTATAGGATATTATTATATGTTTTTAATTTCTAAAAAAATCAATCAAAAAACGAACAAACAATTTAAAATTAATCAATCAAAAATCAATCATTATGAAAAAATCAATCGTTTATCTAGGAGTAGCTTTAGTGGCTTTTGCAAATGTTTCTGTAGCCTCAAATTTCAAATCTTTTTCCAATAGCAAAAGCATAACAGAATTCTATGATGCTACAACTCCTTTGAGTGTTGCTATTAGCAAAGGAGATATTGAGGCCGTAAAAAAGTTCGTGGAATATGGAGCAGATGTAAATGAAAAATCAAACGGAATGAGTCCTTTAATGATAGCGGCTCGTTATAATAAAGTGGAAATCATTAAAATTTTGATTTCTAAAGGAGCACATCTTAACGAAAAAGATGAAAATGGATTTACAGCATTAAAATATGCAGAACTTTCAAATGCAAATGAAGCTATTCTCATTTTAAAACAGTTGTAAAATTTTAAAAGATAAGGTTTCACTTAACGATGGAACCTTATTTAAAACTCAATCAATCAATCAATCAATCAATCAAATATCATGAAAAATTCAATCTTAATTTTAGGAATCGCATTTGTATCGTTAACTAATGTTTGCAATGCATCAAGTATAATTAAAGATAAAATGAATACTTGTCAAGAAAGTGCTTTGGATAGATATAATTTGGTATTACTGTCAAATGAAATACCAACGGTTAAAAAAACTTCTATAATTGAAGAATCTGAAAGCTTTAATCCAGAATTGGTTATTCCATATAATAACGTTAAAACCATA
>Ga0210379_10000617_pt1 | contig 11840 bp, 6 predicted proteins | sample PLMedo_2_FD_155468 | JGI IMG/M metagenome (GOLD analysis project Ga0210379, IMG submission 155468) | Groundwater sediment microbial communities from an aquifer in East River, Colorado, USA - PLM4_32_coex redo | ecosystem: Environmental > Terrestrial > Soil > Riparian zone | place: USA: East... | reverse complement strand
CGTCTGCGTCGTGACATACGTGCCCGAGGAGACGATCCCCGAGGGGGTCGATGCGTCGCTCGACGCCGGGGAGCGCGCGTTCCCCGCCGTGACCACGATCATCATCTGTACGAAGTCCGTCGCGCCGCTGTTGTCCGTCACTGTGAGCAGCGGGTAGTAGGTCCCCTCGGCGCCGTAGGTGTGCGACACGACCGGTCCCGATGCCATAGCGCCGTCCCGGAACTCCCAGGCCCACGACGCGATCGACCCGTCCGGGTCGTGCGAGCCGCTCCCGTCGAACTGCACCAGGAGCGGGGCAGGCCCGTTCAGCACCGAGGGCACCATCTCCGCGATCGGTGGCGCGCCCGTGGTCGTCGCCGTGGAGATGTTCGAGTACGCCGAGGTGGCGGTCACGTTGAACGCCCGCACCCGGTAGCTGAACGTCGTTCCCGGCGGTAGGCCGGTGTCGCCGTGGTAGTCGATGTTGCGGCCGACCTGGGCGATCTCGGACCAGGCCGGCGGCGTCGCGGCACAGAAGGCCTGCGTCCCCTGGCAGCGCTCGACCCTGAAGCCGTCCTCGTTGTTCGAGACGTCCTGCCAGGTCATGTTGATCCAATCGCTCGTGAACGCGATCGCCAGCAGGCCGGCCGGCGCCGCCGGCGCCAGCGGCGGGCCCACGGTGACGCTGACGGTCGCCGTGCCTGTTCCTCCCCGCGCATCGTACACGGTCAGCGTCGCCTGCACGGGACCCGTCTCGTAGAAGGTGTAGTAGGCGGGCGAGCCCCAGGACTCGCCGCCGCTGCTGAACTCCCAGTGGATGTTGCCGATGAACCCGTCCGGATCGTACGAGCCGGCGGCGTCGAAGATCACGTCCAGCGGCGTCGGACCCTGGATCGTGTCCGACGTCGCGATTGCAAGCGGCGGCACGTTCGGCTCGACCGCCTCGACCAGGATCTCCTGCATCGCCTGCGCGCCGCCGTTGTCGGTCAGCGTCAGCGTCGCGACGTAGGGACCGCCGACTGTGTAGAGGTGCGTCGGGTCAGCCTCGGTGGACGTCGCTCCGTCGCCGAAGTCCCAGGCGTAGGCGGCCACCGACCCGCCGGGGTCGGTGCTGCCGGCCGAGCTGAAGGCGACGGACAGGGGCACGTCCCCGCCCGCCGGGGAGGACGAGGCGACCGGCACCGGCCATGGGTTCCCTCCCGTGCCGAGCAGCTCGTAGCCGATCCGGTAGTTCGCCAGCGGAGAGAGGTTCCGCACGAACGAGCCCGCGATCAGCGTCTTGCCCCCGAAGCCCGCGACGTTCGGATACGCCTCGCCGCTCGGGCTGTTCGCGAAGACGAACCCCTGCGGGTCGAGCACGACGCCCGTCGGGGAGATTCGCATCCCCATCAGGTCGCTGCGCGCGTCGAGGGGATCGAGCCCCCAGTCGCCGTCGAGCGCCACCCGCTGGTCCTGCCACACGACGACGAACTGCGAGCCGTTCCACGCCACGCGCGGGCGGTACTGGTCCCCCGCCCACGGCGTGAGGTTGACGTATGGGTGCACCGTCCCGTCCGGGTCGATGAGCCGGGCGAGGAGGTCGGTCTCGACGCCGGAGGTCAGCTCCTGCGACTGGGCCATGAGCGCGACGCCGCCGCTCGACGCCAGTCCGAGGCTGAAGATGCCGTTGCCGCCGCAGCTCGAGTAGTAGTCGTGGACGACGAACTCGGGCGCCTTGAGGCCCGCGGCGTCGACGAAGGTCCCGAGCGTGCTCGCCACGCATTCGTCGTGGGTGGCGTTGGCCTGCCAGACGACGAGCCAGCGCCCGCCGAGGACGGCGAGCCGGGGATTGCTACAGAACGTGCCGCCCATGGAGATCGGCGACGCATCCAGGACGACGGCGTCGGACCCTCGCACGCGCGCCGCGATCGGGAAGATGTACTGGCAGTTGATGCCGCAGCGCAGACCGACCACGAGAAAGTCGCCGCCCAACGCCTCGACGTCCGCGGGGCCGAAGCCCGGGCTCATGACGAGGAAGGGCGCCGGGTCAACCGGCGTCCCGTTCGCCAGCAGCCGCCGCGCGACGACGCCGCTGGCGTTGTTCCAGACCACCAGGTACATCGAGCCGTTCCAGGCCACAGCGGGGAAGCCGGGGTAGTTGGCCGAGTCCGCGGCATCCACCTCCGTTGGCTCCGCCGTCGTGGGGTTGCCGGCGCTGTCCAGCGGCTGCGCCAGCACGCGGGTGCGGTTCGCGATGCTGCTCCGGTAGGCCAGCATGGTGCCGCTGGCGCTGGTGGCGATATCCGCGCGCAGCTGCGAGGGCGCCCCGACGGACAGGGTGCGGCTCGGCCCGGAGACATTCGCGGCGCTGAGGTAGCTGCTCGACACCTCGTAGCTGCTGGTCACGAAGTCCGACCGGACCGCCTGCACGCTACCGTTGCCGGCACTCGCGGTGAGCCCGGTCTGGGCGCCCGCGACCAGGATTCCCCCCGGGTCGAGCACCTGGCCCGCGGCGTTGACTCGCGCGACGCGGGTGCCGGTGGGCCCGCCCCAGGTTACCTTCCAGTTCGCCCCGTCCCAAGCGACGCTCGTCGTCCTGTAGGCCTGCGGCGCGTTGGGTCCGGAGATGATCACCCCATTGCCGTCCAGCTTCTGGCCGTTCGTGCCGATGCGGCTCCCCTTCACGACTGCGCTGAAGTCGGGCAACTGGTCGTTCCAGACGGCGTAGATGCCGCTGCCGTTCGAGACCAGCCTGGCGAGCGGGACGCCCGCCAGGTTGTAGGGGGCGGAATCCAGCAGGTTGAGCGCGGCATCGAAGCGAATCGCACTGGTCGGGTCGTATCCGGTCATCGACTCTTCGTAGGCGAGGAGGAAGACACCCCCGGCGTACGCGAGATGGAGTCCGCCGCGCGAATAGTAGGTGGCCGGCACCAGACTGCGGGGGGCCGCGTCGAGGAGAACACCGGCTGAGGAGACTCGCAGGGCGACGAGGTCGCCGTTGACCGAGGTCCCCTGGTTGACGACCACCCAGTCGGTCCCGTCGGAGGCGATCGCCCAGGTCGCGCCGATCGGGGTGACGTTGAAGATCTTGATCGGCTTCGAATCCAGGACCTGACCGCCCGGGCTCACCCGCACGGCCTCCATGGACTTCTGGTAGTACCCCGTGCCGGAGACGTCGTAGCTCTCGTACACCACGAGCCAGTTCGTTCCGTTCCACGCGGCCCGCGGGTTCTCCTGCGCCGCCTTCCCGGCGGTGACCACGAAGGGCACCGGCTCGAGCGGCGTCCCCGCGGCGTCGAACCGCATCCCGTAGATGTCCTCCGAGGTCTCCCCTTCATACCCTCCGGTGCTGTTCGCGCGGTCGTCGGACCACACCGCGAGCATCGTCGCTCCCCCCTGCGACAGGTACGGCGCCGCCTGGTTGTTCGCCGCCGCGGAGATCGCGAGGTCGCCGGGGACGAAGCGGGAGGGAAGCAGGACGGTCTGCGCCTTCGCGGGAAGGTTGCCGAGAGCGATCAGTGCCAGACCCAGCGCAAGCGTGAGGTGTGTCCGCGAACAGCGGTATGGGCGCATGAGGGACCCCCCGAGGTGAGCCGATCTCGTCGGTGACGGGAATCAGGCTCACGATCTCATACCTGAGCCTGCCTCGGAGGTCTATGAGGTGGATCACTGAGTGAGGCTCGAGCACGCACCGGGGCGGGCCAGGCAGAGGACTCACGGTGCAAATCCCGAACCGGTCACAGCCGCGAGCCTCAATCACCGCATCGGGGGATGTTTCTCCCCTGTTCAGGCGGCTTCGGGGCCGTACGACGATGGCAAGGTGTGCGTTCTGGCGCTGGGCGGAGTACTCCTGAGTGCGCCGCCGCCCTGCCTGCCTGAGGGTGGCCTCAGGAGTCCTGCGGGAGCCTCAGAAGCTGTAGCGGGTCCAGATGCCGAAGGTGCGCGGTTGGTTCGTCACGTACCCGATGCGTGCCAGCGTCCCCCGCTCGCGGTCGAACGAGAGCAGGGCCAGCTCGTCCGTGACGTTGTTGACGTACAGCGCGACGTCCCACTGGTCGCGGCGCAGCCCTAAGCGCAGATTGACCACGTCGTAGGCCGGCAGCTCCGGCTCGTAGGTGAAGGTGGTCTGGGTCAGGGGGCCTCCGATGGTATTCGGCATGGCCGGGGACGGGGTGAGATCGAGCGTGCCGAGGTCCTCGTCCCCGACCTGCGTGAAGCGCGAGCCGACATGCTGGTAGGAGCCGGTGAGGTACAACTGCGCGCTGTTCATCACCTCCCACTGGTAGGTCGCGTAGGCTGCGACCTGCAGGTTGGGCACGGTCGGCAGCCGCCTCCCCTCCTCGATGCCCGACACGACGGTGACGTTGCCGAGCGCATCGCTCGAGGTGAGGGTCGAGTCGAGCTCGGAGTCGTTGAAGCTGCCTGAGACGGAGAAGTCGAAGTGGGAGGTCGGCGCCATCTCGAGCTCGAGCTCGATACCCTGGCTATGGGCCTGCGGCACGTTGAAGACCACGCGCGACGTGCAGGTGCCCGCCGTCACCGTGGTCTGCAAGTCGTCGATGTCGATGTAGAACACGGAGGCGTCGAGCGAGCCCTTGCCGCCCAGCAGGTTCGACTTGAACCCGACCTCGTAGTTCCAGACTGTCTCGTCCTCCCAGCTTTCGTGGCCACCGAAGGTGTCCAGGTCCGTAGGCGAGCACAGCGCCTCGTTGAGCGGATCGTTGATGCCGCCCAGGCGGAAGCCGCGCGAGGCCTGCGCATTGAAGATCGCGTCGTCCGACACCTTGAAGGTCGCGATCAGGCGCGGCGCGTAGCCGTCGGAATCGGTGGAGCCGGGCGTCGACAACACGCTGGTACCCAGTGCGGGGGGGGGGTTGTTGATGACGCCGTCGACGAACGCTTCCTTGTCCTCGCTGAAGTTGTAGTAGCGCAGACCGCCCGTCAGGTCGAAGTGGCTGGTCAGCGACCAGGTCGCCTCGCCGAACAGGGCGAACTGATCGAGCTCGTAGCTCAGGTCGGAGAAATACAAGCTGTCCCTGGGGGAGAGCAGTCCCTGGGTCGGGATGCCGGTCGCATCCTCGAACCCGGGCACCGTGACGTCCTGCCCATAGTCGCGCTCCGCGCTGCTGTAGAAGGCGCCGACCAGCCACTTCAGCCAGTCCGCCTCGCCGGTCAGGCGGAGCTCCTGCGTCCACATCTCCATCGTGGTGGCGTCGAACAGCGGCGAGTCGAGGCTGTAGATCGGCTCCGGGAACCCGATGGTGCCGCCGGTGAAGCTGGCTGTCAGCGCGGTCGTGTCACGGACCACGAGGATGTCGCGGTGGAGGTACGACGTGATCGACGTGAGGGCCAGGTGGTCGCCGAACTCGTAGCGGAGGTTGATGTCGCCAAGCCAGAACTCGTCGGTGTACTCCTCATCGGCCTGAGTGAACTCCTGGCGGTCCTCGAAGTCCACGGTCGGCCGCGTCGTGGTGAAGGGATTGGCGAGGATGTTGTAGACATCCTCCCGGTTCCAGCCGTTCGCCACGACCCGCTGGAAGACGACGCGCGGCGTGATGGTCAGCTTGTCGGTCGGCGCGAACATGAAGGCCAACCGCCCGCCCGTGCGGTAGCCGTCATTGCTGTCCTCCTTCACGCTGAGGTCGGGCTGAATCGAGTCGGTGAACCCGGGGAGGTGGGTGTAATACCCGGCGTAGCGCATCGCCGCCTTGTCGCCCAGTGGCACGTTGACGCCGGCCTTGAGGCTGCCGGTCTCGCTCCCACCGTCGACGAGGCCTCCCCCGAGCTCGACGAACCCGTCGGTCACCCCCAGCGCGGGCTGGTTCGTGACGTAGCGCACGGTCCCGGTGACCGAGCCGGCGCCGAACAGGGTCCCCTGCGGGCCGCGCAGCACCTCCACGCGATTCACGTCGACCAGATCCAGGTCCGGCGTGTAGAGCGAGAAGGAGACGGACGACTCGTCCAGGTAGATGCCGACCTGTTCCTTCACTCCGGGCTGGTCGCGCGCGATCTGGCCGGCCGAGACGCCGCGCATCGCCACCTGGCTCTGGCCGGGGCCCAGGCTCTGCACCGTGAAGCCCACCACGTTCGCCGCCACGCCCTCGATGTTGTCCGCACCGCGCTCCCGCAGCTCGTGCTCCGAGAGAGCCGCCACCGAGAAGGGCACGTCGATCGGAGCCGTCTCGCGCTTCATGGCCGTGACGGTGACCACCTCTCCCAGCGTCGTGTTCAGCCAGAGATCGAGCCGGCTCGGACCGCCGGCTGCGACCTCGACCGAGAGCGTCTCCCCCCAGAAGCCGAACGCCGACGCCTTCACGCTGTAAGAGCCCGGCGCGAGGGAAAGCGAGTAGGTGCCGTCGGCTCCCGTGGTCGTCGTCTGCGCCGCCTTGGTCGCCTCGTTCGTGGCGGTGACGGTGACGCCGGCGAGCGGAGCCTTCGCCGCATCACGCACGACGCCGCTGAGGGTGGCAGCCGCGGACTGCGCCCGCGCCGGCACGGCGAAGAGGGCAGCGACCAGGGCGATGGGGAGCAAGAGCGACTGCCGCTGAAACATGATGTCGAATCTCCGTGCTGGATAGGGGCGAAGCGGTCGTGGTGTCGGGAACTCCGAGGTCCGGAGGCCACTAGCGAGGTGCGTGCCAGGGAGGTGTGAGACGAGGAGAACGCCACACGCCGGTCCCATCTGATTACAGCGGCTTCCTTTGCGCTGACGCCGCCGCCCGTCGGAAGGCGCGGGGTCGCGGAGGCGGTTGGTCAACTGCAGCCGCAATCGTACGAACCTCCAGTCGGGACCCGGGGTCAACCCGTTGAAACCAAGGCGAGAAGCCGCGACTGGTCAGGAATTGACCGGGGGCTCGATTTCTGGTCAGCGGGAGAGCTCGAGGCCCGGGCAGCGCTTCCGCCGAACGTACGCCGCCGCTAGTCCCGCCCAACCCCGAGCGCATCGGCGACACGGTTGATGTAGTTGAACCACGAGGCAATCAACGTGATCTGCAGGATGCCGCGATCGTCGAAGCCGGCCGCGCGCAGCTTCTCGTGGTCCTCCCTCCCGATGCGCGTCGCGTCCTGGGTGAGCGCCTCGACGTACTCGAGCATCACACGGTCCTGCGCGGAGATGGCGGCGGTCCGGAAGTCCACCCGGAGCGACTCCACCAGCTTCTCGTCCATCGTCACGCGACGCAGAAACTCTGCGTGGGAGTCCAGTCAGTAGTGGCACCGGTTCGTCGCGGACACGACCGTCGTGATCATCTCGTGTTGGCGCCGCGTCAGCGGCAGGTCGGGCGACAACAGGACGCCGAACGTCGCGAAGGCGTGATGAAGCGCGGCGGGGATGAGCGTGTGCGTCGCGACGATGCTCGTCGCGCCGTCGTCGTCGGCATCCCGCGCGTACTCCTTCGGGTAGAGCTTGTGCTGAGCCTCGAGGGCCGCCCGGAGCGCCTCGTCGGCCTGGGTGAACGGAATCGTCTTGATCCATGCCATCAGATCTTCTCCTGGGCAGGCCGCACCCGCGGCGCCACCGCGAATCGGTAGACGGGATATCCCAGCGCGACCACGCTCGTCCCGAGCGCGGCCTCGAGCGGCCGACCTGCCGCAAGCAGCGCCAGGAGCGTGACGAGCAGCGCGAGGAAGGCGAGAGGGGTGACCGGGTAACCGGGGACGCGAAAGGCCTCGCCGGTCGGTCGCGGGAGCCGGTAGACTCCCGCGACGGTGAGGGCGACGAACGCCACCGTCACGAAGATGAAGTAGGCGACGATCGCATCGAAGGTGGCCACGGCCACCACGAGGCAGGCGAGCGCCGCCTGGAGAGCGATGCCCCGGACCGGGGTCCCGAAGCGGGGGTGGAGCTGGCCCACCGCACGCAGGAAGAGGCCGTCCCGCGCCATCGCGTAGTAGACCCGAGGGGCGGTCAGCACAAAGGCGGCGAGGCTCCCCCAGATCGTGATCAGGACTACCGCGGCGAGGACCCGCCCGCCCGCCGCGCCGAACAGCGCGACGCCGGCCTGGGCGGCGAATGCGGGTCCGGAGTCCACCGCCGCGATCGGCACCAGGTAGATGAAGACGCCGCTCGTGAGGATGTAGATCAGCGTCGCGGCGCCGACGCCGAGCGCGAGGGCGCGGGGCAGCGTCCGCGACGGGTCCCGCACCTCTCCCCCGATCTTGGCCACGTCCCAGAAGCCACCGAAGGAGAAGAAGGCGCCGACGAGACCGCCGGCCAGGCCGGCGAGGAGCGGCGCCGAACCCGGGCGCGGCTCCACGAATGGCTGGAAGTTCGACCACGCGCCGCGCCCCGAGCCGAAACCCCAGGCAACGATCGCACCGAGGAGCAGCAGCTTCAGCGCCGCGAGCAAGCGCACCACACTGGCCCCCAGACGCACCCCGATGGCGTTGGTCAGTGCGAGTTGGAGGATCACAGCGATCGCGACCGCCTTCTGACCGACGCCTCCGAGCGGGACGAGCGCCGCAACGTACCCCGCGAGCCCCGCGGCCAGCGCCGCCGTGAGCCCCGGATCCATCACCAGCAGGCTCTTCCATCCGTAGAGGAAGGCAACGCCGGGGCCCCAGGCCTCGCGCAGGTACACGTAGCCACCGCCAGCCTCTGGAAAGCGTGCGGCCAGCTCACCGTAGCACAGGGAGCCGCAAAGCGCCGTCACTCCCACCACCAGCCACACCATGAGCAGCCAGAAGGGAGAGCCCAGACCCTTGGTCATCTCGGCAGGCGTGAGAAAGATCCCCACGCCGATGACTTCCCCCAGCACCAGCGCCACCGCCGAGTCGAGTCCGAGCGTGCGCGCCGCCATCGGTCTTCCCATCCCGGTCATCCCCCCAACCGAGCCGATTAGGAGCGGGAGTGCGTGCGCTTCGCGGACTTCTTTCCACCAGCAGTATTGAGAGCAACGGCCGCGCGGATGAGCGCCTTGAACGCGTTCGCGTCGATCTCCTTGCCCTCGTGAATGTCGATGGCGCGCCTGGCGTTCCCGTCAAGGCTCGAGTTGAAGAGCCTGGCAGGGTCTTTCAGGGAAGCGCCCTTGAAGAAGGTCAGCTTCACTACCGACTTGTACGACTCTCCCGTGCAGATGCCCCCGTCATGGAACCATACCGGCGTCCCCATCCACTTCCACTCTTCCACAACATCGGGGTCGGCCTCCTTGATGAGGGCGCGCATCCTTGCCAGTGTATCGCCTCTCCAGTCACCCAACTCGGCAATCCTCTCGCTGATGAGTATGGAGGCCGCCTTGCCTGCTGCCTTTGGTTGGCTCTTCATCTTCCTGCCTTTCGTTGGGGATCGGGTCAGGCGCTCGCCGGCGCCAGTAGCAGCACCACTCCGATCACGATGGGCGCGAGACATCCGCTCAGCGATAGAGCTGGATGGCGCCTGCCTCGCGCGCGAAGGCGGCGATCTCCTTCCGCCACGACCCCGCCAGCGCCCGTAGGTCTGCGCCGGAGACGAGCGCCTCGCCCACGGCCGGATCTCCGGTGAGCACGTCGATCGGCAGGCGATCGGTCACGTACTCGTAGGGCGGCTTCTTCCACTCGACGCAATCGGGGTGCTCGGCGACGATGTCCTGGAGGAGCGCCAGCGTCGTGAAGTACGGGCGGAAGGCGGCGCGGTCGGTCACCTGGATCTGGAAGCCGCGACAGACCTGTCCCGCGTACTTGTGGAACGTCGGCTCGAAGGCGTGGTCGCGCAGCGTCAGGCCGCGCAGCCGGCGCTTGTCGAACCGCTTGCGCACGGCCGGCAGGTCGAGCCACGGCGCCCCGAAGATCTCGAACGGCCGAGTGGTCCCCCGCCCCTCCGAGATATTCGTCCCCTCGAGGAGCACCTGCCCGGGGTAGACGAGCGCCGTGTCGAACGTCGGCATGTTCGGCGACGGTAGGACCCACGGCAGACCCGTCTCCGGAAACAACATCCGGCGGCGCCAGCGATCCATGGGCACGACGGTCAGCGCGGCGAGGCCCGGGCAGCGCCAACCGACTCCGTCACGCCTCCGCACCGGGCGCGCGGAGGCCGCACGCGACCCCGCCTGCTTGCCGCTCATGCGGAGGTTCACGAGCGCGGCAAGCTCGCCTAGCGTCAGCCCGTGCCGCATCGGGACGGGGGTGAGGCCGACGAACGACGTGTACCCCGGGCGGATCAGGTTTCCCTCGACGGCGATCCCCCCGAGGGGATTCGGCCGATCGAGGATCACCACCTCGCAGCCGCTGCGGGCACAGCTCTCGAGCGCGAGCGCGGTCGTCCACTCGAAGGTGTAGACCCGGGTGCCCACGTCCTGGAGATCGACCAGCAGCAGATCGATCCCCTCGAGCATTGCGCGCGTCGGGGATCGCGTCTCGGAGTAGAGGGAGTAGATCGGGATGCCGAGGCCGGGGTCGGTCCCGTGCCCCGACTCGATCATGTTGTCCTGCTTCTCGCCGGCGAAGCCATGCTGCGGCCCGAACAGAGCACACAGCTTCGCTCCCGCCAGGCGGAGCACCACGTCGCGCGCCGAGACGAAACCGGAGGTCACCGACGCGGGGTGCATGAGCAGCCCGACGCGTCGCCCCTTGAGCCACTTCGGGCGCTCGCGCGCCAGCACCTCGAGCCCGGTCGAAACCCTCATCGCCATGTTGGCGGCGCGCACACCCTCGCGCCGTCCCTCCTCCCCGCTGCCGCGCCCGTCACTGCACCGGGCGCTTCGTCTTGACCGGGTCCGCCGGCCGCTTCGGCAGATCGTGCGGGTCCTTGGCGAGCTGCTTCATAATCTCGGCGATGGCGCGGTCGAGCTGCGCGTCCTTCCCCGCGATCTCTGAGGCCGGGTCGTTATCGACCTCGATGTCGGGGGAGACCCCCACCCCTTCCACGACATGCTCCCCCTCGCGGGACATGTTGCTGAACTCCGGGACCGAGACCTGCCCGCCGTCGATGAGGGGACCGTGCCCCGAAATGCCGACGACCCCGCCCCAGGTGCGCTTCCCGATCAACGGACCTAGACCCGACAACCGGAACATGTACGGGAAGATGTCGCCGTCCGAGGCGCTCGTCTCGCTGATCAGGCACGCCATTGGGCCGCGCATGACGCGGTCCGGATAGGTCGATGCGTCCTCCGCCGTGCGGGCGTAGCCGAGCCCCAGTAGCTTGCGGCTCAGCCGCTCGATGATCCACTGCGAGACGTTCCCGCCGCCGTTCGAGCGCTCGTCTACCACCAGCCCGTTCTTCCAGGCCTGCGGATAGAACCACTTGAGGAACTCGCGCGACCCATCGGACCCCATGTCGGGGATGTGGAGGTAGCCGACCTTGCCGCCCGTCGCCTCGTCCACGTAGACGCGGTTCCGCTCGGTCCAGTCGAGATAGATGAGGGCGCTCTCGGAGGTCACCGGGGTGACCTTGACCTTCCGCGTCGCCTTGACGTTGTCCTTGGCGGCCAGCGTGAGCGTGATCGGGTTCGCGGCGCGGTTGACCAGGAGCCGGAACGGGTCCTCGTTCCCCTTCAACTCCTCGCCGTCGATCGCCAGCAGGAACTCTCCCTCCTTGGCGTCCACGCCGATCTCGGTGAGCGGGCTGCGGTAACGCGGCTCTTCGTTCTGGCCGCGATAGATCTTCCCGAGGCGGTAGTGCCCCGCCTTCTCGTCCCAGTCGAGGCGCGCGCCCAGCAGCCCGACCGGCGCGCGGTCCGGCTGATCCCAGTCGCCGCCGGCGATGTAGGCGTGGCCGACGTTCAGCTCCGCGACCATCTCGCCGAGAACGTAGTTGAGGTCGGACCGGTGCGCGACATGCTCGACCAGCGGCGCGTACTGCTTCCTGAGCGCCTCCCAGTCGTACCCGTGCATGTTCGGGGCGTAGAAAAAGTCGCGGTAGCGCCGCCAGACCTCGTTGAACGCCTCACGCCATTCCTCACGCGGGATCC
>Ga0210379_10000616_pt1 | contig 11852 bp, 10 predicted proteins | sample PLMedo_2_FD_155468 | JGI IMG/M metagenome (GOLD analysis project Ga0210379, IMG submission 155468) | Groundwater sediment microbial communities from an aquifer in East River, Colorado, USA - PLM4_32_coex redo | ecosystem: Environmental > Terrestrial > Soil > Riparian zone | place: USA: East... | reverse complement strand
ACGATCGACACGCGCGAGGGCATCGACACCCAGATTCGAAACCTCGAACGGCTCATCGGAGGGGACGTCGCCGCCGAGAAGCAGGCCGTGACGCTGCGGTGGCTGACCGACCTGTACATGTCGATCGGCCAGTTCGACCGGGCGGCGAGCGCCTTCGAACAGATCCTGGTCTTCTTTCCGGGCGACGTGGCCACGTCGAACGCGTACGCCGCCATGCTCCTCGATCGCCGCCACGACCCCGCGGGCGCCGAGAAGGTGCTCGGCGCCGCGATCGAGTGGTCCGGGGCCAGCGCAACTCCGCCGCCGTTTCTCGGTCGAGCGTACGCACTCCAGGCGCGCGCCCTGCTGGAGCTGGGACGCCGCGACGAGGCGCTGCAAGCCGCCGACCGCGCCGTCGCCATGCTGGACGAAGACGCCGCCGAGGACGCGGTCCGCGTGCGCGCGCGATGCCTCGCCGACCTCGGGCGCCGCGACGATGCCCGCGCCGCGTACCTTTCGCTGATCGGCTCGACCGGGGATTCCAATCCGGACGACGACGCGGCGCTGATCGCGCTGCTTTCCGCCTCGACCCCGGTGGACGCGGCCGCGTTCGACAGGGCCGTGGCCGGCGCGGTTCGGGACGCGCGCCGCGCGCGCGCAGACGCCGCCCGGGCGGAAGGCGCCGCGATCGTCGAACTCAAGGGGGAAGGCGGGGTGCGTCTCGAGGCAACGCTCCGGCGCGGCAAGAGCCCGGCCGCGATTCTGTTCGTTCCCGACCTGGGCGGCCGGCGCTCAGCGTTCACACCCTACGCCCAGCTTTTCACCGTCGACGGGGTGACCACCCTGACACTCGACCCCCGCGGGCACGGCGACAGCCGATGCGACTCGATTCCGTCCTACGACCTGATGCCGGCGCGCCAGCGCGACCAGCTCGCGTCCGATGTGGCGACCGCGTGGCGCTACCTCAAAGACAAGGTCGGGGTGGAAGTCGACGGGATCGCCATCGTCGCCGAGGGCGGCGCGTGCACCACCGTCGAGCGCGCGATCCACGAGCACGGCGTGGTGGCCGTCGTCGTCCACCTCTCGCCGCTGTTCACCGCCGACGACCGCGACCTGACGGCGGCGCTGTCGTTTCGGCCGCCGAAGCCGATGCTGGCCGTCGCGAGCGACGAGGACGCCTTCGCGATGCAATCACTCTGGCTGCTCGACGAAGCGGGCAAGGACGCGGCGGCCGGTCGCAACGGCGCGCGTCCCACCGTGACCACGCGCGTGTTCCGGTTTTCCGGGCACGGCGTGCAGCTCTTGCGCGACCCCGCCAACTTCGCCGTGGTCTCGACCTGGACCCGCAAGGCCGTCAACCTGCCCGACTGATCTCCCGGCGTTCCCCGCGCTGCCCAGCCGCGGCTTGAACGCCCTCGCGTTGCCCCGTTGTTCCCGGCCAGCCCGGCCCGATTCCAATGGCTTCCCTTCGTGTCCATGGTATGAATGTTGCGATTTCGCGTCGTGATGACGCGGTACTCCCTCTTGATCGTCGGCCTGGTGGCCGGCCAGTGCGCCGCCGCGTCCCCCACCGGGGCGCAGCGGTCGCGTGCCCATTTCGTCCCGAAGTGGAACAACGAGGCGCTGTTCGACTCGACGACGACGCGCGAGGAACTCCTCGACATGGGGCGTTCGGCCGTGAGCTTTTCCCATTTCCCGCTCGCCGAAGTCTATTTCCAGGAAGCGCTGCTCCGTGACCCGGACGACGTCGACGCGATGTGCGAGCTCGCGCATCTCTACAAACGCACGGGCCGCCTGGAGTATGCGCGAGGGCTGCTGACGCGCGCGTCCACGCTGGTCCCGACGCGCCTCGACGTCGTCGCGAACCTCCGCACCGTGGAACGGGAGCTGCGCGGCGAACTCGAGCGCGAAATTCGCGCCCTGCTGGCCGCGGAGCGCTTCGACGAGGCACTGCCGCGCCTCGCCGTGCTCCTGTCCATCACCCCCGACAACGTCGACGTCCTGGCCGACAAGGCCCGCTGCCTGGCGCGCATCGGGCAGATGGACGCCGCGCTTTCCACCATCGACCTCGCGCTGTCGAAAGCGCCGCGCGAGGACCTCTACGCCCTGCGCGCCGAGTTCTCCGCCACGATCGAGCACGACCGCATTGCGTCGATGGAATCGTCCGCGCGCCGCCTGATCGAATCGGGCAATTGGGTCCGCGGCGAGGCGTCCGACGTGCTGCAGGCCATCCTCGCGCAGGATCCGTCGAACGAGTGGGCGCGCGAACAGTTTCGCGCGCTCTCCGGATCCAGCGGCGGCGTGGCCGCGCCGCGGCGCGAGGGGCCGGCCTGGCCGGAGCAGTTCATCGGCGCCATCCGAGACATCGCGCCCGGGGTCGCCGGGTTTTTCGACCGCCACCTCACCGCCATCCTCGCGCTGATCGGCATCGCCATTGTGTTCGCGTCTCCGCTCGCGCGGGCATTCGCGCGCCGCGTGCGGCCTTCGTCGCTGTACTCGGGCGACCTGGGACAGATCGTGGTGGGCGACGCGCTGCGCCTGGCGAGCTCGTCCGGGCTCTCGGGCGTGATGGTATTCCACACCCCCGAGGGGCGCGCGAAGGTGTACCTCGAAGACGGGGAGCCCGTTCACTGCAGCGGTTTCGGCTACACCGGGGTGGAGGCGTTCGCCTGGCTGGTCGAACACATCGAAGAAGGCTCGTTCGCGCTGCGCCCGTTGCGCGGGTCGGTTGAACACACTATCGATCAGCCGCTGACGCTGCTGCTCGCGGGCCGCCCCACCACCGCCGCCGACGCGGAAGCCGTGCAACGGCGTCGCAAGTCCCGCATGTCGGAACTGCTCGAAACCCACGTAGACTGAAAAAGGGGATGCCGCTAGTCGCGCGGCGTCTCAGGATCGCCCGCGAAGGCGAGCTGGTCGAGGTGATCCTCGACCGCGTTCGCGAGCCGGTCCAGGTTGCGCACCGCGATCTCGAGCAGATGGCGTTCGCGCGCGTCGAGCGTGCGCTCGGCGATGAGTCCCTCGACCGCCATGCGCACCGCGGTGAGCGGGGTCCGCAGGGCGTGTGACGTCTCGGTCAGGTCCGTACCCCCCGCGGCGCCGGCGGCGATCGCCGCGTCGACGGCCTCGTCGACCGCTTCCCAGAGCTCGGCCACGTCGCCGAAGGGCTTGCGCAGCACGCGCCGGGCCCCGAGCATGGATGCTTCCTCGTCCAGCGACTCCGTCGGATCGGCTGTCATGAACACGAAGGGCACGCCGAGGCCGCGGGCCCGCAGCGCGTGGCCCATTTCGAAGCCGGACATGCCCGGCATGCGCACGTCGGAAACGACGACGTCGGGCGGATCCGCGGTGACGGCCGGGATGGCGTGGTCGGCGCGGGCGAAGCGCGCCACCGCGTAGCCGCGGCTGGCGAGCGAACGTCCGAGCCATTCGCGCATGAGATCGTCGTCCTCGACGAGGACTATGCGGATCACGTGTTTCCTCCAGCTCTCCCATCCGGGGAGCGATGTCTGGTCCCTTGTCGGCGTGTCGACCAGAGGTCTGCCGGGGTCCGAAGGGCAAGCCATGTGCCACGGGGAATGGGACTTTCGGGGCGTCCGCATGCGGCACCTATGGGAATCGGGCTGACGCGACGAGGCGCGACTCGGAACTGCGCGCTGGGGGAGCCGGGACCCCGAGCGGGCGTCTGGCACGGGCAAACTGCGAAGCGGATTTCGAAGTGCGCGAGGGTCAAAAGCCGACGCTCGCGCCCCCGATCGCGCCCCAGTCGTTCACGCGCTCTCCCACCGGCCCCGTCTCGACCTCCACGTCGGCAAACAGGCCCAGGGCTCCCGTCCATTGGTACGATCCGGTCGCGAAGAGGAGGTCCCGACGCGCGTCCCTTTCGTATGCCAGGATCAGCGCCCCCACCCCGATCGCGGTCCGTGACCCCAGCGCCAGCGACGCCCCCGCGCTCACGCGAAGGTGATCCGTGTGCGCGGCCCTGACGACCTCGTTGTCGGGGTAGTTGTGGATCCAGGTGAATCCCGCGATCGCCCAGACGGTGAGGGCGCCCAGCGAATCGGCGTAACCGGCCGACGCGTTCACGTCGATCGTCTGCGACGAATAGGGAAAGAACCGGCTGTTGCCGGTGCCGGTGCCGAGGTATCCGAGCAGGCAGAGCGTTCGTCCGCTGCCTCCCCACAGCCGCGCCCGGGCGCGAAGGCGAAGGTCGCCCAGCCCGGTCGTGATGTGAGACGAATCGGTGAGCGCGACGAACGGCTGGTCGACCGACACGAAGAACGCGCTCCGAACGGGGAAGCCAGCCAGGAGGCGATAGACGGAGCCTTCCACCCCGCCGGAGGTAACCTCCAGGGTGGCACGAACGGTTATCTGCCTGGGGGAAAGGAGAAAGGCCGATTCCGCAGGGGCATCCTCGTAGATGCCCACGGCACCGGCCTCGTGGAAGGCACAGGCTATGATCGCGAGCGCGGCCGCAACCCAGGCCGCGACTCCGATGCGGTGCATGATCGCCCCGCGCCGACGTCGTTAGTGAACGACGCCTTCGAGGAGCTGCACGCGCCCCTGCCGAATGAACTGCACCCAGATCGTCCGGCGATTACCGGGCAGCCGATCTTTGGCGACGATCTTGCCGAAATCGTTCCAGGAGCGGTGGTGAATCACTTCACCGATCTGAAACTCCTGGTCGTCCGAGTACTCTTTGGCGTGGTCGACATCCAGGTCTTCGATGGCGACCAACTGCTCGTCCGGAACGCGATCGTCGGCTCCGGCCATGTCTTCCTTCGGCATGTACGGAAGGAAGCCCTGACAGCCGGGACACTTCAGCCACAGCACTTCCTCGGTGCTGCCCTGCTTGATGATGTCCATGTCGAAGTCGGCCTTGCAGACCGAGCAGTGTTGTCGAATTGTACTGGAGCTCACGATAGACATAATCACCGTCCGGCTGGGGTCACGAGATCACGACCCGGCAGCACCCTTCCGCATCATCGCCGGTCGCGTACCGCGAGCCGCAAAGCGGACAGGGATATCCGTCCAACCGTCCTTCCTTCTCCGCTTTTCGAAGGAGCTGAACGAACTTGACGTACTCCTTGTCCTTCATGAGCACCCCGCCTTTTTCCCGCTTTTCCATACCCAACTCCTCCGTGTTGAGGTGAAAAAACCAGGCAACAGCCTAAACCGTTTTAAATGGCCGGGATACACAGGATGCTGTGTCCTGACGCACCGGAACCACAATATCTTGCGGAACCCTAGGCGTTACCGCCAGATGCGTCAAGCAAAAACTGCAGAGGATCAGCTCGTAGCACGTTGTCGTGTGGCAACATCGACGTCCTGAATATAGTCACCATACCCCGAGCGCGCAAGGGTCGGTGGGAAATGCACTCGATCGCTGTGTGGGCGGTGTGCACTCCCTCTGCCGCCGTCCTCCCGCGCAGATTGTTGAAAGGCGCGACTGCGGATTGGCGTCCGAGAGAGTGCACACCGCCCTAACGAGAGGGGGCGATATATCGGGCGAAACGCGATTTCGCGAGTCGCGCGTACCAACTTGTTCGCGCGAGCGCATGAGCGCGGAGCCCGACATGTCGCCCGCCCAACGGACGTGCCAGCGGATTGTTAACGGAGAGCTTGCTCGAGATCGGCCTGGAGGTCTTCGACGTCTTCGATGCCCACCGAGATCCGCACCAGCCCCGGAGTCACGCCCAGTTTCGCCTTGTCGGCGTCGGGGACGCTGCCGTGCGTCATGGTGGCGGGATGGCTGATCAGACTCTCCACTCCGCCCAGACTCTCGGCGAGGGTGAAGAGCTTGACCGCGCGCAGCACCTGGTCGGCGCGCTCGAGCGACCCCAGTTCGAAGGAGATGATTGCGCCGAAGCCGCGCGCCTGTCGCTTGGCGAGCTCGTGGTGCGGGTGGTCGGGCAGGCCCGGATAATTGACCTTCTCCAGACCGGGGTGCCGGGCCAGATACGCGGCGAGGACCCGTGCGTTCGCCTCGTGCTGCCGCATGCGCACGGCCAGGGTCTTGGTCCCGCGCAGCGCCAGAAAGCAGTCCATCGGCCCGGGAACCGCGCCTACCGCGTTCTGCAGAAAGCGGAGCTTCTGCGCGGTCGCGTCGTCGTTCAAGACGACGATGCCGCCCACCATGTCGCTGTGCCCGTTCAGGTACTTGGTCGTGCTGTGCGTGACCAGGTCGGCGCCCAGAATCAGCGGATTCTGCAGGTAGGGACTCATGAAGGTGTTGTCCACGCACACCCGCGCCCCGCGCGCGTGCGCCATCTCCGACACCGCGCGGATGTCGGTGACGCGAAGCACCGGGTTGGTCGGTGACTCGATGAAGACGAGGCGGGTTCGGTCCGACAGCGAGCGCTCCACCATCGCCAGGTCGGCGGTGTCGATGAACTTGAAGGAGAGCCCGTACGCCTTCAGCACCATCTCGAAGAGGCGATACGTGCCGCCGTACACGTTGTGGGTCACCACGACCTCGTTCCCCGGGCCGAACAGCCGGAGCACGGTGTCGATGGCGGCCATCCCCGACGAATACGCGATCCCGTGCTTCCCTTTCTCCAGCGCGGCGACGTTGCGCTCGAGAGCTTCGCGCGTCGGGTTGGCGGTGCGCGCGTATTCGTAGCCGCGGTGTTTGCCGATGCCGTCCTGCCGGTAGGTCGAGGTCTGGAAGATCGGGGTGATGACGGCGCCGGTTTTTTCGTCCGGGGACTGCCCGGCGTGCACGCAATCGGTCGAGAATCCCATATGCCTCCGCCTGTCTACGCGCCGCCCAGACCGTGCTGGGCGAGCCACGTTTCCGAATGGACCTTGCTCAAGTAGCGCTCCCCCGTGTCCGGTATCAAGACCACCACGATCTTGTCGGCGTCGAGGTCGCGCGCCACTCGCAGCGCCGCTACCACCGCCGTGCCGGAGGAGCTGCCCACCAGCATCCCCTCCTCGCGGGCGAGCCGCCTCGTCATAAGCAGCGACTCGCGATCGTTCACCAGCAGCATGTCGTCGACGTACTGGAACTGACAGGTCCCGGGAATAAAGTCTTCACCGATTCCGTCGACCAGATACTGGCGAGCCTCGGTCAATTCCTTGTGATAGAAATAATGGGTGAGGATACTCCCCTCGGGGTCGGCGCCGACCACTTTCACCGCAGGCTTCATTTCCTTGAGGTAGCGGCCGGTCCCGCTGATCGTCCCGCCGGTCCCCATCCCCGCCACCAGGTAGTCGACCTCGCCGTCGGTATCGCGCCAGATCTCGGGGCCCGTCGACCGGTAGTGCGCCTCGGGGTTCATCGGGTTCTGGTACTGGTTGCCAAGTACCGCGTTCGGGCGCTCCCCCGCCAGGCGCTTCGCCACCGAGTAGTAACTCTCGGGCGACTCCGGCGCCACGTTGGTCGGGCAGCGGATCACCTCGGCGCCGTACGCCTTGAGCATGTACTCTTTTTCGACCGGGACCTTGTCGGGCATCGTGAACACGCACTTGAACCCCAGGATCGAGGCCGCGAGCGCGAGCCCGAGACCGGTGTTGCCCGACGTGCATTCGACGATGGTGCCGCCCGGCTTGAGGGTTCCCTTGCGGATCTCGTCTTCGATCATGACGATTCCGATGCGATCCTTCACACTGCCGCCGGGATTGAAGTACTCGAGTTTCGCGAGCACCGTGCACTTCACGTCGGCGGCAACGCGGTTGAGCCTGACCAGGGGCGTGTTGCCGATGGTCCCGAGAACACTCTCCGCGTACTTGACGCGTCGCAGTCGATCGCTCATGGGTAGTCCCGGGCGCGGCAGGCGGGCGCCCTCCTCCTTGAATCAGTGGGTAACCGTGGAAGTCAGATGAAACCGGTTGCGGGCCGAGTCTGTGGGATCTTATAGCACAGCCCCGCGGCCAAAATCAAATCATCGGATCAGGGCGGCGAAATGCGCGCTTTCGCGCCGGTGCCGTACGAGAGGATCTCGCTGGTGGTTCGTGAGGTCCTCGGCCCGGAATCCGGCACACCCCGCACCGGCGGGACGGCCTTGGACTCGCGCAAGCGCTCGATCTCGCAGCGGGCGAGGTGGAACACGGGAATCACGAGCGAGACCCACACCTTGACTCGGTCGACCCGGCGCTGCCGGATGACGATGCGTCCGGCGGGGACGTCACGCGATTCGTCGGTCTCGAACTGGCTGAGCTCGCAATTGATGGCGCCTGCGGCCGTTCTTATCCGCATGTCCGACATCACCCCCACGAGGCTCCCGGAGTCGGGGAACACGACCGTGAGCCGTTTGAGGTCCCGGGGATCACCCGCCTCGACCGGCCCGTTGCCTTTCTTGATATAGAATCGGCGCACAAAATGGTAGACCGAGTCGCCCGCCGCCATCGTGCGCACGCGGTCGTCCACCAGCACGCGCGAGCAATCGCGGTCGTCGTCGGAGCCGCCCAGCGGACACGTCTCGATCTCGAGCCAGTACGCGGGCCCGTCGGGTGTGGACTCCCGTCCGACGATCGCGAGCATGACCTCGCTCGTGTCTGCCTGGCCCAGGGCTTCGTCGACGACCCGGTAGCGGCACCAGGTGCCGACCGCGAAGTCGATCGAGCGAATGTCGATACCCGGCAGGAGCAACGACTCCGCGTCGGCGGCGCGGGCCGACCCGATCGCAAGCACCGACACGACAGCCACCGCGAGCGCGAGGCTAGTGGGCGATCTTCGGCCAGTCTTTGTCAAAGTTGAAATCGGGGTCGTCGTTGGGAGTGTGGCAGCGCACGCAGCTTTCCCGCGCGCTCTTTCGATACGAGCCGTCGCGCGCATGGTCGGCCCCGGGACCGTGGCACGCCTCGCACTGGACGTCGACCAAGTCGACCATCGAGCCGCGAAGCCGCACACCCTGGAATCCCCCCGCGTCGCCGTAGCCGGTCACGTGGCAGCCCACGCAGTTGGTGTCGCGCTGGACGAACTCCGACGCCAGCGTGGAGTAGGCGTGCGCGTGGCCGGTGCCCGTGTACACGTTGAACTGCTCGAGGTGGCACGTCTGGCAGGCCCCGACCCCGAGGTAGCGGGCCGCGAAGGGGTCGTCGGCGCTGCCCTTCATCTGTTCCTTGGCGAAGAGCTCCTTCTGGATCATCCGGTTGTCCACGTCGAACTGGTCCAGCTTCTTCGCCATATCCGGGTCATCCGGGTACGACGCCTGCAGGACGTGCAGCCGGTTGTGGACCTCGGCGACGTGGTGATCACCGCCGAGTTTCATATCCAGCTGCCCGATGTACTGCCCTTGCGCGGTCGCGCGCAGCAGGCGGGTGTCGCCCACGGCAACCAGCTCACCGAGAGACTTTCCCTGCGGGTCGTGTCCGAGCACGATGAAGTCGATGCCGGCCACCGCCTCCGCCAGCCGCCGGGCTTCGTCCTCGTCCATGTGGCCCAGCACGATGAGCACGTCGCACTTCGGCCTCAGCTCGGCCACCGCCGTCTTGGCCGCTTCGAGCGGGTCGGTGAGCCGATACGTCAACGACTCCACCGATGCTCCGCGCGCGTTCGTCTTTGTCGCCGGCGACAGCAGCCCCAGGAACCCGAAACGGGCGCCGGCCTTCGTCACGATCCGGTACGGAGGAAACGCGCTTCCCAGTTGTTTGGCGGCAGGGGACTCGGGCCCGTCGGCGAGCACGCGCAAGGAATCGTTCTTGGCCTGCAGGTTCGCGCACACGATCGGCAGGCGGTAGAGGCGGGCGTCTGCGACCAGCGAGGCCAGGCCGAAATTCAGGTCCATCTCGCCGATGCCGATCGCGTCGTATCCGAGTTCGCCCAGCATCCGCGCCACGAAATGCGACTTCGACTCGTTGTACACGTCGGCGGTCCCGTAGAAATCCCCCGCCGTGCACACCAGCACCGGCGCCGACTCCGCCCGCAACGACTTCAAGAGACCCGCCCGCCGGGCGAGCCCGCCAGCGGCGTTGTTGTGTCAGCCGCAGGGCCGGTAGTACGCGCGCGTGTCGCTCTCGTAGATGAGGCGAACGGTCGCGTCGAAGGGCGCGGTTTCCGGCGCCTGGGCGGCACCCGGCGACGCGAGTACCGACCACGCGACCCAACTTGCCACGAGGAAGCGCATGTCGAGAAATATAGCACGCGCCGTCGCCACGCCACAAGGCGTGGACGGGCGGGGGGGTTGACCCGAGCGGGTGGCACCGATCCGGAACGACGCGGGTGGCGGCCAACGGGCGCCCACAAGGGCGAGCCACCGAGTGCGGAGGCGCGAATGGCGAGCCCGCCGTGGGCTGTTGGCCGACAGGACCCGCATAATTCGCGGACAAAAAAGCAGCAGGCGAAGCGGTGCTCGCTTCGCCTGCCGACGACAGAGCCACGTCGAGGAGACTACACCTTGACGCGGTCCTTTAGGGCACGCCCCGCAGAGAACGCGGGGAACTTGGTCGCTGGAATCTCGATGGGTGCACCTGTCTGTGGATTCCGTCCCTCCCGCTTCTTGCGCTTGCGGACCTGGAACGTCCCGAACCCGGTGATCTGTACCTTGCGACCCGACTTGAGCTCGCCCGCGATGATGCCGCTCTTGGCCTGGGTGCTGAAAATCACGTCGATGACGTTCTTGGCGTCTTTCATCGTGAGCCCGGTCTTTTGCGCGATGCGCTCGATCAATTCAGTCTTGTTCATGTTTCACCTCCTTCCCACTCTCATGCGCACTTTATCGACCTCAAAAAAAACGTGTCAACACATATTCGGGCATTCTCGGCGTGGCCACGCGAGATTTCGGGGGCCATCCGCGGGGGTGCGGCTGCCCCGAGCTAGAATTGACCGATGAGACCGCCCCCGACGCCGCGGCTTCCCGATTCGCCGTACAAGTCGGAATGCGCCTTGAGCGAGACGCGGAAGTAGTACTGCCACTCATCGCCAAGCAGTTGGCGGGAAAAGCTCATTTCCCAGCAGTGCAGGTCGCGCCCGATGCTGAAGTACTGGCCCGACTGCTCGCGCGACTCGACGTCGTAGATTGTCGAGTAGTCGATGCGCCAGTTGTCCGTCAGCTTGACCTCCCAGCCCATGCGCAGGGTCGAGCTGGACTGGCCCGACGACGACTTCGAGTAGCTCAGCCCCAGCGACATGCTCCACGGCAGCCGCCCCTTCTCGAGCTGGAGGTCGCCCGCAGGTCGGTCGCCCGCCACGTCCCCCGTCTGAATGAAGTCGACGCCGCCGGAGGCGAAGTCCTTCCGCTTCGCGTGGGAGGTGTCGGCCGCCGCAACGGTGCTGAGCTCGCGCGTGTCCACGTGCGACGTCTTCCCGAACGGGTGCGTTCCCCCGATGCGCAGGCTCGACGTCGCGCTCGTGCTGTTCACGTCCCAGGTGTAAGGGTCGATCACGTGGTTGAGCGACACGTTCATGCCCATCAACACGAAATTGATCGCCGAGTTGACGGTGCTCCACGCCTGGTCGAGCGGCAGGTCGGGCCGGTAGGAGGCGGAGAGGTTCCAGAACAGGACGCTCGAGAGCTTGCGCACCTTTTCCTCCCCCGCGTTGGTCGTGTCTTCCCGCGCCGCTTTCGACGTATCCAGGACTTTCAGGTCGAAGGCGTTGCGCAGGTTGAGACCGACGCCCTGGGCCCGCGGGCGCCCATGCTGCGCCGGGGTCAGCGAATAGGCGACACTCGGCGTGAGCGTGTGACGGATGCCGCGCAACCGGCCAATGCTCGGGTAGAACGTGCCGTAGAAGTTGGTGTTGGCGGACACGCCGACGTTCCAGGTGAACTGGGTGATGGTCGAGGTGGAGTCCAGCGCGGCGACGGGCACGGTGTCGAGTACCGTCCCCGAGGTCACGATCCGGTCGTACGCCTGGCGCTGGAGGTCGTATCGCGACGAAACCAGGCTCGTGTTGATCCCCGGCGCCAGGGTGACAAACTTGAGCCGTT
>Ga0210379_10000615_pt1 | contig 11874 bp, 5 predicted proteins | sample PLMedo_2_FD_155468 | JGI IMG/M metagenome (GOLD analysis project Ga0210379, IMG submission 155468) | Groundwater sediment microbial communities from an aquifer in East River, Colorado, USA - PLM4_32_coex redo | ecosystem: Environmental > Terrestrial > Soil > Riparian zone | place: USA: East... | reverse complement strand
GGCCGAACCCGCCGTAGGCAGAACCTCCAGCATGATGGCGGCATCGGGGGCGACGAACTTGGCGAGATCGGCGCCGATCGCAAAATAAGTGCCCTTTTCGTTGGCAGTCACGATCTTGTAGTCCGCCGCAGCAACGGCGGCCCCTCCATAAAGGCAAAGCGCTGCCGCCATGATCGTGCCGAGCAACTTGCCGACGAGTGGTCTGGCCATGCTATTTCCTCCTCTGTGTGGGTCACGGCGTGCACAGCCCAAGGGCCGCGACCGCCTCTGTGCATGCCTCTTGGCGCGGCGGCTCCTGCCTGCCTGCCTTGTTGGCGACGTTTGCCTGGGGACGCGTAATCGCCCCGATGGCCGCAGCTTTTTCTGCTTCCTTCTTCTGAACGAATTCCGGCGGGCACAACCCCAAGGCTGCGACCGACTCCGTGCACGCTACCGGGCGAGGCGGCTCCCTCCGCTGTGCCTTGCCGGCGGCCGTCGCCTGGGGACGCGCAATCAGCGCGGCAGCCGCTTTCGCTTCCCGCGATTCTACAGGTTGGCGGCCCGCCCGCGGCTGGACTGCCACTGCCCGAGATGGGTCAGCAACCAAGGCCTCGGGTAGCGAAATCGCTGGGCTGGTGGTGGGCTTGGCGCTGTAATCGGCCCTGGATGGTGTCGTATCGCCGGCCGCAGCATCCCGGCGGATGACTCCGGCCCCGGCAGTAGCGCCGGGCCCGCTCGCTTCGCTGCCAGCGGCCGTCAGTTGAGGCGCGTCAACGAGTGAACGTTGGCGGTAGCCGTAGTAACCAAGCACGGCAATTGCCGCGATTACCGCCATGCCGACGATCACTCGAGAATGCCGGTGAAGCAAAGGCCTGGAAACTTCAGCGGCGGGTGATTCGGAGCCAAGCGTGTCCGTCCCGCGCCCCGGCAGCCGGTCGTGGCACTGGTAACAGGCGGTCGCTGCTACGTCGTTCACCGCCCCGCAGCGCAGGCACGGCACCAGGTGCAATGCCCCGCCGCAGGCGCTGCAAAACTTTGCATCCTCCGGATTGCCGTGATCGCAGAACGGGCATGCGTTTGGAAACATGGATGATTCGCTAAGCCGGTCGCGTGAACTTGGCAGACAACAAGTATAGTGGGGGCATCCAAGTTACGGCGTTACCGGCGACACCATCAGGGGAAAGGCCACCGGTACGTGGTTATCCGTTGGTTCTTTATGGCGTCCCCATGGGCATTGTACGCGCTTCGCATCACCGCTGCGATTCGCGCATCCCTTGGGGTTCTCACCGACCGTGGACCTCTCAAACAAACAGCCGCCCGAAGGCGGCTTTGTCTTATTTGGCGTTCCCACGGCGAAGCGTGCTACACCCCTCCCCCGACCGCCGGGGTGGTCCTGCGGCTGCTGGGGAGCCGGTTCCGGCACGCGTTGCGGGCGCGGTAGCGGGCCGCCGCCCGAATTGGAAACGGCTGCCTAATCAGCTATATGCGCCATCGCACTGTTTGGAGTTGGCAATTAGCTTCTGCACGTAGGAGGATTATCCTAATTAGTTTGGGAGTCGGCGCCTATCGGGACAAGAGGAACCACCCTTGAATTAAAGGCTTAATCTATCTAGTCTCTCAACCATGGTAGATCAGCGGCTGTTTCCTACAGTTGATTCGAAGAGAGGGCAATGAAAAGCTTTCTGAATGACATGAAGAACGTGCTCGCGTCGGTGGCTGTAACGGTCCCCGCAGTCAGCGGCCTCTCAAGCACAGTTGGGCGAACCAAGTACGTCCCGCAGTTAACTTTAACGGGAGAGTCAATTATGAAAAAACAAGTCTGCAACCCGCCGTTCACTCTAGGGCTTCTGGTAGCCGCGATCCCCATGTCCTCCGCGAAGGGTAATTGCGAGGTGACAGTCAAGAACTTCTTGAGGTCGCTGATATTGATAATCGGGGTGGCCATGGCGATCACCGCTGCAGCGCCGGCGTCCGCCATCCTCATCAATGACACCAGCGACGATTTCACCATCAATTGGGCGCTGCCGAATGCCGGCGGATCTGGTGTTACCGTGCAAGGGGAAGCGAGCTTCAATGTAACGGCGGTTTCCGATACGTCGATCAGGATGACCGTGACGGTCAACAACCTTCTCGACCTCTTCGCACCTGCTGGCTGGAACGGCGGAATCAGCTCTATCGGTTGGGCAACCGATCCGAATGCGGTTTCAGGAACGCTTCTTGTCGGTTCGGTGTTCGATAATGCTGCTTTCACCAATATCCCGAGCCTTTCCCTGGTCGAAGTTTGTATTTGGGCGGCAAACAATTGCTCGGGCGGCGCCCAAGGCAGCCTGTTGGCGGAGGGCGCTTCGGACACCTTTACAGTACAACTCAACTCACAGAGTCCAGGCGACGGATCCTCTGATTGGAACCTGACCAGCTTCGGGATGAAGTTCCAGACGAGTGCTGGTTCGTTCGAAGCCTACGGCTGCCAGCGAGGGGAAAACTGCGGAAGCACCAACGTGCCCGAACCGGCCACCCTTGCGCTACTCGCCTTCGGTCTAGCGGGACTCGGATTCAGCCGCCGCAAGAAAGCCTAACCACAGCCGCACTCGCACAGACCCCGCTTCGGCGGGGTTTTTGTTGGTGGCTGCGTCAGCGTTTGCGCCTGAACTCCCACGGCGGTACCGGTTCCTTGTCCTGCCATCGGTCCCACGACCGCGGCAGCGGCGAATTCAGAACGAAGGCTGGACGCGACGCGCATACTCCAGACTCCGGGTAATGCTGGGCAGCATGGCGCCAACAAAAGCCTTCAATGCCCGCTCCGCGTCCTGCGGACGCTCGTCGTGGGGCGCATAAACAATGACGACGGCCCCGTCGTTTCCGCGGCCGAGCAGGCTGGATTTCGCCTGCAGCAGTTTCGCCCAGTACGGGTTCGCGATGTACTGGCCGTCCACCCAATACCAGCACCATACGAGCAGGCTCGCGGACCGGCTGCGCAATTTTGTCTCGGTCACCGAGAGGTCCCCCTGGTCGAAAACGAGGGTCCGGCGCGTATCCCCCATGTTTCTCCACACGCGGTCGTCGCTGCGGACGAGCGTGTTTCGGGAGCTAATTAGCTGAACGCCCGGCCGATGATTCTGGTAATACCCCACATAGAACCCGGCGCGCGTGGATTCGTTGCCATAGGCCCGGTGGATATAGGCCGATGGACTGAGAAAGCGCGGCCCCCAATCCGTCAGGTGCCCGACGACCGGCTGCCAGTCTCCAGCCGGCGGTGGTGCATGTAGAGTCGGCTGCGCGTGGGGGCCTGTATCCTCCAGCCGCTCAGCCACCTCAGGCCACACGGCCACTACCCCGGCCGCCGCGATAGTGGCTGCCATGATCGCCGCCAGTGAGGACTGGGGTCGTGTCGAACGCGGTGCGGACCTCGGCGGCGCCGGGCGCAGGTCACGATCCTCGCGCCAATAAGAACCTATCCAGAACAGGATCAGAATCACAACTCCGAAAAACAGCCACCCGTATATCAGGTGATCGATTCCAACCGCATATTTCATTTCGCTCAGATGGCCGATCATGACGATCATGTAGGCGCGTAGCCAGTTGGCGACGATCGGCACGACTACCGACAACGCAACGAAGATCGCGCGCCGCGCGAGGCTCCGGTAAGTGAGGTAGGCATACAGGACGCCGACGGTCAGCGACGCGATCAGGTAGCGCAACCCGCCACACGCTTCGACCACCGACCAGCTGCCGCTCGGGATCATGAAGAACAGGCCTTCGCGGTACACGGGTATGCCTGTCAGCTTGAGCGCTGCCACCGTGAAGTCGGCCGTATACTCCATCAGCGGCGATTCCAGGAACTCGCCGAACGGGACCGCGAACAATAGAAAAAAAAGCGGAAAGGCAAGCGTCCGAACCGCCGGGTAGCCCAGGATCGCCCAGACCACCAGCGGGATCATTAGGACAATGCCAAATTGCTGCACTACTCCCGCTCCCGCCATTTGCCCCAATAGCCAGCCAAATCCCGCAAGTGCCAGCATCGGCAGCGCGCGAAAATCGGGCCGGAGGTCGAGTGCCGCAACGGCATGGCGCCTCTGCCAGATCATCCACGCGCTGATCGGCGCGATCAGAAAGCCGTGAGCGAATGTATCCGTACTCTGCCAGATAGCGACCATGGATTGCGCCGTATCGCCGTACCATGCGAGCAGCCAGAAGACCGTGCTCAATGCAAGGGCCATCGCGATCCGCCGGTGCCTGATGACATCCGGCTCCTGCCCGGGCATCGCCATGCTGGATAACGCAACCGGCTTAAGCTTCATAAAGGAATCCAGTGTCTTCCCGAAGCGTCCTGCCCAATGCATTGGTCAACCACGCTCCTCTCAATTAATGATCCCGGTCAACAACGGCTGGGGCAGGCCGCTAACCTGGGCTCCAGATGATCTGCAGGCCAATCCGGGGACGCGGCACGACGCCCTCGAAGTATTCCCAGATCGGAATTGATGAATATGGCCTGGGCCTGCGAACCCGGTACTATGAGTGCAGAAACCCGAGTTGACGCGCTATGATAAACCTGCCAATTCGGTTAGGGTGCGGCGGAACACCGGACAATTGAGATCGTCCCAAGACGGCCCGACGTTAGACTGCCGAAAGCCGCCGAGCTGCTCGGGATTAGCCGGCCGACCGTTCTGCCATAATGGTTTCAAGTCGCTCGATTAGCGTCGAATCCGGTAACTTGCATGTGTGCGTTCAGTGGTGTGTCGCCGCACCGGCCAGTTCGTGGATGAATTGTTTTATTGGAAGCGTGGAGATTCGCATGATTCATTCAAGAGGTTACTACAGACATGGCGCGCTGGCCACGGCGCTGCTCATCGTCGTGCTGTTATCGGGAGGATGTGGGGAGAAGGCCGAGGATCCCGGACGGTTGATCGCAGACGCCAAGCAGGAGCGCGATAAAGGCAACCATAATGCCGCCATTATTCACCTGAAAAACCTGCTGCAAAAGTCTCCCGAGCACGCGGAGGCGCGTTTCTTGCTGGGCGTAACCTACAATGATACGGGTGACTTCACGTCGGCCGAAAAGGAGTTGCGTAGGGCCCTCGAGCTGCATTACGACAAGGCCAAAGTGATCGCCCCGCTCGGCAGGGCGTTGCTGATGAAGGGGGAATTCCAGAAAGTGCTCGACCAGGTACGACTTGAAGGTGACGCCGGGAATCAGGTGCAGTCCGAAGTACTGACGTTGCGCGCGCTGGCATCGATCGGGCTAGGCCGCAGCCGTGAAGGGGGCGAATTGCTCGAGCAGGCGCTCGCCAGGCAACCTGGGTTCGCCGATGCGCTGCTCGGACAGGCCCGGCTTGCGGCGGGCGAGCGGAAGCTGGACGACGCCGCGCGTCTGATCGAGCGGGCGCTCGCCAGCGCGCCCAAGAGTGCCGACGCATGGCTCATGAAGGGCGACCTGAGCCGGATCATGGCCGATCGGGAAGGCGCGATCGCGGCCTACCAGAAAGTCCTCGAACTCAGCCCGCACAATATCCCGGCTAGCCTGAACATCGCTTCGTTGCAGATCGACAGCGGCAATTTCGACGAAGCGCGCAAGCAGGTCGAACAGATGCGCAAGGTTGTTCCCAACAATCCGACGTCTTACTTCCTGGAAGGGCTGATCGAGTTTCGCCAGCAGAATTACGCCGCCGCCCGCGAAGCGGTGCTGAAAGTTCTCAAGGCGGCGCCAGACCACTTGCCGAGCATGCTGCTTGCGGGTGCGGTCGAGTATGCGCTGGGTTCGCACGGCCAAGCGCAGTCGCATCTGTCGCGCGTGATCAACTACGCACCAAAAAACGTCTACGCGCGCAAGTTGCTGATTGCGTCTCTCGCGAAAAGTGGCCAGACGCAGCGCGCACTGGAAGTACTCCAGCCGGCGTTGAAACAGTCCCCAGAAGACGGCGTGCTGATGGCGCTCGCCGGAGAGGTGTACCTGCAGAGCAACGAATTCGCCAAGGCGGCGCAGTATTTCGAATTGGCGGCAAAGCTCGACCCGAAGAGCGCGGGCCCTCGCACCGGGCTGGGCCTGAGCCGTCTCGCCTCGGGCGACACGGACCGCGCTCTGGCCGACCTGGAATCGGCCTCGCAGCTTGATTTCGACAAGTACCAGGCGGACATCCTGCTGGTCACATCGCACCTTCGGCGGACGAACTACGACGAAGCGCTGAAAGCGATGCAGACGCTCGAGAAGAAACAGCCGAGCAATCCGCTCACCTATAACCTGAAAGCGATGATCTATATCGGCAAGAATGATACCGCAGCCGCGCGCAAGTACCTCGAACACGCGCTCGGGCTACAGCCGGGCTATGTACCCGCGGCGGTGAACCTCGCACAGCTCGATCTGCAGGAGAAAAATCCCAAGGCTGCGCGCGACCGGATCGAGTCGATCCTGGGGAAAGACAAGGATAACCTGCAGGCACTGCTCACGCTCGCCAGCCTTGGCCCACGCATCGGCGCCACTCAGCAAGAACAAATCGACTGGCTGGAGCGCGCCCGCAACGCAAGCCCCTCCTCGGCGCAGCCGCAGCTGATGCTGGCGCGCATATACGCACAGGCCGGGGATGCGAGGAAAGCGCTTGCGGCCGCGCAACATGCACAAGCGATCAGCCCTGATACTTTCGAGGTTCTCGATACGTTGGGCGCGATGCAGATCGCCGCAGGGGAGAAGGAACAAGCGCTGGTGACGTATCGCAGGCTCGCCACGCTGCAGCCCAATTCCCCGGTCGCGCTCTACCGCCTCGCCACCGCACAGGTCGCCAATGCCAACCAGGCGGCGGAGGGCACGCTGAGGGAAGTGCTGTCGCTGAAACCGGATTTCATTGACGCGCAGGTGGCGCTGGCCGATCTGGCAGTTCGCGCCGGACGTTTCCCAGAGGCGATGAAGATAGCGCGGCAGATGCAGAAGCAGGCTGCCAAGTCTCCGCTAGGTTACATCCTTGAGGGTGATGTGCTGATGGCGGAGAAGAAAGTTCTGCAGGCCACAAAGGCTTACGAGACCGGCTACGACATTGGAAAAAGCGGTTTGCTCGTCATCAAGATGCATGCGGCATATACGCAAGGCGGGAAACCCGACGCAGCGGAGAAGCGGCTGGCACAATGGCTGAAACGATGGCCCGACGACGTGCGGGTGCGGTTATACGCCGCCGACTTCGCCTTGAAAACCGGTAAATACCGGCATGCGATCGAGCACTATGAGTGGCTGCAACAGAAGCAACCCGATAACGTGCTGGTGCTGAACAACCTTGCCTGGGCCTATCAGCATATTCAGGATAAGCGGGCGCTGGAAACTGCCGAGCGTGCATATAAGCTAAAGCCAGACAACGCCGCGATTGCCGATACACTGGGCTGGATGCTGGTCGAGCAGGGTAACAACACGCGCGGGCTCGAGTTGCTACAAAAAGCGGTGGCGGGTGCGCCCCAAGCTCACGAGATTCGCTACCATCTTGCTCAAGCGTGGCTCAAGGCCGGTGACAAGTCGAAGGCTCGCAGCGAACTCGAGCAGTTGCTGGCGACCGATGCGAAGTTTCCTCAGCAGGCCGAGGCGATGAATCTACTCAAGCAGCTGAAAAACTAGACGGCGACACCGGGAAGGCACAACCGAAGGTGTAGATTCCGAACGCAAACACGGCGGCGAGTCGGCGCCGTGTCGCAGCGCGAAGGACAAGCCGCGCTCCAACATCGCCGCTCCTGTCGTCCCCGGCAAAGTTCGCGTGCAAAAAGTCACGACCCGGGATCCGCGCTGTCGAGAACTCGTGAGTCGCTCGTCACTGTCCATTCCCACCGTAGATGATTTATCGTTTTTCACGGCCTGCTCTTCGCTATAAAAAGACATTTATTATCAAATAATTAATGCCAAATACCCGCGATTGTGCTCGCCTTACAACGATGGCACGGAAGTTGCGATGAACGGGCCAACGTGTTGACTCATACGGTGACAGACCATGGCTACCATCAGCGGCGACAGCACTAACAATATTTTGTCCGGCACCAATTCGGCCGACACCATTTCCGGTGGCGAGGGCGACGATATCCTATCCGGCGGCAACGGTAACGACCTCCTCTTCGGCGGTTCCGGGGAGGACCTCATCTATGGCGGCAACGGCAACGACCTCGTCTTCGGCGGTTCCGGGGACGATGTCCTGTTTGGCAACAACGGAAACGACGTTCTTGAAGGCGGCGGCGGCAACGACACCCTGAACGGCGGCAATGGACAGGACATGCTGCTCGGCGACTCCGGCGACGACGTCCTGATCGGTGCTGGGGGCGCGGACTGGATGATGGGCGGCGCCGGATACGACGTGTTCGCGTACCTGATCGCGTCGGATTCGAATAGTGGCGGTTGGGACCGCATCATTGATTTTACCCAAGGCGAGGACAAGATCGACCTCTCGGCTTTGCACGAGACCAATCTCGCCTGGGGAGATAAGATCGCCGCAAAATACACTGCCTGGTACCAAAACTTCGATTCCAGCACTTTCGTCTTCGCCGATATTAACGGCGACGGCAAGGCAGACCTTCAGATCGAGCTGAAGAACACCTCCGGCCTCAAGCTCACTTCCAGCGACTTCATGGGCGTCGGCGGCAGCGCACCGGTGGCCACGAATAATACGGGCACGGCATTGGAAGCGGGCGTTGCGGCAGGAAACGATGCCATCGGTAATGTCCTTACGGACGGTGTACCCGACAGCGATGCGGGTAACGGCACCAATCTTACAGTGAGCGCGATCCGCACCGGCACGGAAGCGGGCGGCGGCACGGCAGGCGCGGTAGGCAGCAGCTTGGCCGGTGCATACGGCACGCTGACGCTCCTTAGCAATGGCGAATACCGCTACACGGTGGACAATAATAATGCGACAGTGAACGCTCTGAACACGGGCGGCTCGGTGACCGATACCTTCACCTATACCGTCTCCAACGGGGCGGGCGGCACGGACACGGCCCAACTCACCGTCACCGTCAACGGCACCAATGATGCCGCGGTGCTGTCCTCCGACACGAGCGACCTGGCCGAAACCAATGACGCGGCGGACATCAGCACCAGCGGCACGCTGACCATCAGCGATGCCGACAGCGCCGAGACCTTCGTGGCGCAAACCGACACCGCCGGTACCTTCGGCAGTTTCTCCATTGGCACCGATGGCACGTGGGCCTACACCGCCGACAGCGCGCACAACGAGTTCGCGGCCGGCATTACCTACATCGATAGCTTCAACGTGACGAGCGCCGATGGCACGCACACCTCGGTAACGATCAACATCCTCGGCACCAACGATGCGCCGGTGATAGCTTCGGGCGATCAGTCGGGCATTGTCTTCGAGGGCGATGACCTGCCGAGCGCGAGCATGAAGGCTACTGGCCAGGTCACGTTCACCGACGTCGATCTGTCCGACACGCATACCTTGTCGGTAAACTCGGCGGCTACACACGGCAGCGCGAGCGTGGATGCGGACGGCACTTGGCACTACACGGTGATCGACTCCGGTGCGGTGGATGCGCTCGCGGTGGGCAAGCATCTTTCCGACAGCTTCACGGTGATGGTGGACGATGGCAACGGCGGCCTCGCCACGCAAGTTGTGAGCATCGACATCGCCGGCACCAACGATACACCAGATGCAACGGCCGACAGCGCCGACGCCATCAATAACGGGGATACTTCCCTTGCCGATGCCTGGGGCAATGCCCTAACCAACGACACCGATCCGGACACCGGCGATACGCTGGTGGCGACCGGGATCAGCAGCGTCGTTGGCGGTACGGTCGGCGTTGGCGACACGGTCGACGGCATGTACGGCATGATCCAATTCGATAACGAGGAAGGCGAATGGAGCTATTGGCTAAGCAATGCCAGCATTAACAAACTGGCGCAAGGCGCAATCGACTATGATGTTTTCCACTACACGATGGAGGATCAGCACGGGGCTGTGTCCTCGAGTACTCTGACCATCAAGGTCACCGGCACCGGCACTGAACCCGTGCCGGCCGACCCCACGCCTCCGCAGGATGTATCGCCCCCGGTGTCCGGAAACAGTCAGCCCGCCCCGGCCGCCGACAACGTCATCACGAGCGTCTGGGCGGGAGATCAGGTCGACATTCCGGTATGGGCGCTACTCGCGAACGACAACAACGCGAATGGCAATCCACTCGGCATCGAGAGCGTTGGCAGCACGACCAGCGACGATCTCGTGAACCTGAATGGCGGTTACATCGAATTCACTGACGCAAACGAGTTCGAAGCATCCTCCTTCACCTATGTTGCCACCGATGGCTCCTCGTCGGGCAACCCAGTCGTTGTCAACTTGACCCAGGATACGGATGGCACCATTGACGGGACCTCCGGCAACGACATCCTGTTAGGAGCCAGGAACGAATCGACCACCTTCGCCGGCAACGGCGGCGACGACCTGTTGTTCGGCGGAAATTACGCAGACACGTTCGATTACAACGCGCTCTCCGACCGCGGCACGACGGGCGACGTTATCTCCGGCTTCCAGAAGGGATCGGACGATCTCGACCTGCACGACCTGCTCGCGACTTTCAGCGGGTACAGCGCCGCGGACGCATTCAGCGGCGGCTACCTGCAGTTCGTGGAATCAGGCAACGATACGCTCGTCCAGGTCGACGGCAACGGCGGCGGTGACTCGTTCGACACGCTGCTGACCCTGAACGGCGTCCACCTGAGTTCGTCCGACACCGGCGACTTCATACTCTGACGCGCTGGTTCTCCCGCTGATGTACGGCTGATCCCGTTTCGCCAGCGCATCACGCCGACCGTGGAGGGAACGGTCGTCTACATTTCAGCCGACCGTCTGGTGGACAATGCGACCAATACCCCGTACCACGTGGTGCACGTGCGCATGTCGTCCAAAGCATTGCGCAAGGCGGGCAATCTCAAGCTTCAGGCGGGAAGGCCGGCCGAGGTCCTCATCCAGACCGCGGGCCCGCAACGCCCTGCAGTATCTGGTTGACTCGGTCCTGGGATTCCTGCAGCGCTCGCTGCGGGAGCAGTAAAGGACATTCCATCACTGCGCCTGCATCCCCCGCCGATGGGTGCTGCGCACTCGAGTACGGCATACCCGGTGCCCCCGCCTGCAGGCTTAGGGGCATGCACACTGACACGCGCGAATCCTCCAACTCTGTGCGCAATAAGTCACGATCCGGGACACGCGCCGGAAAAAAGTCGCAAGTCGATCGTTGCTGTCCACTTCTGCCGTGAATTGTTCATCACCCTGTCCACTTCTGCCGTGAATTGTTCATCACCTATGGAGCCTGCTCTGGGCTATAACAAACACGCGTGTTGCAGACAAATAGCAAAACTTTTTTATTCGCGTTGTGCAGTCTGCCAACAGCAGGGGCACGGAAGGTTCGTGAAACAGACCATTACGATGCTGCCAATAGTGGGCAAATCTGTTGACTTAGGCGGGGGCGAATATGGCTACCATCATCGGCAATAACAGAAACAACATCTTGTCCGGAACGAACTCGTCCGACACGATCTTGGGCCGTGACGGCAACGACGTCATCGATGGCCGCAGCGGCAATGACAGGATCATCGGCGGCAGCGGCAATGACCAGATCCTGGGCGGCACCGGTAATGATCGCATCGACGGCGGCCGCGGCAGCGACCAGATCGTGGGCGGCGACGGCAACGACATCGTTGACGGCGGATCAGGCGATGACTTCGTGGACGGCGGCAGCGGCAATGACGTCATCGACGGCGGCCGCGGCAACGACCAGATCCTGGGCGGCGACGGTAACGACATCGTTGACGGCGGATCGGGCGATGACTTCGTTGACGGCGGCAGCGGCAACGACTTGCTTTCCGGCGGCAGCGGCAACGACATCGTTGACGGTGGATCAGGCAATGACTTCGTTGACGGCGGA
>Ga0210379_10000614_pt1 | contig 11884 bp, 12 predicted proteins | sample PLMedo_2_FD_155468 | JGI IMG/M metagenome (GOLD analysis project Ga0210379, IMG submission 155468) | Groundwater sediment microbial communities from an aquifer in East River, Colorado, USA - PLM4_32_coex redo | ecosystem: Environmental > Terrestrial > Soil > Riparian zone | place: USA: East... | reverse complement strand
TCCTCCACCGGAAAATCCACCTCCACCCCCCGATGACCAACTCCCACCTCCGCCTAACCAGCCTGAGCCAGAAGACCAGCCGCCTCCTCGTCCTCCTCTATTACCTTTGCCTACTTTTTTAGCCATGCGCTGACCCCATGGAGTTTTGCCTAGTATCATTTTTAACAAAGGAAAACCAACCATATACGCGACTAATGTTACAAGTCCGCCTTTTACCCCAAACACAACCATCGGAAATGCCGCATAGAAAGGTATGAGAAAAGCATAGAGAAACCATCCACTACAACCCGGTACAAATAGGCCAATGCATGTAAAGATGCCCAGGATACCAAAAACAAACGCGCCGATAAGTAAACGTTCCTTCCAACCTAATTCTTCCATGGAATCTTCGTTGGTGTCCGTCGCCATGTACTCACTTGCGATTGCTGCAATAATCGCGTTTACACCGGCCTTTACGCCTGCATCATAGTCATCCTTGCGAAAGTTAGGCGCTAGTTCGTTCCTTATTATCCAGCTGCTTAACGCATCTGTTAAAACGCCTTCTAAGCCTTCGCCCACTTCAATGCGCATTTTGTGATCATCCACCGAAATCAGGAGCAGAGCCCCATTGTCCTTGTCCTTTTGGCCTAGCTTCCACTTTTCGGCTACACGCAATGTATATTCTTCTATAGACTCTCCCGCTAATGACGAAATGATGAGTATAGCAATCTGATTTGAGGTAGAATCCTCGTATATCTTCAATTGATTCTCCAGTTGATCAACCGTCTGCTGCGAAAGCACTTTCGCTTCATCATGAACATGAAGACCCCATAGCTCAGGCACCGGTTTTTGCGCTATGGCAGAAGTGTAGGATGAAAAAAAAATTACAAGGTATAAAGAGCAGGCGAAGATGTGCCTTGGACATGGTTTTCGATCTGCTCGAAAAGCATCGGCTACACAACCTGTAGTTTTTGAATCAAGCATTATTAGTTTATTGTTAAAGTATCCCATCGTCTTTGGCAAGGTATTTTTCACCACGAATCACTTGATCCCCCACCACCAAAACCGCCTCCCCCGCCAAAGTCGCTTCCGGAACCCCAGGAACCTGAACTGCCTCCAAAACCACCACCCATAGGTCCAACCCAACCACTACCCGATGACCAATATCCACCCCCACCCCGGCCTCCTCTTCCCCTTCTTGAGGCAATGATGATGATAATGATTAAGATCAGGATGGTGCCAATCGGCGAGCGCCTGGATGACTTTCTGTGCTGTTGGGGATCATCGTTTCTGTACTCTCCCTTTATTGCTTGAATGATAGCTATAACGCCTGCTTTTACCCCTTCATCATAATTCCCCTGACGAAAATGGGGGGCGATTTCATTTCTGTTAATCCGGCTAGAAAGCGCATCCGTCAGCACACCCTCCAGGCCATACCCTGTTTCTATACGTACCAGACGCTCCTGTAAGGCAATGAGTAACAGCACACCATTGTCTTTGCTCTTTTGCCCGATGGCCCACTTCTCCGAAACGCGCAAAGAATAATCCTCCAGTGCTTCCCCGTCTAAAGAGGGTATAATCAAAACTGCAATTTGATTGCTTGTAGAATCGCGCTCTGCTTTTAGGATGGATTCCAACAACGCCTTCGTCGACGAAGAAAGAACGTTCGCTTCATCATGTACCCAAATGCCCCCGTGTTCCGGGATATTGCGTTGCCCGTAGCCAAGAAAGGATATTAAAAGGAACAGAAATGCGAATCCGGATTTCATACAACAGCAGTAGACAGTTTTTTTAGGGTTGTCACCAGGTAAGTAGGAATGACTTGGTTCATGGATCAATCTATTCTAAGGTCATCAGGCAATTCATTTATATCGTCCTCGGTCTTATGAAATCCCTTTTCCAATAATATTTCTCCACATCGTTTTATACCCGCTTCGAGCCCCTCGACAATTTTTCCTGCACGGATTTGCGTTACCAGGTCTGCTACAATTTTGTCCCATTGTTTCTGATCAACAACTTTGCTGATCCCACGGTCTGCCATGACCATTACTTCATGTTCAAAAAACGAGATAAAAATCATTATGCCCGTACGGTGTCTTGTGTTAAATACTTCCTCCTCTAAAAAGGCATTCTCTGCTCTCTGCCGTGTTGCTTGATCCAAATACCCCTGGCTCACTAATAATCTTCTGAGTACTTCTGAAAAATGGGGAATAATAGCACCCAGTACTCCGCCCAGGACGACTACAAAAAAAATAAAAACCGGATCATAGAATAAAGTGTTGCTGGCGTCGGTAATGATGTAACGATCGAGAATAATCATTATGACAAATGCTAACGAAGCTCCTATTAGACTGCCTTTGTAATTAGCGATTAAGTATCGGCCACTCCGCTCAACGATGACCGGTACGATCTCACCGGAAATTCTATTTTCAGCTTCTTTCACGGCATCCTTAATGCGTTGCAGTTCTGAATCGCTAAATCTTTGTTTAATGTTCATGACATTTGTTTCGTTTATTCTTTGTCTTTGCCAGTCACGTTAATTAGAAATGCTGAAGTATTTCGCCCTGAAGATAATCACAGGATGACAAAAAACTAATTTTAAACTTTTCTCTGAACTAATATCACCCTCATCCATACCAGGAATTCCGAATTTCAATTTGCGGTAATGCATGTCGACTTTTTTAGGTGTTCACCAGACCGATGTAGCGTTTTTCAAATTATCTGCTGCACTGCTTTAGGTAAAGTTGAATCGTGTTTTCCAAACCATAGTAGAGTGCATCACAGATCAAGGCATGACCAATAGAAACTTCTTCCAGAAATGGAACGCTCTGCACGAAGAACCTAAGGTTATTAAGGTCAAGGTCATGACCTGCATTTATTCCTAAGCCCGCTTCATGGGCAATGCGTGCACTTTCGATATACGGTTTCACGGCTATGGCTTTGCTCACATGAAACTCATGGGCGTAAGGTTCAGTATATAGTTCGATGCGATTTGCCCCTATTCTTGCCGCACCTTCCACTAATCTTGGCGAGGGGTCTACAAAAACCGAAACTCGAACTCCAATTGATTTTATCTCTTGGATTATTTCCTTTAATAAACTTGCATACTTTAACGTGTCCCAACCAGCATTGGAAGTGATTGCGTCGGGTCCATCCGGAACCAAGGTTGCCTGTGCTGGTTTTACTTCCCGAATAATTCTCATGTACCGGTCATCGGGGTAGCCCTCAATATTAAATTCCGTTTTCACAACATCCTTCAAATTCAACACATCGTTATATCGGATATGCCGTTCATCAGGACGTGGATGGACTGTGATCCCTTGTGCTCCAAAGCGTTCACAATCCATTGCCGTTTTTGTCACATCCGGATTATTTCCTCCGCGAGCATTTCGGAGTGTTGCAATTTTATTAATATTGACGCTAAGTCTGGTCATAATATTATAGCACCTTAATGAGTGCTTCACGATTGGAATAACTGCTTAACTGAATGAATTTGAAAATCGTTTCGAAATTTACACCATTAGCAAATTTTTATGAGTCTAAAGCAACAAATTGATAACGATATTAAAAAGGCCATGCTTGGTAAGCTCAAGGAGGAGCTTGAGGCCTTGCGAAGCATTAAATCCTTGATCCTCCTGGCGGAAACGGAGAAGAATGCAACAGGCGAGATTTCAACGGACACAGAGAATAAATTACTGATGAAAGCCGCTAAGCAGCGTAAAGAGTCGGCCGAAATTTTCCAGCAACAAAACCGCAATGACCTGGCTGATAAAGAACTTTATCAGCTTGGGATCATCACCCGATATTTGCCAAAGCAACTTTCGCCTGATGAAATCGAAAATGCGTTGAAAGCGATCATTCAGCAATTAGACGCTAAAGGACCTCAAGATATGGGCAAGGTAATGGGTACCGCTACCAAAGCACTTGCAGGACAGGCCGATGGAAAAGTTATTTCAGAACTCGTAAAAAAACTTCTTACTACTTGAGTGGAATAGACATTGCTTTTGCCGTTTTCATTTTACTAGGAGGGTATCATGGTTATAAAGCAGGGTTCCTGTTGGAACTTTTTTCTCTCCTTGCAGTCGTGCTTGGAGTTCTGGGCGGATTTAAACTTATGGGATGGACCATGGTGCTCCTGGCCGATAGATTTAATGTAGATGAAAAGGTTCTTCCCTACGTTGCTTTTGCCGTCGTGTTCCTTTTAATTGTTATTGTTGTTAACCTGCTCGGAAAATTAATTAAGGCCTCCGTAGATAAATCTTTTTTGGGAAGCGTTGATCAGGCAGCCGGCGGCTTACTCGGACTGCTAAGGACGACCTTCATGTTGAGCATTGTGTTGTGGATTGTAGATTCGCTGGAATTTAAATTCCTGTCGCATTGGACAGAAGGTTCTTGGCTTTACCCAATGGTTGCAGGTTTTGCCCCTAAAATCACGGATTGGATTGGTGAATTATTACCGGTTTTCAAGGATGTTATTTAGATGGGTTTGTTGACGGTAAAAACTTTTCATTCTCATTATTTTTTTTCTTTACTTATCCTCGATAACTAGGACTATGGCACTGGCAATAAAAGAAGAGAGCGGTTTTCGGTACGTAGAGGAAGGTCAGGGTCCCGTTTTACTTTTATTGCACGGATTGTTTGGTGCGTTAAGTAATTGGGAGGGTGTGGTTGATCGGTTCTCACAGAACTTTAGAGTGATTATTCCGATGTTGCCCATTTATGAAATGCCTATCCGGGAGGCAGGTCTTGACGGTTTGCGGAAATTTCTCGAGGATTTTGTCGCGTTGAAAAAGCTTGACGATATAATTTTAATCGGTAACAGTTTAGGAGGCCACATTGCCTTGATTTACACCTTAAAAAATTCCACAAAAGTCAGCAAACTCATTCTCACGGGGAGTTCGGGCTTGTTTGAAGATTCTATGGGCGGTTCCTATCCAAAGAGAGGTAACTATCAGTATATAAAAGAGCGTGTTTCTTATACATTTTATGACCCCCAGGTGGCAACAAAGGAATTGATTGACGAGGTTTTTGAAATCACAAACAGTATTCCAAAATGCTTGCGAATTGTTGCGATCGCAAAATCCGCGCAGCGTAACAATTTGGCGGAGGAAATTCCCAACATCAAAATCCCTACCTTGTTGGTATGGGGATTGAACGATACTATAACACCACCCTTGGTGGCGCATGAGTTTAACAGGCTTATTCCAAATTCGGACTTAAAATTTATTGATAATTGTTGCCATGCTCCCATGATGGAGCATCCAGAAAAGTTTAATGAACTTGTAGAGGAATTCTTAAGTTAATTAGTAAAATAATGTTCTACGCACATGTGTATCACTTAAGGAAATAACTGCCAATGATTGCCGAAGATCTGATAAATCACATGATCCCTCCCCTTAAGGGAACAGACGATGCGCACAAGGCTATTGTGTGGATGGAAGAATTTCGCTGCAATTATATGCCTGTTGTTGAAGAGGGTAAATTGTTGGGTTTTATCTCAGAAGAAATTATACTGGAAACAAACGAAATTGAAAAATGCGTTAAGGATTTCAATCTTGTAGGTCAAAATTGTTACGTTCAGTTAGATACCCATTTCTATGACATTCTTAAGGTCGCTGCCGATAATAAACTCCAAGTCGTTGCCGTCCTAAATGAAGACCTAAGTTATTGCGGGCTCATTACCGTGCAAGACACCCTTACCTCCTTCGCTCAGACTGCCGCGGTGCAATTCCCAGGAGGAATCTTGGTACTTTCCATGAACCATGTTGATTATTCTTTATCCGAAATAAGCAGGTTGATTGAGGAAAATCGTGCCAAGGTACTCAGCAGTATAGTCAAGGAAGATCCATTGGATCCTTCAAAACTGAGATTGACTTTAAAAATCAACCAAGTGGATTTGCTACGGATAGTGGCAACACTTGAACGTTTTGGTTACAAGGTCATAGGCCGTTATCAAGAGACAAAGCCTATTGGCGACGGAAAGGAACGCATTGACATGCTGCTGCGCTATCTGGACATTTAATTATTTCACTTCTTTTGTCCATTCCTGCCTCGTTTCTATCTTTAGTATAGCTTCGGAAATACCGGCTCTACCGAAACTTAAAAAACCACTTCATGAGAATTGCTGTACATGGAAAAGAATTTAATCGCGAGTCAGCGCCTTTTATCTCCCGAATTTTTGAAATTCTTGCCCGGAACAATGCAGAACTTACTGTTTCTTCAAAATTTAGCCAATATCTCAAGAAGCCATTGATCAAATCCGAGTTTCAGATCTATCACTCCGGTGCTGAACTCACCAACATTCAACTCTTCCTTAGCATTGGGGGCGATGGGACCTTACTAGAGTCAATTACTCATATCGGAAAGTCCGAAATTCCTGTATTGGGGATTAATACTGGCAGACTTGGTTTTTTGGCCACCATCAGTAAAGAAGAGACTGAAAAAGCTCTTCAAAATCTCTTTGAGGGAGCCTACACGTTGGATAAAAGAGCCGTGCTTAAACTGGAAACTGATAAAGATATATTTGGATCTCTAAATTTTGGATTGAATGATTTCACCGTGATGAAAAAGGATTCTTCTGCCATGATTACCATTCATACATACATTGATGGTGAGTTCTTAAATTCTTACTGGGCCGATGGAATTATTGTTTCTACTCCCACTGGATCTACGGGATATTCCCTGAGTTGCGGGGGCCCTTTAATTTTTCCCCGTTCTGGAAACTTTGTTATAACCCCGGTTAGTCCCCATAATCTGACGGTGCGCCCGATTGTTGTTGCCGATAGTTCAGAAATAACTTTTCAGGTAGAAGGCAGGAGTAAGCACTTTCTGGTATCCCTTGATTCGCGTATGTCTTCTGTTAGTTCTTCCATAAAGTTAAAGGTTAAAAAAGCTGATTTTAAGGTGCACCTCGTTCAGCTAGAGAGCAACCAATACTTTAAGACGCTCCGGCAGAAGTTGAATTGGGGCCTCGACATAAGGAATTGATTTTTTGTTAACTTTGAGCTTGCTTGACTAAAATTATTTTTCCAACTCGATGAGAAAGCTTCTTTACATTGCGCTGGCAGTTCTCCTGCTTTCATTTGTTCATGACGCCACCGCACAGATGAATCGTAAGAATATAAAAAAGAACAATAAACGTATTTCTAGTTTTCGAGGGAAAAAAAGTTGGTTTGGAAAGGAGAAGGTATACAATATGATTGGCGTGTCGTTAAATGCGCTTAACTACTATGGAGACTTATCACCTCGTCCTGGCAGCTTCAGCACTGATATTTCATTCACCAGGCCAGCCTTAGGCCTGGAGTTCTCTCATCGTTTCGGTCCGCGCTATGCCCTCACAGCATCTTTTATGTATGGTACACTTAAAGGTTCTGATAATGAATCTGCAGATCAGGGAGACCTGGACAATGGCATTTACCGTTACCAACGAAATTTATCTTTTAGAAACAGGATTAAAGAACTCTCTGTAGTAGCGAGCTTTGATCTGTTCCCGAATTCTGCGACCTATATTAGCCGTGTTCAATGGACGCCATATGGTTTTGTTGGGGTTGCAGGTTTCCTGCACAACCCTCAGGCTTTAGCTCCAGCCACTGATTTGAATAATAATCCTCTTCCGGAGGCAGGCGAATGGGTCGATCTTCAACCGCTGGGAACCGAAGGACAAAATGCCCAATTACAGGCTGGTGATATGAACCAGGGAATTAAACCATACAAAAAACTACAGGTAGCCATACCATTTGGTCTGGGGGCTCGTTTTAGGCTAAATGAAATCCTTGATTTCTCTGTAGAATTAGGGTTTAGGTATTTATTTACAGATTACATTGATGATGTCAGCAGAAATTATGTTGACTTAGGGGTCTTTGGGAACGATGCCTTAGCAAAAGCAATGTCTTACAGGTCTTCAGAAATTGTAACGCCAACGTCTACTTACACGGGAAGAGATGGCCAAAACTATAACGTTGTGCCCGGTTATGGCAGTGAATATCCTGACAATATTAGAGGTAGCAAAAATGACCGTGACATTTATATGGTGACAACTTTCAAACTCACTTATATTCTCGGAAAAACATTTCACAGGGCCAAATTCCGATGATGGTTTCAATCCTTCAAAAGCTCACCATTGCAGCTTGCTTATTGCTCTTCTTTTCGAATGGTGCTGTTGCACAACGTTCAGAAGTTGGTTTTGGGTTAGGGACTTTCAACTATACCGGAGACCTTATCCGATCCTACAATTTTAAGTACTCTAAACCTGCCGCCACCGTTTTTTATCGTTCGAACCTTAGCAAAGTGGTTAGCTTCCGGGCCGCAATTACTGCCGGCAAGATTGGGGCAAGTGAAAAGCCAATAGATGCATTTGCTACCATGCGAAACGCCTCATTTAATTTATTTTTACTGGAGGCGTCAACGGTAATGGAATACCATTTTTTGAATTGGAGGGAGACGAAAAGATTTGTGCGGTTTACGCCGTATCTCTTTGCGGGCATTGGCCTATTTGGAATTTCGGGAGATATTCAAAAAAATGCAGAATACAGTAACATCCAGGCATCGATACCCTTTGGGGGTGGATTTAAATATGTCTACAATCCTAAATGGTATTTCTCTCTTGAATTTGGAATACGCAAGACCTTTTTTGACTATCTCGATAATATATCTGGCGGTGATCCGCGGGATAAAAATTATCAGTATGGCAATCCAAACGACAACGATAATTATTATTTCATAGGCCTTTCTATTACGCGTACTTTTTACACCATTCCGTGTCCTACCAATCCCTATAAGTAATACGCTGCATTTAGTTTACCGATCAGCACAACCACTAATAACCAATATCTTTTACTAATTTTGGGACCTTGTGGCCTCTTATAAAGAACATATCGATTTTAATAATTTACCGCGGCACATCGCTGTCATCATGGACGGTAATGGACGATGGGCAAAGAAAAAAGGAGCATTACGCATTTTTGGGCATCGGAATGCAGTTGAAGCCGTGCGCGATATTACGGAAGGTTGTGGGGAACTAGGGATAAAGTATTTGACCCTTTATGCCTTTTCGACCGAAAACTGGAGCCGACCTAAAGCTGAAATTGACGGATTAATGGAGCTATTGGTAAATACTTTAAAGCAAGAAATCAAAAGGCTTACAGAGAATCAGGTTAAGCTGATCACCATCGGAGAAACGTCACATCTTCCCGGCGAGTGCCAAAAGAACTTAGAATGGGCAATTGACCAAACTAAAAATAACACTGGCCTTACCTTGATCCTTGCCCTCAGTTATAGTGGTCGATGGGAAATTATCAAAGCTGTTAAGGCCCTGGCCAAGGAGGTGCATGACGGAAACATTAAGGTGGAAGACATAAATGAGCACCTTTTTGAAAACTATTTGCAAACTTCCGGCATCCCAGATCCGGAGCTTCTTATCCGCACCAGCGGAGAACTGCGAATCAGCAACTTCCTGCTTTGGCAAATAGCCTATACCGAACTCTACATCACACCCACACTGTGGCCAGACTTTCGTAAAGAGCATTTATATGAGGCTATTTGGTCATACCAACAACGCGAGCGTAGATTTGGAAAAACAAGTGAACAATTGAACCCAGTAAGTTGATGAAGCGAGTTTTATTTTTGGTTATTCTTTTAAATGTTGCTGCCGATGGCTGGGCTCAGTTCAGAAAAAACCGTGCAGAGCGTTCCACCACGCTCTCTGAAAACAATTTGAATTACACTAATCCCGCAGAGTACACTATTGCTGGAATAGAAGTAACAGGGTTAAACATCTTGGACAAGAATGCCATGGTCTCCCTGACCGGTTTAAAGGTCGGTGACAAAATTAAAATCCCTGGAGATGCAGTTTCTAATGCCATTCGAAGTTTATGGAAACATGGCTTAGTTGGCGATGTTACCATCAAAGTGGATAAAATTGAGGGACAAAACGTATACCTCAACATTGCGCTCTCCGAAAGACCGCGATTAACCGGATTTTATTTCAACGGAATCTCCAAATCTCAGGAAAGCGGTCTAAAAGATGACCTTAAACTTATTCGGGGAAAGATTGTAAATGATGCCATGGTGCGTAATACGGAATTAGCGGTAAAGAAATACTTTGTGAAAAAGGGGTTTCTAAATACGGAGGTAAAAATTGTTCAGCAAAAAGATACATTAAACCGCGATGGGATAAGACTTAAGATAACCGTGAACCCTAAATCGAAAGTCAAGATCAACAGTATATCCTTCACAGGAAACAATAGCCTTCCCGATAGCAAGCTTGAGAAGAAAATGAAGAAGACCCATGAGCGACCACACTTCACGCTTCACCGTACTTTGATTAAAGAGATTTTTACCGTCAAGCCAAAGGGGTTTTTTGACTCCAGTTACACGGTGGGCCCCAAGCAGCTAATGGAGTTCTTCTATGATAATGTAAAGTTGAACGTCTTCGCCGGTTCGAAGTTCATCAAAACCGACTATGACGATGATAAAAAGAAAATAATCGATTATTATAACACCCAGGGTTACCGTGATGCAGAAATCATTTCAGATACAGTTTATGCCCATAATGACAATACCATAAATGTCGATTTTGTAATTTCGGAAGGACCTAAATATTATTTCCGCAACATTATCTGGACCGGCAATTACATCTATACGGACAAACAGTTAAGTGCTGTTCTGGCTATTAGCAGGGGTGATGTGTACAACAAAGAGCTAATTGACAGAAAACTTCAGTTTAATCCAAAGGGCCTCGATATCAGCGGTCTTTATATGGATGACGGATATTTGTTCTTCCGATGTCCTTGGGTTGAAGTGGCGGTATCGGGCGATTCAATTGATGTTGAGATGCGAATATTCGAGGGGGAGCAGGCTACAATCAATGAGGTTACCATTTCCGGCAATGATCGTACAAGTGATCATGTTATCCGCAGGGAGTTAAGTACTGTTCCGGGTCAGAAGTTCCGGCGATCGGATATTATACGAACCCAACAAAGGTTGGGACAGTTAGGCTATTTTGCTCCCGATAAAATTGGTCAGAATTTGGTTCCGAATCCGGCCAATGGAACCGTTGATATAGAATGGCAGGTCGAGGAGCAATCCAACGATCAGGTTGAATTATCCGGAGGCTGGGGAGGTTATTACGGCTTCGTCGGAACCTTGGGTTTAACATTCAATAACTTCTCCCTTAGAAATATCCCGCACTTGCAAAACTGGAAACCCTTGCCTGTGGGTGATGGACAAAGGCTTTCTTTGCGGATGCAAGCCAATGGTCGATCTTTCCAGAGCTACAGTTTTTCGTTCACAGAACCTTGGATGGGAGGCCGCAAACCGCATTCTTTCAGCGTTAGTTATGTTCGATCTCTTTCCCGATACCCAGGCGTAGGAGCTACCAGTTATAATGATCTTAACTCAATGCTTAAAGCTGACAATTTCTCTGTAGGCTTAGGCAGGATGTTGGAGTGGCCTGATAACTATTTTTCATTAACCAATTCACTGGGGTATGCCATTTATACATTAAAGAATATTGACTATCAAATAGGATGTACAAACTGCTCCTCCAATGCAATAACTTTTAATACGACACTGTCGCGAAATAGCGTTGATAATCAAATGTATCCTTCTCAAGGCTCTACGGTGTCATTGAGCTTAACGCTAACGCCGCCCTATTCATCCTTTAATAACCTTGATTATACTACGGCCACTGCAGAGCAAAAGAATAAATGGCAGGAATATCACAAATGGATGTTTGATGCCAGGTATTACTTGCCGCTAGACAGTAAGAAGAAACTGGTATTGGAAGCGAAGGTGCATTTCGGATTTATTGGCGCTTACAACATAGAGAAAACAGGTATCGGTCCATTTGAACGTTTTGTTTTGGGTGGCAGTGGTTTGGCCGGTGGGTTCAATTCGTTTGTCCTTG
>Ga0210379_10000611_pt1 | contig 11893 bp, 13 predicted proteins | sample PLMedo_2_FD_155468 | JGI IMG/M metagenome (GOLD analysis project Ga0210379, IMG submission 155468) | Groundwater sediment microbial communities from an aquifer in East River, Colorado, USA - PLM4_32_coex redo | ecosystem: Environmental > Terrestrial > Soil > Riparian zone | place: USA: East... | reverse complement strand
CCCACCCAGCACGCCTTTGCCAGCTCCCCGTGTCGCCACAAGGCCTATATCGGGCCCATGGGCTCCGGGAAATCCCTGGTGCTCTGCCTGCTGTGCTTGGTCCTGGCCAGCTCCGTGCCGGGCAACGCCGGAGTCATCGGCCGATTCGCCCGGTCGGACTTCAACCGCACCACCAGAGTCCGCCTCGAGGAATTGCTCATCCCCAGTTTGGTGGAGCGCGAGCTCCCCAACGGCGACGGCTGGCTCATTCGGACATCTGACCCGAACCGCCCCAGCACCCTCTGGACCGCGCACTACGACGAGGCAGGCCCGTACCGCTCCATGGACCTGGGTTTCTTCGCCATCGACGAAGTCAACGGCGACGACGTGAGCCCCTCGGTCCCCGAGGATGTTTACAACATCCTGGTGAGCCGCCTGGGCCGCCTGGCGCATGTCCGCCGACCTTACGGGCTCCTGGCCGGTAACCCACAGGGCCATAACTGGGTGTGGGACAAGTTCCACGGTGACAGCCCGCGGCGCCTGCCGGATCACCAGATGTTTACCCCTCAGCCATACGAAAACGCGCCCAACCTCCAGACCGGCTATTACGAGCGCCTGGTCAAGACCATGGGCCCGGAGTGGGTGGCTCGATACGTCATGGGAAGCCACGACACCTTCGAGGGCCAGGTCTACGGCGAGCTCAGCCCTGCGGCGCACATCGTGGACCCGTTCCCAATCCCGGCAACATGGCCGCGCATCATCGCCCTGGACTATGGCGCGCGAAATCCCACCTGCGTGCTGTTCATCGCCGTGAACACGGACGGTGCCCTATTCGTATACGACGAGCACTACGAGCCCAGCAAAGCGATCCCCTACCACGCGGAGAAGATCAAGCAGCGCCTCCCGGACATGGAACACGCTCGGTCAATTCGCTGGCCGGCGGACCCGTCTATCTTCGCTAAGACCATGCAAAAGGCTGGAAAGACCTTCTCTGTTTTCGATGAATACGCCGACGCCGGACTGGACCAATGGGAGCCCGGGGAGAACGACAACAAGGCGGGCCGGGAGCGCGTCAAGGAGTATCTACAATCCGGGAAGCTGTTCTTTTTCCGCGACCATTGCCCCAACCTCTGGCGCGAGCTCACGCAGCTCCACTGGCATCGCTCGAGGAGCCTGGGAGACGTCAATCCGAAGGAAGAAGAAGCCGACAAGGACAACCACTGCTTGCACGGGGACACCACGGTGGTCACTCCCGATGGTGACATCCAGATTCGAGACCTAGTGGGAATGGATGGCACTGTCCTGTCCCCAGCGGGGGAATGGGTGCCGTTCCGCAATGCCCGCCTAACCCAGCGAATGGTCCCCACTGTGCTGGTGCGGTTCGAGGATGGGCGAGAGATACGGTGCACTCCGGATCACCGGTTTCTCGCCACAGATGGTTCATGGGTTGAAGCTGAGGCCTTGGAAGGAGCGGAGATATGTAATAGCATACCGCATGGCATCAAGGAGGAAGCATGCGGGTCACCGTCGTCAGCGAGACAATTCAGGAGTTTGGCGGCAAGAGGTACTGGCTTTGCGGCAAATACTTCAGCCGGAATCTCAAGCGCCACCGCCCCCAACGGCTACACCGCGCTGTATGGGAAGCGCATTATGGCCCGATTCCGGAAGGCCACGACGTTCATCACGTCGACGAGGATCGTTCGAACAACCAACCGGATAACCTCATACTTCTCGATGCCCGTGTTCACCATCAAGGACATGGGGCGGACCCAGTCGCCAAGGCACGTGCCCGAAAGACCATTGCGGCTGCCAGGCCAGCCGCAGCCGCTTGGCACGGAAGCGCGGAAGGCCGTGAGTGGCATCGAGAGAACTATCGGCGCGCTGCGAGATTCCTTCTTCATAAGAAGCACCCCTTGGTGTGCGAGTATTGCGGGGCGGGATTTCAAGGTCTTTCACACAGCCGGTTCTGTTCCGGGAAGTGCAAGGCCGCCTGGAGGCGTGCTCAGGGAGTGGATGACGAGATGCGCGCCTGCGTGGTCTGTAAAACGGAATTCCGGGTCAACCGATTTAGCCGCAGCCGCTCGTGTTCGCCGGATTGTCGCGGGAAGCTCGGTGGGGCAGCCCGCACGGGCCATAAACGTAATATGCGCCGAACCATCTGACGTTTACTGCCTCACGGTCCCAGGAGTGGATGCTTTTGCGGTGGCCGGAGGCATCATCGTTGCCAATTCCCCAGACGCGCTACGCTACGCCGTGATGAGCCGGCCGGAGAGCGCGAAGCCGGAGAAGATCCCAGCTCCGCCCGCGACCATCGGCGAGGCGCGCCAGAAGAAAGCCCACCGGCTCTACAAGGCCGCGCTCAAGAACTACCGGAGCACCAAGGACAGCATGGGCAGCGACGAGGACAAGGAGTATGTATAGAGATACGCGCTTTCGCGAGTGGCTGCACCGCGATTGCTGGGGGCACGAGTGAACCTCATTGAGGGCATGGTCAACGGGATCGCCGGCATCGGCGCCTACGAGCTCACCAAAGCGCTGGCGCGCCGGCTGTACCGAAGAGGACGCCAGGCCATCACGGCAAAGGAGCTCCAGGAGGAGATGGTCTCAGACATTGACAGAGTCCGGCAGGTCTACGCACCCCGCATCGAAGCCGCCAAGAAGCGGGCCGAATTGGTTTACGACCCCGGCTTCGGGCGCTGGGTTGTCAGTCGGAAACCCGTAGGTGGGAGATTTCCCCATGAGCGCCGATCATGAGCCAACCCCACGTTTGCCCGGTGTGCACAGGCTTCGGTCGAGCGCCCGTTGCATTCATTCCTCTCGTGAATGGCGAGCCAATTCCTGTGCCCTGCCCCGCCTGCAAGGGCGCGTGCGTGCTGTGGGAGCCGGACTTTGCGAAGGAAATGGACAAGTGGCTTGCGAGCCCGAGGTACGTTGTCCCCGACAAGCCGACGATCCACCGCTACCCGGCCGACCCCGGCCCTGACTTCAACGTCAAGGCGTCGAAGGAGGCCATGGACCAGGAGCGGCAGACAGATGAACGACGAGCCCAGGAGGGCGAGAGGATGGGCGCAACCCGTGAGCCCATAGAAGATACGGCTGTGAATGCTGACGCCGAGCTCAGGAATACCCTCAAGCAGTTCATCGGCAACCTGCGCAGCATGAGAGACCGACAGGACGAGCAACTGGCGCACCGGCTCGAGACAATCATCCAGAGCCAGGCCGCCCAAGTGAAGAAACTCGACGAGGCGCTCAAGGCCTGCGCGGGGAATCTGCGCGACATCGTGCTCCTGGAGGGCCGCGCACTTCGGCGAGAGGAGTTCCAGACGCGGGCCCGGCGCAAGGCAGGACGAAGGGCCAAACGGAAGCGATGAACAAGCCCGAGGAAGCCGAGCCCTTCAAGGTCATCGACCGTCGCGGGGAGCCGAAGGAAGGCAAACTCCCCAACGACCCAGGACGAATCCTAAAAATCCGCCGCACCGGCAAGCCCCGGGAATTCCTGGCGATCTTCCCCTTCAATCGCATCCAGGAACACTATTTCACCGTGAACCGCATCGAGGACCTGGGCTTCGCGTTGGGCCTACACCCACCGGAGAACCCAACGAAGAAGCAGAAGCGGGCCCTCGAGGCCGCACGCCGCCGCCTCCACATCCTCCGCGCAAATGCCCGGGCCCTGCATGAAGCCGAAGCCATCATCGCCGCTCCCAGCCAGGTGGCGGAGCCGGATGGCACGCAGTGAAGCCACGCCTGGGACGAGAAGTGAAGAAAAAAGCGGCCAAGGTGATACCCTTCCCCGCGCGATCCTGCTCCCCGGCCGTGGACAACATTCGCCGGCGCGTGGAGCCGACCCAGCGCCCGGACTTCTTTGACCGACTCCTGGACTATTGCTGGAGGGAAGGGGAGGAAATCCGGCGATGGTGTAAGGCCTACGAGACCCGACGAGCCCGAGAGGGGCGACTGTGATAATCAAGCCCGAAGCGATGACCGCCGGACAGCCCATCGGAGCGCCGACCCTGGAGCAACTCCAGGAGCTCCGCAGGGAGATTCAGCGCAATCCGGAGGTGCTCATCATGAACCGGGCCACTCTTGAACAGCTCCGCTTTGCGGGCTTCAGTGTCACCCAACGAAACGGCCGCGTTGAGATGGGCGGAAGGCCGGTTCTGGTCGACGAGAGCGTAGGCGACCTGGTCGTGATGATCTCCACGGGAGACGAGGATGTTTGACTGTAGAGGCTGCAAGGCAAAGGACGCCGAGCTGGTCCGGGCCTACGCCCAGATCGGCGAATTACAGGATCGCGTCATGGCCGGACAGGGGGTTCCCTTCCAAAGCGGCCTGGCCGGAGTAGCGGCCGAGACAGTCACCCCACAGCTGGGCCAACCATCGCAAGTCGATGAGCCTGAAACCAACGAGACGGACGAGGAATGGGAAGAGCAGCAACTTGAGCAGGCCGCGCACGAAGCAGAAAAAACCGGCCGCCTTCGCCCGGATTTCCCGACCTGAGATAGGAGGGCACGTCTTTGGCAGCACTTCCACCGCTTTATAGCGTGATGGTCAAGCGCACCCATAAATTTGCGGTGACCGTCCAGACCGACGAACCAGCCAAGATCCAGGACCTGGCAAAAGACGCCGTGAAGACCGGCAAAGCCCAGCAGGACGGCAACGACACGGCGAGCGTTCCTATCGAGTACGACGTCAACTACGTCGTCAAATCGGAAGTCTACGACCCCGACGCCATTCCCTAACTGGCCCGGGGTGAGAGAAAGCTATTACGGAACTGGATTTTTTTTGCTAGGTTAAGTTCTCAAGGTACCGACGTCACCCTGGCCGGGGGGGCGTCCTGATCGGATTCCAAAAGACACCGGGCCCGTCGTGGGGCACGAACACTCACGGCGGGCCCTTTCTTTTGGACACTCACCGATGGCTCTGACGGACCTCATCCGCGAAGCGGCCGCGAAATTCAAGCGCAGCCAACCCCCACCCCAGGAAAATCAGACCGGGACCGAGGAAAAGGACTTGGTCAAGGAAGTTGAGGACCTCTATAAGCGGAGCGTCCCCTGTCTGCTTCCCCTGCATCGCCGCTTCTTCGAGGAGCTCCTCTGGTACTACGGGGAGCACTACATGGAATTCGATGCCCGCTGGGGGCGCTTTGTCATCCGCCCAGCCCGCCAATACGTCCCCCGCGGGACCGCCAACTACATCTTGGACATTGCCGAGCGCCTTATCGGCTTCAGCGTGAAAAACATGCCCGTGGGCAACGTCGTGCCCGAGGACGAGAGCTGTGAGGCGCAGAAGCAGGCCGAGAACGCGAACCGGATCCGCAAGCAGATGGCCGAGGACGATGAGCTCGAGCTCAAGGCCCGCGTCTTTGCCGCCAACTTGGTGATCCTGGGGAACGGGATTTTCCTCACCAGCCTGGAGGGCAACTCAGAAACCATCGACTTTGAGCTCCCCGATCCGGAAACCGGCGAGCCCAGCCAGGTGTCCGTCCCCTGGACCGACGTGAGCACCCAGGTCGTGAGCCCGATGGAGATCATCCCGGACATCCATGCCAAAAGCCCGAGCGAGTTACGTTCGTACATCCATTGCCCGGCCGTGACCATCGACAGCCTGGTCGACGAATTCGGCAGCAAGGCCAAGGAAGTGCAGGCCGATCTCAGGGTTGACTCGAGCAACTATTACCACCTGAAGATCCTCGACATGGCGACCCGCTCCGGAGCTCCGGGCGTTGCCGGCGGATTCGGGCTCTACTCCGCGAATCAGGAAGAGGCGGCTGGCAAGACGGCTATCAAGAAGTGCTACTACAAACTCCCCGACCGAAAGAACCCCCAGGGAGTGCTGCGCATCGTTGCCGGCGGGGTCCTGCTCCACGATGGCCCCTACCCTTACGTCGGCGACAATCCATCCAACGCGAAGATAAACCTGCAGTGGTCCCGCTGGAGCATCTTGCCGGGCGTGCCCTGGGGCTTCGGCGCCGTGCGGCCGCTCATCGATCCTCAGAAGCGATACAACGGCATGGTGACCCAGGCCGCGCTCAACCGGAAAATCAGCGGAAATAATCAGTGGATGAGCGCGCGCGGGCTGGGATTCTCCCCCGAGGGCACCGGCGCGCCGTCGAAGTGTTTCTACTACTCCGCGCAATCCGGGCGCCTCGCAGGCCACAAGCCCGAGCGCCTCGAGGCCATCGGCATGTCCCCGGATTTCTGGCGGGAGTTGGACAACAACGAGCACCAGCTCGACCGGATTTCCGGAACCAATGACGTCCTGCGCGGCGAGAACCCCCAGGGCGTGACCGCCGGCGTGTCGCTCGAGCTGCTGGCCGAGCAGGCTTCCAGCCGCTTCGACCCGCAGATCGGGGAACTCCGCCGAACCGTCATCAATCGAGATGAATTCCGCCTTTCCATGGTCCACCTGTCCAGCGCCTGGAAGTTGGGCAAGCAAATGCTCATCCAGGACGAGAACGGCCGGCCCGAGAGCGTGACTCTCTCATCCCTCGACGTGACTGAGAACCCACGGATCGCGCTCGAGGCTGCGCCCCCGGTTCTATTCACCCACGCCGCCAAGAAAGCCCGCACCGAGCAGGCCATGGCCGCCGGACTCATTGACCTGTCCGTCCCCAGCAACCGGGAGCAGCTGCGCAACGACCTGGGCGTCAGCTCCTATAAGGACCCCGTAAGCGCCGACGTGAAGCTGGCGCAGAACGAGAATTACGCCTTGATGCAGGGCAAGCCCGTGGCGGTCCGCCGCGTGGAAGATTCCCGGGAGCATCTGAAGATCCATCGTGAACTGCTCCTGCTTCCGGAGTATGAGGAGCTCCCGCTCGAGACTCGAAAGGTCATCGAGGACCACTACACCGCCACGGTGCTGTCGGTCCAGCGCCTGGCCGTTGACCTGCAGCCCAAGCCTGACCCGGTCGAACCGCCTGCGCCGACCGCCCCCGGGCAGCCCAAGCCGGGACCTGGGACCCGACCGGCTCCGGGGGCCAAAGCGCCGGCGATGAGTGACGAAACGGAAGGCCTCCCCGTTGCCTGACATCACGCCCCGCCTGTTCACCCTCGAGGAGCCATCCGAGGACCAGAGCATCAGCAAGCGGGCCCGCAGTCGACGTGCCGCGCTGGGAAAGCGCCGCGCTGAGTTGGGCGAGTTGAACATCCAGACCGAGCCTATCTATGGGCCGCGGGGCCCGTCCACCCGGCTCAAGGAAGTTCGTCGCAACGTCCAGGGAGCCAAGCTGGGCATGACCATCCAGCCACAGAAAAAGACGCCTTACGACCAGCTGGACGCGCGCTTGGGCGCCAGCAGACCAGAGCAGGCCCGCCTCGAGCAGCGTGGCGATGCCCTACTCGGACCAGCTGCACGGCGAACCCAGAAGCGAATCCCGCGGATTACGCCGACGCCGGCGCTGCGGGTTTCCAGACAAGGAGCCTGACCATGCGACTGCAGCATGCCCGAAAGATGGCCATGGGACCGCGCCCGGGGAGCCCGGAATTCGGAGAGCAAGCCCGGGACCGCCTCGAGCGCCTCCGATCCAACGAGCGCCGCGGGGATCTCCGCGTGCGCACCGCCAGGAAAACAGTCGGCGAAGCCAGGGACCTGAAGAATCGGTACCTGGCCGAGGGGGATTGAAGTGCCCATCGACCAGGGCCCCGCTGGCGTAGCCCAGGAGCTTCATAAATTCAAGCACGGCCAGCTCCACACCGGAAGCGCCCACGGGCCGGTTGTCACGAACCGAAAACAGGCCATCGCCATCGCCCTGAACCAGGCGGGCATGTCGAATCGAAAGCACTCCACCAAGAAACGGCTTGGCTTGCGGGAGATGCGGCACCACACGAACCGAGCCCACGGAGCCTACTGACTTAACCGGGCCACATCGCGGCGACTATCCCAACGGGAGACAGCACCGCAATAACCCGGCCACATGACAGGCAGGCGAAAGGAAGACCGATGCCAGTAGAGGACGAAGGGGCAGCAGACCCAGGGGGATTTCGTCCCGTCGACGACGCCGAAATCACCACCGCCATTGAGGCGGAAGACGTCGAGAAGCCGGCGGACGAGCCTGCAACCACGGCCGAAACGCCGCCGGGCGAGTTGGTTTACGAAATCGGCGGCAAGAAGTACACCGCCACCCAAATCGCAGAGCTCGAGAAGGGCTCCATGCGGCTGCAGGACTACAGCAAGGACAAGAACGCGCTGACCGAGCGGGAGCGGGACATCGAGGAGCGGGAGCAACGCCTCCGCGACCAAGAGGATCGCGTCCGGCGCGGCCGCGGTCAGGACCCAGAGAACGACACAGAACCGGAAACCGTGGAGGAGCGGCTCGCACGGATCGAGCAGGAGCAGGCGACCCGCGACTACAACGCCCACGCCGAACGGGCCGTAGGCGTCTACGAGCGAACCCTGGATAGCCTTTTCAAGGAGCACGGCATCACCGATCCGGAAATGCAGAAGCGCATCGACACGGCCATCAATGATTTCAACCCGGACACCAGGAACCTCAAGCAACTCGAGAAGAGTGTGCGCGGGCTCTTTGATGTCATCGCCAGCTACGGGAAGAAGGCCACGGATCAGCGCCTCGACCAGATCCGGAAAACCCCCAAGGTGCCCAGCGCCAAGGGAACGGGCGTCGTGCCCGTGTCCCCGGGCACCAAGAAGCGACCGTCTTTTGACGACCCGGTGACCGAGGAGGAACTCGCCGGCGGCGGGTAGCGCCGCAGCGGGCTTGCTCACTCACTCCGGGGCGTAGGAGCCATTCATGGCAGACGCACCAGCAACATTTTCGGCCCTGATTAACACCACAAAGAGGGTGTACGGGCCGAGAATCGAGGAGCAGGTCAACAAGTCCGCGTTTCTCTACAAGCTATTCGACGAGGACACGCAGGCCGATTTCATGGGGGAGGGTTGGTTTTTCCCCGTGACCGATGAAGGCGGGCAGAGCATCGGGAACTATGGCGACAACGAGGAACTTCCCGATTCCCAGGCGGAAACCTACAACCTGGCGAAGATCGACACCAAGCAGGCGTATGCGACCATCCAGGTCACCGGAAAAGCCATCGCCGCCACCCGCAAGAACATGCAGGCCTTCCTCAAGGCGAAGCAGGGGGAGATCGAGGCCAAGACCAAGAGCCTGATTTCCGATCTCAACCGCCAGTGCTACGGCGATAGCTACGGAACCATCGCCGCGGTCCTGTCGGATGCCGCCAACACCATGACCTTCGGGCCAGAAGTCAATATGCTCTGGTTCCGCAAAAACATGAAGATCGACATCTTCGACTCCACCCGGACCACGAAGCGCAACGGCACCGCCGGCACCAAGAAAGAGGGCCGGCTCATCACCGTCATCAACTACACCACCCGAACCATCACCTACTCCGGCGCGGACCTGTCAGCGTCCATCGTCACGGGCGATTTGGTGTTCCGGGAGGACGCGCGCCTCAACCTGGCCGGCACCGTCGAAGGCAAGGAGCTCAACGGCTTCCGGTTCATCGCCGACGATGGGACCGACTCCCTGGCCACCTTCCAGAACGTGAGCCGTTCGACGGTCACGGTCTGGAGAGGAAACCGGCTGTTTAACGCCGGCGTCCTGCGCCCGCTGACCCTGGATCTGCTCCAGCAGCTGGTCGATTCCATCATGGTGAGCTCGACCGAGGAGCCCACCCACTTGGTCATGGGGTTCGGCCAGCGGAGGATGTACCTCAACACCCTCTGGTACGACGTGCGCTACGAGCCGCAGCAGCTCAAGGGCGGCTTTAAGGTGCTCCAGTACAACAACCTCGATGTCCTGGTCGACAAGGACATGCTCCCGCAGCAAGTCCTCTGCTTCGCCAAAAGCAAGGTGAAGAAGTACGAGCTGCAGCCGCTGGGCATCCTGGACCATGCCGGGGTGGGTGCGGAGCGCATCGGGCATTTCGACACCTACGAAATGCTCATCGGGATGTACGGGAACCTCGGAGCGACCAGGCCGAACGCGACCGGACGCCTGGGCGACCTGTCGGAGCCCTAAACGCTGCAAAACAGCGCAGCCATTCTGTAGCACCGGAGAAAAACAATGCAGCCGCTTTATACCGTTGCCCCGTACCTGGACCTGGACCGCGCGAGAAAGGAAGCGCCGGACGTCGTGGAGGCGTTGCTCCGCTACGACCCGGCCCTGCTCATCGCATGGGACAGTGCCGCCACCAGGTGGGTTATTTGCCGGGCCAACGAGCGCGGCGTGCATCCGCAATTCGTGTACCAGGGGGAGGACGGCGGCCACCTTCCCCTGGACACGCGCCTGATCGGTTTTGTTCAAAGCTGTGACCGCTGGGCCAAGGCCGGCGATGCCAACAAATTCGCCGCCCAGGAAGCCAGCGATCTCGATTCCCACCGGGAGAAGATCGAGAACGAATTCAACGAGGAGATGGAATACGCCGGCCGGGAGAACCGCCGCACTCTGGCGCGCCTGGGCGGACTCCACCGCGACCTATTCGGATAGGAGGACCAGCAAGTGATCCTGTTCAACGGAACCGAGGAAACCCTGACAGGGAAGTGCGAAGGCAATCCCGTGGTCATCGCCGCCGGCGAAGTCTACGACTGCCCGAACCACTTCCACGGAGAGCTCCTGCTTTCGCAATTCGGACCGCGTGGCCTGGTGCCCGTGCCTCTCGAGGCGCTCACCAAGGGCAAGCCATCCGACGACATCATCGAGGCGGCACGGGACGCCTACCTGGCTTTCATCGAGAAGCAATTCCAGGAATTCAATGACGTCCAGACCGGCCGCAACAAGCAGGGCCTCCCGGGCGTCATGGCCAGCAAGCAGCTCCACCACTTGGGACACATCTACCGGACGCTGAAGGGCCGGGATCTGGCCATCGAGGACGCGACCACCAAGCCCGACGACCAAACACAGAACATCGCCCAGGCGTTGATCTCAGCACTCAAACAGATTAGCGGCTCCGAACAGACCCAGGAGAACATCCTGGCCATCGCTTCTGGCAAGCCTGCCGGCGGCGGAGCGAGCAGATCCCGAGCGGCTGGTGCCGCGGCGAAGGCGAGAGGGACACAAGAGTCCAAGGAGTAGCACCAACCCATGGCCCTCCACGCCAAGAATCTGATTGCCATGACCCGGCGGTATCTCCGGGAAGAGAACGCTGCCGACGTCGCCGGCAATCAGTGGAGCGACCTGCAGCTCCTCAACTACATCCAGGAAGGGATCGACACCCTGGTTGACGATGTCGTAGAAACGGATGAGGACTACTTCGTCTGGTTCCAGGACTACGACTTCGTTTCCGGCCAGACCGCCTACGATCTGCCCGCCGGCTTCATCCGTGTCCGGAAAATGGAGTTTATCGGTGGCGGGCAGAAACTCCCCATCCTCGAGGCTCGAGCTGGAGAGGATGACGAGAGCGGAATCGGCGTGAGTCTCACGCCATCATCGGGGAACGAATTTACCTATGCCCTGGTGGCGGACCAGTTCCACCTTGACCCGACGCCGGGCTCCGCGCTGGTGTCGGCCGTGCGGCTGTGGCAAGTGCGCAAGCCCCCGGACTTGATTTACGGACTTACGCCCATAACAGGCTCTGCTTCGACGATCCGCCTTTCGATGACGGAAAACGCGAACGGGCCCGCCGCCGATCCAACCGATGGCATCTACAACGGCGCCTGGATCGCCATCGTGGCGGGCACTGGGGCAGGCCAGCGCCGCCGCATCACCGCCTATTCCGGAGGAACCTCTGGAACGGCGACGGTTTCACCCAACTGGGGCACCGTGCCGAACTCGGTGGACAGCATCTACGCGCTCGAGAGCATGATCCCAGCGCCTGGGGAGCGGCTCCCGGCGCTCCTCGGCGCCATCGCGGCCCTCAACGACATCGACGAAGATTCGAGCAACCTACAGAACCGAGCCAACGCAATGCACGACCGGCTCATTTCCAGCGTGGAACAGCGC
>Ga0210379_10000610_pt1 | contig 11897 bp, 18 predicted proteins | sample PLMedo_2_FD_155468 | JGI IMG/M metagenome (GOLD analysis project Ga0210379, IMG submission 155468) | Groundwater sediment microbial communities from an aquifer in East River, Colorado, USA - PLM4_32_coex redo | ecosystem: Environmental > Terrestrial > Soil > Riparian zone | place: USA: East... | reverse complement strand
AGGGATTGTTACGCCATCGCTCGCCACGAAAACACGGACGAGACCGGAATGTCCGTGGCCTTGATCGTGAACGACGATGCCGTACCGAGAGCGACAGTGCCCGGCGTAATGCCGTTTGTCACATCGAGCGTACGCGTGCCCGCCGCGACGGTACGAATGGCGCTGTTGCTCGCCATGCCTTCGTACCACTGCAGCGTGATGCGATTGGTGTTGTCCACCCACTCGATGTAGCGCGGCACGAAGCCGCACGTGAACACGGTGTCAGCCGCAGCGCCCGCGTCCGTCACAACCCGGCCGATTGCTTGGTTGACAACGCCGCCCGCGTTGGTTTGGGTATTGGTAGTCAGAGCCATGATGTTTCCTTGTCAGATTGAGGGTTGGGAGGGTTACGCGGTCAGGATCGAATTCCAAATCCCCGGAGCGGCGCAGAAGAACATCATCGTCTTGTTGGCCGCACACGCAATCGCCGTGTTGGCCGACAATGCGTTGATCGCATCACCGGTAGAAGGGAAGATGTTCATCGAGTTGGCCGCAGCCGCATTGACGACGACAATCGGATACGTGCCCACAACCGCAGGCGGCAACCGCACCGAGTCAGCAGCGGTCGCTACCGTTGTGACACGATTGACTGCGTTGGTGAATGCAGGCGCAGTCTGACCACCACCAGCAAGCGCAGTGATCGCATTGGATGCGGCAACCTTGTCCATCCACAACTGCTTGACGCCGGGATCGACATTGCGGGCATTGATGTCGGCTTGAGACAGGATAGGCATATCAATCTCCTTGGTTTAGGGGGCCGAAGCCCCCATGATTGATTACGCCGTCGCGGCAACTTCTGCACGGACGAAGAACGCGTCCTGCAGAATAACCGCCGACTGCCACGCCTTCCAACCCACCGTACCGCGTTGCGCCAGCGGATCGCCGGGCGCAGGCTTCGGATTCACGACCATCGGCGTAATCGAATCCTTGCCCTTCAGCGGCACGATACCGTACGCATCCTTGGCAATGATGAGAATCGGGTACACGTCAGCCAGCGTGCCTGACGTGCTGCGCATGAGACCCTTGGCACCACCCGCGTCGGGGAACGGCGCGAAGATCGTACTCGTCAGATAACGCACGCGCTCGACTGCACCGATCTCGTTTTCGTACGGCGTCGTCGTGCCGTATTGCTTCGTCGGGATGAAGCCGGTCATGCTGCGCACGTCCGTCTCGATGTCGGGATGGCCCAACGCGATGAACGCAGCTTCCACCGGTTCCGTACGGTAGTCCGGAGTCGATTTCACAACCTGCGTAATCATCTTGCCGTTCTGGCGCAGGATGCTCGACGTGATCTGACGCTGCAGCGACAGCACCATGGGCGTGTTCACCGCCGCACGCGAACCGCCGTTGGCGTAGAACACATTGGTGCCTGCCTTGAGGATGTTGAACCGAATCGTCTCGATGGTCATCCCGGCTTGTTCAGCCATAATGTCCGTCGCTTCGCTCAGAATCGGGTCCTCATGCGTGTCCATCACCACATCAGTGATCGTCACATAGTCGCCATACTGGTTGAGCTGCACCGTGTAGTCGGCGTTCGCCAGACGGTTGCCAGCCGGAGTAACACCTTCGAGCAGCGGCGTAAGCGCCAGCGGCACGAAATAGTTGCCGGAGCCGGAACCTGCCGCGCCGGTAGCGCCTTGCAGAAAGTAGCGCCGGAACTTCGCAGTCTTGGTGTTGTTCTGCGGGATGGGGTACGTTTGCCCGAATTTTTCGAGCACCATGTACGGCATCGCGCGAGTCAGCAGTTGTTTGATGACATACGCAGCGGTACGCGGAGAAATGTCACCGTAATTGACGACGTTGGCCATGATGTTTCCTTGTCAGGATGAGGATCGGTTACTTTGCACCCACCGCTTCGTCCCACGCAGCGTCGAAGTCGCTCGGGTCTGCAGGAGATGTCGTAGGGGCACTTCGTTTGGAATCGACCACACCTAGCGCCTTGGCCGCTTTCTTGGCTGCCGCTGAGAGTAGAGGCGTTGCTGCTGCGGGTGCTGCAGGAGTCACTGGCGGTGGCGTACCACCGTCTGCTACTACACGCGGCTTGCGCCCGGTAGCAGACTTGAATTCGGTAATCAGCTCGACAACTTCACTCGGATCGCCTGCTTCGATAATGCCTTGCGCGATCTTCTTGCGCGTGCCAGTAAGATCACCAGCCCATGCAAGAACTTCGTCGTACATCTTGTCATCGTAGTCGTTGTGCGCGCCTTGAATGATCGTCAGTGCCGAAGTTTCGGCAACCTGATCGGCTGCGAGAGCGCCGCGCTCAATCAGTGGTGCGTACACACGGTTGAACTCGTTGAAGATATGATCAACAAGACGCCCGTACTCGGCTCGACGGCGTAGCGCCTCACCTTTGGCCACATCCGGCCAGTTCTCGGCATACGCCGTAAGAAACTCTTCCTCTTCGGTTGAGTATATCTTCGGCGGCGGTTCTTCCTTCTCCGACTCCGCTTTTGCAGGTTCTTTCTTCTCCGGAGCTGCGCGTTCCGCTTCCAGCGCCTCGAACTTCGCTTTCCAGTCGGTCTCTTCGGGTTTCTTGGCAGCCGCTTCCTTTGCCGCCTTCTCTTCCGGAGTCTCAACCGCTGCAGCCGCAGCCGCTTCAGCCTCAATCTCTTCGGGTGTCTTTGTAGCAGCCGCTGCTTCGGCCGCTTCTCTAGCCGCCTTAGCTTCAGGGGTTTCGGCCGCTTCGGCCGCTTCGGCCGCTTCCCTTGCCGCCTTCGCTTCCGGGGTCTCGACCGCTGCCTTGTCTACCTCTTTGGTAGAGAACGCCGGGTCATCTTCTACCGATGGTTCAGGGGTGAAAAGACCGTCGAATACTGTTGCCATCGCGTCATAGTCGGACGGCGGCGGGGTTTCGACCTTGGGCTGTTCCTTGGGCGTTTCGATAGCCATGAGAGTGCCTTATAGGGAAGTTAGGGGAAGATGTCAAACCTGTGAGGTTACGCCGGGCCGTTCTTTTAGATATTTTAGGATTCGCCTGTACACGCGCGCTTCACCTTGCAGCACGAGCAGCTCCTCACGGGGGGTGTCCACAAGCCGCTCCCGCGCCTTCTCGTAGTCGTGTTGCATCAGCGCCACAAGGGCAAGACCGAACTGATCGCCAAGCGACGCTCGCAACGTTGCCTGATGCTCCGCTTCCTGTTCCCGTGTCAGAATCATTTCTTAGCCTTTTTGGTTGATTTCGCCGGAGCCGCTGGTTCCTTCTTTTGCGCGTCGATCTCCATCTTCGTCATCACACCTTCCGGCAGGTGATGATCGCCAGCCTTCGCCCGCGCCACATCAGTCGGCGTGACGCCCTTCTCCAACCCGGCCATGACCGCGTTGTACGTGGCTGCCGCACCCTTCGCGTCATTAGTATCGGCCGCCGTCAAATTCTTCACAGCCTCGGCGAGTGTCTTGCGAATCTCGGCGGTGATGAGTTCGGTTTGCTGCTTCGAGGTTTGCGCTGCCTGTGCAGCTTGCGCATCCTCGCGCCGCTTCGCTTCAGCGTCATCCACCATAACGCTCTGATCCATATCGCGCACCGCGATACGTTCTCGCAGCAGCTTGCGATGATCGACATAGAGCTTTTCTTCCGGCGTCAATGTAGCCGCCAGATTGTCGTACCCCAAGCCGCGCACCTCCTTCGCAATCAATGAAGTTGAGCCCCGCGCTATGGGTTGGAAGTCACCCTTGATAGCTTCCTTGGCATTGAAGTACTTGTTGAATAGGATCAGGGAACCAATCACCGATTCGGTGAATGTGTCGAAATTTCGCACAACATCCTTGAAGGGTAAGGCTTCCTTGCCCATGAACATGGATGCACCAGTCGCCGTACGCAACGGTTCGCTCGGCATATCGCCGCCGGTCGCCGGGCCAACGAATGTTTCCTGATCGGCGAACTCACGGAACATCGTGTTCACCTTCATCAGTTCGTCCACATGGCTCTCGAACTGCAGCACGCGGATGGCAGGGTATGCAAGCGTACTCGGCGACTCGTCATCCCGTGGCCACACCTTGTACGCATGTATGGAGCCAATATCCGTACCTTGCTTCAGCAACGCCTCATTGGCTTCTACCTGCGGCCCACAGATCGCGCCCGCGTTATCCAGCGTCATGCGTGCCGTCGCCGCCACGCTCAGTTGTGAGTCACGCATCACAAACGGGAGACCGTTACCAACCAACGAGGTATCGTCCTCCTCGAAAACAAATTGATGGAACGAGCTGATCGGATCATCCTCACCCAGTATTGACCATGGATTCAACGTCGCGCGAATCACCAACCCATCCATGATCCAGATTACCGCCTGCATCATATCGGCAAGCCGATCCTCCGGTACAGCAATACCACAACCCTTTAGGTAGTGCCCCGACAGACCACCATCCCACACGATGATCTCGTACTTGCGTCCATCGGTGAGCGACGTGTTAACTGCCACCCCCATCGACTTCAACTCAGACTCATGCTGCTTCTGCTTGTAGTTTCCGGTCTGATGTTCCGTCAGATATTTCTTGATCGTAGCGCCCATGAACTCGCTATTGTTGGCGAGCTTGCGCACCTGCACGCGCGACATCACGATACGTTGAAACTGACCGTCCATCTGGTGCAGATACTTTGCACTCATATCCGGATAGTAATCCCAAATCGGCACGAACTCGTACTGCGGCACGAGAATGATCTCATCGACCGGTACAACCTTGTTGGTTGCTTGATCGAGCCGCCACCGACGCTGCTTGCGCGAACGGGCCATCGGCCCCTTCAGTACGCCCATGCCGTACAGAACACCCGACATCAGCACCTTACGACACAGTGCGATATAACCCACCATCTTCGCGCCACCCAACTCGGTGAGTTGATCTTCGATCTCAGTTTCGAGGCATTTAGCGCGCTTCGCCGCAAACTCATTCACGGCGTTAGTGATAACCTCATCAGTGATTTCCGTGTTCGGGTCTTTCTGCAGTCCATCGAGCACTGTCTGCAGATCGTTAACCGTCAAGTTCGGCACTGGCGACGCTTCAACACCCCAGTTCTTTTCCGATGATGGAAACAGCAGGTTCATCAGCCGCGACACCATCGACACGCACTTCACGCGTGTCAGCTTCGGGTACGCCTTCGACCTGTCATCCGGAATCTTGGACAGCACGGCCGGATCGTACTGACCAAGGAATTGCCGCAAGTTCTGCGCCCATCGCAGCTCGGCGATGCGACGATCAGTCTCGTAGGTTGTGAAGTCCTTCGCTAACTTCTGCCCTAACGAACGCAGCGTTTCCGGATTGGGGCGCAGTGCTGGTTCGTTCTCAGACTTGTCGGCGGGCAGTTGTGACTCATCCATCTTCTTCTCCTGAGAGGATTACCGCATCACGTAATGGTTAGTACGTCGTGGCTGCGGAGTATTCACCGCCGTATTGTTCCGCCGCGCCTCCCGCGCAGTTGAATGCTGAAAATATCGACACAGATACCCAAAACCGTCACCCGGATGCGAGCTGGCGTTTTTCTCCGGCTCTTCCTTCAGCAACTTACCCTTCCTGTCCGTTTCGTATCGCCATCCACCCTGCATGGCACGAATTGTGTGCTTGCAGCGCGGATCAATCTGCAACGCGGGCTGTCCTTGCACCAAACGCGTCGTGAAATGCTCAATCGCCTCAACCCGAAGGGGTAATCTATTGTTCATATCGGGAAAAACAACCCGAAAACCACCCTTTTTTCGGTCTCTGAGGGTGTCTACAATGGTCCGTTCGTTGTTGTTAGAACGCGAATCTGCGGCCGGATCGGGAGCAATTATGAACTCAAAATCGTAAAAACGGGCCTTTATCAGCGGCTTCAAGCGATCCGTGATGATGCGCTCGGCCCCCATATCGCGTTGGATCAGCTCATCCAACACGAGTAAGCGTCCATTCAGGTCCTGCTGGCCGAAAATCAGCGCGCTTCCGGCAAGACCGGGGTCGAACCCGGCCACCAGAGGTAGAAACTTGTTTGGTTTAAGCGACCCCGACGCGATGTGGAGCTGCGGATTGAACGTAGTGATAACCGGAGTACCCGAAAGTGAGTATCCCCACATCACCTTGATGAACTTGTTAATCCACTGGGGTGATTTACCCACCGCAAGCGAGTAATAGTACTTCTCCTTGCCCGGCAGGTTCTCCAAGTTCTCCGCTGCCTCGCTATCCCCGGCCGGTTGCACCCACAGCCGCACATTGGACGCGATTTCATCATCGCCGAGACCCACATAGTCATACCACCAGTCATCCTCGTTACCCGGATTGGATGACCCCCACATTCCCCAGTTTGTCGCACCCCCATCCTTGGTGGGTGGGTAACGGCCACACCGTGCTGCAAGCGCCTCAACAATCTGCTCGTTGATTTCGACGAATTCGTCGAGGATTACGAACGTAGTTTCTAAAGACAAAACCCGCGCAACGTCGTCTGCCGTATCGAGAGCGCGGAACATCACCTCACATTCGACATCACCGAAGCGCAGCACGAACGTGGTCGTAGTGGCGCGCCAGTCACCAGCGATGCCATCCTTGAACCAGTAATTCCATGAGGTTAACGTCGTGTCGCGGAGCTGCGGCATCGTGTTGCGAACAATAACGGCGCGTGAGCGCCGTATCCCGTCCACTGGCGACTTGGCCTGCTGCGCCGCCATGAACACGAGCTTGAAGAAAATGCCGGTCGTCTTACCCGACCCCACCGGGCCAATGATCCAGTCGTGAAACAGTTCCCCTACCTTGTAGTGGCGAATAAACTCACGAACTGTCGGCGGTGGGGTGTAATTGATCGCTGCCATTACTGTCGTTCGTGCGGCGAACGCGGCATGTTGTCTTGCTGCCGTTCGCGCCACCGCTCAAGTTTGTCGAGCCGCTTCTCTACCGTAGTAACGCGCAGCAATATCGCAACGTCGTTGTTCGACAGTGAGTTACCCCATGGGATGAGGACAGCCGCCACGCCGATAACCACCGCGATCACGCTCCCAACCACAGCGATTGTTTTCCAGATCGTTCGTATGTCACGGCCTGTCGGTTCATCATCCATGGGTTCCCCTAAAACGAGTTAGGTTGAGCCACAGCTCGGGTAAGCTGCATGAACCCAGTCTGCAGGGTTGTGCGTGCCGCCGCAACCCACCGGGTATCGAGCTTCGGATTAAGCATCATGCCCTCAACCATCCGCCCCACCTCATTGGCGAGTTCCTTAATCTCGTTCATCAGCGCCACTTCCGCCTCGTTGAGCTGCCGATAGCCGGTGATCTTCGGCTGCTTGAAGAAGTCGCCGATTTCACCTTCGATCTTCTCCATCATGTCGCCAGTCCCGTCCGCATGATTGCTCATAGCTTGTTCTCCTCATCCTCGATCAACTTCTGCAGGTAATGCCTCGCCTTGTGTAGATCGACGAGACCGCCCTTCCTGCGAAAGCGCGCGATGTACTTCACCACGTTGCCATCGAAGAAGCCCAGATTCCAGTCCCTAATCGCGTCCCATGGTTGTATGCCGAGACACTTGTAGTGGTCGCCATCGACCTGCACATCGTTCGCTTTTTCCACGTACGCACCCATCCGCTCGCATGCCGTAGCGTGTGGGTCGATGGCTACGCCATTACCCGCCACAAACTCTGTAGTCATCTTAACCCCCGCAGGTTATGGTTATATCCAACCCCGAGCGCGCCACCTTGGGGTTCAGGCAGTGCACGATAATCATCCATGGGTCCTTCATGCCCGGACAGCGAATGAGCACGTCGTCGCCGCGCTTGCTAACTGTGTATCCAACACACACCTTGCAAAACGACAGCGACGGCGCAGCATCAGCTATGGTCGTCCAAAAATACACGAACACGATAATAATCGTGGACAACCAGAACCCCAAGGCGAATGCACGTTTCACAGCGGCGTCTCAACCGGTGGGGGTTGTGGTTTCGGGCTACCACCACTGAAGTCCGGATTACCTTGCGCATCCCTGACGGCTTTCTGCGCGTCGAGTTCCACCTGCGTGAACCAATCCATCGGGTAAATGAACCGATCCATAGTCTCGGCGAAGTTGTTGATGATCGGACGCCCCCACGGATACCGACCAGCAGGAACATATGGCTTGTTGGTAGTGGGGTCGGTGGTGCGCTGGCAGCGCGTCGAGTAGCCGAGAATCATCTCGCCGTCCTCCGGCCTCGGTCTCGGCCAGCCGCGTTCCTTACCTCTGCCTTGCACACCTGTCGGTGATACTGCTATCTCACCAGCATCGACAGTCGAAACCGGCGGTATGGTGACACCAGTAGCGTTCTCGATCTCAGTTGCCAATGCACGCAACATTGCAGGTACGTCGATCATTACATTCTCCTTTGGGAAATGCCCCCTCCCGTTGGGTTAACTTACTTAAACAGCGGCAGCAGTGAAGCGAAGTAGAACGCCAGCGACAACGCGACAGTCCGGACCCGATACGGCTCGTACGGGTCCGGTATGAAAGCTGCCAACAGAGCCAGCCCTAACGCAAAGATCAGAAAGATTGTAGCAACCATTCAACCTCCGAGATTTATGTTGATCTGAAACGCATTGCCCAACGCGCCCGGCCCGTCGCCCTTCGGCTCATACCCGGCCCAACGCACCGTGCTCTTGATGAGATCAGCCCGCACCGCCGTGGGTGTGGACGTACTCTGAATCATCGCCCATGACGTTTTCAGCAGCTCCTCGGCCTGCATCCTCGCTTTAATTCTGAAGCTCATCCCATCTTTTCTTAACATTTCTTGTGCACCGGCATACGCCTGTACGAATAGAGGGTCATCGACCAGCTTTAGGAACTCGTCCTTGCCGATGTTGTACGCAGCGCAAATCTCCGGCACGGGGGCTAAGTGCATGGCCAGTTCAATAGGCAACATCGGGGGAAAACCTAATTCCGCCGGATTGAATGGTTTGATTGTGCCGTCAGGATCGACATCGAGTCGATTCTGCATCTTTCCCTTGGTGGTTGCGAGGGCGTTAGACATGGGCTGCCTGCGTGGCTTCTCGTATGTCCTCGTCTTGGTAGGGATCGCGCTCGGCGTTGAGTTCGCGCATCCGTTCGAGGTAGTCGGAGCGCATGCGCTTCACCGTGTCAGGGTGAGCCTTGGCCCACTGCTTCTGCTTCTTGGCGGCGTGGGCCTTGGTGTAATAGTGCAGGCCGTCCTTCGACTGGCGGTTACGGCCGAAGGAGGAAACGGGGAACGTCTCGCCGCAGCACGAGCATTTCTTGGAGCGCCCAAAACCATTAGAAGCTATAGCCATGGCGAAGCATTCTCAGATTTTTCAGCAAGACCATGGACGGCCAGCATACACAAGCTGTAGTGGAATGCAAGTGCTGTTAGTACAAGGGCTAGGAATAAACCCACGAGGTTGACTTGGTTTCATAGGGAATTTTATATGAGGTATGGGGGTACAGGTACCCCCGCGCCCATGCCCGAACCCCCTTGGGGGGTCTCTTTCCAAAAAAGCATGCTTGCCCGGCCGTACGATAGCAGGAGTCTAGGCATGCCTATATGTTAACCTAATGGGTTGACAACAAGGGGAAAACGCGGACAATGGGTCATGTCGGTGGCATCCTGCTACCGGCACAACTAGGAGATTCAACCATGGCAAACGCCAAGGGTAAGACCAAGCAAGTCAAACCAGTTGCGGCCGCTATCGCTGCGTGCTTCGCTATCGTGTATCCCGCATTGGTGGATAGCGCGAAGCAATCCGCCGAGAATGCGACGCGTCGCGCCTCACGTTCGGAAACGTGCGTGGCAGGCATCAAGTCACTGTGCGACAGCATCACAGACGCCAAGGAACGCGCGGCGGCCGTGGTTACGCTGTTCGGCAATGGCGAGAAAAAGAAGGAAACGCGCGTGGCCGGAACGCTGTTCGAGAAGCTCAAAGCGGACAACGTAAAAGACGTCACGACGTTTTCGCTGTTGCATCATTGCCGCACTGTTGCCGCGAACTGGGCGAATGCTGACGTGCGCAAAGCCGCGCAAGAGTCTGGCATCCGTGCCGGTTACGATGCGACCAAAGCGCCCAAGGAAGCGAGCACGACCGAACAGCCGAAAGCCGCGAAAGTGGTCACGCTGTCGGAATTGATCGCGGAAATGGTCCGCACGTTTGGCGGAGATGTCACCATCCTACGCATGATCGAATCGGCGTTGATCGCCAACAAGAAGCCGATCCATGCGGCGGCCGTGCACGATGCGGCCGTGAAATTGACGGCACTCGCAGCCTAACGCAACCGGAACCGGGCGGAGACAATCCGCCCGGTTAACATCATGCATGGAACAATGCGTAGACGGTTAGACGTTGGCGACGCTGCGAACCGCAGCGAGTATGCCGCACGGGTTAACATCGCCCGAGCCAAGCATGCGCGCGGATGGATGACGCGTGCCGAGTTTGTTGCCGAGGTTCAATCCGCCGAGATAGATCGGCAGAACAAGACGGGCGATATGATCCGCGAAGTCTTGGCAACACCGTAACAGGAAGTCATTGGGCGGGGCCTTCGGGCCTCGCCCTTTTTTATTGCCTGCTGCTCACGTACCACGCACCGCTCCTCCCTCGCGGTAGTGTAGTAATACGCAGCTTGTTGATACGCATAGTTCACAGAAGCATACGTATCGGTAGTGTAGTAAATCGCTGGTATGTGTGTATAGGCATGCCTAGATGTATAAACCCAATGAGTAGACCATGCCTAGTTAGTGGTTACTCCGCCTATAAATTCAACGACTTACATATAGCCAATATGTCACAATAAATCACAACTAATACAAATAGCGAATCATCCACCACGGTTAATGCCGGCAAAAGGGTTATAAAGATCAACCCATTAGCTAACTAAAACACACATAGGACCAATAACACCTGATTACCAAGGTATACCCCCCTACATGCGCGCGAGGATCGGTAGTGTAGTGATTGTGGGCATACACACGTGAACCACCAAAACATACGCAAATATATAGGGGGTATATGTTAGCCCGCCCCGAGCGTATTCACTGGAATCTGAGTATCGTACTAATAAGACTTGACACAACAATGACATGCACGCACATTATATGACATTCAGCCAAGAACACACATCCAACAGGGGGGTACACAATGACATTACTTCGACGCTATTCAGACGATGCACTAGACATTTACACCGCCAAACGCATCCTCCAACTTGAACGCAACCCAACTCTAGCCAACCAGAAAACACTCACGCATGCCAAGAAACTGTTCAACTGGTGGGCCAAACGCAAAGCCGCCCTCATTGATCCTCACGTCGTCGGCCGCCCATCTGAAGCCAAGACCAAGCGCGTCACCCGAGAGTTTTTCTACGCCACGGCCGAATACCGAGCCATCATTGCCGTCCTCGACGGCACCAAGATCACACCAAACACCCCATGGGTCAAACGACCGCCGGGGATGGCCGCCAAGCGCGCCACGGCACGTTACAGGCTGAAGCTCGCATTAAGGCTAGAACCGGAAAGAGCTATTGCTCTAGCTAAGGCCAAGGATATTCGTGATACGAAAGTACAGGCATATGACCGGGCGCACGCGGAGTTGTACCTACGAGTGCAGGAAGCAGAGCAAGAGCTGTCCGCGCGCCGGGTGAAGTTCGGCATGACCGCACGCGGCACGCGCGGGACCAGACATGAGATAGCAACCCTGAAGGTTAAGCGTAAGAGCGCAGCACTAGAAAAAAGAACGGCAATCGAGGGATACAGGAAGGCAGCCAAGGCGTTGACCGAGACGCGTAATCGGATCACGCAGCTCACCGGAGAGATTGCCGAGATGGATCGAGGTTGAACGAAATTAAGTTGTTGGTTTGGTAGTTCATAGTATTGACACGCCACGTTAACCTCGTGGGATAATAGGAGTGCAATAGGAAATAAGGAGTGGGGGCATCTAGGC
>Ga0210379_10000609_pt1 | contig 11912 bp, 8 predicted proteins | sample PLMedo_2_FD_155468 | JGI IMG/M metagenome (GOLD analysis project Ga0210379, IMG submission 155468) | Groundwater sediment microbial communities from an aquifer in East River, Colorado, USA - PLM4_32_coex redo | ecosystem: Environmental > Terrestrial > Soil > Riparian zone | place: USA: East... | reverse complement strand
CGGCGGCACGTCGGCCCGCAGCGGCGTGAGAGCGGCAAGCGCAAGAGCCACACTCGTAAGCGTCCTGATGGCTGTCATGCGTCCCCCTCCCGGCCCGCTCATGGGCATGCCGGCGCGGCCGTCCGCACCGTGCCGTTTGACTGATACCCCTTGGTCCCTTCCTCGCCGAGCCGGTTCTCGCCGGTCACCAGGTAGAAGAAAGCGGTCCCGGATCCCGGCGCGACGGGGTCGTTGTAGGCCGAGCCCACCAGGTTCGAGACCAGGCACGATCCGTAGGTGCCTGGCAACCGGCCCGTGGGTCCGCGATAGATGTCGTAGCGCACGGCGCTCGGTATCGGACTCCAGAGCACCGCCGTCGCCGATCCCGCGCCCGGGCCAAACGCCATCGTCTCCACCTCGGACGGCGGGGCATAGGCGCCGACGATGCCGCCCGACAGGCCGAAGCTCGTGCTCAGGGACTCGAACGTCGGCACCGTCTCACCGACGGCATCGAGCGTGATCTGGAACGACGCGGACTGCGCGATGACCCCGTTCGCCGGGCGGCCCCCCTCATTGAGGGTGCTCCCCTCGAGCTGGAAGCTCGCGCTCTGCTGGGCCCCGGCCGGAGCCCCGGACGCGAGGACCGCAAGCGCGGCAATTCCCAAGAACTCCCTGGTTCGCATGCCTTCCCCTCCTGGTGCCCACCCGGGCACGGCTCGCGGCCACCTTCGCCGCAGTTCCGCCATGGCGCTGGGGACGCCGGATCCTTACTTTTGCGAGGGCTGGAACCCCTGCGACTGGGTCGCACTGAGCCTCTACCTAGAGGATCGGCAGGGGTGCGGGAAAGGCGACAGGCCGCGGGGGAATTTGACAGGGCTCCCCGCAGCGGCCGTAGAATCACAGGTCCAGGCCCTTTTCAGGACGGACGGCGCCGCGTGGAATCCTCGATCTCGTCGCTCATCGCCACGGCCGAGGCAGGTGATGCCGCGGCCGCGGAAACCCTGTTCACCGAGCTCTACGCCGAGTTGCACCGGATGGCCAAGCGGGAGCTGGGCCGCCGGGGGGTCGCCGTCAGCCTGGGGGTGACGACCCTGCTGCATGAGGCGTATCTCGACATGGCGGAGCGAACCGGCCCATCCTTTCCCGACGAGATGCGGTTCATGAAGTACGCGTCGCGCGTGATGCGGGGGCTGATCATCGATCATGCCCGCAACCGCCAGGCGAGGAAGCGCGGCGGTCAGTTCGAGATCACCTCGCTCCGCACCGACGCTCCCGAGCTGGCCGTGGACGACGTGGAGCTGACGCGAATCAGCGAGGCACTGGACGAGCTGGCGACGGTGGACTCGTCGCTCGCCGAGGTCGTCGATCTGAAGTTCTTCTGCGGCTTCTCTTTCGCCGAGATCGCCGCGCTGCGGAGCGTCTCGGAACGCACGGTGCAGCGGCACTGGGAGAAGGCGCGCATCTACCTGCACGGCTCCCTCCGCGGCTCGTCGCTTCTGTGAGGAGCGGGTGTCGAAGCTCACCCCGGAGCGCTGGCAGGCGGTAACCCCCTACCTGGATAAGGCGCTGGATCTGCCCGACGAGGAGCGCGGGGCGTTCCTCGCGTCCTTGCGGACAGAGAACCCGGCCCTGGCCGACGACCTCCAGATGCTCCTCGACGAGCATCGGGCGGTCGGGCAGGAGCGATTCCTCGAGGCGGTCCCGCTTCCCCCCACCGGCCACCCGGCGGCCGCCGGTCTGGAGGTCGGCGCCTACCGTCTGCTGTCGCTGATCGGTCAGGGAGGGATGGGGACGGTCTGGCTGGCCGAGCGCAGCGATGGACGCTTCGTGCGTCACGCGGCGGTCAAGTTCCTGGACGTCGCGCTGGTCGGGCGCGGCGAGGAGCGCTTCAAGCGTGAAGGGAGCATCCTGGCTCGCCTCACGCATCCGCACATCGCCCAGCTCCTCGACGCGGGGGTCGCGGCCACCGGACAGCCGTACCTCGTCCTCGAGCGGGTGGACGGCGACAGCATCGATGCGCATTGCGACCGGCAGGCGCTCGACGTGGGGAGGCGTGTCCGGCTCTTCCTCGACGTGCTGACCGCCGTCGCGCACGCCCACGCGAACCTGGTCGTCCACCGCGACCTCAAGCCGTCGAATGTCCTCGTGACCCGTGACGGCGAGGTCAAGCTGCTCGATTTCGGGATCGCCAAGCTGCTCGAGGACGAGACGGGTGCGGGCGCGCCCGCACCCCTGACGCGGGAGGGGGGAGGGGCGATGACGCCGGAGTACGCGGCCCCCGAGCAACTGACCGGCGGCCTCGTCTCGACGGCCACCGATGTGTATGCCCTGGGGGTCCTCCTGTATGTCCTGCTGACCGGCCAGCATCCGGTCGGTACGGCCCTGCGCACCCCGGCGGCCCTGATGAAGGCCACCGTCGAGACCGAGCCCCCGCGTCCGTCCGACGTCGTGTCCACGCCCACGGTGGAGGCGGGCGCCGCGGCGGCGAATGCCTCGAATGCCGCGAAGCGCGGATCCACGCCCGACAGGCTGCGCCGCCTCCTGGCCGGGGATCTCGATACCATCATCGCCAAGGCGCTGAAGAAGAATCCCGCCGAACGCTACCCCTCGGTCACCGCGCTCGCCGATGACCTGCGCCGTTACCTCCGGCACGAGCCGATCAGTGCCCGGCCGGACACGCTCACCTATCGCGCCGCCAAGCTGGTGCGCCGGAACCGGGCCGCGACCGCGCTGGCGATCGTGGCGTTCGTCGCCTCCCTGGGGGGAGTCGTAGGCACGTCGATCCAGGCGCGCACGGCGCGCGCGCAGCGCGACTTCGCCCTGCGCCAGCTCGCCCGCGCCGAAGCGATGAACGACCTGGACAAGTTCCTGCTGTCCGACGCGGCGCCTTCGGGCAAGCCGTTCACGGTGAACGACCTGCTGACGAGCGCGGAACAGATCGTGGCTCGGCAGCAGGACAAGGACGATCCGAGCCGCATCGACGTGCTCATCTCGATCGGCCGCCAGTACGCGACGCAGGACGAGGATGCGAGCGCCCTGCGGGTGCTCACGGAAGCGTATGACCTGTCGCGCGCGCTCCCGGATCGCTCGCTCCGCGCCCAGGCCTCCTGCGCTCTGGCGAGCGAAGTGTCCCGCGGGGACGATCTCGCGCGCGCGGAGCGGCTGTTCCAGGAGGGGATGCTCGATCTGGCAGGCGAACCGGAGTACGCACTCGACCGGATCTTCTGCCTGACGCGTGGCAGCGAGGTGGCGCGAAATGCGGGGAATGCCACCGAGGGGGTAGCCCGCACGCAGGCCGCGCAGCGCGAGTTGCAGGCGGCGCCGGTGCGCTCCGCGCTGCTCGACCTGCGCGTGCTGATGGACGTGGCCGAAGCGTACCGGACCGCCGGGAGGTACCGCGAGGCCAACGCCGCGTTCGAGGAGGCCTCCAGGGGCCTGACCCACCTCGGGCGCGACCGCACGCAGACCGCCGGGACGCTCTACAACAACTGGGGACTGGTTCTGGATCTGCTCGGCCGCCCGGTCGACGCCGAGCCGATCTTTCGCCGGGCGATCGAGATCAGCCGCGTCGGCGACAGCGAGACAGCCGTTTCCCCGATGCTGCTCATCAACTACGCGCGCGTGCTGCGGGGTCTTGGCCGCCTCGATGCGGCGGCCGACTACGCCGATCGCGGGTACGCGAAGGCACGCGAGGCCGATGCCCAGGTCGTGGTGTATCAGTCGCTGCTGCTGCGGTCGTGGATCTACCTCGATCGACTCGAGCTCGACCGCGCCGCGGCGGTGCTGGACGAAGTGGAACCGATCCTGAGGCGACGGTTCCAGCCGGGACACATCACGTTCGCGGCGCTGGCCTCGTACCGCTCGCGCCTCGCCCAGGAGCATGGCGATCTGGAGACGGCGCAAAGGTTGGCGAACGAGGTCGTCTCCGTCGTCGAGGTGCTGCGCGAGCGCGGGGCGCAGGGGGGGGACACCCTGCCGGTGATGCTGGTGCGGCGCTCGAGCGTCGAGCTGGCGGCGGGGAATCCCGACGCGGCGGCGGCCGACGCGGCGCGCGCGCTGATCCTCTGGCAGGAGACGGCGCCGCCGGGAATGTCGTTGAGCACCCTGGGCCGTGGCTACCTGGCTCTCGGTCGCGCCCTCGCCGCCCAGGGGAAACGGGACGAGGCCCGCGCCGCCTCCCGGTCCGCGGTCGAACACCTGCGCAGCGCCCTCGGCCCCGACCATCCCGACACTCTGGCCGCCCTGGCGCTGGCGGGCGCGGGGGCCCCCTCCTGAGGGGTCGCGCCGCCCATGCTGCCGGCAGGTGGACGGCAGCGGCCACGAGCCGGAGTTCGGCGTATATTTGCTCGAAAATCTAACTTGCCGGGAGGGGGGGATCCGCCATGGGCCGACCGTGGGCCGTTGCCGTCGCGCTCGTCGGGCTGGCGCTGGCGGCCGCTACCAGCCGCTACGGCGCCCAGGACTGCACCGGGATCTCCCAGGCGTCCGGCACCCGCTTGACCACCGTGCTGGTGGCCTCCGGCCTGGCGCGCCCGGTGTTCGTGGCCTCGCCACCGGGCGACCTCGAGCGCTTGTTCGTCGTCGAGCAGGACGGCGCCATCCGCATCCTCAAGAACGGTGCGCCGCTCGCGGCCCCATTCCTCGACATCTCGGCGCTCGTCTACTCGCCGGCGGATGGGGGGGGGAACAACGAAGAGGGGCTCCTGGGGCTGGCGTTCCACCCCGACTACGCCACGAACGGCACCTTCTTCGTGTTCCACACGGCGAATTCCGGGGCGAACAACCTGGTCGTGCGCTATCAGCGGGACGCGGGTGACCCGGATCTCGCCGACCCCGCGAGCCGGCTGGTGGTGCTCACCATCCCGCACCCGACGTTCGGCAACCACAACGGCGGGATGATCGCCTTCGGTCCGGACGGTTATCTTTATGTCGGCGCCGGCGATGGGGGAAACGGGTGCGATCCGCCCGGCAATGCACAGAGTGGATCCTCCCTGCTCGGCAAGCTCCTCCGGCTCGACATCGATACGCCGCCGTACGCCATTCCCTTCGACAACCCGTTTGCGGGGCCCGACGGCATCCGCGACGAAATCTGGGCAACGGGGCTGCGCAACCCCTGGCGGTTTGGCTTCGATGCCGCGAACGGTGATCTCTACATCGGGGACGTCGGACAGTCGGCGCGCGAGGAGATCGACTACCAGCCCGCCGGAAGCCTAGGCGGGGAGAACTACGGCTGGAACCTGTACGAGGGGTTCGACTGCCCGAACCCGTCCTGCGGGAGCAGCACCTGCACGGTGCCCGGTTACGTGCCGCCAATCCTCGACTACTCCCACTCGGGCGGCCAGGACTGTTCCGTGACCGGTGGCACCGTCTACCGCGGCTGCCGGATGCCGAACCTGCGCGGGACGTACTTCTACGCCGACTACTGCTCCGGGTTCTTAGGCTCGTTCCGCATGAGCGGGGGGCTGCTCACCGACTGGCGCGATCGCACCGCCGAGTTGCAGCCGGAGGCGGGGCTCGTCCTCGCGGAAATCGCCGCGCTCGGGACCGACGCGCGCGGCGAGCTCCACTTCGTCGATCTCGGCAGCTTCCAGCCGGCAACGGACGGGGAGATCTACAAGCTGGTCCCGGTGCTCTCCGCGCTGGAGGTGTCCGGCGTGGGGGCGACCGCGCTCCAGGTCCCGGCTCCCGGGGGGACGTGGTCGTGGGAGGATCTCGCCGCCACGACGTCTCATGGGATCAGCCAGTACCGAGTCTACCGTGCCGACGGCGGGGGCTCCGGCCCGTTCACCTGCGTGCACCAGTCGACCGACCCCTCATGGATTGGTGGGGACCCGGCCTCCCCCGCCTCGCGGCAGCTCTTCTCGTATCTGGTCACCGCGGCCACGGTCAGCGGCGAGGAGACGCTCCCCGGGACTGGCACCGGCGGAATCCTGCGGGATCTCGCTCCGGACTCCTGTCCTCCCTGAACGAGGCCTGAAGCCTGTCACGGAGATGAGGGTCGCCGCGGCTCCGATCTCTGCCACGCCTCGACCTGACGCAGCAGGGCGGCCGCCTCGGGAGCATCCGGGTCGGCCGGGAGCGGGGCCGTGATCCCCGCGAGCTTCGCCAGCGCGCCCAGCGCCTCGAGGCGGGTGAGCGCACCGTCCCCCTCCCGTGCGATCTCCAGCAGCGCGCCTACACCTGCTTCGTCGCCGAGCCCCGCCGCCGCCTGTGCCATCCGCAGGCGGACCCAGGGATCCTCGTCGGTGTTCCGCAGCGCCTGCTGCAGCGCGGGGAGCGCGGAGCGGTTCCCGAGGCGTTGCAGGGTCACTGCCGCGGCCTCCCGGACCGCCGCCGACTGATCGTGCAGCGCCTCGACCAGATCCGGCAGGATGCGCGGATCGCCGCTCGCCGCCACCCGGTTGACCGCATCCACGCGGACCTGCTCGTGCGTGTCGCGTAGCGCCGCACGCAGCGCCTGGAGGTCGTTCCCCACGGCGTGTTCGGGGGTGACCGCCGGACTGGAGTGGGCGTGCGCGTCGCCGTCCTCGGCGGCGGTCGGGCGGAAGGTGTAGAGCGTCCACCCCGTTGCCGCAACCAGGACCATCGCGGCGCATGAGATCGCGGCCGCCCGCAGCCGGCTCTGGGCCTTCGCGATGGCCCGCACCGTCCCGCCGAGGATGAGTGCAATGGCGAACCCCACCATGATCGTCGGGCCGGAGGGCCGGTCGTAGGAGAAGAGCAGCCCGATCGCGGAGACCGCGGTCCCCATCGTCCAGCCAAGCAGGAGGCGGCGACGCAGGTCCTCGTAGAACATCACCGCGAAGACGGACGGCGCGACCAGGTAGCAGAACACCAGCAGCACGCCGGCAATCTGCACCGAGGAGGTGATCACCACCCCGAACGAGAGGTAGAAGAGGAAGTCCCACAGCCTAACCGAGATGCCGCGAGCGTACGCCTCCTCCGGCCGCAGGGAGATGAGCAGGAACCGCTCGCGGAAGAGGTAGTGGAAGATCCCGATGAGGGCGTAGAGGATCGCGATCTTGACGATCTGTCCCGGGGTCACCCAGACGATGCTGCCTGCCATCAGGTCGTGGAGGTGCTCGGCGCCGTGCGGAGAGATGTCCGCGAGCAGGATGGCCGCGGCGGAGGCGGTCGCGTAGGTGAGCCCGATGACTGCCTCCTGGGGCACCCGCTCGTGCCGGGTGCGCGTGAGCGAGAAGACCACCGCGGCGAGCACCGCGAAACCGAGGGACAGGAAGTAGGCCCCCTCGGAGCGCGGGTCGTATCCCAGCAGGAAGGCGACCGTCGCGCCGAGCGCCGCGATCTGCGCCAGCGCGATATCCACGAAGATCACCTTGCGGCTGATCACGTGGATTCCCAGATAGACGTGAATCCCGGTCAGAACGAGACAGGCGAGGAAAGGCAGGAACAGGACCTGGAGTTGCTGCGACACGTCCTACCTCCCGCCGCCGACCGCGGGGAACGCGCCTGCGATGCGAGCCGTCACTTGATCGAACAACGCGAAGTAGTCCGTCGCCTCCGGCACGCCCCCGACCTCGAGGGGGAGTGTGACAACCTTCACCCCGGTCCGCTCCGCCAGCAGGTCGGTGGAGCGGTGCTCGACGTACGGGCGGGTCAGGATGACGGTGGCCTCGCCCGCCTTCAGTCTCTCGGTCAGCTCCTCGAGGTGCTTTGCCGACGGCTGGATCCCCGGCTTCGGCTCGACGTAGTCCACCACCTTGAGCCCGAAGCGGGCGGCGAAGTACGAGAGGTCCTTGTGGTAGGTGACGATCGGGCGGCCCTTGACCGACTGCATCGCCCCGAGCCAACCGCCGAGACGCGACCGTAGCGGAGCCCCAGCGACCTGGGTCCCGTCGAGGAAGGCGTCGAGGCTGCCGGCTGTGGCCTCGCGCGCCAGCTTGGCGCCGCCGGCCAGGTCCACGAGCTCCCTGCCGAACATCGCCTCGTACAACCGCTTCACGAACGCCTTCCGCCCTTCATCGTACGCCGCGGCCCCCGCCGGATCGGCCCGTTTGAGCGCCTCCGCGATCGTCGTCGCCACGGTCGCGGCGTTGAGCGGGTCGGCGAGGTAGTGGGGGTTTCCGTACGGGTGCACGTCCCCTTCGGAGCGACTGAGGCTCGTGGGGATCTCCACGACCGGGACGCCGGTCGAGGCGTCCACGTAACCGGGCCCGCCGGCGAGGATGCGGCCGTTCCGCGCCCCCTGGACGAGCGGCGGGACCCAGCCGATCTCGAGGTCGAGCCCGTTCACGATCAGAAGGTCGGCGCTCTTGAGCCTCACGATGAAGCTTGGCTTCGGGTCCACGAAGTGGGCGTCCTGGGTTCCGGAGGCAATCACCGTCACGTCGATCCGCGCGCCGCCGATGGCGGCCGCGATCGACCCAAGGTTCGGAAGCGTCGCGACGACCTGGACCTTGTGGTCGGCGGCACGGAGGTTGGACGACACCGAGAACAGCACGGCCACAGCGACCAGCATCAAGAAGCAGCAGCGGATTATTCGGTTCATTGAGTCGCTCCCTTTCTTCCTACGTACTACTTTGTCAGATTCGTCTTGCCGGAGGACGGCGACAACCGTCACCCCCCCCGTCACCCCGGCGAAGGCCGGGGTCCACCCGTTACCTCGACGTCGACTTGGCCCCTGGCGCCAGGCATTCCGCCCGAGGACCTCCCAGGTCGTCCATGCAGCCGGGGGCGCCGGTGGATTCCGGCTTGCCACTACTTTGTCAGGTTCTCCGTAGGTGACCTCAGCGAAATCGGCTGCGCGATGGGTCCCCGGCGTGCAGCTCCTCGATCCGCGCGCGTCACCCCGCCCACCGCTGTCACCCCCATGCGTCACCCCGGCGAAGGCCGGGGTCCACCGATTACTTCGGCGTCGACTTGGCCCCTGGCGCCAGGCTTTCCGGCCGAGGACCTCGCAGGCCGTCCATGCGGCCGGGGGCGCCGGTGGATTCCGGCTTGCGCCGGAATGACGGTGAAGGCGGCGATCGCCGTGCCCCTCCCATTCCTACCGCTCCTCACCGCGACCCCTTCCGTTCGCCGTGCCATCTCCTGGAAACGATTGACAAAGTAGTACTAGTACTTGTGCGCGCCATGCGCCCCGATCACCGGGATCCACTCGAGGAAGATCTGATCGTCGTCCTGCTCCGCACCGAGGTACAGCGCCGCCTCGGAGTTCCGGCGGGTGTGCTTGTACTGAAGGCGAATCTCCTGGAACTCGGAGGGCTGGAAACGCAGCACCGCCGAGCCGGCCCACTCGCGCGCGGTCTCGTTGTCCGGGAGGCCGCTCAGATCGAAGCGCCCGCCCACCCGCCAGCGCTTCACCGTCTGCCACTCGGCGTAGGTGTAGCCGCCGAGGCTCTCGATGACCGTCGGGTCGAGCGTCCCGCCGGCGGCCAGGATCTCCCGCTCCTGGCGGCTGACCAGCAGCTCGGTCTGCCAGAGGAAGGAGCGGTAGACGTTCTGCGCCAGCGGCTTCCACTTGTAGGTGGCGTCGAAGCCGTAGACGCGGCTCGCCAGCTCCTCCTGCGGGAACAGCGTCCCGGCGAGCCCGGCCGCCTCGATGGCGGAGATGAGCCCCGCCGACGGGCCGCTGCTCCCGAAAGTGCCGGTCACGCCGGTCTGGAGCGTGGCGTTGGGGCTGAGATCGAAGAAGCTGCTCAGGTGCTGCGCGTAGGTCAGATTGTGCTTCGAGCCGTTGAAGCTCGCCCCCTCGAGCGCGCTCCCTGCCTCGGTGACGCTCTCGAGGTACAACCCCGCGGGGTTCGGGATCAGCCAGGAGAGCGACACGCCGTCGCTCGCCAGGCTCTCCTCGCCGAGGAAGTTCACCAGCGCGTTGGGGCGCTCCACCGTGAAGAAGGCGTGAGTATGGAGAGTATTCCACTTGCCGAGGGCGTTCTTGAACCGGCCTCCCTTGAGCTGCAAGCCGGCGGGAAGCGACATGGTCGTGATGAACGCCTCCTCCACCTCCGGCGTCTCGCCCACCGGAAACGAAAGGAAGAGATCGACCTTGGCGTACGGGTCAACCTCGGACTGGAAGGCGACCTCCGCCTCCGAGAGGTCGAAGCCATTCGCGTCCTCCTCGCGGGTGAGCGAGGTCTGCCCGATCGCCTGGAACACCGCGCTGATCGCCGGGTTGAGCAGGCTCGCCGACTTCGTCGGCGGCGGCGCGACGGGCGCGGGGGCAGCCGCCTCCGGCAGCGGCGGGGAGACGGGGGGCGCGGCCGCCGGGAGCGTCGCGAGCTGCTCCTTCAGCTTGCGAACCTCCTCCTGGAGCGCCCGCACCTCCTGGCGCAGGCTCTCGAGGTCGTCTTTCTCGTCCGTTGTTCCCGCCAGAGACGCCGGCACCATCGCCGTGCCGATCGCCGCACAGCACACCGCGGACCGCAGCCAGGTTCCAATCCACTCCATGTTTCGCCGCCTCCCACTGGGACGACCGCCGGCCGGTGGACGGTCTCCTCCGGCGCGCGGGAATCAGTCCTGGGGGAACCCACTCCCAACCCGCACGACGCGGGCGAGCGAGCACGGGCTAGCGGGCGGTGTGCTCGTCGAACCGTGACCCTGCGGGTCGCGGGCGCGTGGGAGGCCCCAGGTCAGGCTGGTTGGGACTGAGCGGGAGGGGCGCGCGGCGATCCGGGGCCGGCGAGGAGAAAGCCGCAGGCCAGCCGCGGCGGCAACGGGCACGAGGCGGCTCGCTCCGCGGGGGGCAGCGCACCCGGGGTGGGCGCGGCGGTCGAGGCGCTGAGGTGGCGCGAGGCGCAGAGGATGCAGAGCGGCGAGTGCGCGGCGTGGACCGGGACCTCGAACCCCGAGGCCGAGTGGTCATGACCGCCTTTCGCGGCGGACGCCGCCTGGGCCGCCGCCTCGCGATGGTGCAGGAGGTGGGCCTCGAATCCCGACCCGGATGCGAGAAGCGAGACGCCCGCGACCAGGCACCAGGTCAGGAAGAAGGATCGCGACGAGAATCGCATCCGGGACGGCACCTCCGTCCGGCCGCCCTGGAGAAGCGACCGACCCCGGCGACTGTAGCACAGCAGGGGCGTTGCCTCACCACTCCTGCGCCAGCGTGTCCCGCAGCCGTCGCGAGAGCGTGGACATGATCCGCGGGGAGACGTCGGTGCGGCTGGCGAGGCGCTGCCGGAAGTCGGCGCCGCGGATCTGCAGCAGCCGGAGGTCGCCTCCCTTCGGACGCACGGTGGCGCTGCGCGGGCTTTGATCGATCGCGGCGAGCTCGCCGATGACGTCCCCCGCCCCGAGCTCCGCGACCTCGCGCTCCGCGGGGAGGATGGCGCCCGGTTCGCGCCCTGCGCCGCTCGGGCGCGCGATCGTCACCGCGGCCCTCCCGTCCACCAGCACGAACAGGTCGTCAGTCGTCTCCCCTTGCGCGCAGACCACCCCTCCCGCCGGAACGACCCGTTCCGCGGTGAAGCTGCACACCTCGTGCAGATCCTCCGGGTCGAGATCGGCGAATACCGGCACGCGGCGCAGCAGGAGGATCCTGTCCAGGGTGGAGAGAGTGGCGAACGGAGCCGTTCCACCGGCGGGCAGGTTGGCCGGCGTCTCCTCGAAGGCGGCCAACGTCGCAGGCACCGAGCTGAGCGCGGCCTCCCGCACCAGCGGATCGGCGTCGGCCGTGGCCGCCGCCACCGCCTCGCGCAGCGCCTCGAGGCCGAGACGGGAAGCGGCGTGCACGGCTCCGGCCCGCAGGTACGGGTCGTGGCTCGCCAGGATCTCCGCGAGCGTGGCCGCGAGCGCCTCCGGCCCGGCATCCCCGCCGGCGGGCACCGGCTCGACGAGCGCCGGCTCGAGGCGCTCGATGATGGCGCGGTCGCACAGCGCTCGGAGGTCGGTGAGTGCCGCTCGGCGCACCTCCGGGTCGCCGCCTCGGATTCGCCGTGCGGCGTCCCGCACCCGTTCCGACTCGCCGGCGAGCG
>Ga0210379_10000608_pt1 | contig 11919 bp, 8 predicted proteins | sample PLMedo_2_FD_155468 | JGI IMG/M metagenome (GOLD analysis project Ga0210379, IMG submission 155468) | Groundwater sediment microbial communities from an aquifer in East River, Colorado, USA - PLM4_32_coex redo | ecosystem: Environmental > Terrestrial > Soil > Riparian zone | place: USA: East... | reverse complement strand
GATCTGGGAGTGCGTGAATCCCCTGTGGTGGTGCCCTCGCGGCTACGCGCTTCTGCGCGTGGACACGCGCGGCTCCGGCAAGTCGCCCGGCAAGTCGGACCCAAGCTCGTACTCGGAGGCGGTGGACGCATACGACTGTATCGAGTGGGTCGCCAGGCAGCCGTGGTGCAACGGAGCCGTCGGCGCCTGCGGCATCTCGTACCACGCGGCCTTCCAGTGGCGCGTCGCTGGGCTGCAGCCGCCGTCGCTGAAGGCGATCATGCCGTGGGAAGGCCGTGCGGACCAGTACCGTGACCAGGCGTATCACGGCGGCATCTTCGCGATGGGCTTCATCGCGCGCTGGGCCAACAACAACACCGCGCTGCATCTCCTCGGACAACCGCGCCTCTACAACCCGGATTCCTTCGACAACAACCTGCTGTGGAACTACATGAGCAAGGACCTCGACTCGGAGTACTGGCGCCTGAACAGCGCGCGCTGGGACCGGATCAAGGTCCCGCTCTACAGCGTCGGCAACTGGGGCGGCTCCTCGCTCCATCTGCGAGGCAACACCGAGGGCTATCTGTGCGCGGCGTCCAGGCACAAGAAGCTGCGCATCCACAGCGGCACGCATTTCCACGCGTTCTACGCCGAGGAGGCGCGCATCGACCAATTGCGCTGGTTCGATTACTGGCTGAAAGGGATAGACACGGGAATCATGGACGAGCCCCCGGTCAAGCTCGAAATCCGCACTGGCGGCAGCGAGAAACCGTATCCGTTCCGCTTCGAGAACGAGTGGCCGCTCGCGCGCACGCAGTGGACGAAGTTCCACCTCAGGATCGACCGCGCCGGGTCGGACGACCCCAGGGCGGTGGAGGGCGAGTTGACGACGACGGCGCCGCAGAAGAAAGCGACGGTGCGCTATCAGCAAAGCGCCCCGTCCCGTCCCGGCAGGATGCCGCGCGGCGTTTCATTCGAGACTGTGCCGATGGCCGAGGACACGGAGATCACGGGCCCGGTCGTGCTCAACATCTGGGTTTCCAGCACGGGCGAGGACACCGACATATTCGCGACTCTGCGCAATATCGGTCCCGACGGCAAGGATCTGTGCGAAGCGGGCCAGCAGGGCGAACCGCTTGCCTGCGTGACCAAGGGGTGGCTCCGCGCATCGCACCGCAAGCTCGACCCGGAGAAAACCCTGCCCTACCGGCCGTACCACGCGCACGACGAGCGGTGGTGGCTGAAGCCCGGCGAGATCGTCGAATGCCAGGTCGAAATCTGGCCGACCTGCATGGTTTTCAGGAAGGGCCACAAGCTGCGCCTCGACGTGTCGCCGGCGGACGGCGCCGGCACGCAGCACTTCACGCACTTCCACGCGGACTACAACCAGGGCGCGGAGACCACTATCCATTCCGGCGGCGACAAGCCCTCGTACCTGCTGCTGCCCGTTATTCCGCCCAAGCCGGCGGAGGGGCGTCCCAGGTAGGGCGTCGCAGGTAAAGCGTCCCAGGTGGGACGTCTCAGGTGAAGCGTCTCAGGCAACGCGTCTTGCTCTCGCGAAGTATCCGAGACGCAGTACCTGGGACGTAGTACCTGCGACGCTTCATCTGGGACGCAGTTCCTGAAATCGTTACCTTGCTACAGTAAAATTCGATCATGAGCAACGAAGACGCAGCAATCGCCAACGCCCTCAAGGCGTGGCGCTTTCTCTACAAACGCGGGTTCATTGAGGGCTTCGGCCACCTGAGCGTGCGGCTGCCGGGCACGGACCAGTGCCTCCTCACGCGCCACTCCCTGGGCCCGCGGCCGGTGGCGGACGACTTTCTGCTCATGAGCCTGGACGGCAGGACGTTCGCGGGCAACGGCGATCCGCCTGGCGAGTACCCGATCCACCTGGAAATCTACAGGGCGCGGCCCGATGTCGGCAGCGTGGTTCATTACCATGGGATGTATTCCACGGCGTTCACCACCAGCGAGCACACCTTGCGGCCGATACACTCCCTGGGCACGCTGTTTCACGACGGCATTCCGGTCTATCCCGATCCCAAGCTGATCAAGACCCGGCAGCGCGGCGAGGCGCTGGCGAAGGTGCTCGGCCCGCACCGGGCGGTATTACTGCGCGCGCACGGCGCGGCCATTACCGGGCCGGACCTGCGGCAAATGGTGGGCGGCGCGTTCATGTTCGAGGAAAACGCGCGCCGCGCCTGCATCAGCGCCGGGCTTGGCAAGCCGGTCTGGCTCGACGAGCATACCGCGGCCGATACCGCCGCCGACCTGTTCACCGGCGAGGGCGCATTCCGGCGCGTGTGGGCGCTGGTCGAAGCCGAAGACGACGAGCAAGAGAAAAGTGAAAAGTGAAAAGGGGAAAGGAAAGGCAATGATCACAGCGAAACGGCGTCTTGGACATCTTCTCTTTTCCCTTTTCCCTTTCGCCTTTTCCCTTGGGATAACCGGCGCGAACGCGCAAGGTTATCCCGCGAAGCCCGTTCGCATCATCGCGGGTTTCACCGGCGGTTCGGAACTGATGGCCCGGATGGTTGCCCAGCAGCTGACGCCGGCGCTCGGCCAGCAGGTGTACGTCGAGCCCCGCCTGGGGGCCGCGGGCAACATCGGCTTCGAGGCCGCGGCCAGGTCGGCTCCGGACGGCTACACGCTGCTGATGGGCGCGGTGCCGCTGCTGACCAACCCGTTCACCTACCGCAAGGTCGGCTACGATCCGATGCGCGATTTTGTGCCGATCGCGATGGTTTCCACCATTCCCAATGGGCTGGTGGTGCATCCATCGGTGCCGGCGAAGAGCCTCGGCGAGCTGGTGCAACTCGCCCGCGCCCATCCTGGCAAGATCGCCTTTGGTTCCGGGGGCGTCGGCTCGGCGAACCATCTTGCGGCCGAGTTGCTGCAGGGGGCCGCCCGGATCAAGTTCACGCACGTCCCGTACAAGAGCGCGAGCTTCGGGCTTGTCGGCGCCATGAGCGGCGACGTGGACATGGTGATCATCGTGGTCACGAGCGCCGCGGCGTACGTGAAGGACGGCAGGATGCGTGGACTCGCGGTTCTCGACAGCAAGCGCGCGGTTTCCATGCCCGACGTTCCGACGTCTGTCGAAGCCGGGTTTCCGCAGCTCCTGGCGGTCAATTGGTACGGGCTGCTGGCCCCGGCTGGCACCCCGCGGGCGATTGTCGAGCGCCTGCACGTGGAGCTGGTCAAGGTCATGGCGGCGCCGGAAGTGCGTGAGCGCTTGCGCGCCATGGGCGGTGAGCCGGACTCTAGGGCGCCGGAGCAATTCGCGGAATTCATGCGCGCGGAGCACGCGCGCTGGGGAAAAGTGATCCGCGACGCCGGCATCCAGCCTGAATAAGGACAGCATGAAATCCAAGGAACACACCCGCTCCGCCATCGTTCACGATACCCCGGTCCCCGCGCGCGAAAGCGAGGAATGCTGGGGCAGCGACCCCATCGCGGCGATGCTGCGGGCGCTCGAAATCCCGTACATCTCGCTGGTGCCGGGCGCCACCTACCGCGGGCTGCACGACAGCATCGTCAACTACCTTGGCAACCGCGCGCCGCAGATGGTGCTGTCGATCCACGAGGAGAACGCGATCGCGGTCGCGCACGGCTATGCCAAGGTCACGGACCGCATGATCGCCGCGGCAGTGCACGCCAACATCGGCCTGCTGCGCACGCCGATGGCGGTGTACAACGCCTGGTGCGATCGCGCGCCGATACTGATGCTCGGCGCGACCGGGCCGTGGGACGCCACGAAGCGGCGCCCGTGGATCGACTGGGTGCATACCAGCGCCGACCAGGGCGGCCTGATCCGCAACTTCACCAAGTGGGACAACCAGCCCGGCTCGCCGGCGGCGGCGATGGAAGCGCTGCTGCGCGCCTCGCAGATCGCGCAGACCGCGCCCAAGGGCCCGGTCTACATCAACCTGGAAGTGGAGATGCAGGAACAGAAGCTCGACGCCATGCCGCCGCTGCCGGACGTGTCCCGCTATCCCGTTCCGCAGGCCACGCTGCCGGCGCCCGATCTCGTTGCGGCCGCGGCGAAGCTGCTGTCGAACGCGAAGAACCCGGTGATCCTCGCCGGCCGCTGCTCGCGCAGCCTGGACGGGTGGCGGCAGCGCGTGGCGCTGGCGGAGAAGTTGAACGCGCCGGTGCTGACCAGCATCAAGATCGCGGCTGCGTTCCCGACCGATCACCGCCTGCACCCGGTGCCGCCGTTCCAGTCGCTGCTGCCCGAGGCGAAGAAGCTGATCGCCGCGGCCGACGTCATCCTCTCGCTCGACTGGCTCGATCTCGCCGGCACGCTGAAGCAGACCTTCGGCGACAGCGGCAGCGGCTCGGTTCCCGCGAAGGTGATCCAGGTCTCGTGCGACGCCTACAGCCACCGCGGCTGGAGCTCGGACCATCAGGGCCTGCCGCCGATGGACCTGTACCTGATGTGCGAGACCGACGCCGCGGTGCCGCTCTTGCTCGATGCGGTGAAACCGCGCGTGGCGACCGCGAAGCTGCCGGAACGGGTGCCGCTGCCGCCGATGCCCGCCGAGGTGTCGCTGCGCGGAGTGGGCGCGGCGCTCGAGGCCGCGACGCTCGGCATCGACGTCTGCTACACGCGCATGCCGCTCGGCTGGAGCGGCGCTTACACGCACTTCCGCCATCCGCTCGATTACATCGGCCACGACGGCGGCGCCGGCGTCGGCTCCGGGCCGGGCATGACGGTCGGCGCGGGCCTCGCGCTGAAGGGCACCGGGCGCATCCCGATCGGCGTGCTCGGCGACGGCGACTTCCTGATGGGCAACACCGCGGTGTGGACCGCGGCCCATTACCAGATTCCGACCCTGATGGTGGTGTGCAACAACCGCTCGTTCTACAACGACGAGCGCCACCAGGGCCGCATGGCCAAGGCGCGCGGCCGGCCGGAAGAGAACAAGTGGATCGGCCAGCACCTCACCAACCCGGACGTGGACATCGCGGGCATGGCGCGCATGATGGGCGGCGAGGGCATCGGCCCGGTGGACAAGGTGCCGGACGTGCTGCCGGCGATCGAGAAGGGGCTGGCGCTGGCGCGCGAAGGCAAGGTCGTCGTGATCGACGCGCGCGTGCTGCCGGGCTACGACCGCGGGGCGTGAGCGGGAAAACCATTGGCCACGGAATCACACGGAAACACACGGACAAGACAGAAATATAAAAAATATAGTACTAACCGCAGGTAAACATCCATGAATTCCACCGCTGGTGAAGCGCCCGGGCTTGAGCTATCGATATGTATCATTGGTTTCTGGATGGTTTGTTGTTACTTCCGTGTGTTTCCGTGTGTTTCCGTGGCTAAATCTGTTTTTTATTTTTTGACATGAACTCCAGACCTATCGCAGCTATCGCAGTCGCCGCCACAGCAGCCCTGTGTGCCGCCGCCCCGGTCGTGGGGCAGGAGTGGAAGCCTGCCCGAAACGTGGATATCGCCATTGCTTCGGGGGCGGGCGGGGCCGCCGACCGCCAGGGGCGGCAACTCCAGAAGCTGCTGCTGCTGTCAGTTCCCGACTTTCCCAGCATCACCGTGACCAACCGCCCCGGCGGCGGGGGCACCGTGGCCTGGACCGCGCTCGCCCAGCACGCGGGCGACGCGCATTACATCGCCACGCTGTCCACGGCTTTCGTCACCAACCAGATCCTCGGCATCGGCCAGCTGCGTTACCAGGACATGACGCCGCTCAACATCCTGATGCGCGAGTACGTGGTGGCCTGGGTCAGGGCCGAGTCGCCATTCGCCTCCGCGAAGGACGTGGTCGCGCGCCTGAAGAAGGATCCCGCGTCGGTGAGCTTCGCGTTCGCGACCGCGCGCGGCAACCAGAACCACATCGTGATCGGTATGATCGCGCGGGCGGCCGGCCTGGACCCGAAGGCGGTGAAGACGGTGGTGTTTTCCTCGGGCGGCCAGGGCATGATGGCGGCGCTGGGCGGGCATATAGACGTCTGGGTCGGTACGCCCGGCGGCGCGCTGCAGCACATGCAAAGCGGCGCGGCCCGCGCGCTGGGCATCAGCGCGGCGCAGCGCCAGGAGGGCAAGCTGGCGGTAGTGCCGACGTTCCAGGAGCAGGGTATCGACGCCACCTACTACGCCTGGCGCGGGTTCGTCGCGCCGGGGAAATTGACGGCGCCCCAGGTTGCCTTCTGGGACCAGGCGTTTGCGCGCGTGGTCCGCAGCGATGAATGGAAGCAGGATCTGGAGGACAACGGCTGGGCCGAGGACTTCAAGGCGAGCGCCGAAACGCGCAAGCACCTCGATGCCGAATACGGGATGCTGACCCGCATGCTCGCCGATCTCGGGCTGGTGACGAAATAGGCCGGGCCGGCCACTGGAGTAGAGTGACGGGGGTCTTCATCAACCAAAAACTGCAATTCGGCCACAGAGGCCACAGAAAACTCAGAGAAACATTGGCCGCGGAAGCACACGGAAATTGGAAAATCGGACAGAGGGGGTCTGGTGTTGTTCCATCCGTCCGTGTACTTCCGTGTGTTTCCGTGGCAAAAAGCTTTTTCTGGATTCATTGCTCTGGAGGGGGAAATCATGCAGACGGCCAGATTGACCGGCGCGCTCGCCGCGCTGTTGTTGTGGCCCGCGATAGCGCTCGGCCAGGGCGTCGCGACGCTGCCGGCGAAACCGGTGCAGATCATCGTGCCGAACGCCCCTGGCGGCGGGCCGGACCTGATAGCACGCTTGATAGCTCCCCGGCTCGGTGAGGCGCTGCGCCAGAACGTGATCGTGGAGAACCGGGCCAGTGCGAACGGCATCGCCGGCACGGAATTCGCCGCGAGGGCCGCGGCGGACGGCTCGGTCATCGCCATGGGTAACGCCGGCACTCACGCGATCAACGTCACGTTGTACCGGAAGCTGCCCTACGATCCGCTACGCGACTTCGCGGCGATCACCGAGGTCGCCTCCGCTCCGCTGGTGATTGTCGCCCACCCCTCGGTGCCGGCGAAATCGGTCAAGGAGTTGATCGCACTCGCGAAGCGCCAGCCTGGCAAACTCAATATCGCCGTTGCCGGCGCGACCGGGGAACTCGCGGGCAATGCCATCAAGCTGCACGGCGGCGTCGACATGAAGAACATCCCCTTCAAGGGCGGCGTGCCGGCCACGATCTCGGTAGTCTCCGGCGAAACGGACCTGACGCTGACCAACTACGTCGCAGTGGCAAAGCTGATCGAGGCCGGCCGGCTCAGGGTATTGGGCGTGACCAGCGCGCGCCGCAGCGCTCAGATGCCCGAAGTCCCGACCGTCGCGGAGAACGGGCTGGACGGTTACGACCACCAGTTGTGGTACGGGATGTTCGTGCCGGCCAGGACACCGGCTGCCGTGGTGCAGGGCCTGTACCGGGAGGTGTCGCGCATTGTCAGCCTGCCCGAGACCCGCGAGCGCCTGGAAACCACCGGGCACCAGGTGATTAACAGCACGCCGGAGCAGTTCGCCGACAAGGTCCGGCGCGAGATCGAGAAGTTCAGGAAGCTTATCGTCGAGTCGGGAATGCAGCTTGAGTGACAAGAATTGACGCAATGACGCAGTGACGAGGTGATGTGCTGCCCCGCTTTTCGTCACTGCGTCACTGCGTCACTTCGTCACTTCATCGCCTCGCAATTCCTACTTGTTTCATGAACCGGGAGAGTAGTGAATGCTGAAGATTGATACCCACGCGCACTGGTTTCCGCCGGAATGGGTGGAGTTGATCGCGAGGGAGGGCGCCGCGAACGGCGCGGAAGTGGGGAGGAACGAGCAGGGGCAGGTGACGATGGTCGCGCCCGGCATCCGCCTGAAGCCATCGTTCAAGGTGACCTATGTCGATATCCCGACCCGACTGAAGCTGATGGACGAGGGCCGGGTGGACATGCACGCGCTGTCACTGACCAGCCCGATGGTGTACTGGGCGCCGCCCGAGTTCGGGCTCAAGCTGTCGCGAGTGTTCAACGACGCGTGCGCCGCGGCGCACTTGAAGTATCCCGGCCGCTTCGTCGGCATGGCGATGGTGCCGATGCAGGCGCCCGATCTCGCCGTGCAGGAGGTGGACCGCGCGGCGCAACTGCCCGGCATCCGCGGCGTCTATATGGCGACGCACGTCAACGGCAGAAACCTCGACGAGAAAGAGTTCTGGCCGGTGTACCAGCGCTGCGAGGCGCTCGGCATGCCGGTCTTCCTGCACCCGGTCGCGCCGGCCGGCGGCGAGCGCATGCGCAAGTACCACCTCGGCAACTTTCTGGGTAATCCTTACGAAACGGGAATCGCCGCCGCTTCACTCGTATTCGGCGGCGTGATGGATGCGTTTCCAAAGCTTGAAGTGATGCTGCCGCATGCCGGCGGCACTTTTCCGGCGCTGATCGGGCGCATGGATCATGGCACGACGGTGCGCGCCGAGTGCAAGCACATGCCGCGGCCGCCGTCGAGCTACCTGCGGCGTTTCCACTACGACACCATCGCGCACAGCGACCGCATCCTGCTGAACCTGATCCGCCAGGTCGGCGCCGACCGCGTGGTGATGGGCAGCGACTGCCCGGCCGACATGGGCTACATCCGGCCGGTGGACGTGATCGAGCGCCTCGGCGAGCTGTCGCCGGGCGAGCGCGACGCCATCGTCAGCGGCAATGCGGCGCGGCTACTGAAACTGTAATCAGCGGATTACCAGATTCTCCGGGTATGCGCGTACCGATGGCAGCAGCGTGCTTGGCGGCGCGCGGCGCAGCAGGCCCCGTCCGGAGGGGCTCATTGCCACTTCCGCATACCTTGTGTTCTTGTTCATTTCCTCGATGTACAAATTCTGGCCGCCGAAGTGCTTTTCCGCGTACACATAAGCTCGATGTAGCTGCAGGTCCAGGCGTTTCGTGGCATTCACATAGAACGCGGGGGTCTGGCGCACCAGGTCGTCGCCGGACTTGAACACGGTAACCATCCGGCCGCTGGGCAGCTTGCGCCGGGCGAGCCCGCCCAGAACGAATTCCGGGTAGAGCCGGTCGCGGCATTTCTCGAGGTAGCAGCGGTCGGACATTTGCGCGATTATGTCGGCGGTGCCCAGAATCTCGCCGACCCTGCGCAGCACCGGATCGTCAACACGAATGGTACCGGCCGCGCGCTCGTAGCCGGTGAAGTGCACCAGATTCGTTGCGGCTGGTGCATATCGCTTCAATCCTATACGCGGAAGATAGCCGTGCAGGAAATGCGCCCCTCGCCCTACATGCCGGAGCGTGTATTCGGCGCCAAAGCGGTGCCTGCGATCGTTACGTTGCCGCAGGTAGCCGACGTCGTGGAACAGCGCGGTGATTATGCCAACAGAGAAATATGCCGGCGGTAATGGCGCATAGCCGACGCGGTGCCGTTCATAGCCATCAAGCAGCCGCGCCGCTGCCAGGGTAACGTCGAGTACATGCTGAATATCGTGATACTCGGTGTCGCAGGGGTGATAACCGGGGTGCTTGCCGTGATACAGCAGGGACATGTCCCTGAACGCGCGCGCAATGGGGCGCGAATTCCCGCTCGGGTACAAGTCGAGGAACATGCGCACCACCTCATCGCCGACCGCGACCGGATCGGTGCTGCGAATCTTGTCAGTGATGTCGTGATCGCTACGCCGCATGTCTTGCAGTCCAGGGTACCCCGTGTCCGCATTGTCGCATGTTCAATTGACCGGGCAATGTATTACTTCACAAAGATGCGTCAGTCGTCAGCCGTCACTTGAGCTTTTCATCCAGCCAGTCGGCAACGACATCGACCGCCCGCGTCAGGTAGTCGCGCTGGCAATGCTGGGCGCCGCCTTCATCCTCCGTGAATAAGCGGAAAGTCTTGTCCTTCGAGCCGATCGCATCGAACAGCTTCTGCGCCTCGGCCATCGAGACCTGCGCGTCCGCCGCGCCGTGCATCAGCAGGAACGGGCACTTCACCTTCTGCGCGACGCCGTCGAGCCTGAATCCCTCGATTCTCTTCAGCGCCTCGTCGTAGGTCTTCACGCCGCACGCCCACAGCAGGTGATCGGCAGGCACCGGCAGCGCCGCCTGCCTGATTCTCTCGAGCCGCTTCACCCAGGTTGCGTGGTAATCCCAGATCGCGCCCCACGCAATGCAGGCTTTGTAGCGCGGATCCATCGCCGCCATGCGCGGCGCGTAGTAGCCGCCGAGGCTCATCGCCATCACGCCGACGCGGCCCATGTCCACGTCCGGGCGCGTGGCGAGGTAGTCGAGCGCCGCGCTGCCCGCGACCTCGAAATCGTCGCGCAGGTGGATATTGCGGAAGCGGATGGCCTCGCCCTGTCCCGGCCCGTCCACCAGCAGGTACGAAATGCCGCGCTTGACGAGCTCGGGCGTGCCGCGGAGGTATTGCATTTCCTTCTGTGTGTCGAAGCCACCGAAACGCACGACGCAGGGATTCCTCTTCCTGTCGGAATTCACCGCGTGCACGAAGTAGGCGGGAAAGGCGCCGCCCTTGAACGGCAGCTCGACGGTCTCGATCTTCGGCTGGTCGTTGAGCGCCGCGAAGTGGCGGAAGCATTCCAGCGACTGCCGGAATACGGCAAGCGCCTTCTCGTCCTTGGGCTGGCGGAAGTGGTCGGCGATCTGGTAGTAGAAATTCGCGCGCAGGTAGTTGGATGCCGCCGTCAGCCGGTGGCCCTTTGCCGCCAATTCTTCGGCCCGCGTCCGCAGCAGGTCCGCGCCTTCGCGCCAGGCCTCGAACCATGCCTCGTCGTCCCCCACGCGGTCGCGCAGGCTGCGGCCGATGCGGTCCACCTCGGACAGATCCGCGCCGCCGTACGGCGCCGCGCTGAGGACGACCATCATCTCGGCGGACCAGCGGTAGTTGCCGGGGTAGTAGGTGAAGTGTTTAGCGGTGGTTTCGGCGGGTGAGGTCACGCGAACTCCTGGTTTGTTTCTGTCGGTGGGGGCGCTGAAGCCTATAACGCGCTTGCGCCGCCGTCAATTGCTACGGCAGCGAGTAATGAGAGACGGGTGATGTGTGATGAGAACGTAAAAGCGCCTTTCGTCACCCGTATCTCGTCACCCGCACCTCGTCACCTGTAACCGTCACTGTTTTCCCTGGCATCGGCGCGGCTATACTGTCGCACTCGTTGCGCGCGGTGCTGGCGCTGCCCGACATCCACAAGCGCCTCACCGACAGCGGTGGCGAGGTGCGTTCAGGCAGCCCGGAGCAGCTGGGCCGCCACATCGGGGATGAGATTGCGAAGTGGCGGCGCGTGGTAGCCGAGAAGAAAATTGAGATACAGTAAGAAATCAACCGCTGGTTGATTTCTTGAGGCATGAGAGTGGAGGGACGAGGGATGAGAAAAACAACGTTAATCCGTGATGTAATGAAAGCGTCGAGCCTGTTTCATCTAGTTTTGCGCTCCACGTCGATCGTTGCTTTCGCCGCGCTTGCAATCCCGATGACGAGTCCGAGTGCGATGGCGCAGAACTACCCGACCCGGACGATCCGGCTGGTGGTCCATTCCTCGCCCGGCGGCAGCAGCGACATACTCGGGCGCATGGTGGCGCAGAAACTGACGGAGTCGCTCGGCCAGCAGGTAGTGGTGGAGAACCGCGCCGGCGCGAGCGGCATCATCGGCGTGGATGTTGCGGCGAAGGCGCCGCCCGACGGCTATACGCTGCTCATCTCGCAGACCTCGCTGGCGATCAACCCCAGCATGTTCAAGAAGATGCCGTACGAGGCGCTGCGCGACCTCGCGCCGATCACGCAAATCGTGGACGGCCCCAACGTGCTGGTGGTGCACCCCTCGGTGCCGGCGCGCAGCGTCAAGCAGCTCATCGCGCTCGCCAGGAGCCGGCCGGACAGCCTGATCATCGGCTCGCCGGGCCAGGGCACCAGTCCGCACCTGTCGGCGGAGCTCTTCAACGCCATGGCCGGGATAAAGATGGTGCAGGTGCAGTACAAGGGCGCCGGCATGGCGC
>Ga0210379_10000606_pt1 | contig 11930 bp, 12 predicted proteins | sample PLMedo_2_FD_155468 | JGI IMG/M metagenome (GOLD analysis project Ga0210379, IMG submission 155468) | Groundwater sediment microbial communities from an aquifer in East River, Colorado, USA - PLM4_32_coex redo | ecosystem: Environmental > Terrestrial > Soil > Riparian zone | place: USA: East... | reverse complement strand
CCCACACATCAGGCGTTGCGGCGCAAGAGTCCGGACTCCGTAGCTCGGCTAGCTCCTGTGCGCGATGGATCCGCGCCGCGGCGGGAGGCGAGACCGACCTGGAATGGCCTTGGAGTCATACGTCACATGAAGTAGGACGCGTGCAGTCGACGTTGGGGGTAGCAGACGATCAGTGACGTTCTTTCATCTGTCGGCAGCAGGGGTTCGGGCTCGGTCACGACGTGGGGGCCTGAACCGGCTGCTTCGCCCAACCACGACGTCGGCGACCTCATGGCCGTCGCCGAACTCGGCTCGCTGATGATGCTGGCGCATCAGGTCGACGACCGGCTCCGGCTCGCGGCGCACGCCGTCGCGGCGCACCTGTCTCGTCCCGTGGCGGCCGGTCTGCGTGATGGATCGGACTCGTTCCGCGGGATCGTGTGGCACGACGTCCCGCAGGAGCAACGCGGCGACGTCAGTCGCGCGATGGTTCGCCTCGCCCCGCAGGGGGCGTCGAATGAGGAGGACGCCGGGGGCGTGGTCCGGTCGTCCGGGGAGGACATTCCCATGTTGGCGGTCAACGTGGGCGCGGTATCCATCGGCGTCCTCGACGCTCCCGAGAGCGCGGTCCCCTTTCTGAGGGCCGTCGGCAGAGTGTTGGCAAGCGCCGTGGCCACCGGAGCTCGCGGGGACGTGGATCTCGGGATGAACCTCGTCTGGGCGGCGCACGAATTGGAGACGCCGCTCATGACCGTCCGCATGGCGATGGAACAGGCCATGCAGACCGGACATTCCGGGGACTGGCGACGCCTCCTCGAACGCGGGGTCCGGGAGCTCGAGCTCCTGTCGGAGGTCGCGGACTCTCTCCTGCGATCGCAGGCTGGGGGATCGCAGGTCGAGCGGCATCACGTCGATCTCGGTCGTCTCGTGCCCGAGATGCTCGCCACGATCGCGGATGATGAGGACGGGCGACGCGTGAGGGCCGTTTCGGCCGAACGCGTTTGGGCGAGTGTGGACCCCGTCCAGTTCCGGATCGCCGTGATGAACCTCGTCCGCAACGCGCTTCGTCATGCGCGACAGGGCTCGATCACTGTTCGCGTACTCCGAGAAGGCGATGACTCCGTCGTGACGGTTGCCGACGAGGGCCGCGGGGTACCCGAGGCCCTACGCGATCGGATCTTCGAACCCTTCGTCACGGGACACGCCGAGACAGCCGAGCCTCGAGGCGGAAGCGGCCTCGGGTTGTTCATCTGCAAACGCATCGTCGAGCGTCACGACGGGACCGTAACGATGGAGGACCGGGGAGGCGGCAGCATCTTCGTCGTCCGCCTGCCTTGGGACGATGGAAGGGGTGACCAGCGATCCGCATCCTGATCGTCGACGATCATCCGCTCTTCGTGGACGCGGTCCGACCGACCCTCCTCGGGCTGGGCGCCGAGGATATCGTCGTCGCGTACACGGGATCCGACGGCGTGGCCGCTGCGAAGCGGAGCGAGCTGGACGTCGCACTCGTAGACATCGGGTTGCCGGATCGCTCGGGCCTCTCGGTCGGGCGCGAGATCATGGACCTGGACTCACGAACGCTCGTCGTCGCCTTGACGGCCGTCAAGGACGCCCTGATCGCTCGCCACGCGCTGAAGCTCGGCTTCGCCGCGTACCTGCCGAAGGACATCAGCCTCGACATCTTCGCCCAGGGAATGCGCAACGTGCTGCGAGGTCGGCGGATCGATCTGTCGTCGGCCGGTCCGTCCACGAGCCGGCGTCCGTCACGAACCGAGCCCTGGCGAGAAGGCAGCGATCTTACGGGGCGCGAGCTCGAAGTCCTCTCCCTCCTGGTCGAGGGCTGCACAGGCCCGACCATCGCCACGCGCCTCGGCATCAGTCGGAACACCGTGCGGACGCACATCCAGAGCATCCTGACGAAGGTCCAGGTGCATTCGAGGCTCCAGGCCGTGGCGTTCGCCGTAGAGGAGGGACTCGTCGACGTGTCGTCGCGAGGAGCGATCGACGCAAGGCGGGCAGCGGGGCAGTGGTAGTCGGCGACGCCCGGCGGTCGTCGTCGTATGGTCGACGACCTGCAAACACCGTACGTCGACTACATCATCAGAAGCATGACCGAATGGTTCGGCGTGCGTACCCTGGAACGAAAGCGCACGAGGGATCTCCGTTCATGAACAACGGAAAACGTATCGAGCTGCTCCTCGCGAGCCAACACGCCCTGCTGCGAGAGGCCATCCACTCGGCGCTCGACAACGAGCCGGACATCCACGTCGTCGCCGAGACGCGATCCGGGATGCACACCGTCGCCGAGGCGGAACGAGCCATGCCGGACGTGGCTGTGCTCGAGGTTGACGGGTTGAGCGGCGAAGCTAAGCGCACCATCGCGCTGCTCCGGCAGCGCGTGGAGGATTGCCGCATCCTGCTGCTCGCCGAGGGCGAGGACGTAGACCTGTTGATCGACGGCCTCGAGGCGGGCGCCCAGGGATACGTCTCGAAGGAATCTCCCCTGTCCGAGCTCGTGGATGCCACGCGTGCGATCGCCGACGGAGAGCTCGTGATCCCCCCGGGGATGCTCAAGCGGCTGATCATCAGCCTGGTACAGCGACGGAAGGATCGGCATGAAGGCGCCGACCGCATGGCAAAGCTGACCCAGCGTGAGCTCGAGGTCGTGAAGCTCCTGGCCACCGGCGCCGACAACGAGGGCATCGGCCGAGCGCTGGTCATCAGCCCGCAGACCGCCCGGACGCACATCCAGAACATCCTCAGCAAGCTCGGGGCACATTCGCGCCTGGAGGCCGTGGCCTTCGTGCGGGGGAGCGGGATCCTGGACGACGCGCGGGACCCGGCCGGCGGCGGGACGGCCGACGAGATGCTCGAGGGCCCCGCCGTGAGCCGCGTCGGCAGGGTCTCGGAACGACAGGCCGGATGAGGGCCCTCGTCACCGGGGCTGCCGGGTTCATCGGCAGCCATCTCGCCGAGCGCCTGTGCGCCGACGACCATGAGGTCCTCGCCTTGGACGCGTTCACGGACTACTACCGGCCCGCGCAGAAGCGCGCGAACGCGGTGTCACTGGAGCGTCTCGAACGTTGCTCCCTGCTCGAGATCGACCTGCGGGATGCCGATCTGATCTCGCTGCTCGAGGGCGTCGACGTCGTCTTCCACCTGAGCGGGCAGCCGGGTGTTCGAGCGTCGTGGGACGAGGGCTTCGCCGGCTATGTCGAGCAGAACGTGCTCGTCACTCAGCGCATGCTGGAGGCCGCGAGGCACCACAGACTGGACCGATTCGTCTTCGCCTCGAGCTCGTCGGTCTACGGCAACGCCGCGAGCTACCCCGTCTCCGAGTCCGACCTTCCCCGTCCGCAGAGCCCGTACGGTGTGACCAAGCTGGCCGCCGAGCACCTGTGCGGCGTGTACGCGCGAACCTGGAGCGTCCCGACGATCTCGCTCCGGTACTTCACGGTCTACGGACCTCGGCAGCGTCCCGACATGGCGATGCACCGGCTGATAGAGGCGGCGCTCACGCGTGAGCCCTTCCCCATGTACGGCGACGGAAGCCAGGTCCGCGACTTCACGTTCGTGAAGGACGTCGTCGAGGCGAACCTGCTCGCGGCTCGCTCGGATGCTCCGCCCGGGACCGTCGTCAACATCTCCGGCGGCTCGACCACCACGTTGGCCGACGTCATCAGCCTGATCGGCGAGCTCGACGGTCGACCCATGCCGCTCGCTCGTCAGGAGGCTCAGCTAGGCGACGTCGAGCGGACCGACGGTCGCATCGAGGCCGCGGCGTCCCTGCTGGGGTGGTCGCCGCGGACGCCGCTCAGGGAGGGCCTTGCCGAGCAGCTCGCGTGGCACCGCGGGCGCCGTGAAGCGCACAAGGCCGCCGTCTCCTCCAACGTCTGAGGGCGACCGCGCTCAGCGCCCTGGGGCGGTTGGGGCGGTGTCGCTCGAGCGCCGTCCGCGCAGGCGCGCAAAGGCGGAGCGGATGACCTCCCGGTCGACCTGCTCGATCCCGATGCGCCAGAGGATGACGAAGCAGACGAACCCGAGAATGATCTCGGGGGCGAACAGGATCTCGACGAGGCTGAGCGGCAGGCCCAGCGTGAACATCCATCGCGTCGACGTCTTGAAGATCGCGTCGAGGTCGCTGATGCGCCGTTCGTGGGGCAGGCCGGCGACCAACGGGTCGAACAGGATCGAGAACGACGTGAGCAGGGCGCTCCCCACCAGCAGCGACAGCCCTCCTCGCGACGCCGAAGATGCCGGTCGTGGCGGCGGAGTCGATGAAGCCCAGGAACAGGACCTCGGTCTGGTTGTTGCTGTACAGGAGCAGGCGATTCAGCGAGATCGGCAGCGAGAACCGCAAGAGCGTGCGGTTCGAGAAGCCGCTGCTGTCGGCCGGCGGCATCAGCTGCCACAGCACGAAGGCCGTGGTCGCGAACAACAGGGCCCTCCGAGGTCAGGTATCCCCACGCGACGGCCGTGGCCGAGGGAGCGATCGTCACCCCCGCCAGACCGATCATGGCGCCCGAACCGACCGCCGCGCGTGATCGTGCGATAGATCCTCGGTTCGGTTCTCGTCTATGGATCGCACCGTACCGATGCCTACGTCCACCGGCATCGACTAGCGGCGTGGCGCCGTCTACGTCGTTTGCGTGAGAGGCATCTACGTTGCCCTGGGCACACGCCTACCCATTTCGTGTGCCGCCCTTAATGACGTAGACGTTCTACGTAGGCAGACGCATGCCGGGGCCACGCCGCGCGCGTACCTTGGTTCTGTCGCTCGAAGCCGAAGGACGTGTGCCTATGGAGGTCAAGGAAGCCGCCCGCAGGATCCTGTGGCACTACAAGCTGCTGATCCTGTTCGTGGTGACCGGGGGGTTGATGTCGCTCGCCCTGCGCGGCGACGGCGGACCCATGTACGTCGCCTCGTCGAGGCTCGTTGTCGCGATCGACGTCGAGTCGGGCGTGGCGGCGGACAGCGTCACCGGGATCGCCACGAGCGAGGCCCGGATCGAGGAGGTCCTGGCGGGCGTGAACATCGATCGCGATCCCGGATCCGTGGCGAGCCGCGTGTCCATCACCCCGATCGGCTCGTCGGGCGTCGTGGAGCTGGCGGTCAGCGACCCGGACCCGGTCGCAGCCGTCGCGATCGCCAGGGGTCTGTCGTATCAGGTGATCGAAGTCATGAGGCGGTCCGGGTTGGCCCACGCTCCCCTGCCGTACCTCGTGAACACGGCGGACATATCGACGACGGTAGTTTCGTCCGGCGTCCAGGACGTGGCGCTCGGCGCGCTGGTCGGCCTGGTGCTCGGCATCCTGTTCACGGCGCTGCTCGAGGCGATCAGCCCCACGATCATCGGTGGTGACGCGATCGCGGCCGAGCTCCGCGCGCCACTGCTCACCGTCGTGCGTCACTGGCCTCGGATCGACGAGCAGGAGATGGCTTGGCTGAGCTGGCAGGTGGGCTTCGGCGCCAGGCGTCTGCACGTCAGGACCGTCGAGATCACGACCGTCGACCCGTCGATCGACGTGCGACCGCTCGCCCAATCAGTGTCGGAGAGCGCCGAGTCGCACGGCTCGACTCGCGCGCCGCACATCCGAGCGTTGGGTGCAGACGGGTTGATACCGTTCTCGGCCAACGGTTCGGTCGGCCTGGTGATCGCTGCGCCGACGGTGCTGAAGGATGCGGATCTCGAGCCGGTTCGTGAGCTCATGATGGTGACCGGGTGGCCGACGCTGGGCGTCATCGCCATAGAGCGACTCGGCGTCCACCGCTGGTTCCTGCGCGTGCGGCCGATGCGCAGGCGGCCGTCCAAGGTCGCCGCGCCGTCACAGCGGCCGCGTTCCCTTCGACCTAGTCGCTCCGGCAGGGCCACGTGACTCGACCGAGCCTTGCGACGCTCGAGACCGATCAGCGGACGGGGACGGCGGGATCGCCGGCGTTGCTCGTCGCGCTCGCCCTTATTGCGGCGCCGCTATTGAAGCCGCACGGTCCAGTACACGTGACCCCGGTGGACGTTATCATGGTCGTCGCGATCCTGAGCATCGTGCTATGGGCGGGAACGGCCCACATCGACCTTCACCTTCCGTACGCCATGCCGATGGCGATCCTGATCGCGACGGGGATCGTGGCGGCGGCCTTCAGCATCGTGCCGATGTCGGGCGTGGTCGCGGTGGGCCAGGACCTGTTCCTGTTCATTTGGGCGGCGGCCATCGCGAACCTGATTCGCGGGCCGCGCGACCTGAACCTGTTCCTGTCTGCCTGGTCGCTCGGCGCGATCGCCTGGGCGTCCATCCTTCTCGCTGGGATCTTCGTCGGCGTGCCGTCGATCCCGGGCGCGACCTACGGGGTCCGCGCGCAGCTGTGGTTCGACAACCCGAACATGGCCGGGAACTTCTTCATGATCTCGCTGTTCGTGCTGATGCTGAGCGATCGCCCCCGGGGACGCCTCGCCCGCGTGTGCGGGTACCTCCTGATCGGCGGGGCCGTGCTCTTCGCGGGTTCGGTCGCTGCGCTGGGGGCGTTCGCGATCGGCGGCTGCGTGGTACTCCTGTACCGCGTGTGGCGGAAGGCTGACCTTCGCTCGGCGATGGCGGCGGGAGCACTCGGCGTCGCGCTGCTGGCGACGATCGCGTTCATCGCGCTCGAGTCGGGCACCGTCACGGCGGTAAGCCAGAGCTCGAACACGCTCATCGAGGACTCCATCGGTCGGTCGTCCCGCAGCGCGGAAGGTCGCACCACTCTCTTCGCGCACGAGTTCGAGCTCTTCCGGACCGGGCCCTTCATCGGCCGCGGCCCGGCGAGCACCAAGGCGAACCTGGCCCGTTCCTACGGCGACGTGGTCAAAGAGGCGCACGACGACTATCTGGCCACGCTGGTCGAACGCGGGGTGATCGGGGTCGTCGGCCTGCTCATCCTGATCCTCGGCGTCGGGCTGCGCGCATCGGCCGTGTCTCACCGGCCGCTGTCCCCCGCCTACGCGGCCGCGATCCGGAACCAGAGCGCGTTCATTGGCGCGGCGGTCGCCCTGGGTGTCTCGGCGATCACACACGAGATCCTCCATTACCGGCACGTGTGGTCGTTGTTCGGCATCCTCGCGGGCGTCTACCTCTTCGGCCTGGCGCGGGAGGGTGCACCGTCTATCTCGCCGCGGCTGGTTTCGGTTCCGTGAACCGGGCCGTCCTGGACACGTACGCGTCCACACCGCCCCGATCGACGATCGAGGCGGGGCGGGCGGCGTGGCGCGCCGGTGATGTCGAGGGTTCGTCCATCGACCACGTGTGGTCGAACACGCGGGTCTTCCTGTCGGGGGACAGAGTGGCGATGGCGAATGCGGTGCAGCTCGGCGCCGATCACAAGGAAGTTCGGAATCCGGACTGGATCCTTTCGGTCGGGCTCGAGCCCCTTGGCGAGGTCGTCAGCACGCGGTGGAATACGTCGCGATAGCCCTGGGCGATCCGCTCCGGCTGCCACGAGGAGAGGTCGATCCGCGGTCGCGCAGGGCTCCCCGACCGACGGAGGATCGCGAGGGTGGCCGCGGTGGCGGCGTCGACATCGCCGGGCACGACCGAGACGCCGTCCGCACCGAGTTCGAGCAGTTCGCCGACGCCGTCGACCCGGTAGGCGACGAACGGCGTCCCGAGCGCCGCGGCCTGTACCAGCACTTGCGGGACGCCCTCGGCCGTGCTGAGCAGAACGACGCACGCGGCGATACGGACGAGCGAAAGGGGATCGTCGACGAAGCCGAGGCACGCCGCCAAGTCGGAGACGCCCGCCCGCTCGAGCTCGATCCGGATCCGGGAGTCCAGGGGGCCCTCGCCGGCGATCACCAGGAACGGCGGGTGGTCGGGCGTCGATCGCACGAGCTCCGCGAGGACACGCGGCAGCTCGAGGACGTTCTTCCGGCGCTCGAGGCTGCCGAGGTAGAGCACGAGTGGGCTGTCCGCGGGCAACCCGTACCGACGTCGGATGCCGTCCTCGGGATCCGCGGGTGCCGCCGACGCCGGGAGTCGAACGCCGGATCGGACGACGTGCAGCTTCTCGCCCGGGACGCCGATGTCGCGATAGCGGCGGGCGACGTCGCTTCCGACAACGACGAACGCGTCGGTACTGCGTTCGAGGCGCCTCTCCAAGAGCCGGAAGAGCTGACTCTGCCATGAGGGGTACCCGGGTCCGAAGCTCGGCATCGACAGGCAGTGGACGACCCGGATGCCGGCCATCCGCGATGCCGTGCGGCCGAGAACCCCCGCCTTCGACTGGTGCGTCACGACGAGGTCGTATCGATCCCGCCGCAGCACGCGGAGGAGGCGAGCCAGAGCGATGGCGTCGTGGGACGGGTGGGGGCGCCGGACCAGTGAGGGCAGTACCGTGACCGAGTCGGATCGCACCTGCTCGACCGCGAGCTCCACGTCCGACTCCTCACCGAGGAACAGGTGATGCTCGGCCTCCGGCAGCGCGCGGACGATGTCGCAGATCCGGCGTTCGGATCCTCCGCGCAGATATCGTGTGACGATGTGCGCGATCCTCGGCGCGCGGCCGTCGGCGGACGCGACCGATGTGTTCGCCGTAGGGCGATCTGAGGTCCGAACGAGGGTCATGGCGCGGCCTTCGACGTGTCGGGTTCGTGCTGGATGGGACCGCATGAACGTAGGCGACGTCGGCCGCCTTCCACATGTGAAGAAGCGCGTATGCGCTGTACGCATCCCGATCGTCTCGACGTAGGCGGACCTGCGTCGCGCGCATCATGCCCGGACCTAACTACGAGGTCCTTCCATCGCAAGAAAGAACGCGTAGGTGAAGTTACGACGACCGTTCGATGTCCCGTACGTGAATTCTCCATAGCGTTGCTACACGCGCCTCGGCGCGGGGAGTGAAAACAGCGACGTCAACGGAGAGACTCGGGATGAGCGATGCAGTGCGGATAGGGTCGGACCAGTCCTCGGCGTACCCGGCTGAGCCTGGCCGCGACGGGACACGGCCGGTCATCGCGACGGTCCCGATCTCGGACGCCGCGTCACGCGGGGACGAGGCGGTCCCCAGGCCACGCTGGCACTACGTGCTCAAGCGGCTGGTCGACATCGTCGGAAGCCTTGTGCTCATCGTCGTGCTGCTGCCGTTCGCCGCGATCATCGCCCTGGCCATCGTGCTCGAGTCGCCCGGGCCCGTGGTCTTCGTGCACCGGCGCGTGGGCCGGAACCGAAAGCCGTTCCGGCTCGTCAAGTTCCGAACGATGTATCGAGACAGCGACGCCGCACTGGCGGAGGCGCTCGCGAGCGACGAGGCGCTCCGGCTCGAATGGGAGCAGTGGCGCAAGCTGCGGCGTGACCCGCGCGTGACGCGTGTCGGACGTGTCCTTCGGAGGCTGAGTCTCGACGAGCTTCCTCAGGTGCTGAACGTCCTCATCGGGAACATGAGTCTTGTCGGCCCTCGGCCCGTCATGGAGGACGAGCTCCGGTACTTCGGCACGCTCGCCGAACCCGTTCTCTCCGTCCGCCCTGGCTTGACGGGCCGGTGGGCCGTGAGCGGCAGGAGCGAGATCTCCTACGAGGAGCGGGTGCAGCTCGAATACGAGTACGCCACGACGTGGACGCCGCTCGGGGACGTCGGGATCCTCCTGCGAACGGTGCCCGCCGTCTTCCGCGGGCACGGGGCATACTAGGGTTCGAGCCGGCCACGCGACCTGGGCCGGACGCCTGAGCAGGAGGGTCGCGTTGACCCCTGGCACTCGCCCCGATATCCTGTTAGCACTCACGGTAGCCGAGTGCTAACGCTAAGGAGGGAAGAGATGGCCAAGAAGGACTTCAACCTGAAGCCCCTGGAGGACCGGATCGTCGTCAAGCCCGGTGAAGAGGAAGAGAAGACGGTCTCGGGCATCGTGATCCCCGACACGGCCAAGGAGAAGCCCCAGGAGGGCTCCGTGGTGGCGGTGGGCCCTGGCAGGTTCGAGGAGGGGCAGCGGGTTCCCCTCGACGTCGCCGTCGGCGACACCGTCATCTACTCGAAGTACGGCGGTACCGAGGTCAAGGTCGAGGGCGACGAGTACCTGATCCTGTCGGCTCGCGACGTGCTGGCCATCATCGCCAAGTAACCAGGATCGTCGTTCGGATGGGGGCGGGCCGTGAACCGGCCGGCCCCCGTTCCGTCACCGAGGAGGTCTCATGGCAAGCAAGCTCTTGAAGTTCAGCGAGGACGCCCGTCGTTCGCTCGAGGCCGGCGTGAACAAGCTCGCCGACACCGTCGCTCTGACGCTCGGCCCCAAGGGCCACAACGTGGTCCTGGACAAGAAGTGGGGCGCGCCCACGATCACGAACGACGGCGTCACGATCGCCAAGGAGGTCGAGCTCGAGGACCCGTGGGAGAACATGGGCGCCCAGCTCGCCAAGGAGGTCGCCACCAAGACGAACGACGTCGCCGGTGACGGCACCACGACGGCGACCGTGCTCGCACGCTCGATGGTCCACCGCGGGATGCGCAACGTCGCGGCCGGCGCGAACCCGATGGCCCTCAAGCGCGGCATCGAGAAGGCCGTCGTCGTCGCCGTCGACGCGATCAAGGACCAGGCCAAAGACGTCGGCTCGCGCGAGGACATCTCGAACGTCGCCTCGATCTCCGCGGCCGATCCCGCGATCGGTGACGTCCTCGCCGAGGCGCTCGACAAGGTCGGCAAGGACGGCGTCGTGACGGTGGAGGAGTCGAACACCTTCGGGATGGAGCTCGAGTTCGTCGAGGGCATGCAGTTCGACAAGGGCTATATCTCGCCGTACTTCGTCACCGACCAGGAGCGGATGGAAGCGGTCCTCGAGGAGCCCTACATCGCCCTGGTGAACAAGAAGATCGGCAGCGTCCAGGAGCTGCTCCCGCTCCTGGAGAAGGTGCTCCAGGGCGGGCGTCCCCTGCTCGTGGTCGCCGAGGACCTTGAGGGAGAGGCGCTCGCCACCCTCGTCGTCAACAAGATCCGTGGCACGTTCAACGTCGTCGCCGTCAAGGCCCCGGGCTTCGGCGACCGGCGCAAGGCCATGTTGCAGGACATCGCGACCCTCACCGGCGCGGAGGTCATCAGCGAGGAGATCGGTCTGAAGCTCGAGAACGTCGGGCTCGAGCTGCTGGGCAGCGCGCGCAAGGTCGTCGTGACGAAGGACGACACGACGATCGTCGAGGGCGGGGGCGCCCAAGACGCGGTCAAGGGCCGTATCAACCAGATCAAGGCCGAGATCGAGAAGACCGACTCCGACTGGGATCGCGAGAAGCTCCAGGAACGGCTCGCCAAGCTGGCGGGTGGTGTCGCGGTCGTCAAGGTGGGAGCCGCCACCGAGGTCGAGCTGAAGGAGAAGAAGCACCGTATCGAGGACGCGCTCTCCGCCACGCGGGCCGCGATCGAAGAAGGGATCGTGTCAGGCGGCGGCGTGGCGCTCATCCGCGCCGAGGCCGCGCTCGACAAGATCGACCTCACCGGTGACGAGGCGACCGGAGCGAGGATCGTTCGGGACTCGCTGTCCGAGCCCGCGCGCCTGATCGCCGACAACGCCGGCGCCGAGGGCGCCGTGATCGTCGAGCGGATCCGCACCGAAGGCGACTCGCGTGGCTACGACGCGGCGGCCGGCGAGTGGGTCGACATGTTCAAGACGGGCATCCTCGACCCGGCCAAGGTCACGCGCTCGGCGCTGCAGAACGCTGCGTCGATCGCAGCGATCGTCATCACCGTCGAGAGTGCGGTGGTCGAGAAGCCCGAGGAGGAGGAAGAGGCAGCCGCGGGCGGATCCGGGCACATGCATTGAGGTGGACGATCCGGGGCCGCTGGCGGGGTGGATCGGTGGGCCGGCCGCGCTATGAGGATGCTCGTCACCGGCGCCGCCGGATTCATCGGCTCGCACCTCTGCCGCCGTCTCGTCGCCGAGGGCCACGAGGTCGTGGGTCTCGACGATCTTTCGGACGGCAAGCTCGAGAACCTTGC
>Ga0210379_10000603_pt1 | contig 11958 bp, 10 predicted proteins | sample PLMedo_2_FD_155468 | JGI IMG/M metagenome (GOLD analysis project Ga0210379, IMG submission 155468) | Groundwater sediment microbial communities from an aquifer in East River, Colorado, USA - PLM4_32_coex redo | ecosystem: Environmental > Terrestrial > Soil > Riparian zone | place: USA: East... | reverse complement strand
CGCCCATCACGTTTTCCCGCCCGACCAGGTTCGCATAGCGCACGAGGCGCTCTGCCACGAGCGCCGGGTGCTCGATCAGGTCGGTGCAATGCCCGACGACGCCCGGGATCAGCACCGCGCCCTCCGGCAGCCTGGCTTCCTCGAACACGCGCCATTCGTGCTCGTGGCGGGGGTTGGAGGCCTCGATCGAATAGCTCGCTGCGCGCACCCGGAAGATGATGTCGATGATGTCCTTCAGCGGGATGTCCTGCTGGTGCGGGCCGTGGAAGCTGCCCCAGCACACGTGCAGCCGGATCTTCTCCCGCGGGATGCCGCGCAGCGCGTGGTTCAGCGCTTCCACACGCATGGTGGCGTAGTTCCGGTAGTCCTTGACGCTCATCGCCGGGTACATCTGCCAGCCGTCCGGCAGGTCGGGATCGTCGATCTGGAGCAGGAAGCCGGCGTCCACGATCCCCTTGTACTCCACGCGCATCGCTTCCGCGATCGCGTAGACGAACGCCTCCTCGTCGGGGTAGTGCTCGTTCCTCAGCCAGTGCTCGATCGTGCCCGGCGTGTTGGCGGGCAGGAAGGCTTCCCCGACCCTGGCTCCCTTCAGCGCGGCGCTGAAACACTCGATCTCTTCCCGCAGCGCCTCGTGCCCGACGTACTGCAACGGCGCGACGCAATAAACCTGCTTCTGGCTGGGTCCCGCGCCGGCGAACGCGCCGAATCCGCGGCCGCCCGCGGCGAAATACTCGGGGAAGCGGATCCGGTCGCGGCCGGCGATGGACAGCGGCTCGGGGTCCCTGCCGGGCCGGTACTCCCGCGCTTCAAAGCCGGCGAGCCGCCCACGGACGTAGTTGGTGAAATTGGTTTTGCCGAGCTCGCCGTCGTTGATGCTGTCGATGCCGCACGCGGCCTGCTGGCGCACGACTTCGGCGACCTCGCTCCGCAGCCGCCCCGCCAGCGCCGCCGGATCGTAGGGGCGGCCTTCGGCCTTGGCGTAGATCATCTGGCGCAGCTCGTCGGAGCGCGGCAGCGAGCCGGCATGCGTCGTCAGTATTCGGTTCGCGTTTCTTGTCATGGAGGGGCTTATGTAAGTAATGCGTCGGCGGGGCACCGCGGACGCATTACTCTGCGGCGATGTTGTTCTTTTTGATGATGGCCGCCCAGCGCGTGTCCTCGCGCCGCATCAGCGCGGCGAATTCCGCCGGCCGCGACGAGGCGGCGTCCATGCCCTGCGCGCTGAAGCTCGCCTTGACGTCGGGCAGGGCGAGGATTGCCATCAGTTCGCCGTCGAGCCTGCCGACCACCCTGGCAGGCGTGCCTTTGGGGGCGAGAAACCCGTACCACATGTCCACTTCAGCGCCCTTGACCCCGAGCTCCTGCAGCGTCGGCAGGTCGGGCGTGGTCGGATGGCGCCGGGCGCTGCCGACCGCCAGCGCTTTCAGCCGGCCGGCCTTCACGAACTGCATGCCGACGTGGATTGGGATGAACATCACGTTGATCTGACCGCCGAGCACGTCGGTAACGGCGCCCGCGCTGCCCTTGTACGGCACGTGCAGCAGGTTCGCGCCGGTGAGGTCCTTGAACAGTTCCATTGCCATGTGGTGCGGCGTGCCGATGCCGGGCGAACCGTAGCTGATCTTGCCGGGGGCCGCTTTCGCCTGGGCGATGAGCTCGGACACGCTGTTGATCTTCGTTCCCGGATTGGCGACCAGCATCAGCGTGCCCCAGGCGGCGAGCGAGATCGGCGCAAAATCGGCGAGCGGCTTGAAGGGGACGTTGCGGTAGAGGTGGGGGGAGGTGATGAGCGGATTTCCGGACACCATCACGGTATGCCCGTCCGGCGCCGCCTTGGCGACCAGTTCGGCGCCGAGGTTGCCGCTGGCCCCGGGGCGGTTGTCGATGACGACCGGCTGGCCCAGCCGCTCCGAGAGCTTCGGCCCCACGGTGCGGGCGATGATATCCATGCCGGTGCCGGGAGTGAACGGAATGACGACCCGAATGGGGCGCGATGGATAGTCCTGGGCGGCAACGAAGCCCGGCAGCGCCAGGCAGGCCGCGAGGCCGCATTGAAGTAAGGTGCGTAGCATGGACGGCTCCTCCGCCGGTAAGTCCGTCTTGGATGTCGGACGGGTGGTGGTGCATTCTCGCAAATTTTGCGGCCGGCGTGTGCGGGACGGTTCTTCGAGGAGCGTACTCCTCTCCTGTCGGAAGAGGGGTCGCGCGCAGCATAAGGGTGGCGGCGGAAATTTCCTCATACCTCATCCCTCCTACCTCATCCCTGGGCGCAGCTGCGCTGCTCATTGCCGGGGGGCGGCCCCGGTGCCGGTGACTTTCTTTTTGCTCGCCCAAATATCGTTAAACCCGGACGCTATGCGCCGGTTTAACTCCGCGTGTTCGAACGGACGGAGCCGCCGTTCAACACGCGGGGGACTCATCACTCATCACCCATCACTCATCACCGGATCTGGCGCTGCTCGGCGTCGCTAAGGGGCCCCAAGAGCCGTAGAAAATCCAGGTCGTTGGTAGAGCGTGCCAGTCCGACTACAATTTGTTCACAATAGGAGGAAGGGGTAGGCAAATCCAGGTGTGGATTTACGCTTGCCCCTTCGATTCCACCGACTACGCATTCACTTGCTATGGCCGAACGCAATTATCCGAATCCGGTTCGTCCCTCGAAGTTCGAGGACCGCTACCGGCTTTATCTGGATGAATCGGGCGACCACGTTTTTCGAGAGACCGAAGAGCATGCTCACAGGTACCTTCCAGTCCGCTTTGACTTCTGGCGAGTTGAAGCTGAAGCCCAAAAGCGCCAACATCGCGGGGCTGCAACTCGCGGATCTGCTCGGGCACCCTGTGAAGCAATGGATGCTGAACCATTTCGGATAACGAGTGAAGACCTGGCGCCATTTGCGCAGCGATCGATGGGCGTGATTGAGAGCAAGTTCAATCGCCACCTTTATGATCAACGGCTGGAGGGTTACGGAGTGGTTCTCTACCCGAGAGTGCAAAAATAAAAGGGCCTCTTTCGAGGCCCTCTTACGCTTGCCCCTGCGGGCAATCCACCTCCGCTAAAGCGGATTAAGGCAATTATGGCTCAAGCTTAGGGGGTAAGCAAATTTGCGCTGGGTTGCACCACCAGGCCCCGAGAGGGGACTGTACAACTTAAGGTGAAAGGTGATAGGTGATAAGGGTTGTAAACTCCCGCTGCGCGGGACCCCTATCACTTATCACTCGTCACTCATCACGCATTGTCAGGAGGCGGAGGCCGTAAATGCGCAAGCTCAGAACGCAAAGAGATAACCAGCAGTGGATGCTCGACCTCGCGCTCAACATGCGCGGGCGGGTGCAGAATTTCGAGCGCGACGATCTCGAGGTGCCGGCGGGCAAGCGCGCCCGCAACTACCGCATGCTGCCCAAGGTGTGGCGCGAGGCGGCGGTGCGGCACGAGGCGCTCGCGAAGCGCGCTCAGGCGATGGGCTTCAACGAGGTCGCGACCTTCCACTACGACCACGCCATCGAGGCCTACCGCATGGCGCAGCACCCGATCTACTTCGACGATCATCCGGTCAAGATCGAGCTCTACCGCAAGCTGTCCGAGATGGTGGACCGCCGCTCGAAAGTGGCGAGCTACCCGATCGAGCGCGTCGAGGTGCCGTTCGGCGGCGGCAAGACCATCTCCTGCCTGCTGCACCTGCTGCCGGACCGCCGCAAGGCTCCGGTCGTGATCTACGTGCCGGGCATGGACCAGACCAAGGAAGTCTTCCCCAAGGCGTACCACAACATCGCGCTCTCGCGCGGCTTCCACGTGCTCGCGATGGACGGGCCTGGGCAGGGCAACTCCAACCTGCAGAAGATCCGCGCGGCGAAGGACAACTACGAACGCGCCGGCGCGGCGGTGATCGACTACCTGATGAAGCGGCCCGAGGTGGACCCGAAGAAGATCGCGGTCTACGGCATCAGCATGGGCAGCTACTGGTCGCTGCGGCTGTCGAGCTACGACCACCGCGCGGCGGCGGTGGTGAGCTCCGTCGCCTGTTTCAATCCCAACAACACGATCTTCACGCAGTCCTCGCCGCGCTTCAAGCAGATGTTCATGTACATGGCGGGCTACGACGACGAGGCGAAGTTCGACAAGGAAGTCGCGAGCGGCATGACAGTGCGCGGCTACCTCGGCAAGGTCAAATGTCCGACGCTGCTCGTCACCGGCGAGTTCGATCCGTTGTGTCCGCTCGAAGACGCGGTCGAGGCGTTTCACGACCTCAAGGTGCCGAAGGAAATGTGGGTGATCGAAAACCAGTACCATCCGCTTTGGGGTCTCGCCAACCTCGGCGGCCTGGACTGCCACGATTACGTGATGGACTGGCTGAAGGGGCTGCTCTCGGGCAAGCGCGTGCCGACGAAACGCGGTCGCGTCGCCTACGTCCGGGAGAACGGCGACGGGCCGTGGGGGAAAGCGGAATGGGCGCCACCCATAAAGCCCGGCGAAGCCTATTTCTAAGAGCGTGAGGCGTGAGGCGTGAGGCGTGAGGAGTAAGGCGTGAAACGTGAATCCAGAAACGAGAAACGAGAAACGTGATTCGGCCCCGTCGGCCTTTCCCTTTTCCCTTTTGCCTTCGGCTCTCCTCCCTCATCCCTCAATCCTCAATCCTCAATCCTCGATCCTAGTCCCATGCCCACCAAGCCCGACAAGACCGTGTTCTGGTTCGACGACGGCAAGCGGCCGAACGTCGCCGATTCGCTCGAGAAGGAGCGCGATATCACCCTGCATCGCCTTGCCTTCAACGGGCCGAAGGCGGACAACTGGGGTGCCATGTCGGCGTCGCACGCGTACTGCATCACGTCGACGCGGCAGGAGCTGCCCGAAGAGTACCGCTGCAACGCGGCGCTGATCGAGCGCTGCCCCGACCTCCTCGCCGTGTCGACGAGCGGCGCGGGCTACGACACGGTAGACGTCGCGGCGTGCACCGCAGCGGGCGTGCTGGTGGTGAACCAGTCGGGCGGCAACGCCGACGCCGTGGCTGAGCACACGGTGGCGATGATGCTGTCGCTCACCAAGAACATCCCGCAGACGGACCGCTCCGTGCGCGCGGGCAAGCGTGCGCCGCGGGAGTCGTTCAAGGGCTGGAACGCCAGGGGCCGCACCGTCGGCGTGGTCGGCATCGGCAATGTCGGCAGCCGCGTTGCGCGCATCTGCGGCCTGGGGCTGCAGATGAAGGTGCTTGCATGCGACCCTTACCTCACGGCGGAACAGGTCCAGGCGCGGGGCGCGACCAAGGTGGATCTCGCGACGCTCCTCGCCGAGTCGCGCTTCGTCTCGATCCACTGCCCGTACGACGACGAGACCCGCAACATGATCGGGGCCCGCGAGCTCAACGCCATGCAGGCCGGCTCCTACCTGATCACGACGGCGCGCGGCGGCATCGTGGACGAGAACGCCCTCGCGAAAGCGCTCGAGTCGAAGCACATCGCTGGCGCGGGGGTGGATGTCTGGATCGAGGAACCGCCGCCGCTCACGCATCCGCTGCTCGCTTTCGACAACCTGATCGCCACCTACCACACCGCCGGCATCACGCATGATTCCCGGAACAACATGGCCGACTGGAACGCGCAGCAGGTTGCCGGAATCCTCCGGGGAGAACGGCCCCCGCGCCTGATCAACCCGGATGCCTGGGAACGCTTTGCGCAGCGCTTCGAGCGCATCTTCGGCCTTCGCCCGGATTAAGGCGAGAGAGGAGAGAGGGGAGAGGAGAGAGGGGGGAGGGGGAGGAGAGGCGGAAGGGTCCGGTTCCGTTCTCGTATTGAGAAACCCCGCCCCGACGGGAATTTTCGTTTAACCTAGCGATTGCTGCCAAAACCGTGATAAGTGATGAGTGATAAGTGATAAGACTCACGCGCAGCGGAGAACATAGCCACCTATCACTTATCACCTATCACTTATCACGAATTTTTTGGAGGAAACGATGGACATGCCGACAGCGACAGAGAAGCTGATTGCGCGCAAGGACGGCGCGATCGGCTGGGTTATCTTCAATAACCCGGAAAAGCGCAATGCGATGTCGCTCGAGATGTCCGAGGCGACGGCGGCGGCGATGGAGAGCTACGCGAAGGATTCCGAGGTCAGGGTGGTGATCCTGAAGGGACAGGGCGACAAGGCCTTCATTTCGGGCGCGGACATCTCGCAGTTCAAGGAGCGGCGCTCGAATGCCGAGCAGGTGAAGGCGGCCGAGGCAATCTCGGAGCGGACCAACAAGGCGATCCGGGAATGCCCGAAGCCGGTAATCGCGATGATCCGCGGCTACTGCATGGGCGGTGGCCTTGGCACCGCGGTGGTGTGCGATCTGCGCATCGCTTCGGACGATTCGCGCTTCGGCGTGCCGGCGGCAAAGCTCGGGGTCGGCTACCGTTTCAACGGCATCCGGCGGCTGAGCGAGCTGGTGGGCCCGTCGTTCACCGCCGAGATCTTCTACACCGGGCGCCAGTTCAGTGCGCAGGAAGCGTTGCAGATGGGCCTCGTCAACCGCGTGCTGCCGGCCGCCGAGCTGGAGAAATACGTGCTCGACTACGCCGCGACGCTCGCCGGCAACGCGCCGCTCACGATCGCCGCGGTGAAGCGTTCCCTGATCGAGCTGCGCAAGGATCCCGCCGACCGCGACCTCGATTTATGCCAGAGAATGGTGGACGCCTGCTTCGCCAGCGAGGACTACGTCGAGGGGCGTAACGCGTTCATGGAGAAGCGCAAACCCGTTTTCAAGGGCCGCTGATCCTGCGCCGGCAACGGCGCGAGTCGTGATTCGATCGCCGGGCCGCCGCCGCACGTGAGTTTGGTCGGCCCGCTCAAGCCTTAACCGCTGCCGCTTCAGATCGTATATCCTTAGCCGCGTCCGTTGCCCAGGCGGCCACAGAGCCCCGGGCGAGGGTTGAAGATCCAGGGGGTACACCCTTGAGCATCTATGCGCTGAAGCCGCGGTTCCAGGCGTTGCTACGGCCGCTGACTGCACGCTTGTACAAGGCCGGCGTGACGGCGAATCAGGTGACGGTGGCCGCCTGCCTCGCCTCCGTGGCGATCGGCGTACTGCTGGCCGCGACGCCGGAACGGGCGGCGCTCTTTCTGTTGATTCCAGCGTGGTTTCTGCTGCGCATGGCCCTCAACGCGATCGACGGCATGCTGGCGCGGGAGTTCGGCCAGGCTTCGCGTCTCGGCGCATACCTCAACGAGCTGACAGACGTCGTCTCCGACACGCTGCTCTATCTTCCATTTGCGCTGTTGCCGGGATCCAGCCCATGGCTCGTGGGCGCGATCATCGTGCTCTCGATCATTTCGGAAATGGCCGGTGTCCTGGGTGCAACGGTCGGTGCGAACCGGCGCTACGACGGGCCGATGGGCAAGAGTGATCGCGCGTTCGTGTTCGGAACCATCGGCCTGCTGGTCGGCGTCGGCGTTCCACTGGCGACCGCATTCAACTGGATCTGGGCTGTGGTAGTGGCGGCGCTGCTCGTTACGACATTGAACCGCGTCAGGAAAGGGCTTGCCGCCGATCCACTGCAAAGGCCGGGGAGGGAGTCATGAGAGTCGCGGAAGAGAGGACGTTCACAACTCACGACGGGACGGAGCTTTTCTACAGGCACTGGCCGCCGGCAAATGGTCGGGCCGACCGCGCGATCGTGTTGTTCCATCGGGGCCACGAGCACTCGGGGCGGCTGCAGCACATCGTCGACGGACTGGCGCTCGATGATTTCGCGATGTTCGCGTGGGATGCCCGCGGTCACGGGCGCTCACCCGGGCCGCGCGGCGACAGCCCGAGCTTTGCCGCATCGGTCAAGGATGTCGATGCATTCATCCGCCACGTCGCGGCGCGGCACAGCATACCCATCGAAAACATCGTGGTGATCGCCCAGAGTGTCGGGGCCGTTCTGATTGCGACATGGGCGCACGACTACGCCCCCCGGGTGCGGTGCCTGGTGCTTGCCGCGCCGGCATTCAGGGTGAAACTGTACGTGCCCTTCGCGCGTACCGGTCTCAAGCTGATGTACGGATTGCGCGGCAACTTTTTCGTCAATTCCTACGTCAAGGCGAAGTTTCTCACCCACGATCCCGAGCGGATCCGGTCCTACGAGAATGATCCGCTGATCACCCGCGCCATCTCGGTCAGGATACTGCTCGCGCTCTATGACGCGGCGGAGCGCGTGGTTCCAGACGCGCACGCGATCCGGTTGCCGGTGCAGTTGTTGATCTCGGGGGCCGACTGGGTGGTGGATCGGTGGCCCCAGCACGAATTCTTCGAGCGCCTCGGATCAATCGTGAAGGAACGGCACGAGTTTCCAGGTTTCTATCACGATACCCTCGGCGAGAAGGAGCGCGGTCAGGCTTTCGAAAAAATCCGCAGGTTTATCGGCCTCCTGTTTGCGCAGTCTCCCCTGGTGCCGTCGTTGCTGCAGGAGGATCAGCGGGGTTACACGAAGGAGGAGCAGGCGAGGCTGGGCTCGCCGCTGCCTTCGCTATCTTTCCGCAACCTGGGATTCGGCATTGCCAGACTGTCGATGCGCACGCTGGGAAGGCTTTCGGAAGGCATCCGGCTCGGCATCCGCACCGGCTTCGATTCCGGCAGCACGCTCGATTACGTTTATCGCAATCGCGCAAACGGAATCACGCCGCTGGGCCGGATGATAGATCGCAACTATCTCGATTCCATCGGCTGGCAGGGCATACGTGTGCGAAAGAAGCATCTCGAGCGCGCGATAGTCGCCGCCGCGCGCGATCTTGGATCGCGGAATCGCCCGGTCCGCATAGCCGATATCGCCGCGGGGCACGGGCGCTATGTGCTGGAGGCGGTGGCCAGGCTTGCACCCAAACCCGAATCGGTTCTCCTGCGCGATTTCAGCGACATCAACGTGCGCGACGGTGCGGCGTTGATCGGCGAAAAGGGACTCCGGAGTATCGCACGCTTCGTGAAGGGGGATGCGTTTGACGAGGACAGCGTCGCCTCGATCGCGCCGCGGCCGACCATCGCCATCGTGTCGGGCCTCTACGAGCTGTTTCCGGACAACGCGCCGGTGGCCCGGTCGCTGCGCGGACTGGCGCGAGCGGTGGAAGTCGGCGGCCGCCTGATCTATACGGGGCAACCGTGGCATCCCCAGCTCGAGCTCATCGCGCGCACGCTGACCAGCCACCGGGGCGGTCAGGCCTGGGTCATGCGGCGCCGCACGCAGGCCGAGCTCGACCAGCTCGTGGCCTCCGCGGGATTCGAGAAACTGGAGCAATGGACCGATGAGTGGGGCATCTTCACGGTGTCTCTCGCGGCAAGGGTCTGACTTCAGGATGCCCATCGCGGTCCATCACGCGCCGGCGCAGCCGCGTCCCTGGAAACGGGCGTTCGGGTGGTTGTTGCTTCTCGGCCCGTTCTTCTTCGCGAGCTACGGGTTCGCGAACTGGGTCGCGAGCCTGCGCGAAGAGGTGGGGGTCGTCGTCTTTCAGTGGGAGCATTTCATTCCCTTTGCGCCCTGGACCATCGTTCCCTACTGGTCGATCGATTTGCTGTACGGCGTGTCGCTTTTCGTCTGCGCGAGCCGCGAGGAGCTCGACGTCCACGGGCGCCGGCTGCTGTGCGCCCAGTTGATCTCGGTATCCTGCTTTCTGCTCTTTCCCCTGCGTTTTGCGTTCCAGCGACCCGAGGCGGACGGCGTATTCGGATGGATGTTCGACGTGCTGATGGGGTTCGACAAGCCGTTCAACCAGGCGCCGTCGCTGCACATTGCGCTGCTGGTTATCATCTGGGTCAACTTCACCCGGCACGTTCGCGGACCGTGGCGATGGGTGCTCCATGCGTGGTTCGTCCTGATCGGCGCTTCCGTGCTGACGACCTACCAGCACCATTTCGTCGACGTTCCGACCGGCCTGTGGCTGGGATGGTTCTGCGTCTGGCTGTTTCCGGAAGACGCCCCCTCGATGGGGTCGGCCGTCGTGGCGACTGCGGATCCCCGGCGCCGGTCTCTCGCGGTGCGCTATGCCGTGACCGCGGTTATCGTCGCAACGATAGCGGTCCTTCTCGGAGGATGGGCGCTTTGGCTGGCATGGGCGGCGGGATCGCTCGCGCTGGTCGCGGCGATCTACGCGTGGTTCGGGGAAGCCGGTTTTCAGAAGCGGCCGGATGGTTCGATGAGCGCCGCGAGCTGGTGGTTGCTGGCCCCGTACTTCCTGGGGGCCTGGGTCAATTCGCGCTGGTGGACGCGATCGACGTCGAGCGCCGACAACGTGGTGCCGGGAGTGCTGCTCGGTCGTTTGCCGACCCGCAACGACCGGGCCGCGCATCAGGTGCGGGCCATCGTCGATATGACGGCCGAACTGCCGTACCGGGCGGGCGGCGTGCACTACATCAGCGTGCCTCAGCTTGATCTGGTGCCGCCGTCGGTCTCGCAGATCGAGCAGTGCGTCCGGGCGATCGAATCCGCCTTCGCGCACCGGCCGGTCCTCGTTTGCTGCGCCCTCGGCTTTTCCCGCAGCGCGACGGGGATCGCGGCCTGGCTGCTCGCGAGCGGACGCGCCGCAACGCATACCGAAGCCGTCGATTGCGTGCGCCGCGCGCGTCCATCGGTCGTTCTGGATGCGGCCCACATCACGGCGCTCGAGCGCTTTGCCGAACGCCGCAAAGAGTCGTTTGGATAGCGGGGCATGGATATCTCCCGGGACCCGTGGATCGCTCGCTGCGCAACGGCGGTATGCGTCGCCAGCCGCTGGATATCCGGCGCGTCAATGGGGCTGACGGTGCTTGCGCTTTGCCACCTTTATTTTCTTCCGGCAGGAACGGCGCTGGCGGCCGCTGCGATTTCCCTTACTGCCGTTGCCGGCGCCGCCCAGGTTTATCTCGCCGTGCGCATCGAGTTCGACCGGGCAATCTTCGAGAGCCTCGCTGGAGCCGCCGCGGGATCTGCCGGTGCCGCGGACGGATTCGATCGGGCCGCGCAGGCGCTGGGGCTGCTATCCAGTCAGAAGGCCGGCCGGGACTTCGTCCGGCGGAGTGCGGGCGTCTTGTTGCTGGTGAAGATCGCCTTCCTGGTATTTCTGGCCCAACTCGCGTTGCTGGTCGCGGCCGTCTGGATGCCCGGATGAGTCTCCTGACCGACTCGATTGCCGGGCTCATAACCGGATTCACGCGTATCGTGACGGGGGCGAAGGCGCGCTGGATCGGATGCGCTCCCGGAGACATTCAGCGCATTTATTTCGGCAATCACTCGAGTCACGCCGATTTCGTTCTCATCTGGGCATCGTTGCCGACGCGTCTGCGGGCCAGGACCCGGCCCGTCGCAGGAGCGGACTACTGGGAAAAAGGGCGGCTTAGACTTTTCATCATCCACCGGGTATTGCGCGGCGTGCTGGTCGATCGCAGCCGCCAGCCCGGTTCCGCCGACCCGATCGACTGCATGGTGACCGCCCTCGACGCCGGCGACTCGCTGATCCTGTTTCCGGAAGGCACGCGCAATACCACGGACGAAATATTGCTGCCGTTCAAGAGCGGCCTTTACCGCCTCGCTGCGCGTCGGCCCGGCGTGGAGCTGATACCGGTCTGGATGGAGAACCTCGGACGGGTGCTGCCCAAGGGCGAAACGGTGCCGGTGCCGCTGCTGTGCTCGGTCAATTTCGGAGCGCCGATGAGGATCGGGCAGGGAGAGGAAAAGGACGCGTTCCTCGGACGCGCCCGGCGCGCAATGCTTGACCTCGCCGCGAGCGTGCGGCCATCCTGAGTTTCCCGGAAAGATCCCCATGGATCAGAAAACGTTGTGGCTCGCCGGAGGCATCGCCGGCATCCTCGTGCTCGCATCCGCAATCGGCATCTGCCTCAAGTACTTTGTCGCGCGCGGCGCGCCGCACCCGGTCATCGACAACCTGAATGCCCGCGTCAAGGCATGGTGGGGCATGGTTGCCGTCATCGGCCTGGCTCTGCTCGCGGGCAAGACCGGCGTCATCTGGCTGTTCGC
>Ga0210379_10000602_pt1 | contig 11962 bp, 9 predicted proteins | sample PLMedo_2_FD_155468 | JGI IMG/M metagenome (GOLD analysis project Ga0210379, IMG submission 155468) | Groundwater sediment microbial communities from an aquifer in East River, Colorado, USA - PLM4_32_coex redo | ecosystem: Environmental > Terrestrial > Soil > Riparian zone | place: USA: East... | reverse complement strand
CTGTCCCTCGATGCGCTGAATCATGCTCCGGGCTTCCTCAAGGGTCTTTACGACGTCGGGATGCGCCCCCATGCGCTTCGACCATTCCGTCCCGTAAAGCGGGAATTCCCGCATCGCGCGGGCGGGGTCGGTGAGGATGAATTTATGAAACTCCGCCACGCCCTCCCCGCCATATCCGGCATTTGGGATCGTCGTGCCGTACAGGCGCTTGCCAGCTGCGACCAACTCTTTGCGCATCGCTGGATTGAGCCGGCCGGCACCGGTAGCCTGGCCCCAGCCGCCCAGCTGCAGCGTTTCGTCGAAGTGGTGGCCCAGCTCATGGGCAATGGTCGGGAGGTTGTCGATGAAGTGAATCCGGGCCACCTGGGAGTCCGGCTTGTAGATTCCAGCCCAGCGGGTTCCGGAGCCGCTGAACATGCGCCGGCGTATCGGGATGAAGGCCTTATCCAGGAACCGGCGGACGTCGTGGGCGTTGAGTTTGCCGCGTGCGGGCATTGGTGGTGCCGCGGGCTTGAGAATCTGCGCTGGCGGGGTGCCTCCGGCCTGCTGGATCTGCTGCTGGACGATCTGCCCGATGGATTGGCGCGGAGTTGGAGCTCCGGGCTCCTCGGCGGTCATGGGTGAGCCTACCGCTCCGCCTCCAGGTTTGCTTTTAACGCTCCTGACCGCTGTCATGGCTTCTTCCATGGTGGCTTCGGGATGCCGGTCGAGGTAGTTTTGGAGGTCAACGTACTGGACAGCTGGTGGCTTCTGGACCAGCCCGGTCTTGACGAGGTCTGGCCGCCTGAGCTCCCGCATAGTGTCCTCGAGGGTGATCCCTGGGTGCTTTTTGAGAAACGCCTGCAGCTCGTCCCAGCTGGGCGGTGCCTTGCGGGTTACCACGTCCTGAATGAATTTCGTCAACTCCTCTGGCGGGGTTTTCCATTTCGCCTCGAGCCGCTCGGCCTCGGCCAGGTACTTCTTGGTTTGCTGTCCGCGCTTGGCCAAGTCGCGCAATTCTGTCGCTCGACGTAGATCGCTGGCTCGTTCGCTGGGCTGCTGCGGGAGCTCTGGGCCTGGGAGTCCTTCTTTCCCGAAAAGTGTTTCCCGGGTTCGCTCGATGGCGACTTCTCTGGAGCGGTCGGCAACCTTGCCGGAGGGTGACAAGGGGCCATGATCTACGACGGGACGCGGCTCCTCGAGTTTCGGCAGGACCATCACCCGGCTTTCACCATCACGAACTTGGAAGTGCCGGAGGTTGCCCTCTTCGTCCCGGATCCGTAGTAAGACGCTGCCGGCTGGCCCGGGTGCCTGGCCCTCATACTTCCCACGCCTGATCTGACCACGGTCGGACCAGATCAGCTCTCCGGTCTTGAGTTGGCCTTCCTTGAGGTCCCCTGCCTCCGTAAAGGCAAGGTCGCGGGTGCCTGGTGGGGCCTGGGCGCGGATGCGGCGCTCGGCTGGTGGCTCTGGCCCAGGGGCTGCGGTCGTTCGCTCTGGGAACTCGTAGCCAGCCTTCTCGAGGCTCTGACGCGATACCGTCGAGCCCTTGGTGTGGCCAGGGATGTCCTCGGTGAGGTTCCAGAGTTCCACGGGCGGACGTCCACCTGGCATTTCCTGGTTCCCAAGGAAGGTGGCCGGTGCTACTTTCTTCGTCTCGAGTGGGAGTTGGCCCTGGCGCTTCGCGGCTTCGGCCTCCGAAGCCAGGTCAAAGAGCGGACCGCCAGGTGCCTCCTCTCCTCCAGCTCGTCGCTTTCGGAGGTAGAGCTCCCGTGCCTCGATGAGCGCCTTGGTCGGGCTCGTCGTCTTCGCCATTTCCATCTGTTCTGGCTTCTTGGGCGATATCGGTGCACCCGCAGGTCGACGGGGCGCGCCGGCGGTTCCGGGCTCGGTGATATCCTCCGGCGTGATGTCCTCGAGGAAGCCGGGCGGCGGTGCCTCGGGAGGAGCATTCTGCAGCTCTTCGGGTGTCCGGAACCCGCGGCGCTCCATTTCGTTGACGATCTGCTGCACGAGCTCGGCGCGGTTGACCGTCGCATTGCGTCCGCCGACGCCCAGGTCCGTGAGCTCCTTGTAAATCTTGCGCTCGAGCGCGCGGCGTTCAAGTGGATCCATGGGTTGTGGTCCACGGCCTGGGACTTCTTGGGGAAACTCCAGGGTCGGCTGAGGCGGGAGCGGCTGCTCTCCCCCTATGGACGGAGCTGCGGCTCGTTGCTCTGGTGTGAGCGGGACCTGCTCGGGCGGCCGCTCAGAGGCCACGCCGTTGCGGATTTCATAGGCCCGGTCCTTCCCGAAAAACTCTTCAAGACGGGAATCTCCGACCAGGCCCTGCTGGTAGGCGTCGATGAGATCCTGCCCAGCTCGTCGTTGACCAGGCGCGGATCCACGCAGGACGCGCCGCTCTCCCATCTCTGGCCGCGGCGGAATCTCGCGAAGGTTGTAGTCGATGAGTCGCGCCATTTCCGGCGCGAGCAAGCCCTCATGAGGTCCCACGCCGGCACGGTAAGCCCCCTCAGCCAGACCGGCTGCGCCGCCGGCGGCCATGGCGTAAGGCATGATGAAGTTGACCGGGTCGTGCGCCAGCTCTCGGAGCAGGGCTTCACGCCCCAGAGGTCCGGAGGCGGCCTCCTGGACCTGGCGAACAATTTCAGGGATCCCGGTGAAACTCACGGCCGTGTCAACGGCGGTGCGCGCCAGGCCTTCCCCAGCGCCGTACTTCTGCACGTTCCCGATGGCCTCGGCTCCCACGGCCGCGGGCAAAGTGGCCAGGCCCAGGCCTGCCTTGACCGTGCCGGCCGCAATGCGCCGGCCCACTTCTCCCCCAGGCAACCCCATGGGCGTGGGCCCCTCGAGCATCGCTTCTGACACTCGCCCGGGTATCTCCGCCACCTTGGTAAGGGCAGCCTTGGCCTGTTCGGTCTCGTCGTGGGCGGTGACTGGATCGATGATGCGTGGAGCTGGTGATACTTCGCGGGTCGGATGAATGCCGAAGGTGGCGGAGGGTTGACTCAGTCGTGAGCGGAGGAGCTGCGCGAATTGCTGCGCCTCTGGCCGGATGGCGGGAGTTGCTCGAGCTGGTGCTGTGGGTGGTGCCGATGCACCTCCCAGGATGGCGTTGACGTATTCCTGCGTCTCCCTGAAAGGCGGGATGCCCTTGTATTGGTCAACCGCTGGCTCCCCGGCGTTGTACGCCGCCAGGGCCATGCCTGGATCGCGGTATTTGTCGAGCAGGTCCCGGAGAAAGGATGCGGATCCGCGCAGATTGTCGACGGGGTCGAAAGGGTCCTTGACGCCATAGGCGTCGATGATGATGGGCATGAGTTGCCCCAGGCCCTTGGCACCGCGCCCACTGACGGCTCGTGGGTTGTATTGACTTTCTCGGTCGATCTGGCGTTCGAAAAGATCCTCCGGGATGCCATACTCCCGGGCGGTCGCGCGGGCCAGGGCGGGCAGATTATCGACTTCTGATAAGCCGATAGGTTGGGGCGGGGCGGTAGAGCCCAGCCGGCTCTTGAGGCGCTGCGCGAAGCTGGAGGCCTCCGCGCTGATCTCATTGGGCACCCTGGAGCTCCTTGAGGATGTAGAGCTTCTCCTCATCGGTGAAGCCGGCCCATCGACGTCGCTCGTCCTCGTTCATGCGGGATTCCACGTCGGCGATGGCGCGGGCTTCCTCGGGCGTGATTTCCCCGGGTGCGACTTGGGGCGCGGCGGCGGGACGTTGTCCGCCCGGCGGTCGGTAGCTCGGGGGCATCGTGGCCCTGAATCCTCCTGGCTGTTCCACCAGGCCGCGGCGCTCCTCCTGTACTTCCCGGAGCGATTGCTGCAGCGCCCGGAGTTCCTCATCCTTGCCGCCTATGTCACCGGTTTCATCCTGGAGTTTGGCGATGTCGCGGCGGATCCGCGCTTCGTGTTCTGCCAGATCGGATCCGCGCTTGCGGAGTTGGTCGATGCGCTTGCGGGTGTCCTCGGCATCCTTGTCCTCGGTCGGCTTCGCCGGTGCCGTGGCGCGAATCTTCCCGGTTTTGCGCTCCACCAGGGACGCGCCGGGGGCCAGTGTCTCGGTATCGTCGGCCTCTGGGCGGTTGGCGATGAGTTTCCCGGCGACATTCGTATAGCCCGGGACGTTGGCTCCCTCGAGGATCGCCTGGTGGCGCGCAATGGCGTCCCGGAGTCCGGGAGAGCTGGCCAAGTTGGGATCGCCCAACTCGATGGCCCGCTCATCTTGATTCTGTGCGGCGAGGCGGGTTTCCTGGAGCCCGGTGGCTTCCTGTAGGCGCTCCCGATTGAAGCGATCCCCTCGGGCTTCAAGGAATTGCCGGGATGATTCGGGTCCGCCCAGGCCAGCCAGGAAACCCGCCGCGAAGGGATGACGATCCGAAAAGGGCTTTTTCTTGGGTGGCTGCTCTGCGATGGCGCGCCGCCGCAGCTCCTCCGGCTGGGTGTAGTCCGGCTCGAGTTGGGTGTCCGTTGGAAGATCCGGCGGTCTACGCCCCCGGAGTTTGGCCAGGCCATAACCGTAAGGCATCGGGTTTCTCCTTTACTGCGCTAGGGACGCGCCGCCGCTGGCGACCGCTTGTATCGTTTGGTCGGTCGCTCGGCCAACTGCCTGGGCCTTGGTCTGCGCCAAGTTCCGCTTGACGGCCATGCGCTGATTCCAGAGCCCGGTGGCATCTTCGAAAGCTCCGGTGACGGCGCCGATGCGGGCGTATTGATCCGCACGCGACTGGCGGGCGTTCTCGAGCGTCATTTCGCGCGCCGCCTGAGCCAGCTGGTTCTGGCGGTTGAGGCGGACATTCTGCAGGCTGCGTTCGTAGAGTCCGGAACTGGTTCCGAATCCGCCAGGCCGGCGGTAACGATCCGCCAGGTTCTGCTCCTCCTCCGCTCGGGCTCCGCGCAAATAGTCCCTGGAGCCGCCGATTCCCGCCTGCATCTCCTCCTCGGAGTAGCCCAGGCCTGGACCCTTGAAGGCGTCTGGGCCCTCCAGCTGGCGGATGTTCTGTAGGCGGTACTTGTCATATTGCTTCGTCCCCAGCGGCCGATAGGGGAGGGAATGGCCGGCGTTGTTGGCTCCGACTGCGGTTCCGACCGATTCAAAGATTCCCATGGGGCGCTCCTCAGTAGCCGGCGGCGGGGAAGATCCCACGCCGTTGGCTCATCATGGTGGTGTTTCTTGGCCCGGGTGCCGCGGCGCGCATCTGCGCCAGGCGGTAGGCGTTCGAGTAGTCCGGCTTCGGTGGCGGCGGCTGGTTGGTGTACGTCGTCGCGCCGGTCACGCTGGGATCGACGAAGTAGTCGAGGCTCTCGTCCGGCTTTTCTTTGGGATAGTTCTGGAAAAAGGAGCTGGCTTGCTGGTATTTCCGGGCATCCTGCAGGCTCACTCCCTGGGTCCCGCGAGCCTTTGCCAGGCTCGAGAAGCCCCCTCCCCCTGATCCGCCGAAAAGTGCCATAGGTATGCCTTTCTTACGCCAAGATCCTGGCGAGTTGAGCCCCAGACGTCAGACCGTCAGAAATCGCCGCGAAGTTCCACTCCCCGTCCGAGGCAAAGCCGTTGCAAGACATATTCGCCCCGGCGTTGGTCACCAGGACCTGATACGCCCCGCCCCAATTCGGGACCGGGATCGCGGTCATAATCGCCGGTCGGTTCACGTTCGGAGGAATCAGGAGCGCCTTGCCGGTGAAGTAGGGGTAATGGTTCTCCCCCGCTAGGGTCGCGAGGAAAAGCCGGCTCGTGACTTCGTTGACTGCGCCGGCCACCTGGCTGAGCGTGAAACGGCCGACGTCGGCCATGGTGGCGATGCTGCAGTCGATGACCCTCACGTTACCGTTCGTGTCATCCCAGACGTAGCAGAAAGACCCATCACTCCCCAGGAAGGTGCCGCCCAGGGCGCTCGTGCCGCCCAGGGCGAAGCTACCGGCTGCGGATAGATCAGAGGCCAGGCGGCGCTCGAGGGTGCATGTCGTCCCGACGAGACCATGCACGACGACGTATTCGATGCCGGATGCTCCCCGAATAAACTGCGGGTTCATAAGCGCATTTCCTGCGCCGAAGTCCCAGGCGTGGGTGACCGCTGGGGTGGCGATGACAACCCGGAGGAGCCGCGACACGGGAGTGCCGGTAATCTTCGCCAGGGTGTAGAGGATCGTGCCGTCGCTGTTCGGTGTCAGTCCCTGGTTGAGCGTCCAGGCTCCCGACGCCGCGCCCTGGGTCGTGAGGTCGATGAGTTGGGTGACGGTGTTGGCCATGTCGATCTTTTTGATGCTGAAGGCATCCTCGCAAAGGACGTAGAGGTTGTCTCCGATCTTCACGACACAGCACGGGTGATCCCCGGAAATCAGGGTGATGTTGGTCAGGGTGTCCGTGACGTGGTCCCACTCCATGACGTAATCCCGATTCCGGCCCGCAAAATAAACCTTGTTTCCCCGGACAGCTCCATGACCGCACGGCTGGGCGTCGGCATTCGTGGCGGCCTTGACCCGGATGGGGCGCGGGTTGTAGGTCAATCCCAGGTTGAGGGCAATGTGAGTGCTGTCCTGCTCGCGGTAGTTGAGTTTCTTGTTGCCGATGGCGTAATCCTGGATCTTGGCTCCGCTGATGGTGTTGTCGGGGATGTCAACGGTTCGGAAAAACGGCCGCGCGTCCGCTTTGATGTAGCTATCGACCGAGTTGTCCGTGTTGCGAATCACGACGCCGCCGGCGTTGTAGCGCACGAAGATTTCCGCCAGCGGGACCTTGTTGGTCGGATAGGCCGGGGACACTGGGGAAGCAGCCTCGCCACCCGAGACGATGGTGAGTGTCCCGGCGTCGTCGATGACCAAGAGATCGATCCGGTTGAGACTCACCCCAGGAAGCGGAAAGGTCGGGGAGTTGCCGCCGGCGTAGGAAAAGACACCGCTGCCGGTGCTCTTGATGAAAGTGCCGGCCGCGACCTGCACGGTGTTGTTGGGCGAGCTCTGCGCCGACACCTTGAGGCTCGAGAACTTCGAAACGGCGACGCTAACGATGTCGGAGTCCTGGATCTGCCCGGTCACGTTGAGCTTCGAGTAGGAGATCTTCTCCCCCACGTCGGAGGAAATATTCACGTTTCCGATCTTTCCGTTGAACTGGATTTTTACGCTGTTGACCGTTTCCTTGAGCGGGTCGGCGTGAAGGATCTCGCCGTCGTCGAGGCCCATTACCTGGAGTCCGGAGGGGTCCCAATTACTCATGCGATCCTCACTAGCAGGCTGTCAGCTGCGCCCGAAAATTTGGCAAAAATCTGCCGGGTGGTCCACTCTCCAACGCGCGTGGCGTACAAGGTCCCGGGGACCTGGCTGCGGAGGAGCTGCAAGGTCGTCGGCACACGCCGGAGGCCATGGACGATCAAGAATTCCGTGTCAGGCGTGGCCGGGCTCTGCACCGTGATGCTCTCTCCTTTCACGCTGGCCAGGTCTGAGGCGACTTCCTGGGCATGGCCTCGGCGCTGGTCTGTCATCGGCCCACCACGCTGCTCCATAGGTTGAAGTTGTAGACCGTGAAGCCAGCGCGGCCGCGGTGGCTGAATTCCAGCATGATGCGGCGGGCTCGTTGGACCGGGAGGCGCAGCCGTTTCCAGTCCCCGTAGTCCCCGCCCAGGAACGTGGTGCCCAGGATGAAGACACCCAGCGGGGCCGCATCGGCGCTCACCAGGGACGCCTGGGGCTGGCCCATGGGTGAGCGGTTTGAAAAGTCGTACCAGACCTTGACCGTGAAGGTTTCGACGCTGTCCTGCTCCACTTCTGGCTCGAGATACTGGAACCGCTGCAGGCGCGCGCCGGTGGCCGGGCTTATCAGGGTCGTCCGGTGGATGTGCTCGATGGTGTGCCCGTCGTCCGTAAAGGTGGTGTCGATCTGGTAGACCTGGCCATCCGCGGAGAGGATCCATTCGCGCACGTCACCGTCATCGGTGCTCACCTGGCTGGCCGCCATGGCGCTCTGCGTGTCGATCCCGGTGGCGCTCACGTTTCCCTGGCCCAGGCCGCGGCTCTGGCTCTGGTCCGGGATGCGGCTCTGGTGGTGCAGGTTCCAGCAAAGGTTGTTCTGGAGAAAGCCCATGCTCCGGAAGTAAAGCCGGTACTGGAAGCGCCGGCGGTTGTGCACCGCGCAGGCTCGGCTCACGCCCGTGGGGTCTATCAGGCTGTTCCATGTCGGTTGAGCCAGGACCGTCTGCTTCTTCGGCAGTCCCTCGGATCCCAAGGCGTAGATCCCGTCGGAAGCGCCATAGAAGGATCTGCCGTCGACGTCCTCGATGCTTTTCTGGCTCATAGCGCCCGGGGTGTTGGCGATGGAGCGAATCTCGATAAGTACCGGCGCCGGGACTTGGTAGGCGCCCAGGATGATATTGGGCCGATGGAGTTGCATCCGGTAGCCGTCGAAGTGCAGAGCGGAAAACGCCTCGTTGTCATCCCGCCCTGCGGCCACGATGTTATTCACCGGCCAGTTTTCCACTGTCCCGCTGTCTGGGTTAAGGCTCGAGAAATTGATGGCGGTCGGAGTCGACGCGAAAACTCCCATGAGGATTCCCAGGCCCGGGAATGGTGCAAGTAGTTGGAGCGGGCCCGGCGCGTCGAGGTCCGGATCCAGGGCATCGCCCAGGTCAGAGTCCGCCAGGGTGTCAACAAAGGTGCTAATGCCGTTGACCAACTCCCCGTCGAGGTTCGGGCTCACGCGCTGGAAGAAGGTCATAAAGGGGCTTTTCCGGTAAATCCGGATGTGGGTGACCTGCAGGTCCGTGCTGGCCGCGATCCCGGTGTAAGTGATCTTTCCGGTCGGGCCCACGACGATGACTTCCTGGCCCTCGCGGATATGCGGCGCGCTTTCAATCCCGGTGATGGTCGAGTAGTAGGTGATGCAAAAGCGATGCGTTCCGCTCTGGAGAAACCCGCCCAAGGTTGACGGCACGGCACTCACCGGCGAGGTCAACGGCAGGATTCCCATGCGGTAGACCGTCACGCCGTCCGGCATAACCTTGATGTTCGTCGAAACTCCATCGAACAGGTAAAGCCGGTCGTTCATCACCGCGTGATTGACCACGCCGAACGGGTCGAAGTACAACCCCATGTCGATCCATTTCTCGTTTGGTTTGTCGAGTCGGTAGAGGTGGCCGTCGAGGACCGCATAGATATCTTGGCTTCCCTTGTAAGTCGGATCCGTCTCGCGCTTGAAAGCGATGAGGTCCTGCCCCAGGCCTGGACCCTTGTAGAGATTATCGACGGTCAGGGTGATGCCGTCCGGGCCCGTCGTGGTGAGGGTGAGCGTAAAAAGAAGCGCATTGATGGCTCCCCAGTTAGGAACGCCGACCGGAAGGAAGGCGCTGCGCTTCAGGCGGATATAGTGGCTCTGGCCGTCTCCCGGGGATTCCTGCTGCCCGCTCAGGGTGTTCGAGGCAATGATGGAGTAGAAATAATTAGGAGGATTGGCTCCGCCTCCGCTCGAGCTGAAAGCCAACTTTAAAGACCATGTGGTGTCCGGCCTGGTCGGCAGGGTGACGCCGAAAAGCCAGATCGCAAAGACATCCTCGGATGGTCCGAGAAGGTTGAGGCTCAGCCCCTCAAGATGGAGGCCTCCTGTGAGAGTCCCGGATCCTCCCTGGACCAGGGACATAAAACGCCCCTGGGTGCCGGGTCCGCCGGCTTCCTTCTCCACGAATTGGAAAAGATCGGCGCCGGTCGAGCTGAAGGCAAGGAACTGCGCCCAGGCCTCGGCTGGTTCGAAGTTGGCGAGTTGGACGGCGCCCGGGCTGTTCTCGGCCACGCGGCGCATCCCCAGCCGGCCGGAAATCGTTCGCCGGTCGTAGTCGATATTCCTGGACACCAGCGCCGCCCGTCCCATGAGGCGCCGGTCGGTCGGCGGCATCCCGGTCACGATCCCCAGGTCGAAGGTTGAGAATTCCCCCGGCCTCTGGTGCTGTCTGGGCTGCTGGTAAGGGGTCAGCATGTCATCGCCACCATTTGCGGCCGACCAGGCCCATGCTGTCCGTGTAGGGCCGGCACAAAAAGTCGATTTGGTAGGCGTAGCAGCGCACCCGACGGCTCGCGTCGTTCCGGAGCCCCCACTCGGGGAGCAGCGTGTTTGCAGGGCCCTTGATTTCTCCGGCCTTGACCGTAAAAGGAAACGTGCTCGTCATTTCGACGATAGGCTGCGGGTCCACGTCGATGTCCCCGGTAACTGGCAAGCTGAGCTGCGTGCCGTCCTGGTCCGCGCCGGTGAATCGCATGAAAGGCATGACCAGGCGGTTGAGTGTATTGAGGCCTCCGCCCGAGACACACTGGAGCCAAGCCCGGGCAGTCATCGAAATAATCGTCTCTGTCGGTTGAATCAGGCCACCGAACTGGTTGAATTTGAAGCTGTCCTTGTGGTTGAGGGTCGAGTCCTCGATGTAAGAAGCATCCAACTGCAGGACCGCGGCCCAGTGTAACGGTGAGCCTGAAACGATTGACCATTGAGTGTAAAAGCCGGTGCCGACAGCCCTGGAACTACGAAGGATCGGCGCCACGGCTCTCCCTTGTCCTTAGCCCCAGATCAAGAGCCGCAACGGCGCGTCCCCCGCGCCGGCCCGGATGTAGAACAGCGTCGTTCTGTCGCCTGGGCCGACGGCGCCCAAGTCCATGGTGTCGCCAGCCTTCACCCGGGCGTAAGGCCCGCCAGCAAAAAACCCGACGTCTGCCGGGTCGGTCGCGTGCAAATTCTGAACCTTGATCCGGTCCAGTGGCGTTCTTCCTGACAGGGACGCGGTAAGCAGGCTTTGGCTGAGCTCGCCGGCGCCCGCCGTCAGGTTGGTCACCTTGAGATTTCGGTCAACTTGGAAGTCATTGATTCCCACGGTCCTCTCCTCTCAGGCGGTCCCGGTGGGGAGGCGCCCCGTCGACGCCCCCCCACCTACGGCTTAGACCGGGTTGTCAAAGTTGGAGTTCATCTCCGGCTCGAATTCGATGTCCGTCAGGAAGAGGTTGGATCGCGTGACGGTGCCCGGGGTGCCCGTTTCCAGGGTGGAAAAGGTGAGCTGGTCGCCAGCGAAACAGCGATTCGCGGCCAGGCCCGGGATCTTGGTGATTTGTCCCGCGACTGGAACGCGGACTGCGTTTTGGTCCAGGAAGCGAGCCGCGCCGCTCACGGGCGTGTTGCCCGCGCCGCCGGGGCCGTTGTTGATGAGCGTGATGGTTTCGAGCAGGTTGGTCGCGGTGCCCAGGGTCGTGGCGGTGGTGGCCACAGCTCGAGCTCCTACGACACGGCCGGCGCAAGGGACGCGGAAGCGGTGCGCCAAGACGGTGGGACCGCCGGCTCCGAAGGTGATGACGTCGGCGGTGGCTTTGTTGCTCAGAAACAGAACCTTGAGCTCTTTACCTCTGACTCCCATTGAGTGGTTCCTTTTCTCCCGGGATCGGATGCCCCGGGGCACTGAGGTGAAACGGTTAAGTACCGCGTAATTACCCCATAGTTACCGGCCAGGTCCCATCCTCTGGATCCCAGGCCTGGGTGACTCGTTCGGCATAGGTGCGCTGTTCCACGCTGGAAATGAGCCGGTCGTGCATTGCGTTGGCTCGGTTCTGTAGGTTGCTCGAGTCTTCGTCGATGTCGTTGAGGGCTGCGATAGCGCCGAGGAGCGCCGGGAGCCGCTCTCCGGGCGCTGGGATCATGCTCTCGAGCGCGTAGATGCTATCCACCGAGTTCGGCACGGTGCTCCAGTTGGGTGAAACCGTCGCCGTTCCAGAGGTTCCTCCGGAATAGGCGGTGATGCGGCGGCGCTGGCCTGCCCCAGTGCCCGCCACGATGGCGATCCAGGCACCGTTGTAGATGCCATCGGTTGGATCGGCGGCTGGCCCGTTCGCGTCTTCCGTCATCGAAAGGCGGATCGTCGAAGCAGAGCCTGTTATGGGCGTAAGTCCGTAAATCAGGTCCGGGGGCTTGCGCACTTGCCACAGCCGCACGGCCGACACCAGCGCGGAGCCCGGCGTCGGGTCAAGGTGG
>Ga0210379_10000597_pt1 | contig 11987 bp, 30 predicted proteins | sample PLMedo_2_FD_155468 | JGI IMG/M metagenome (GOLD analysis project Ga0210379, IMG submission 155468) | Groundwater sediment microbial communities from an aquifer in East River, Colorado, USA - PLM4_32_coex redo | ecosystem: Environmental > Terrestrial > Soil > Riparian zone | place: USA: East... | reverse complement strand
TTTTGCTCATTCCACCAGAGACGAAACGACGCGATCTTGTTGTCGGTGAGTGCCTCTCGCAGCCGCTCCACCAACCTCGCCACCTCATCCATCGCGGCTGCGGGGGCGCCGGCCGATACCGAGGCACACTGATCCTCAAGGTCGGCCTGACGGCGTAGCCATGACTCACTGGCAGCCTCGGCTGCGGGGGCGAGAGCAACCGTTTCGATTGCTGCATGCAGCTTTCGTAGCTCCTGCTGCAAGTACGCCTCGGTTGCAGTCTCGGCGCGGCACCAGAGCCCTTCGTCCTCGGCCTGTTGTAGAACTAGCAGCATGGCTGCACTCGCCTCGGCTGCGGGGGCGCGGCGGTTCCAAGCGGCGATGGCTTCGGTCTGCTCAGGACACGGACCGATAGCGACCTTGCAGCCGTGGCAGACAGACCACCAGTCACCGTCGTTGCGAATCCAAGCTGAACCACCGCAGAACGGGCACGCTTTCAGCGTTGCAAGGAGAGGGAGGGCGGTGGTTGTCATGTCTGTGCCCCCATCACTTGGCGTTCCCCACAGCGTGCACACAGTCCCGCCCGTATCAATGCGCCATTCGTGATAACACGTCGGGATGACATAGCGAGTCGTGGGCATGGAGAACGGCCGCGCCTCTAGCGCTACCGCGATTCGCTCCAACGAAGCTGCGATCCATTCGAGCGTCTTCTCACTCACTTGTCTAGCTCCTTGGTGATCGCGCGGGTGAGAGCGCCGATTGCGCAGGTGTCGGAGTGCTCATCGGCCGACTCCTCACAGCATTCCACGCACAGGCCCGCGTCAGTCGGCTCCAGCACTTCGGCGATCTGCTCGGCGCAGTCTTCTAACACGTCGCGCAGCATGAGTCGCTGATCGTCGTCCTCCGCACGGGCCATCAGCTCTCTTAGCCGCTCCGCGGTCGTGGGCATTAGGGGTGCTCCCAAAGGTGACAGCAGCAGTGACACTGCTTGCGGTGCTCGCCGCTAGTGGACCACCATACAATCCAGCCGCGGATGCAGCGGCCGTCGATAACGCACCATTGGCACAGTCTCGCCGGCTTCGGGGTACTGGCAATCACGGCTTGGCACCACACTTCGGGCAGGGCGGTGGTTGTCATTATTGCCTGACTCCACATCGTGCGCAGGTTGTTCCGCCGGTGCTGATTCGCCAAGCGTTCAACGATGCAACCGTTTCATCCATAAGAGAGACTTTGTGGCGTAGTTTCATGTTCTCTCGCTCTGCTTCGGCGAGCTGGGTGAGTAGGTCTGATACCTTGACCATCAACTCTTCGACACGGTTCATGCTGTAGTCTGCCCGCGAAGGGGGATTAGGCATGGCGGCGACTTCTCCTCTTGCACGCTTCCTTACAGAAGAACGGTGTCTGGTCGTAGTAGGCATGGACTACAAGGTTGCACGCGAGCCGCACGCGATTGCACCTCAAGCAGCGAATGCGCTTAAACTTAGACCACCGGAACCAAATGCGTTTCGACTCGGGCCAGCCGATGTCGATGAACCAGCGATGCGCGGGTTGGGGCGCGACGCCGTAGACGTGAAGGTTGCTCACGACTCTATCCCGAGCGCGGCGCGCAGGCGCAACCATTCTGGCAGCGTAACCGGATCTAGGTGTTTGGCTTTCAGCTTTGCGTACTCCCTCCACAGCGCTTCTCTCGCGAGCCACTTCCTAAGGATCCCGGCAGGCCAAGGACACCCGCCCTCTTCGTCGCGTTGATCTACTTCCAGCCACTCGCGCGTCTCTCGCTCTAGCTCGCTCACTTGACGCCCCATTCATTCGGCATGCGCTTTATCATGTGCGCGTTGGCTAGCTCCAACTGCTCGATGATGCTGCGCTGCTCCGCCAGCAGCTCGAAGCAGGCGTCGAGAGCGCAGTACATGCAGTCGCGTGGAAGATGAGAGCCACACGGCTCCCAATTCTCTTGCAGCTTCTCCAGCAGCTCGGCTACTTCGCTCATCGTCCCATCCTCCCGTAGAGCTTCTGCAGACGCCGATTGCGCTCACGCTCGGAGAAGCCGCGGTAGCTGCTCCGCTCGGGCTCATCGTTGTATCGGCTGCGGCACCCGTGACAACCCGCGTCGTTGTCCATGTGCTCGGGGTAGTTCGTGTGGAAGTAGTAGAACGGGCGGCTCTCGGAGCTCGTGCTCGAGTCCGTCGTTGAGCAACCCACCAGAAGAGCCACGACCAGAAGAATCGCGCCTGCCTTCATTTCTACCTCCTCAGCCCTTCTCTTCGGCGATCTCGAGCCACTTCTTGAGTAAGATCTTAAAGGCAGCCTCCGCGACCTGCGGCATCACGGCGTTCCCGATCACTCGCAGCTCGTCCAACCCTCCGGCAGCCCGAGCATCCACTCGGAGAACCGGGGATTGAGCTTGCCAGTGCGGCCCGACGTGGCAGCGCCCGCCACGACATCGGTCAGCGTCGTGCCGGAGTGCCGTCCGCTCGACGTCGAATACCCAGCCGCACCCGAGGCCTTCGCGTCCGTCGCGGTCGGGGTCGGGAGCAACGCCACCACGTTCGGCAGCTGCCCCAGGTGTGGGCGAGGGCGCGCGAAGTGCTCCGGGCCGTTGGCCCCCTTCGAATCCCGGGCGGCCGGCGTCGGAAGTAGTGAGCCCACGACCTCCGATAGAGCGCGCCCGCCCTTGCGTCCGTAGCTCTTCGTTCCGCGGTTCTCGTTCGCTGACGCTCTCGGCGTCGGCAAGAGCGCGCCCGCCAGCGTCTGCAAGCTGGGCCTGGCGTGCTGCCCCGCTCGGCCCGCGCTGCCACCTTGATTCGTCCCGTAGCTGCATGCGCTCGGCGTGGGCAGCAAAGATGAAGACTCGCCGACGACGGTGCGGAGCCCCCACACCAATAGCCGAGGCTCGAAGAGGCGGAGCAAACTCGAAACCCAGAGCTCGTAGGCGCTCGAAGGCGGCTTCGAAGTGCTTGAGGAACGGCGGGACGTTTTCGAGGAAGATCGCGCTCGGCTGAGCATCTCGGACGGCATCGACGAACGCGGGCCAGAGGGCTCGCGCGTCCTTATCCGCACGTCGCTTGCCTGCAGTCGAGTACGGCTGGCAGGGCAATCCGGCAGTGACGAGATCCACCTTCCCACGCCAGCACAGGCCTCCGAATGTGAGAAGGTCGTCCCAGACAGGTGCCGCCGCCAGGGCCTTGTCTTCCATCCTCGCCACGAGGACGGCCGCAGCATAGGCGTCCCGCTCGACGTAACACACAGTTCTGTAGTGCCCGCCGAGGGCAGCTTGGACGCCTTGCTCGAGCCCGCCAACGCCGGCACAAAGAGCCAACCCATGGATCATCTCTCCTCCGCGGGTGCTTGCCCGAAGCCATCAGCGATTGCCCAGCACTTCGCCGCGCCCGCCTCTGTGAAGCCAACGAACGCCCTCGCCGCTTGGATCTCCATGCGGGCCTCTCCTACAAGTCGCACGAAGGTAGTGTCCCGGTAGGGGTCGTAGGTGACGGGCCAGCCTACCGTCTCAACTTCGACAGGCACGTCCGCACCGGTCGAATGCAGCGTGCCCCGCACGAAGGCGTGGATATTCTTGCGCTTCTCGCGCAGCACGCGCGCCCGCCCAGCCGCCTGCACGGCGAACGTGACATCCTCCAGCAGCACCGCGTCCGTGTGCATGCACACGAGACCTCGACACGGACCCCCGAGAAGGCGGATTGAGAAGAGCTTCCGCTGGAGGTTCCAGTAGACCTCGACGCGAAGGCCGTTCGTCTTCATCGGCCACTCGCCACGAAGCGGAAGTAGAGCCTCGGGCTGTGCTGAAACTCCAGCGTGCCGCGCATGCCGTCACTCTTGCGGATGACGTCGCAGAAGGGGGCAAGGAAGCCGATGACCTCGAAGTCCATGACCATCTCGTCCGTGCTCCACACCTGTCCATGCTCGATTTCGATTCCGGCTCGGGTCATCATGGCTAGAGGCCCTCGATGTCGTGGCGGAGCCGTTCGAACCGAGTTTCGATCGCAGATGCCACCAAAGACATGTGTAGCAGCTGCGACAGGAGCTGACTGATGTCCCTCTGCGCCTGCTCGATGAGCTTCAGCGCGACCGTGAGCGCCTCGTCCTTGATCTCGACCCGCCGCGTCTTCGAGCAGCTGCTGAGAGCGCGGTTTGGGCGCGAAGGCGGATTGGGTATCAGACACGAGGCTTTTGCTCATGGGTACCTCCGTTTCGAGTGATGATTTCTCTGCTCGGTCGCGCCGCCTGGAACTTGAGAGGGGCTCCCAGGCGAAGAACAATTCCGTACTCGAGCCCCAGCGGCGATGCCACTCCCCCAACCACAAGCGAAGCAGATACTCGCTCGTCACTTCGCCCAGCCTCCTGCAACATACGCCTCGTGGATAGCCCGGCTCTGCGCATTCAGCGCGCCTTGGCACCCGCCCGTCCAGCAACCGCCGAAGGCGATGCACAGGAGCGGAAACGCGATGGCGAAGGGCAGAAGTGAGGACGAGCGCGACGTCGCCTCGGCCTTGGCTTGCTCGGGAACACTGATTCGCATGTGGGGCTCCTTTGTGTGGGGTTTCAGCGCGGATTGACGTCGCTCATGAGCGGCTCTTCCGCCGCGGGTGCGAGATCGGAGGCTCCGTCGAAGCCACGTTGAACGGCATCTCGCCGTAGCCCTCCACCAGCAGCATCGCGCAGCGGTAGCGGGTCACAGCGTCGTGCAGATCCGTGCGCCGGAGTGCCCACGAGAGGGTGCCCCTACGGAAGCCCGCGCGGCTCCCGCCCAGCATCTCGCGCCACGTGTAGCCGCCCGCGCGCACGCGCTCGGCGTCGATGGTGCAGCACTGGTCGAGCCACCGGACATTGAAGGCGGTTTGGTTCGAGGCGGTTTGCTTGGCGAGATGCTCAGAGGCAGTTTGGAACCCAAGCTCGTGCCACCAAGGCGGTTTGGTCGGATCGGCTCCGATCCTCGGCACCAGCATCTTCACAGCCTCAGTGGCCGCCTTGACGAACTCCAGCACCTCGGGGTCGAGCGTGATCTTCATGGGACTCCTTTCGTGAAGGCGGATTGCGAAGGCGGTTTGCGAAGGCGGTTTGGAGCCTCAGCCCAGGATCGTCAGGGCTGACGCGCTTGAGGCGCTCGATGAGTGCTGCGCGCCGCGCATTGATCCGCACGAGCTTGTCACGCGGGATTCGGAGCGGATTGACTTGGTCGTCAAGACCGAAGGGGCGGCTCATCCTCGGCTCCGAACGTCAGAAGCGACGTCGTAGAGGCTGCGCCCGACCTTGAAAACGGGCACACCGAAGCTAGCCCAGTGATCGACGGTCGGCGTGTGCTTGCACCCGAAAATCCAGTATCCGGACTCCACCTTCACGGGATGCGCGCCGTCGTAGCGCAGCATGTCGAGAAGGCAGCTTTGCGGCATCTTTTCCACCAGCTCGCGGGAGACCGCGAAGAAGAACGGGCTTCGCGTAGCCATCACGCCCACCCGTGCGCTGCATCGGAATCCGCGAACTCGCAGCCCTCATGCTCGTTGCTGTCGGGCTCGCCAATCAGGCATCCCCCGCACTTCGGCAGCTGCCCCCACTCAGCCAACTTGCAGTCAAGCAGCGTCTCGGGGCTCACCTGCGCGAGCTTCGTCGTCTTCCTAACCTCGGGCACGGAGACATGCGCGACGTCTACCTGCGCGAGGCGGCCGTAAATCGTCACCAGCTCCTGCCTCGCCACCATCGCAGCGTACCGGGCCTCTTCGACCACAAAGTAGGGCCCCGAAAGCACGGGCAAGGGGAACAGCTGGTGCTCAGGTCGGTGGACCACGTACCAAACCATGGTCATGGGCTCGGGCTTGATGCTGCCGTATCTGTTGATCCGTTCGAGTGCCATGGACTGATCCTCCGTTCGTGTGTACTGATCTTCGGTATGTGGCCGCCTGAGCTTTAGAGGTTACTTCTCCGAGCTCGAAATCGTTCTCCGTTCGGGGGATGGAGCGCCCCGGCCAGCCATGCACAGGAACGGAGGGAACCGTGCATATCCTGCTGCGCCGGGGCGCTTTGTCTCACGACACCTTGACGATGATGCCGCCATTGATCTCGGCGCTGGCGTACCAGCTGTGCGGCTTCGGATAGTGCGGGCCTTCGAGGGCCACGCGGCCATCCTGCTTCGCCGGGAACGGGCCCGGCTCGAAGACGGCGATCTGCTCGCCGGCCGCGACTGCGGCCTTCAGTTCCTTCTTGGTCTTGAAATTTCGCTCCGTGTACATGGTTTTCTCCTTTCGAAAAGGCGGATTGGTCGAAGGCGGTTTGCCTAGTACCGATCCGAGTGCATCTCGTTGCAGCGGTCCTCTTCGTCCGCCGCCAACTCATCGCAGAGCTGCCCATCGAGGTCGTACATCTTGTCGTCCAGTTCGAGCACGATCTCGTGCGCGAGGGTGCGAAGGCCGCTTGCCTGCAGCTCCTCGAAGCTCACCCACGGCGCACCGTCGATGCTGACCTCGCAGATGCCTTCCAGCTGCGCGCACTCCCCCGAGCGGCGAGGCGGCACATAAGCTTCGAAGCCGACGTCCACGTCGACGTCGCCGGTCGCGTCGGTCGAGAAGTAGATTGTGGCTTTGCTGAACATGGTTCCTCCGTTCGTTGCTGAGTCTCTTCGGCCGGGCCGATCAGGAACTTGAGGGCTGTTTGGCAACACAACCAGCGACCAGACAACGCCCGCGTTGGTTCCACACGTGCTCCCCGATATGGTCGGCTTCCAGCTCTTCGCGCAGCTCCTTGAGCATCGCGGTCTGTGCGCGCACGGTGCGCTCATCCTTCGGCAGCCAGTAGCTCTTCGGCATCGGTTCCTCCGTTTCTTGACTCGGGTCTATTGCATACCGCGTGCCAGCCTCAAACCACTGTGAGAGGCCTCGGCAGGCAGCCTGGTGACAGGCTACGTCACCCTCGAGCACCAAATTGTGTCGGTCACCGTGTCCGATCAGCCCTGCGGGCGCACGAGAGCGCTCCGCAGGTTGGCACGGAGACTGCAATAGATCCCAGCACAACCCGAACGGAGGAAATCATGGACGACCTGACCGAGATCTTCGGCGCCCCGATCAGCATCTACACCCGCGCGCAGGCCATCGAGGACGGCATGCTCGTGCAGCTGCCCGCGGACGTCCGCACCCCCTTCAAGTACCCCGTTGCCATCACGTCGTCGCTCTGGGCCGAGATCGTGCGCGGCGCTGGCAAGAAGGACGCCCACACCCGCAACGCTCGGATCTGGGACGTCTGCTTCATGGCCGTGATGGCCTCGAAGTTCGACGCGAGCGGTGGCAAGAAGGGTGAAGCTGCGAGCGACGTTTTCTACCCCTGCCTCATCGGCCGCAAGACTCACAACCTCTGGTGCAACATCGGTCCCGACGACACGGGCGCGCCGTGCTTCACGATCGGCTTCCCGGGAGACCGCTAAAGGTCTCGCGCCCATCTGCCGAACAGTCTCAGCACAACCCGAACGGAGGAACCAAGTCATGCTCCCGAACCGAATGTACGTATCCGGCGATCACAAGCACAGCAGCGGCGACCCGATCCTGCGCAGATTCGACGATGGCAAGCGCCGCGTTTACGCCTGCGGTGGCCTGCACTACCTGCGCGGCAACCGCGCTCCGCACTTCTCGCTCACGATTCATAGCTGGACGTTCAAGGACGGCCGCAAGCACGAGGACATCTTCGGCTGCGGTCACGAAGAGCTTCTGCAGCGCTGGCCCGAGCTTGCGCCGCTCGCGGCGCTTCACCTCTCCGAGTACCCGAGCGGCGCGCCGATGCATGCGGTGGAGAACGGTTTCTACCAGCTCGCGGGATACGCAGGCGGTCTCGGCGAGCACTACCACGCGGGCAACGCGCCCAGCCACGGCGGAACGCCCCCCACGCCCGAGACCTGCCTCGCCAGCCTCGCGCGCCACGTCCGCCTGCCGGTCGAAGTGCTCCGCCCGCAGATGGACTCGCTACTCGACGGCGCGCGGCGGAGCGCGGCGGAATATGGTTACAGGGTTGCTCCCACCACGATACAAGCGAACCGCGCAGAGGGGTTCGAGGCTCGGAAGCGCTTCGCAGCGTGGATCGACGCACAGCGCGAGCGCTGGGCCCGCGAAGCGGTCGAGTGCGTCGCGGCTCTTGACATCCGCTTCTACTACGGTGAGCCGATGCCCGAGGCGAAGTAGCATGGGCAGCACAGTCAACCTCGCGAGCGAGCGCGCCACCCGCCCGCTCGCCTCTGCGGCATCCTACCACGCCGCTCTGCGCTCCCTCGCGATGCGGTGCGTCGAGGCCGCTGCTGCGAAGCTTCTCGTTGCCGGCGACTACGACGCCGCCGTCGAGCGCGTCATTGAAATATTGGAGGGCAAACCGTGACCACCATCTGGAAATTCCCCGTGCCGATTGAGGACTGCTTCGAGCTGAGCATGCCGGCCGGCGCGCGTCTGCTCTCGGTGCAGTGTCAGCATGGCGAGCCACAGCTGTGGGCGCTGGTCGAGCCGGACGCGCCGGGGGAGTGCAGGCGCTTCTACGTTGCAGGCACGGGTCACCTTCGCGGAGACCTCGACGGTGCCACCTACGTCGGCACTTTTCAGATTGCCGACGGAATCCTCGTGTTCCATCTGTTCGAGGGCAAGCCGTGACCACTTGCCGCAAGCTCGCAACGGGAGGCTACGCCGTCACCCGAGGCGCCCGGACCCTCGGCACGGTCGAGCGCACTCTCGCCACCCTCTGGCGGGGACGCTGGCGCCCCTGCATCCGGTGGCGCGCACGCACAGAGCTTCGGACCACGATTGGCCTCTACATGACCCGGCGCGAAGCGGCTGCGGCACTCCGGAGCGCCTCGTGAGCGACTTCGTCCCCGACGCTCACGAGATCGTGACCGCACCGGTGGGCACCTCGGCCTTCAAGCGCGCCCGCCTCATCGTCCAGGCTGCGCAGGATGCTCTAGGACGCGATCTTCCGCAGATCTCGACCGAGCGCCCCAACGCGCTAGAGAAGTCTCAGTGGAACGCCAGCGCGGCCCTCTGCTGCAACGCATGTGAGCAGTCTTACCCGATCGACCTCGACGATAAGGACACGCCGGGCGAAGTGGCCTACTTCCTGCGCTCCCACAGAGGCTGCAGGAAGTAGGCTCGGAAGCTTCGCCTAGTTGGGCTTCGGCTTCTTGATCTTCGCGGGGACGCAGATGCCGCCTACCGCGCCTTCGGTCGTCTCAACGACCTGCGCGAGTGCGGCCTCGCACGAGGCTAGGTTCTTGAACGTCGCCGACGCCGGCGCGAATCCGCCGAGGTTGTTCCCCTCACCGATGGTGCCTGAGAGCGCTGCGAGCAGAATCAGAACGTGCATGGGCTGAAGCTCCTGTTGAGTGCGGGCCCCGGAATGGGGCGCGCGGGGTATGTAGCCCGCAGCATGAATTGGTGTCAAGGATCACGAAATCTTCGCGCCCGCCTCTAGGATTCTTCGGGCTCAGGAGTGGGCGTCTTCGACCTCGGCACTGCGCGGGGTGGCAGCTTCGGGCGGGGCTTCTTCGGCTCCGTGCTCTTGGCCTTCGGGACGTAGAGGCCGGGCTCTTGGCCTTCGGGGTTGCGGTGCGAGCCGAAGACGATGCGGCCATGACGGAGAAGCCAGAGGATGGCACGGCGCGCTTGGCCCGGCAGCGGGTGGCCTCGGATGACATCGTCGATTCCGCACCCCGGATTCTCAGTGACGAATTCGGCGCAGACTTCGCGCTGCGCCACAGCCACACACTCGCGACGACGTTTCAGCTGCCGCCGCGACAAAGGCTGCGGAGGTATAAGCCCAGCCTTGGCGAGGGCTGCGCGGTCTTGCAATTCACGCTGATAGGCCGTGTGCGGCGGGTACAACTCCACTTCGAGTTCAGGGGTCAAGTCTTCGAGGCTGATGGGCTTGGGCATGTGAGACTCCTTGAATTTGAGTTAGCAGGGGCCGATGCACATTTGGGCAGTTGTCACAGAATTTGGTAGAAAGCGGGCAAAAGGGGCGCAAAAGCTCAAACTAGCAGATGCAGGGATGGGGGACCAGAGGACTAGGCGGTAGGGCTCAAAGGAAAACGAGATGATGTGCAAGTAAAAGTAAAATATATATATATATCAATTACTTACTACTACTACTTGCAACTAACATATGTTAGGCGTCTTTTGAGCTTTTGCAGTAGCTTTTGCGGGGGCTGCTCTATGTTTTCTCATGTGTGCACCCCCGAGGTCCCCATACCCTCTTTTGATGCGCAAGTAAATCGAATTCCGATTCTGATCTGCGGCGCAATTGCGCCCGCCTCTGAGTCCTTTGGTAAGCTGCGCCGAAGAGCCCGAGTCCCGAGGAAAAAGGTTTTGGTGATCAAATGCCCGACTCCGATAAGCCCCGCCTATTGAACACCAAGGAGGCGAAGGCTGCTCGCAAACGAGCAGCGCAGCTGACAAACGAGCCGGTGGGTCAGACTCCGAAGAAGCGCATCCGAAGAGCGAAGAGCAAAAAGCCTAGGCTCGCGGTGCAGGCCTCCAAGATCGGGCCGCTTCAGCACCGTGAAGGTATCCCGCTCCGCCATTTGGCGGACGCGCCCAAGGCCAACCCGCCCTGGCGCCCTGGAATGCCGCCCGCCTCGCGCCCGCCCGGCCGCCCGAAGGAACGGACGTTCGAAGAAGACGCGCGCGACGTGCTGAATCACGGAGTGCCGACGAAGCTCCGTGCTCTGGTCGCGCTGCGCACGGGTCTGCCGTTCGACATCGCTGCGGTGATGAGTCTCAGGCAAGCGGTGATTCTGCTCATGGTGCATGACGCGATCGAGAAGGGGCAGCTTGAGAAGCTCGACCGGATTCTCGACCGCACGGATCCGAAGAGCCGGCGCGTTGAGCACCGTGGCTCTGTGGGGCACCTCCACGCGCTCGCGGGCAAGGTGCTGGGTATGACCGAGCAGGATGCGTCAGAGGTCTACCGCCAGATGTCCCAGGGCAGCCAAGGCGGTTTGACCATCGAGGCGGAGATCGTCGAGTGAAGGCGGTTTGCTCGAAGGCGGCTTGAAAAGGCGGCTTGAAAAGGCGGCTTGAAAAGGCGGCTTGAAAAGGCGGCTTGAAAAGGCGGCTTGAAAAGGCGGATTGGGTGCTCTTGGCGCTCGAGCCAGGTTGCCTGCTCATGGGTAGGCAACTCCGCCAGGCGGGTGTCCGACGCAAATTGTGTCACTCGAAATCGGCCTGGTGACGTGGATCGTCAGTCGGCGAGTCCGATCTCTCGAGTACGCAAGTACGTCGCGGAATTCATCTGCCGAGGATCCGCGACTTTTCGAGGGCGCGTGCAAGCGCTTCGAGCGCGCGGCGCCGAGCTAGGTCGCGCGTCGCTCGCTCCCGGTCACGGATGGGCCGGGAGCGTGCCGTCCACGCATCCCACCCGGCCTCGAAAGCTTCCCTCCACTCTCGCATGCGCGCGGCGCGCTGCTCGCGTGTTTCGGTGCGCATCAATCGGGCCCTCCATCCGTGCGGGCGTAGCAGCAATGGAAGCGCTGGACTCCCTCCCCGTCAGGGTAGGTGGCCGAGCGCTCGGAATGAGTGACGGCGCAGCGAGCCAAGCGCTCGGCCATGGCGGCGGCGCAAGCCTCGCACTTCTGGCCAGTCGGATCGGTGCGCGGATGATGGCCACCGATCGCGGGACACTCTCGCATGGCGAAGCGATCGCAGCGAAGCTTCCGCATGCTAGCGGCCCTTCAGACTGTTCGGAAACGTCCCGAAATTGTGGAAATAGGACCCGTGCGTCACGATCAGACACGCGATTGCTAGGTCTTCGTCTCGGAACCGGGCGCGAGTTTTGAATGCGCCCCATGTTCCATCCATTTGCAGCCATTGCTCGTGAGAAAGGCCCCCGAGACGCACGCTGTAGGTGGTCATCATCGACCCTCCGACGCGAGGGGGTAACTCTGCGCGTTCAGCGACGCGCGCACAATGCGACGCCCGTAGTCTGCGGCCCAGCGCTCCGGAGTGCGCTCCACGAAGCTCTCGAAAGCTTCGAGGATG
>Ga0210379_10000596_pt1 | contig 11989 bp, 10 predicted proteins | sample PLMedo_2_FD_155468 | JGI IMG/M metagenome (GOLD analysis project Ga0210379, IMG submission 155468) | Groundwater sediment microbial communities from an aquifer in East River, Colorado, USA - PLM4_32_coex redo | ecosystem: Environmental > Terrestrial > Soil > Riparian zone | place: USA: East... | reverse complement strand
GCCGCGTGTGGTGTATACTCTTGACCGTCGTCCCCCGGAACAAGGAGGCCATCGTGAAGCTCAAGTCTGTTGTGATCGGAGTCGCCGCGCTTTGCCTGTTCGCGGGCGCAGTGAGCGCCGACGTCCGCTGGAGCGATGAATCCTACGCGCAGGTTCTCGCCCGCGCGCAAGCGGAGAAGAAGTATGTCTTCATCGACTTCTATGCCACCTGGTGCGGGCCGTGCAAGCGGCTCGACGAAGCGACCTATCCCGACGCGAAGGCGAGCGAGCTGTTGAACTCGATGATCGCGGTCAAGTGGGACGCCGAGAAAGACCCCTGGCTGGCGACCGCGAAGCAATACAAGGTCCACGCCTACCCGTCGCTGATCGTGCTCGATCCGAACGGCGTGGAAGTCGACCGTCACCTGGGCTATCTGCCTCCGGAAGAATTCGTGGCCACCATCGACGGATTCCGTAACGGCGTCGGCACGACGGCCGACCTCGCCGCGAAGTTGAACAAGTCGCCCAACGATGCGGATCTGCTCTATCAGATCGGCATGAAGTACGCGGACTCGGGGCGCTCCGAGGAGGCCACCGACGTGCTCACCCGGGCGATGGCGCTCGATCCCAAAGACGCGAAAGGTCGAAACGCCGAGATGCTCTATGCGCTAGGCGCGGCCCACTACAACAACGACCAGTTCGCGGAGGCGAAGCCCTACTTCGAACGACTCACGAACGAATACGCGGCGTCCGACTGGTACGACGACGGCATGCATCGACTGGCCGGCACCGAGTACAAGCTCGGCAACAAGGACGCGGCCGTCGCCACCTACTGGAAGTGGACCGAGAAGAAGCAGGACGATGTGAGCGCATTGAACGCCTTCGCGTGGTTCTGCGCGCAGCGGAAGATCGGCCTGGACAAGGCGCTGCCCGCGGCGCAGAAGGCGGCGGATCTGTCGGGTCGTGACCCGGGCATCCTCGACACGCTGGCGGAGACCTATTTCGCGAAGGGCGATTTCGACAACGCGATCAAGGTGGGCGAAGAGGCTCTCGGGAAGAAGCCGGACGACGTCTATTACAAGGATCAGGTCGAGAAGTTCAAGAAGGCAAAGGCGGACGCGGATCAGGCGAGACGGTAGCAGGCTGCGGCGTTCGTCGTAGAACCGCCCACACCCATCCCAGCGCCAGTAGCGCAAGGGAGTAGAGCGCGACTGCTTTTCGTTGTCTCGACCGCGTCAGCGAACGAGCACGAGCTTGCTCACGCCCTGAGCATGACCCACCCGCACGCGGACGAAGTAAATGCCCGACGGCAGGTTGCGCCCACGATCATCGACCGCGCTCCAGGTGAGTCGATGCGCGCCTTCACCTTGCACCCCGCTGTAGACACGCGACACCATCCGTCCCCCGACGTCGAAAACATCCACCGTGACGCGACCGCGCGCGGGAAGCACGTAGTCGATGCTTCCCGGGGCCGGGAACGGGTTCGCGTGGTCCACCGGGATCCGATAGCCCGGCGCACGGAGCGGTCCTCCAGACACGTCGGTCGCCGTGTCCCAACCCAGCGTTGGGTCCGTATCGGCGTCCTGGCCGGGAGCTAGGGCTCCGGGCGGGTCGGTGAGAACGATCGGGCCCCGGCCGCTTGCCAGGTCGAGTCCGGTCTCGAGGCCCAGCACGTTGGCGAACTCGAACTCTTTGAAGCCGGTGCCGGCCAGAATGAAATAGAGCGCGGAGGGAAGCACCCCCAGCTCCTTCGTCGCCACGATCAGGCGCAGCGTCGCCAGCGTGGGAAACGGTTCGAAGCGTAGGCGTGCGCTCTCGCCCGTGTCGTCCTCCTCGGGCAAGTACACGTAGCCGTTTCCAGGCGACGCGTTGTGAATCAGTCCTACGTCCACATCCCACTCGAAGGTGCCGAAGGTGAGGTCATCGTTCATTCCTTCCACCGACAGGCCCGGAAACGCCGGCGGCGGACCCGGATACTTCAAGACATCAGCGTCCGCACCGTCCGTGCTCATGATTGGAACGAACATGGGATAAAACGGAGGAACGGGCGAGACGATCGGGTCGACGGACCGAACGAAACCGAAATCCGTGTAGGTCTCGGCACCCACCAGAATCGCATCGGTGTTGAAGACCATGAGCGTTCCCTCGCCATCGGAATCTTCGGTCGGGACGGCAACGAACCCGCTGGACCAGCGGAAGGGATCGACGCCGATCTCGTAGCCCGGGATGACCAGGTTCGGGTTGTTAGCTTCGGCGCTCGCGAGACGCTCGCCGGTTGCGAAGTCCACGATCCACAGGTCCGCGTCTGTCCCGGCGGCATTCTCGATCGGAACCACGAGACGGCTCGGGCTCGCGCCTCCCAGGCCACACATGCGAACGATGTCCACACCGGTTTGGAAGCCGGGGATGGCGGGAACGCCGGGCCCGCCGTCGATCGAAAGGACCCAGTCGGCGGTCCCGTCGCTGTTGAGCAGGTAGACATCACCGACGTCGCCCGGCCCCTCGACCGGTACCAGGATCTGGTTGACATCGACGCACTCACCCGCCGACACAAAAATGTCCACGTCCCGCTCGAACCCGGGGAAATCGGTCGGCGTCGCTCCCCCCGCGTTCACGGTCTTCGCACTCGTGTACTGCAGGAACAGGGGATGGTCGCAGCCGGGGCAGTCGTCGAGCGCGTGGAAGTCGACGAGCAACAGGTCGTTCCCGCCGGCCGAGCTCACGGGGACGATCAGCCGGGTGCACAGGACGCCCTTGACGCAGACGGCATTGAAGCAGGCCCCGTCCACACCGTCGGCGAGTCCGGGCAGCCAGTCGACCTGTATGTTTTCCTCGCAGACCTCGCGCCCGTCCTTCGATAGAAGGCTGCAGCCCCCGAAATCCACATCCGGGAGATCACCCGACTTGATGTCGATCGCGATGATGCCGCGCACCGAGCCATCCTCGCTCTCGAGAGGAAAGAAAGCCGCCGCGCTGGGGGTGTCGATCCAGGTGCCGTCGACATCCTCGCGAAAACCCAGATCTCCAAGATCGATGAACTCCGATCGCATCACGGCGCCGGTCGTCGCATCGACCTCGAGGACGTGGATCCCGGCCATCGATCCATCCTCGGACTCGGTGGGAATCAGCACGATGGTCCCCGACATCGTAGGATGCATGATCATGGGGTCCACGCCGTTCTCGAAGCCGAGAACGGGGTCGAGCACGGCCGTAATGCCCAGGGGAGCGCCGGTGGCCGCATCCAGGTCGATGATCGTCACCTTAGCCTCGGAACCATCCTCGCTCTCTTCGGGAACGACCACAAAATGGCCGCTTTCCTCTATAACGATGTCCACGTCGTCTTCGAACCCGAGTGTGTCTAAAAAGACGGACACTTTCGCCGGCGCCGCCGCCAGAACCAGCACGGCGAATCCCGCGAATAATATGACAGTCTTTCGTGACATGAGTGCCTCCTTCGGCTCGGAGGTCACGTGGGCGGCTGGGGAAGCAGATGCGGAGGATGCGACCGACGCGATTACAGAACGCGCCAACCGGCCTCGGTTGGGCCGTCCGAACTTATCGGGACAGGGTAAAAAGCGATGCTCGTTGTTTCATATATACAAGGCGAGGCACCAAATAGTTGGTGCCAACTTGCTCGAAGGCCGTGAGGGACAGCTCTTTTCTACGCCGCCTGCTCGTGCATCTTCGGGCACAATGACGGGATGTGCTCCGCGTACGCGTCCAGTGTGACCCCGAACGTCGTCGTGAACGTGGTCGTGTCGCAGACGTTGTCTTCGAGCAGCATGTAGAGCTCGTCGAGTGTCAGCGGAAACGACTTGAACCGCTGCGCGAACTTCACCACCGGCTTGGCGAGCCGTGACGGAACCGACACCGTGTTCGGCCACACGCCGTAGTGGCGCGCGATCGTGTACATGAGATCGATGAACGCCACCCGCTCCGGGCCGCCCGCCTCGTAGATTTTCCCCTGCGTCTCCGGCATCGTCACGGCACGCGCCATCGGCTCGGCGATGTTGCGCAGCGATATCGGCTGGAGGAGCGCCTTGCCCCCGTCGATGACGGGCACGATCGGGCGATGGACCAGGTCGGCGACCAGCGGGTGGAACTCGTCGCCCGGCCCGAAAATGATCGAGGGCCGGAAAATCGTCCAGCGCAGCCCTGAGTTGCGCACGATTTCTTCGGATTCGAACTTCGTGCGGTGGTAGCCCGACGGCGCGTCGGCGCGCGCGCCCAGGCCGCTCAAGTAGATGGCACGCTCCACTCCGCCCCGCTTCGCCGCGTCCATGATGGCGTAGGTCGCCTCGGTGTGCATCGCCTCGTAGCTGATGCCGTCCTCCGGGCTTTCGCGCCGGATCCCGATCAGGTGCACGACCGCGTCGCAGCCGTCGACGGCGCGCAGACACGCGTGCGTGTCGAGCACGTCACCGGCGAGCACCTCGATCCCTTCGCGCGCGTCGATCTTGCCGACGCTCGGTACTCGCACCAGCGCGCGCACGTCGTGGCCCTTCGCAATGAGCTCGTGCCGCACCGCCGTGCCGACAAACCCGGTCGCACCCGTGAGCAGAACCTTCATCGCTATTCGCTTCCCTTCCCGCACACCGGGCACTCGCTGATGACGCGGGCGAAGAACACTTTGCACTCGTCGCAGTGGAGCATCTCGTCGCCGGCCTCGCCGCCTTCGAGCACCGCCCAGGTCTCGTCCTTGTCCTCGATGGGCACGTACAGCTCCACCATGCCTTCCTCGTTCTCGACCGCGATCGACGATATGCCCTGGTCGTCGAGAAAGAATCGCGTGCCGTCGACGCCTTCATTCGCAGCGTACAGGACGATCATCTCCCATTCGCTTTCGTCCTCCAACGCCTCGTGGTTGGAGCAGATCACGGTGTTGAAGATCGGCTGGAAGCACTCGCTGCACACCGGGTCGCCGCAGACTCCGCAGATACCGGCCATCGTCCCATCGCTATGGTCACACTTCATCGTCTTCCCCTCTCACGATCGGTACATGCGGATGTCGTAGGTCGCGCCCAGCTCGTGCGCGAGCGCCCGGGCTGGCTCGGCATCGAAGCCCGGCTGCGCGATGAACTCGCACACGGTCCGGATACCGGACGCCGCCGAGCAGCGCACGAAGTCGCGCATCGATTCCCAGCCTTCCTTGCCCACCTTCGGAAACGCGAGACTGTCGTGCTGTTCGGCGGTCACGCCGAACCACGGAACCACCAGTTCGTCGACCGCTCCCACGAGTTCCTTGGTGACGTCGCGGCCCGCCGCGTGATTCGCGAGCCCGGGCGTATGCAACCGCACGCGCCACCCCAGCTCCTTCGCGCGCGCGGCCAAGCCGAGCGCCCGCTCCATGTTCTCGAGCGGGTCGACCAATCCGGCGATGACCGCTTCCTCCACCGCCTCGGCCGGGAACGAATCCAGGTCGGCGGGCTGTGCCGAAGCGGAGAGAATATAGACGGTGTCGTCGATCCTGTAAACCGGCCGGGGCAGGGACTCGGCAGCGAGGCCCATCGCGGCGAGGTAATTCTCCGTCGTGATCCGGTCTACCTCCGCCGGCGACAGGCCCTTGGCCCTAGCGACGGCGCGCAGGACGTGGGCGATGAACGACGGCTCGTTGCGCTTGCCGCGCCACGGGTGCGGGGTCAGGTACGGCGAATCCGTCTCCAGTACGATCTTCTCGATCGGGAGGCTGGCCACCGTCTCGAAGAGGCGGGCGTTCTGGTAGGTGATGACCCCCCCGATGCCCACGTGGAACCCCAGCTCGAAGATCCGCCTCGCCTCGGCCTCCCCCGCCGAGAAGGCGTGGAAGATGCCGCGGTAGGTACCGCCCTCGGTCGTCAGCACCTCGATAACCTCGTTGAAGGAATCGCGGCAGTGGATGACGATGGGCCGGTTCGCGTCGCGCGCCACCCGAATCATGCGGCGGAACGCCTCCGTCTGCACCTCGCGCGGGGCCACGTCGCGATAGAAATCGAGCCCGATCTCGCCCACCGCGACCACGCGCGGGTGCTGGAGCGCGCCGCGGACGTCGGCCTCGAGCGTGTCGTCGAGGGCGGCCGCGTCGTGCGGGTGCACGCCGGCCGCGCCGAACATGAACGGATAGCGTTCGAGCAGCTCGAGCGTGTTGCGCAGCGACTCCCGGTCGTAGCCGATGTTCATGAACGCCGCCACGCCGTCCGAGATCGCATTGGCCATGACGCCCTCGCGATCGTCGTCGAAGTGCGGGAGGTTGAGATGACAGTGTGAATCGATCATTGGGTTGCTTCGGTCCTCATCGCCGGCGCGTCTACGCCACCGGCATTTCGAGCCTGGGGAACAGCACCACCGGTGCGCCGATGCGCGACCACGTCTCGTCGCCGGGCCGATCCGCTTCGTCGAGGGACAACGCCCCGAAGTCCCGCGCGAGCGCGAGCTGGGCGCGCATCTCCTCCGCCTTTTCCGGCATGAACGGCTGGCACATGAGTGAGCACGCGCGCAGCACTTCCAGCAACGCGCGCAGCGTGGCGCCGAGCGCCGCGGTGTCGTTCGCCTTGGCGAGCACCCACGGCTTCTTCTCTTCGACAAAGCGATTCGCCCCCGTCACCGCGCGCCACATCGCCGCCAGCGCCTGGTCGAACTCGAGCCGGTCCATGTGCCGGCGATAGTCGGCGACCACGCCTTTGAGCAACCGCGCGGCGTCTTGCTGCGCCGCCTCGCTCCACGCGGGCACTTCGCCGCCGAAGTACCGATTCGTCATCGACAGCGCGCGCGAGAACAGGTTGCCCAGCTCGTTCGCCAATTCGGCATTGTAGCGCGTCACGAACAACTCCACCGTGAAATCGCCGTCGCGGTCGAAGGCGATCTCGCGCAGCAGCAGGTAGCGCAGGGCATCCGCGCCGAAGAACCGGGCCAGGTCCTCGGGGTCGACGATGTTGCCGATCGTCTTGCTCATCTTCTCGCCGCGATTGTACACGAAGCCGTGGCCGAAGATGCTCCTGGGCAACGGGACCTCGGCGGCCATCAGCATCGCGGGCCAGATGAGGCAGTGGAAGCGCGTGATGTCCTTGCCGATCACGTGGACGTCGCACGGCCAGTACTTGTCGAACTTGCCGTCACCGGCGCCGCGATTGCCGGCACCCTCCCCATATCCCAGCGCCGATATATAATTGACGAGGGCGTCGAACCAGACGTACACCACCTGGTCGGCCGCGATCGGGAGCGGCACGCCCCAGGTCCGGCCCGCTCGCGAGACGCTCACGTCGTCCAGCCCCGATTCGATCACGTTCAAGATTTCGTTCTTCCGGATCTCCGGACGAACGAAATCCGGATTCCCGAGGATATGGGCCTTCAGGCGGTCGGCGAACTTCGAGAGCGCAAAGAAGTAGTTGGTCTCCTCGATGTACCGCGGCACGGTGTGGTGACGCGGACACTTTCCGTCCACCAGGTCCTTGTCGACCTTGAACTCCTCGCACCCGTCGCAGTAGAGGCCGGCGTATTTCCCCTCGAAGATGAAGCCCCGCTCGTGGATCCGCTGGAACAGGTGGGCCACCGCGCGCTTGTGCACCGGGTCCGTGGTACGGATGAACTGGTCATACGAGATATGGAGCGATTTCCAGGTCCGCTCGAATACCACCGCCATCTCGTCGGTATAGGCCTGCGGGTCCTTGCCCAGCGCTCGCGCTTCGCGCTCGACGTTGGTCGAATGCTCGTCCGTCCCCATCAGGAAGTACGTGTCGAAGCCGGCGAGCCGTTTGTAGCGCGCCAGACAATCGGCGCCGATCTTCTCGTACGCGGTGCCCAGGTGCGGCCGCGCGTTGACGTAGTCGATCGCGGTCGTGACGTAGTAAGTTTTCTTCATGGTGGAATCGGACGCGGAAAAGCCCGTAGAATGTAGCACCCTGAACGGCTAGTCGCAAGCGTCGGACACGGGTCCGACGCGATTTCACGAGGCGCGCTATCAACCATCGCGCGCGAAGTGCATGAGCGGAGGGCCCGTGTCCGACGCTCGTGAGAACCCGGAGAACCCATGCACTGGCTCACCGATCCACAAATCTGGCTGTCGCTGACGACGCTGACCGCGCTCGAGATCGTCCTCGGCATCGACAACATCATCTTCATCGCCATTCTTTCGGCCAAGCTCCCGGCCCACCAGCAGAGCCGCGCGCGGCTCACCGGGTTGGCCATCGCGATGGTAACCCGGGTGCTGCTGCTGCTCTCGCTCACCTGGATGATGAAGCTGACCACGCCGCTGTTCGGCATTTTCGGCACCGAAATATCGGGCCGGGATCTGATCATGATCGCGGGCGGGCTGTTCCTGATCGCCAAGAGCACGCTCGAAATCCACGAAAAGCTGGAAGGCCATCACGAGGAGCGCAGCGTGGCGAAGGCGCGTGCCGTGTTCGGCTTCGTCATCCTGCAGATCGTGCTGCTCGACATCGTCTTCTCGCTTGACTCCGTCATCACCGCCATCGGCATGTCGAACCACCTCGGGGTGATGGTGGCCGCCGTGATCATCGCCGTCATCTTCATGATGGGGTTCGCCAGATCGATCAGCCAGTTCGTCGACCGCCACCCGACCATCCGCATGCTCGCGTTGAGCTTCCTCCTGCTAATCGGGGTGTCGCTGGTGGGCGAGGGGCTCGAGTTCCACATCCCGAAGGGGTACATCTACTTCGCGATGGCCTTCTCGGTCCTGGTGGAGATGCTGAATCTGCGGCTGCGCAAGACGACCGAGCCCGTCTCGCTGCACGGACCCATCGAGGACATGAGGAAGACACAGGCGGCGGACCGGATGGAGCCCGCGGGCGACGCCTAGCGCGCGGGTTCAGCGCCGGACCGGCGTGATCGGCTCGTCATCCTCGTTCTTGCCGTGTGGGAATTTGGCGACCAGGATCCCGGTCAGGAATCCGATCGCGAGCACGATCACGACCAGCAGGAGCTGCGACACCTGGTACGACCAGTTCAGGAACTTGAACGTCGTCGGCTGCGCGTTCTGAATCATGATGATGATCACGAGCACCAGGAACACGACCAGCAGCACCTGTTTGACGGCTTTCATCTCGGCCTCCGCGTAAACTGCTATAGAATTTTCTCCGGCCCGATGAGCCCACCGGAGAGGATGCACTGCATCGCTTCTTCCACCGACCAGCCCGGATCGCGCACGTCGGATTCCCTGACGAAGTAGACGAAGCCGGACGCCGGGTTGGGCGGAGTCGGCACGTATACCTTGACCAGCACTTCGCCGGTCGATTCCGTGGTCACGGTTCCGGTGATGAACCCGACCTGCCACATCCCCTTCGCCACGTATGGCACCAGCACCGGGCGCCGGAAAATTTGCTTCTCGGGTAACGAAAGCGTTCCCGAGAGCTGCTTGCCAAGTCGATACGCGGTGCCGATGATCGGGATCCGTTCGGTCAGGCGCTCGAAGATTCCGAGGAGTTGCCGGCCGAAGACATTGCTCGCGATCAGCCCGACCAGATAGAGCGTCACGAGCAGGAGGACGATCCCGAGGCCCGGGAATCGGATGTGGAACGTCTTATCGACGAGGACAATCAGGCGCCGGTCGATGAAGTCATAGAGCAGGTAGATCGCAAAGACGGGAATCGCGATCGGAATCAGCGCGAGCGTCCCGCGTATAATAAACCTGCGAATGTGGGCGACGAGACCACGCGCGCCGCGCGCGAACGTCGGGGTCAGGCTCTCCTTGTGCTTCTCGTCCTTGGCCGCCTTCGACGTCTTCGTCTTTTTTCGAGTCCCGGGCATCGACCGCGACTCTATCAGAATTGCACCGGAAGTGCTAAGGTCTTATTCCTATGTCGCTTGCCTGGCAGTGGGCACTCTTTCACGTCTTCATTGGACTCGCGCTCTGGATCGACCTCGGCGTCGTCCACAAACATCCCGAGCGGGTCACAACGAAGAAAGCCCTCACGTGGAGCGCAGTGTGGGTAACGCTGGCGCTCCTGTTCTGCGCCGGCATCTATTACATCGACGGGCACCACAAGGCCGTTCTGTTTCTGACCGGGTATCTGGTCGAGCAGTCGCTCTCCGTCGACAACCTGTTCGTCTTCTACGTCATCTTTCAGTACTTCAAGACGCCGAAGAAGTTCGAGCACAGGATCCTGTTCTGGGGAATCATTGCCGCGCTCGTCATGCGGCTCGGGTTCATCCTGGCGGGGGTGGCGCTGCTCGAGCGCTGGCACTGGCTCACGTACCTGCTGGGCGCGTTTCTCGTCTACACCGCAGTAAAACTCGCCTTCTCCAAAGAACACGAGGTCCATCCGGAGAAAAACCCCCTCTTCCGGTGGCTCAAACCGTTCATGTCCGGTCACTCGTATGACTCGGGCGCCTTCTTCGTGCGGCGTGGCAATCGCTGGCTGATCACGCCCGCCATGGTCGTGCTGCTCGTGATCGACTGGACCGACCTGATGTTTGCGCTCGATTCGATCCCGGCCGTTCTCGGCATCACCACCGACCCGTTCATCGTCTACACCTCGAACGCGATGGCGATCCTGGGGTTGCGTTCGTGGTACTCGGCGCTGGGCAAGCTGATCGTGACATTTCACCACTTGAGCCACGGGCTCGCGGTGATTCTCGCCTTCGTCGGCGTCAAGATGATCATCGCGAAGTGGTACACGATCCCGGTCTACTGGGCGTTGGGGGTCGTCGTGGCGGTGCTCGCCACCACCATCGTTTCGTCCATCTGGTCGAGGAAGAACAGCGAGCGAAAGGCGAGGTCGAGCGGCTAGAGCCTCTTGAGCCTCAAGAACAGATCCGCGAGCGCGCCGTCGATGTTGGCGTTGGCGTGAAAGACCTGGCCTCGGATCTCGCTCACCAGCTCGATCGCCGCCGGCAGTTTCGGGCGCCCGTAGGCCGCGGCGATGCGTTCGATGTCGTTGGCCACGTCCGCGTTCACCCGTAGCGATTCTCCCACCATTGCGTCGCGCAGGATCACCGACATCTCGTTCAGCACCCGCGCAACCGCTTCCCGGTTTGCCCCGCGTGCGCCGACCAGCGCCTGCCCCAGCGCCCACGCTTCCGACTCCTTGCGCAGCCCCGCCACGATGGCGAGCGCGGCGTCGCGGTCGGCCAAATCGGTCGAATCCAGCAGCGCGCGCGCCCGCGTGACCGACCCCTGCGCCATCGCCGCGCTACGCTTCGCAGTGGGCGCGTCCGCCTCGTAGTAGCCGGTGAGAATGCGCTCCAGCACCGCGCGCTTTAGCGGAAAGAGGCGCACGCGCTGGCAGCGCGAGCGGATCGTGTACAGCAGGCTGTCCGGGTTCGCGGTGACGAAGATGATCGCCACGTGTGCGGGCGGCTCTTCTACCAGTTTCAGCAGCGCGTTCTGCGCTTCTTCGCGCATGGCGTGCGCGTCGACGAAAATGAACACGTGGTAGCGCGCGTCGAACGGCTTGGTGTTGGCGCGTTGGATCACGGCACGTGCGCGCGCGATACGAATCGAGGTCTTCTTGCTGAAGGTTGGCGACGAGAAGATGTCCGCGCGCTTTTCTTCGAGGATCTTGGCAATGTCGCCGATGTCGCCTTCTTCGTCCTCGCCGGAGCCCTGCGTGGGAGTCGGGTAGATCAAATGAATGCCCGCGTGTTCCAGCACCGCCGCGCGCAGGCACGACGAGCACGTCGGACCGCCGAGCCAGCAGGGCTCGTCCTGCTCGCACTGCAGAGCACGCGCGAACTCGATCGCGGCGAATTCCGTTCCGCTCCCCTCGGGCCCGGTAAACAATAACGGCGGGATGCTCCCGCGCCGGAGCGAGCCTAGATACGCGCGCGCCTGTGGCTGCTCGAGGTCGAGGGCTGGGAGGGGACGGCGTTCTTCGGAAGATCTACTTGCCATAGCGTCGGACGTTTTGCGACCCACGTTTGAAGCCCTACTATAGCAGGCCCCGGCAGCTTGTGATACCATGCGTCCTGCAAGGGGCGCATGATGCAAAGAACTTCCGTCTGGATCGCTTTTCTCGCCTTGCTCTTCGCCGCCTGCAGTTCCGGACTCGATCGACCGGTCGTGAGCGCTGACGCGGTA